>Ga0193707_1000990_pt1 | contig 10302 bp, 13 predicted proteins | sample U3c2metaG_FD_143043 | JGI IMG/M metagenome (GOLD analysis project Ga0193707, IMG submission 143043) | Soil microbial communities from a riparian zone of the East river system, Colorado, United States - U3c2 | ecosystem: Environmental > Terrestrial > Soil > Riparian zone | place: USA: East River...
GGGTGTCCTACGCCGTCCGGTGCAATCGCGTGAGGACGAACTCGCGGTGCCCGAGGACCTCGGCCGCCGCATGACGACCCGACGCGCAGGCGCTGACCGCGTCCTCGACGAGATCTGCCGCGTGGTCCAGCGACATGTCCTCGGTGATGACCGGCGAGATGTCGATGTCGATATGCTCCGTCATCGTCGCCGCCGTGTTGGGGTTCGCGGTGAGCTTCAAGACCGGAACGATGGGGTTGCCGATGATGTTCCCCTGCCCGGTCGTGAACAGGTGGAGCGCGGCGCCCCCCGCAGCGAAGAGGGTGACTGACTCAGCCGCCGCGGACGACGTGTCCATGAACTGGATGCCTCGGGTGACCGGAGCTTCGGCCATCTCCAGGACCCCGCTCACCTGCGCGCGCCCGATCTTCTGGATGTTGCCCAGCGCCTTTTCCTCGATGGTGCTGAGGCCGCCGGCGATGTTCCCCTCGGTGGGCTGGGAGCCGAGGAGATCGGCGGCCTGGTCGAGGATGATGCGCTGGTGCTCGTCAAAGAGCCGCTGGAACTTTGCCCGAAGCTCAGGGTCGGCGATCCGCCCGGCAACGATGTCCTCGCCGCCGGTCAGTTCGGAAGTCTCACCGAAGAAGAACGCGCCACCGGCATCGGCGAACCTTTCGGCAAATCGCCCGATGGTCGGGTTGGACCCCAACCCTGACGTTGTGTCCGACTCGCCGCACTTCGTGCTGATGAGCAGCTCGCTCAGGCCGATCGTCTCGCGCTGAATGCTGGTCGCGTCCTGAATGAGGGAGATGGCTGCCCGGCTCGCTCGTTCGACGGTCTTCAGGTCGCCCTGTCCCTCGATGGAGAAGGCCGCGACCGGAGTGCCGCTCGCCGAGATCCCGTCCGCCACGCGCCCCGTCCAGTGCGGCTCGATTCCGATGACGATGACGGCCGCGACATTGGGGTTGGAGCCCGTGCCGATGAGAGTCCGGAAGTGGAGCTCGAGGTCCGGACCGAACTGCAGCCGCCCGTAGGGGTGCGGGAGAGCGATGGCCCCATGGACGACCTTGGCCACAGCCTCGGCCGCGGCGTTGGAGATGTCATCGACGGGGAGGATCACTACATGGTTGCGGCAACCCACAGCACCGTTCGCCCGTCGGTAACCCTGGAATGTGCGAGTGCCGATCATTGCCAACGCTCTCCCTTCAAGTTGTGAACATGGACGTGCTGTCCCGGCGTAATGCTCTGGGTGGCCCGTCCGATCATCACCCCGTACTCAATGACGGGGTCTCCCTGGGACAACTCCGCGAGCGCGATCTTGTGGCCCAGCGGAATGGCATCGAGGACGGACACTTCCGCGGAGCGGTGGTCATCCTGGTATCGCCCAGACACCACAGTGTCAGGTTCGAGATCGGTCACGGAGACACCGACGGAGTCACCCGCCTGATGAACGAGAAAGTGATGTGGCATGCAAGCTCCTAGTGGTAAGACCTCTGACGACTGCCACCCTAAGAACCTCCGACTGCTCTGTCAAGGCGGCCTCGGCGGTCTTGTTGGCTCTTCTTGAACCGCACAGTTATCAGAGGTCTTACCAGTCTGCTGACAGCCGGCAGCCCACCGGATGACGTCGTCCGTGGTGTCGAGGCGTAGAGGCCGGTCCGATTCACGACGACTGTCATCGGTGGAGTCGACACACCCACAAGACACGCATTCACACGGCGGCGATCGACACCGACGGTCGCTCGGTCCGCGGACTGATTGTGGCGGCGACCCCGAAGTCCAAGACCGGGACGGTGGAGGTGATCCGCACGCTGCGGGTCACCCGGGCCGGCAACTGGCAGGAGTGGTGCGTGACCGTGCCAGGCTGCTCGAAGCTCGGGTCGGCCTGGCGGACCTGCCAGACCGCATGGGGCCCATTCGCGCTCTGACTTTCCTGACCGCGACGACGCATCCCGCCGTACTGGAGCCCCAGCGATTCCAGGTCACCTCGGGGATTTCCCAGGGTCCGCAGCACCGCGGCCAGATGGCGGCCGTCACCGAGCCGCCCCGTGCTGCGGAAGGCGACGTCGATGCACCTGTGGTGAAGAGACCTGATTTAGTGAATCGCTGTGGAACGACCCGCCGGTCTCACCTCTTGGAGGAGGCCGACTCCGTTTCTTCGCTCTTCTGCTGGACGCGCAACATGGCGGCTTTATGGGCACCCGAGATGTGCTGCCGAGCCGCCCTACGGGCTGCCGCAGCATCACCGGCCTCTATCGCGGCCATGATCTTCGCGTGATCGGCTCGGGATCGCTGCACGCGTCCGGGGATCTTCAAGGTCGTCTCCATGCCTGAGGAGATGACCTCCTGTAGTACGCCGACTGTCTGGTTAAGGAAGCGGTTGCCGGCCGCTTTGACGATGGCCAGATGGAATTCAGCATCCAGTCGGCCCAACTCCAGATGGTCCACTGAATCCCGTGCGGCCGATTCGTTCAAGTGCTCAAGCGCCGCTGCGGCTGCCTTGATGGCGTTCGTGTGATTAGCTTCCGCCGCTAGACCGGCGGCTGGAACCTCGAGTATCTCCCGCATCGCGAACAACTCGCTCAGCGTCATCTGCTGTTCACGGAGAGTGGTGCGGAGGGTGTGCTCGGCATACGGAGGGGCGATGAAGATGCCCTGTCCGTGGCGGACCTCGAGCAGCCCCTTTGCCTGCAACGACTTGACGGCCTCTCGCACCGGCGGTCGGCTCACCCCCAGCAGCACGGCAAGCTCGCGTTCAGATGGAAGGCGATCACCAGGCCTCAGCTGTTCCGACGCGACCAAGGAGACAATTTGCTTTTCGATGCGCTCCGAGATGTGCCCCGGTTGGGCTAGTGACTCCCACATTGGCCCTCCTTAGCCGGATATACCCGCTACGGCCAAACGCGGCCGCCGCTAGCCCTTGAGGATAGCGCGCCTAACCACGGTGTGGCTTCAAGGGCTACTTACCAGTGAACGGAAGTGGGGACGCGTAAGTATTGCTGCAGCGCCCTGGCTTCGGTGTCGATGCCAGGCCACGTCCCGCGTGCCGCCGGTCGGCTCGTCGAGGTTCCCGTCACCGGAATAGCTCTGAGTCGGAGTTTGCGCGCGGTATGGCTCGAGCGCCGGCCCACGGGCCTCGCCTGCGAGCTGATCGCAATCGCGAGAGAGTCTTGAACGACCCAAGCACAACGGAAGGAGCTTGAGCCTCAGCATCACGTGAACTCCGGCCGGCTTGCACATGTCGTTCTCGAACCGCATGTCGCGGTTGGTGCCCACGGGTCAGCGCTGCATCAGCGCGCCCAGCCATCGGCGACGGGTCCCGGTGACCAGCCCGTAGTTGTAATAGGCGATCGACGTCGCACCCGAGTCAACGGCGATGTCATGCGCCGCCCGCAGGCTCGCTTGATCAGGCGCGTCCGATGGCAGTGCGGACAGCCCGACGGAGAATTGCTCGGGCGCATCGGGGGAACCTCTGAGCCGATCCAGCGTGTGGTGGACATCGTCGGGACGGCCATAGGCAAGGACACGCACATCGACACCCATTCGCTGGATCGCTGACAGGTCGGCGCCGGAGACTCGCCGATCACCGTAGCTGACGAACTCCAGCCGAGTGCCGTCAGTCGCACTCGCGAGCTCAGCGACCAGCGAGGTTACGGTGGCGGTGCGCGACTGGAGAAACAGGTCGCAGTCATGGACGGCATCGCACAGGTAGCTGTCCACCTCTTCCTCCGGAATGATGGCGTCCGCGGGTTCGCCTACGGCCGCTGCCGCGACGCGGCCGAGTTCAGCGCGGAGCCGTTCCGGGTCGACACCCTTGTCGGACATCGCCCTGGCACACCACTCACACGTGCACAGCGCCGTGAGCCGAGCGAACAGATGCGGCTGGCCGGCATCGACCTTCGCATGGACGGCGTGAGGGGGGATCCAATGCGCCGCTTCCAGCTGGACAGCATCCACTCGGGGGGCGAGGTCGCGTACAAGCACGCTGGCGTAGGCGCGGGTCCAGGGATTGGCCAAGCACACCGCGGTCGTACAGCGTTCGCCCCAGACGTTCACCATCGCAGCGTCCGGCCGCCTACGGGCGAGCCCCGAGTCGTGCAGGCAGACCGTCCACGCAACGAGGCGCAACGACTCCTGGGCAAACACGGTACGCGCTGCCTGTGCGGCGTCGCCGGCCTCGAGGACGAGAGCTGCCACCGACGGGTCGAAGTCCAGGTCGGCCCAGGCGCCGCGGTCGGGCCGGACGTACAGGGCGGCCTGCGGGGCGTCGAAGAAGCGTCGGCGCGGGTTGTCAGGCAACAGGACTCGCACACTGTGGTGGCTGAGCGCCAGGAACACGTCGCTGACTCCCATCGCGTGCAGCTCGCTGGCGAGTCGGGCGGGCTCGTAGTCGAAGACGTCCCACGGATAGAGCCACATTCCGTACCGCACCACGTCAGGTCCCAGCGGTCAGTCTCGCGACGTTCTCTCGCGCTCGAGCCTGGACCTCCTCGTGCAAGTTCTTTCCGTGCGTGTCAATGGCGACGAACAGCGGAGCCAGCTGTCGGACCCGGAAACGCCAGAGGCACTCGGGCATCAGGTGCTCCCAGTACACCGCCTCGATCTCCTCGATCTGGAGCGTCTCGACAGCGGCAGCGCCCCCGACCACGGCCAGGTACACACAACCATGTTCGGCCATCGCCGCGGCGCTCTCGCCGGACATCCCGCCCTTGCCGAGAATCGCACGAACTCCGAGGCGTTCCAGCAGTGGCCTCGTGAACCGGTCCATGCGTTGGCTCGTGGTCGTACCGACACACGTCGGCTCCCACCGCTCGCCTACGCGTTTCACGTTCGGCTGGGTGTGGAGCAGGACGCCATTGCTCAGGTCCGCGGGAAACTCGTTGCCCTTGTCGTGCCAGTGGATGAGGGTCGCATCGCGTAGCCCCCACACAATGCCCGTGATGGTGACCTCGTCGCCGGCCCGAAGTTCGCGGACCACCTCCTCGGTCAGCGGCGTCGTCAGCGAGATGGCTACCACGAATATCCCCATTCGATGCGGTGGTCGGAGTAGTGGATGCGGGCGGACCGCCGCTCGCCCCGCCAACACTGCATATTGACCGCCACCGGGTTCATCGAGTTGTGCGTCCACGCACGCTCGATGTGTACGTCGAGCGCGGTTGTGTCGCCGCCCAGGCCCTGAGGCCCGATGCCGAGCTGGTTGATCTGGCGCACCATGTCCACTTCGAATGCGGCGACCTTGGGGTCTGGGTGGCGCTGCCCGATCGGCCGTGAAGTCGCTTCCTTGGCGAGGGCGACGCACTGGTCCGAGGTCCCGCCGAGCCCGACACCGACGACGAGCGGCGGGCAGGCCTTTCCGGCAGCCGCGGCGACGCTGTCAAGAATGAACTTCCTGATCCCGGGTTCGCCGTCGGCAGGCAGCAACATCTTCAGGAACGACCAGTTCTCCGATCCGGACCCCTTGGGCATCATGAGGAACTCGAGATAGTCAGCACCCGCGGCGAAGTCGAAATGCAGAAGTGGAACTCCTTCGCCGGTCGAGTCCTGACGGTTCAACCGCTGCGTGGGATGGACGATGCTCGAGCGGAACGGAGTCTCCAGCGTTGCCCGGCGGACACCCTTCTCGATCACATCTCGCAGCCGGCCACCGTCGACATAGGCGCCGGTGCCGATGCGCAGCCAGTAGATGGGGATGCCGGTGTCCTGGCACACCATCATGCCGCGATCACCGAGCTCCACCGCTTCGAGCATCGTCCGCATGATCTGGGCGGCGCGCGGCTCGGACTCGTTCTCGACCGCCGCCTTCAGCGCCACTCGCACATCGGGCGGGATGTCCTTGAGTGACATCACGTACGCCTCGCGGGCGGCGTCTTCGAGCACGCCGTAGAACTCCTCGTCGACTGACTCGATCACAGACCCTCACTCCTCATGAATAGACGTCCTTGGCGATCACGTACGACCCGAACACGAACAGCGCGACGACCAGAACGACCAAGATCCTGTGCAGCCGGCGTCGGGTGACAGGCTTTCGCGCGTAGTCGTCCACTGCCACGGAGACCCCGGCCGCGGCGTGTCCCAGGGCAGACGCCAGCATCAACCAGTCCCAGATGAGCCACAGCGCCGAGCTCCAGCGCCTGGCGATGAAGCCGGCGTCCGTCGCTGCCACATCGGTGACCACGTGAGTGACCACGAGGTGGCCGATGACCAGGACCGCGAGCAGCAGGCCGGTGACCCGCACCGCCAGGTAGCCGAGGAGTCGACGTCGAGCATTCGCCGTTGTGGCCCGCTCAGCGGCCTCGGGCTCCAGCGTCGCGCTCATCAGAACACCGGCCGCATGATGAACCAGCAGGCCAGCGCCCCGAGGGTTAGCGTCAGTACCATCACGCCGCCGAGAACCCTCGTCGATGCCGCGATGCCCAGGTCGGCGAAGTCGACAGCAAGCAGCCGCAGTCCGTTGATCGTGTGGAACAAGACAGCGAACACCAAGCCGCACTCGAACAGCCGCAGGACGGGTGTGGCGTACAGGGAATGCACGTTGTCATACACGCGGTGGGAGAATGAGTACAAGCTCACGTCGACTATGTGCATCGCCAGGAACGCGAAGATCGTAAAGCCGGAGATGCGATGCAGATAGAACGCCCAGCGGTTGAGTTCGGCACGCTCGCGGGGTGAGCGAACCATTCGACGCAGCAGAAGCACGCTGAGCCGACCTCCACCGTCACTGACACGTGCCGCGGCGAAGACGATCCCGGCAAACGCAAGGATGATGAGCACCACGACGGACAACCCCGTCAGGAAGGCCGCTTGCGCGATCGTCATTGGTTCCTCCCTGCCTCGTCCTCTTCCGGACGTCGGCGGCTGAACTCCACCGGTCGCGTATCGATCTTCACTTCGTCACCCACCCGATTGACGACGACGTAGCGCAACCACGCAGCGTCGTCGCGGTCAGGAAAGTCAGAGCGCGAGTGCGCCCCGCGGGACTCCTCGCGCAGGAGGGCGGATTCCACCACCAGTTCGGCGACCAAGATCTGGTTTTCCAGGTCCAGCGCCTCCTGCCAGGCGAAGTTCGCTTGCCGCGGCCCCGGCACGGCCACCGTCCTCATGCGGTCTGACAGGTCAGCCAGGCCGGCCCGAGCTTCGAGCAGCCCGGCACGGTCACGCACCACCCCGCAGTGCTCCCACATCAGGTTCTTCAGGTCCTCCGTCAGCGCGAACGGCCATGAGCCATGCTCACGGCGCAACGGAGCGCTCGCTCGTGCGATCGAAGCGGCCACCGCTGCGGCATCCGGCTCGCGCAACGACCGGGTGCGCGCGAGAGCAGCAGCGCGGTCACCGGCGCGAGCACCGAAGACCGTGGATTCGGCCACGCCGTTGCCGCCCAAACGGTTGGCCCCGTGCGCGCCGCCAGCGTCCTCACCGGCCACCAGGCAACCCGCCAGCGAGGTCTGGCAGTCCCTGTCGATCATCACGCCACCCATATGGAAGTGTGCCGTCGGAGATACCTCGACCGGACCGCGCGCTAGGTCGGCACCGATCTGGCGGGTGCGGGCGACCATCCCTGGGAACCGTCGTTCGACCTCCTCGACGCCCAGATGCGAAATGTCGATGAACACCCCGCCGGCCTGCGTGCCGCGGCCTTGCATGATCTCGGTGTAGCTGGACCGCGAAACCACGTCGCGGGTCGAGCGCTCCATCCGCTCCGGGTCATAGCGCGCCATGTAACGCTCACCAAGGGCGTTCAACAGATAGGCGCCCGCACCGCGCAGCCCTTCTTCAAGCACCGCGCCCGACAACCGCGACTGGCCGGCGAGCAGCCCCGTCGGGTGGAACTGCAGCATCTCCATGTCGCGCAACTCCAGCCCGGCGCGGTAGCACATCCCTAGGCCGTCTCCGGTCTTCTCGCGGGCAGGAGCAGAGATCCGGTACATCGTCGCGGAACCACCCGTCGCCACGACAACAACGCGGGCGCGGACGAGCACGAACCGCCCGGTGCGAATGTCGAGGGCCGTGACGCCGGCCAGCTCGCCGTCTTCGTCGAAGACCATGTCCAGTGCCCGGACATCCTCCAGCTCACGCAGGCCCAGTCGAAACATCTGGTCCCGCAGCCGCCCCATGATCTCGATGCCGGTGAGGTCGCCGCGGTGCACCGTTCGGTCGAACGCCTGACCGGCAAAGGCCTTCTGATGGATGCGCCCGTCCGGACGCCGGTCGAAGAAGCACCCGACCCGGGTTTCCAGCTCGTGGATCACCTGGGGCGCATCCTGGACGAGCGTCCACGCCAACTCCTGGTCGTTGAGGTACTTGCCTCCGTCCAGCGTGTCGCCGAAGTGCAGCTCCAAGGAGTCGTCCGGGTCGAGGACCGCGTTGTAGCCGCCCTGCACCATTCGGGTGCATCCGGATCGGCCCACAGCCCCCTTGCTGAGCACGGTGATATCCAGGCTCGCGTCGGCCGTCGCGGCATGGAGCACAGCCATCAAGCCCGCCCCACCGCTGCCGATGACGGCGATGTCTGTGTCTATCCGATCGACTTCGGTGGAGTCAGGGACGGCCATGGAGCCTCCAGGAACGTAGTTGCCGGATCGCGCCTGCTGGATCGAGGCCCTTGGGGCAGACGGAGGTACAGCCGTACATGTAGTGGCAGCTGTCGATGCCGGCCTGGCCACTGACTTCGCCCATTCGCTCTTCAGCACTGCTGTCACGGCTGTCGGCGATCAACACCATCGCCCGGTTGAGGGCGGCCGGGCCAAGAAACGTCCGACCCGAGTCGGCGATGCCACAGCTGGAAAAGCATGCGGCACAGCCGATGCAGTCCAGCGAACGGTCGATGAGCTGGCGCTCCTCGGAGTCCGGCTCGATCTGAGCGGGCTCGGTCAAGTCGTCCCTCGGGACGAGATAGGGCGTGACCTGAGCCCACTGCTGCCAGAACGGACCGGTATCCACGATGAGATCTCGCACGACCGGTAGCCCGGCGAGCGGGTCCAGGCGGATCTCGCTGGTGTCCGTGGGTACTGGAGTCTGACACGCCAGCACGCTGCGGCCGTCCAGCCGCACCGTGCACGTGCCACACATGGCCACCCGGCAGGAGAACCGGAAACCCAACGACGCGTCGTCCTGACGCTGGATCGCCAGCAGTACGTCCAGCACCATCATCGGATCGGTGCGATCGACCTCGAAAAGCTCGGTACTGTCCGCGTCGCTCCGTCGCACCCGGACACGCAGCTTGCTCATGGCTTCGCCCTACGCAGCAACGCCATCGGGTTGACCTCGCAGATGGCACGCATGCTGTCCTCACCAAGCCCCAGGTCCATCAACATCCGCCATCTGTCATCCACATAGTCCTGGGCACCGGCCGCCGCCAGACCACCATCTGATCCGAACAGCAGCTGACTGGCCGGCACGCTCTCCACGATGCGCCTCATCGCGTACGGGTGCAGGCTCGTCATGCACAGGTGCAGATTCGGATGCCTGCGCGCGGCCGCGACAGCCTCCGGCCACAAGTCGTACAAACCACCGTGCCCGAGCACGACCTGCAACTCAGGAAAGCGCCCGGCGAGCTCACCGATCTGCAATGGTGTCGAGTAGGGCGGCGTGCCGTCGTGGAACAGCATCGGCATGCCCAGCTCGGCAGCCATCTCGCACACCGGAATCAGGCATGGTTCATTCGGATGGAACCCTTGCAGCCATGGGTGAAACTTCACCCCGACTGCCCCCAGCTCGTGCCGACAGCGTTCGATCTCCTGGGCGGCGTCGGGCCTGCGAGGATTGACGGTGCAGAACGGCACCAGCCTTCCGTCGGAGTCAGCACACCACTGCGCAACCTCGTCGTTGGTCGCGCGCTCGTCGAAGAACAGCCCGTCGAGCGGCAGCACCACACTCGTGTCGATGTGATACCGGTCCATGACGGCGAGGTATTCCTCCGGTGGAAACCATTCCAGTCCCCACACCCCTCGTCGGGACGGTTCGTGTGCATGAAAGTCAACGAACATCCGCCACTCCTCGGTGCTCGACGCGCGACAACAGCCCGGACAGGTTCCCTCCGAGCACCGCCGAGCGTTCAGGCTCGCTCATCGGGACTCCTGCGACCGCCCGCAAACCATCGCTTCGGTTGGCATAGGGATAGTCGGAGCAGAAGACCATGCGGGCTGCTCCGGTGGATCGGTACATGTTGGTCAGACCGGTGACCGCGTAGTCGTGCGACGTATCGGCAAACAGGTTCGGCGCCAGCCGCAGGGCGCTCGGCGCGTCACCACGAAAGTCCGTCCGCCCCGATCGCCCCATGATGAACGACACCGTGGGAAAGCGGCAGGCAAGCTCAGCCAGCTGCAG
>Ga0193707_1000991_pt1 | contig 10297 bp, 7 predicted proteins | sample U3c2metaG_FD_143043 | JGI IMG/M metagenome (GOLD analysis project Ga0193707, IMG submission 143043) | Soil microbial communities from a riparian zone of the East river system, Colorado, United States - U3c2 | ecosystem: Environmental > Terrestrial > Soil > Riparian zone | place: USA: East River...
TTTCTTCATCGTGCTCAACAACAATGACGGAATTGCCCAGGTCACGCAGGCGTCGCAGCGTGCCGAGTAGCCGTGAGTTGTCCCGCTGGTGCAGTCCGATACTGGGTTCATCCAAGATGTAAAGAACTCCCGCAAGGCCTGAGCCGATCTGCGTCGCCAGTCGGATGCGCTGCGCTTCGCCACCGGAGAGCGTCCCGCTCTGGCGATTCAGTGTTAGATAATCGAGCCCGACTTCAACAAGGAATTGCAAGCGCGACTGAATTTCGCGCACGACATCCGTTACGACGATTTGTTGCTGCGCGCTCAGCTCAAGCTGTGAGATAAATCCGGCCGCTGCTTCGACCGTGAGCTCGCTAAATTCATGAATGTTGATCTCGCACGCGTGCCGGTTCTTGATCGTAACGGCCAGGATTTCCGGTTTGAGCCTCGCGCCGTCGCAGGCCTTGCACGTTTCGCGCGTCATGAATGCGCGAATACGATTGCGCGTGAATTCGCTCTGCGTCTGTTCATAAAGCCGCTGCATTTGCGGAACGAGCCCCTCGAACGGTTTTGCAACCTGCTGTTCGCGATTGTCGCTGAAATTCATCTCGATCGGCGTGCCGTTTGTGCCGAAGTAAAGCGCTTGCTTGAATTGTTCCGGCAGATCGCTAAACGGCGCGGTCTCGTTAACGTGAAAATGTTGCGCCAACGCTTTTTGCAGATGTCGATAATACGCTTGCATGCGTTTCGTGCCGCGGCGCCACGGTGTGATTGCCCCTTCGGCCAGCGTTTTGGCCGGATCAGAAATCATCAGGTCCGGGTCGCAGACCAACTGCGTGCCGAGCCCGTGGCAAACCGGACAGGCGCCGAGATGGCTGTTGAAGGAAAAATGCTTCGGAGTCAGCTCGCCTAACGTGAAGCCGGTCTCCGCGTTGCCGTATTCAGTGGAATAGCGCTGTTCCTGCCACTGCTGGGATTCGATGTCCGACTTTGGGTTTTCGGCCTTCGGTGTTTTTTCAATTGCGCGCAAGACGAGCACCCTGTTCCCACCTAGCTTGAGGGCGGTCTCAATTGAATCGGTAAGCCTTGCGCGAATTCCTTCGCGAACTACCAATCGATCGACAACTGCCTCAATCGTATGCCGCTTGTTCTTGTCGAGCCGCATTGGCTGAGGCCGGTCCAACTCCACCAACTGCCCATCGATGCGCGCGCGAACAAATCCCTCACGCCTGAGCTTCTCGATAACATCCCGGAATTGGCCCGGTTGATTTTCGACCAGCGGCGCCAGCACAATGATCTTGCGCCCCGGTTCATAAGCGTTGATTTGGTCAACGATCTGCTGAGGCGTTTGGCGACTTAGCGGTCGTCCGCTAAGCGGATCGTGAGGCTGGCCAACAGCAGAAAACAGGACCCGCAGGTAGTCGTAAATTTCCGTCGTCGTGGCGATCGTAGACCTCGGATTGGCCCCGGCGCTGCGTTGCTCGATTGCAATCGCCGGAGAAAGTCCCTGAATGAAGTCGACGTTTGGCTTCTCCATCTGATCGAGGAATTGCCGCGCATAAGCAGAGAGACTCTCAACGTATCGCCGTTGTCCTTCAGCATAAAGAGTATCGAAAGCGAGCGAGGATTTTCCCGAGCCACTCAGGCCGGTAATAACCACCAACTTCTCCCGTGGAATCTCTACGTGCAGATTCTTCAGATTATGCTGGCGGGCACCGCTAATTTTGATAACTTGCGCAGGCATTCTGACGACGGATGTCGAACCTATCAGTCAAGCACAGCCGTTCCTTTTCTCCAGCGAAATTGCGTCGTCGACATTACGCCAGAGTGCCTGCCCGGGTGGAGTTCCGCCTCGAGCGCGAAGATGAAAGTCTCGATCGTAATCCCCTGTTACAATGAAAAAGAGACAATCGAGAAGAACGTCGGAGTCAGGGATGATCTGAGTCCGGGGCACGAAGGAGCTTCCCTTGAAATTCAGTCAACGAAATGATGTAATCCATTTTTGCAATCTGTTGCTCAGTGACTTGGTTCGCTCCGGCAACGTAAATTCGCAAGGAATGATCGTTCCACACAAGAGAAGCAACGAACAGCGGATAGTGTTTGTTTTGGTAGAAGCGGCTTTCTGGCCTCAGCAAAATCATGCTACCGGGCGCTGGATGGAGATCCAACGAGTGGAAGGCTTGAATAACGTGTGATGCCTTCTGTCCTATACTGAGCAAAGAAGCGGGAACACTGCCAAAGCGTTGATTCTCCCACTGGGTAAATATTGCGAGCACAGACGCCACCAGAACCGTTGCGAACACTCGGAATATTGGCGGGGACGTCTTACCCGCAGCAGCGCCTATGGCCGCTCCGATTGCCGCACCCCGGACATGATTGGTGGCGGCGCCCGTTGCCGCACCAACTCCGACATCTTTGCCCAGCAATGTGGAGGATCTGGAGATTAGCGTGATCAAATCGGATACAAGCTTAGCAAAGATCATTGCCCATCCAAAGAGCAGAAGGTAAAGACATGCCCCACGACGAGTCGGAATAAAGGCGAGAGGAAGAGGTGTGATTACAACCCAAAACGCCATCAATTGAAGCATGCGGTCTCGCCGCAAAAAAGCGTATGCGAACACCAAACCCCATGCTGCGAGAACTACTCCACCGGTTGATTTTGGAACTAGATAATAAAAAAGTTCGCTAATAAAGCCCTCATTCGATTTTATAAACCTGTGCCAGGAATAATGAGGCGTGTATGCTTCAAGGCCGGCAACAACCCATGAACGTGGGCCATAGATTTTGTTGTAACAGTAAATTGCGGTGATCGCTCCCGCGGCTAAAGCGGGCGAAGCGTCATGCACGATCCAACGAAAGAACTTTTGCCGTTCTGGTTCGTGATAATACTTCAAGAGCTCATAAACCAAAACGATCACCGGAAGTGTGACGGCCATCTCCTTGAAGTTCAGCGCACAGGCATACAGAGCCAGAAATCCCACCCATTGCATGGGACGCAGAGGGAGTCCTTTCTCGCGAATATGAATATAATAGGTTAATGCCGCAAAATAGAAGAAACCGCATAAGACGTCGTAGATGAACGAACCAATGAACACTAAGTTGGCCAGTTGGGCGTGGTAACACAGGGCAAGAACTGCAAGAAATGCGACCGAGCGGGATGACGCAAGAAGCCGTGCCAGATAGTACACTATCGGGATCGATACAGTTAGGATGCTGACCTGCACAATCCGATACGGTTGAGGGTTTAGGGAGAAAAAATGATGGAGCGGCAGATAGTAGAGCGCGCCACCGGGACGGCCAGATGCCGTCCAGAAGCATATATTCGCCCACAGAGATTTGAATGCTCCTGAAAACCAGTAAACATACATATTGGTCATTTCGTCTTCATTGAAGCCTCCAGCCAATGATGGAAGAGCGAAATGAAGGAAATATGCGACAATTGCGATCACGCAGACCACGTCAATAGCGTTGGACCGATAAAATCCGTTTGGTTGGAACTGCCGGTTGTTGGAATTGCTCATGCCAGCGGTAATCGACGATAATACCCGAACGCAGCACGACAAAGAGAGCCGGTAAAGGTCCCGATTAACTGAAAGAAGATGAAAGTCTCAATCGTAATTCCTTGTTACAATGAAAAGGACACGATCGAGAAGATCGTTGAGGCAGTTTGCAACGCACCGTTGAAGAGCAGAGAGATCATCGTAGTAGACGATTGCTCAGAAGACGGGACACAGGCCGTGCTGCAGGTGAGGGTTTCGCACATGGTTGATCGAATTATTTATCATCCTGTGAATCGTGGGAAGGGCGCGGCTTTGCGCAGTGGGTTCGCAGCTGCGACTGGCGATTTCATTCTCGTGCAAGACGCAGATCTCGAATACAGTCCCGAAGATTATCCTGTGCTTCTCGAGCCGCTAATATCAGGCAAGGCGGACGCGGTCCTTGGCTCTCGTTTCATGGGCGGGCGACCACATCGGGTCCTTTTCTTTTGGCACATGGTCGGCAACAAATTTTTGACGCTCTCCAATATATTCACCAACATCAATCTGACCGATGTCGAAACAGGCTATAAAGCCTTTAAGGCCCCGCTCATCAAATCGATTCGGATAGAAGAAGATGGTTTTGGCGTTGAGCCGGAAATTATCATCGCTAAACTCGCCCGCACGGGCTGCAGAATTTACGAAGTAGGGATCTCGTACAGCGGACGCACCTATGCGGAGGGCAAGAAGATCAACTGGAAAGACGGCGTCAGGGCGATTTATGCCATTTTCAAATACAACCTTGGGCGGCGCAGAGTATGAAGGAAGCTGCTGTGCAAAATTCTGCAGCGCGCTCAGCGGCACTCAATTCGCCATTAAATGATAGCGGCCGCGCGGACGCTCTTTTAAGCCAGGGCGAACCGAATATCGAGAGATGGGGACCAGCCGCGCTTGAGCAAAGGCGCGAGCGAACGCGGGATCATCTGGCAATAATTGCTGGTCGTCGCGAGACCTGGATCAAACGGAGCAGACACCATTATGAACTCCTAAACCGGCTTCTTCGTTTTTTGATGGAACCGCAGAAAAAGTTCTCTCAGTCCGCCGCTTATGTCAGGCAAAGCGGACGCAGTTATTGGATCCCGGTTCATGGGCGCACCATCCTGCGACAGACCGGTTGAATCCTTGACATGAAAGCGTATGTGAGCGGCCGGGATCGACCGTGTCCAATCAAATTAGCAACAGAGGACGAGCAATGAGCGAACTCGCGCGTATAGCAGTGCTCATTCCCTGCTACAACGAAGAAGCGGCGATTGCCAAGGTCGTGAGCGATTTCAAAGCGACGCTACCATGTGCCGATGTTTACGTGTACGACAACAATTCAAAAGACAGAACTGCTGAGGTTGCTCGCACCGCCGGCGCCATTGTCCGCAGCGAAATGCGGCGGGGCAAAGGCAATGTTGTTCGGCGCATGTTCGCCGATATCGAGGCGGATATCTACATTCTGGTAGACGGCGACGACACGTACGACGCAACAGCTGCACCTGCGCTCCTTCGAAAGCTCGTGGACGACGGACTCGATGTGGTTTCCGGTCGGCGAATTGCGGTTGGCGGCAGCGCATATCGAACCGGTCACGTGATCGGCAACCGGCTTTTGACAGGCCTTACTGTGATGATGTTTAGATTGAAGATATTGGATCTGCTGACCGGCTATAGGGTGATGTCCCGGCGATTCGTCAAATCCTTCCCTGTCACGGCTGAAGGCTTCAGTATCGAGACGGAGTTGAGTGTACACGCAGCGCGCCTTCTTATGCCTGTCGCGGAGGTGAACACGCGTTACAAGGAACGGGCCCACGGCTCGATCAGCAAGCTTCATACATGGCGCGACGGGGCTCGTATTCTCTTTGCAATCGCAGGACTCGTGCGAGAAGAACGGCCCCTGGTGTTCTTCACGGCGATCTGCGCGCTATTAATGCTGCTCTCGCTCGGGCTTGGGGCTCCCGTGGTGCTTGAATATCTAAAGACTGGGCTTGTCCCGCGTTTGCCGACTGCTGTTCTTTCGACTGGGTTGATGCTTCTGGCCTTTCTTTCGCTGGCAAGCGGACTGATTCTCGACACAGTGACGCGGGGACGATGGGAGTTGAAACGCCTGGCCTATCTCGCCGTCAAGAATCCCCACGATCTAAAATTACCGTGAGCCGAAGGCGGCCAGATTTACGAAGAAAGTGCAAAGGCCATTTAGCAGGATACCGTTGCGAGCGATTTACGCGATCTTAAAGCGCAACTTGGAGTGACGCCGAACTTGAAGGAGGCTACTGTGCAAGACGCTGCTGCGGGCTCGGCGAAAGTCAATTCGCGATTAAACGACGCCAGGCCCCGTAGCGCCGTTGCGGATTGCCTCGCACTTTTTCCCTGCCCTTATCATGATGAGAACTATCGCTAAAACCCCAATAAACGATCCCGCGGATACAACTTTCAAATCCATTTCCAGCGAAACGCTGGTCGGCCCTAAAAAGAGCGAGTCTGCGATGCGCCGGTATTTTTATGACAGTCTGGCTGCCGACCTTTCGCTGTATGTTAGGCCGGAAGATGAAATTGTTGAAATCGACGCTCGCAGTGCCGGCTTGGGCGAGCGATTCGCGAATTATAAGGCGGTCTCCAGTGCCGCAGAGCTTAAGACACTAGGGGGCAGGCCGGCAGATTACATTTTGCTGAATGGAACCGTTCACTATGAGCGCGACATTCAGGAGATGCTAAATCAGTTGCGGGAATGCTTGGTAGGATCGGAGCGGCTATTATTCGTTTATTACAGCATGCTATGGAAGCCGCTGGCCCGATTCGCCTCAAAGGTCGGCATGCGCAGTCGCATGCCGGAACTAAATTGGATCGCGCATGAGGACTTGGACAATTTTTGTCATTTAGCCAGCCTGGAAATCATCCGCCGGGACGTGAAGTTGCTTTGCCCAATTCCAATTCCATTCGTGGCGAACTTTCTTAATCGTTATCTCGCGCCGCTGCCTTTTTTCCGGCTTTTCACTATGCTCAACATCGTAATCGCACGCCCGCTGAAATCGGTCGGCGAGGCACGTCCCTCCGTGTCTGTTATTGTTCCCGCGCGCAACGAATCAGAAAACATCAACAATATTCTTGTCCGTTGCCCGATGATGGGACCGCAGGACGAAATCATCTTCGTAGAAGGCAATTCCACAGATGATACATGGGAAAAAATTCAAAAGGCCGCCGACGCCTACACCGGCGCGCATCACCTGGTTCTTGCACAGCAGAACGGCCAGGGAAAAGGTGATGCGGTGCGGCTGGGATTCGAGCTGGCAACAAAAGACATTCTGATGATTCTCGATGCCGACCTGACTACGCCGCCTGAAGAACTGCCGAAATTCTACAACGCAATCGCCGCGGACAAAGCGGAGTTCGTTAACGGCAGCCGGCTGGTTTATCCAATGGAAAAACAGGCGATGCGGTTCTTCAATATTCTGGCAAACAAATTTTTTGCTGCCGCGTTCTCCTTTGTGCTTGGGCAACGCTTCAAAGATACGTTGTGCGGCACTAAAGTGCTTTCGCGGGCGCATTATAAACGCCTGGCGGCCGCGCGCGAATTCTTTGGAGATTTTGATCCTTTTGGAGATTTTGACCTTCTTTTTGGCGCGGCTCGGATGGGGCTAAAGATTGTTGAGGTTCCGGTGCATTATCACGAGAGAAAATATGGAACAACCAACATTCAGCGCTGGCGCCATGGGTTGATCCTTCTCCGCATGCTCCTTTTCGCTGCGCGGCGCTTGAAGTTTCTCGGGCACGAAACTCTTCATGCGCGATAATGGACTGCCGCGTTTCTTACTCATGTTCTGACCCGGTTTCCAACGTAAGAAGGGAAGTAAGGGGGGAGCTAGCCGATGCAAGACCGCGTTACTAAGGAGATTCGACATGGGCGTTTTCTGGCCAAATATGGGGCAGGCGAGATTTGGAATTGGGAGAGCCCAGCCGGCAAACTGCGTTGGGCGCGCCGGGTGAAGATGCTCAGTAAACATCTTGGGCCAGGGGTGACCGTGCTTGAGCTGGGATGCGGCACTGGCTATTTCACTCGGGCACTGGCTCGCTCCGGAGCGGACATTGTTGCGATTGACGTCTCACCTGACCTTCTGAAAATCGCGAGGGCGAATTGTTCTGCGCCGAATGTTCGTTACGAAATCCAGAACGCCTATGAAATGAGCTATCCTGACGCCGTCTTTGATTTCATCGTCGGCAGCTCGGTTTTACATCACCTCGAAATCGAAGCGGCATTACGCGAAATTTACCGGGTGTTAAAGCCCGGCGGCACAATTTGCTTCACAGAGCCAAACATGCTGAACCCTCAGATCGCGATACAGAAGAATGTGCCCTGGGTTAAGCGAAAACTTGGCGACTCACCGGATGAGACCGCATTCTTTCGATGGCCGCTCCGGCGGCTGCTGGAAGAAACAGGGTATCGTGATGTTCGAATTGATCCGTTCGATTTCTTGCATCCCAAAACGCCAGTTCCTCTAGTTGATCGATTGAGCTCCCTGGGCCGCGTTCTCGAGAATGTGCCAGTGATTTCGGAGTTTGCTGGCTCGCTGCATATCCGCGCCGTCAAATGAGCTGCACGATCATTGTGCAGAGCGAGGAGGCGAAAGATCGTGCCGCAACATTGCGTAACCGGGCACGGCTCGGCGTCAATAAAATCTTCTTTTCTGGTATCGCGAACTTTACCGTGATCAGTTGAGGGACTTTTCCAAGCCGGAGCTCTCTCGCGCGTCTTTCGATTGGGCCTTTTAGCGCCTCATCCTACATGCCTACTGGTGGGATATCGCGCAGGCTGCGGGTCTCCGCATTTTCTTTATCACACGTTATTTTCAACAGACCTCGCCATCAGTGGCCGCCTTCCGCGCTTCTGTGCAGCTTTTTCACCGTAACCCAGGCGCGACGTTGATGTCGACAGGTTAGTCTGCGCCGCACTGCCCATGGTTGCCCAATATCTCGAATCACATCGCGTCCTTACGTTGTTACTCCTTTTTCCTGAGCAACACGAAACGACCGCGACGGTCGATCACTGCATAATCTTCGATGTGAATTCCAGACCGCGGGTTTATCGTGTCTGAGCTGATCCTGAGGGAGGCGTAGTAGTCGGCGCTATCGCCAAGGATCCAGATCGGCGCAGGCCGGTCACGCAGCCGATCGAGCCAGAAGAGGTTTCGGTCGTGCGCGTACCGGAACAGCCAAGTTGAGGCAACAACAGGCTCCTCGGGCTTCCCTTCGCGGCGATACCGCGCGAACAGCTCGTCTGCTTGCTGTCGCTCCTGCGGCGAGTAGAGGCTGGCGGGACGAGGGAGGTATGCCCAGTAAGCGTGCGGCACAAGCGCGAGTTGCGCGGACGCCGACAATGCTGCGATTGCAATTGCGATCGTAAGCACTGCCTTCCGCGTCCATTTGTTGCAGTACTGTGCAGCGCGCACAATCGAAGCAAAACCTACCAACGTAATACACCAAAGCAGTGCCTCAGTGGAAAAAAATCGTGGCGCCCACAGCAGGTCGTTCCGGGCCATGAGCCATGCGACCACGGTTGTGAGGACACCAACAACCAAATAGTACGGACGCAACAAGATTGTCACAAAGCTGCCTACGATCATTATCCACAGCCATTGACGGACAACGCTGCTACCAAGCCAATGAGCAATATTGGAGGCGACAAACACGAAAAGTGGTCCGGGACCGGATAAGCTTCCCGGTGCCACGATACGAAGGCGATCAACCGAGTGACGAGCGTAGATCGTCGGCGACTGTGACGAAGAAATCGCGAGTAAGAGCGGGATCGCGGAAACAGACAAGAGAAGTGTGATCGCCGCAGGCCAGTTAAAGCGGCAGCGCGGGCGTTTGCCTGCTGACGAAATCCATGCCTCAACGCCTGCTACGATCGCGACCAGGGCCACCGCAATTGGCGCATCCTCCTTCACGCTGATGACAGCTAGCGCTGTCACGATTGACGGGATCATCCGCTGCTGAAGTAGGAAATAGAACAGGACTAAACATAACGCCGGGGCGAGAATCTCGACATGAAATCCGAAGCCCGGCTCTTGGTAGAACGCAACCGAAAGCGGTGAGGTGAGAACTACCCCGGCTGCGATTACTGCAATGCCCCCGTCAACGCCGAGAAGACGCAGGATACGCGTTGCCCAGAAGTAAGTCGCTCCTACCGACGCGGCTAGCACGAATAGCAAGCCGGGAGCGCCGAACGGCTTTGCTATAAATCCGAGCGGCAGAAGCAGAAGATAGGTGTGAATCGCAAGCACGTTCCCAAAACAGTTGTCTTGGAGTAAGCCGCGACCCTCAAGCCAACCTCGAGCAAGCTGAACATTCACGAAGAGGTCAGATGTATAGCCAAGATCATAGAATGTCTCAAGTTTGAGCACGAAGACCCAAATGACAGCGAAAACAGCGAGCCCGAGAGCCACGAAATCCCATCGACCCCAGTGCATCTCTGGGTCCACCTTTGACGTAAACAGCTCTCTCCAGCGAAGCCGCATTGGGCGAACGTATGGTTTCTCAATATCTTTTCTAGTGTTATATTGGCGCCAAGCGTACTCCCCTGATGAAGCCGGCAATTGTATCTCTTGATTCTGCGGCGGCCAAGTCAAACTCCGGCGATAAAGTGATCGCGCCTGAGTTCCGTTTCTCTGCCGTGGGGTTTAGCTTTCGAACAGTCGTACTGGTAGACTGCCGTTGCCGCATTCCCTCAACTCGCTCGTGATTCCGTCGTGATCCCATTGGTCTCCCTTGTTCGCGGAGTTGGCAATAAGGCTTACGAACACGCCTTT
>Ga0193707_1000992_pt1 | contig 10296 bp, 5 predicted proteins | sample U3c2metaG_FD_143043 | JGI IMG/M metagenome (GOLD analysis project Ga0193707, IMG submission 143043) | Soil microbial communities from a riparian zone of the East river system, Colorado, United States - U3c2 | ecosystem: Environmental > Terrestrial > Soil > Riparian zone | place: USA: East River...
ATAGAACCCGCCGGCAAGCGAATGGCGCACGTCGTCGAAGTGGAGTCGCCAGGCGTGGTGCACGCTCGCCGCGTTCTCCGCCTGCTGCTTTTTAGTGAGCTTTGGGCCGCCCTTGGCCTCTCGGTGGACGGGCACCGGCATTACCGTCGTCGATCCGTCGGAGAGCCACACGTCGGTCCCCGCGAACGCGACCTGCATGAAATGCTTTGCGAATTCGCAGGCGGGATGCTGCATGCGCTGATACGCCGCGGTGACGTTGATTCCGGCCGTGTAGTCGTAGGTGCCGAAGTGGGCGCCCCTCAGCCTTCCGTCCGACGCGTCGAGAATCCGCGGTAGCAGCGACCTTCCGCTGGCGTCCAGTACTATCTGCGGCGTCTCGACCATTGCCTCGAAGAGCAAAGTCCCATTGGCGAGGCCGAGCTTGCGCTCGAGCTGTCGGAGGATGGCGACGGTGTACTCGATCTGCTCGAGCATCGTGATCTTCGGGATTGTGACGACCCAACCCTGCGGCAACCCGACATCTTCCTCGACGAGCGCCGTCAGAACGAGGTCGAGTGTGCGAATGCTGCGCCCGCGCAGCTCCTCGTTGAGCGGTTTGACTCGCATGCCGATGAACGGCGACAGCGTCGCGTCGCGCATCCCCTTCGCCAGCTCGTGCGCGACGACAATGGCGTGATTGTCTTCCTCGGCGTCGGGCCGATTGCCATATCCATCCTCGAAGTCGATCCGAAAATCCTCGATCGGCTCGCGCGCCAGCTTGTCGCGAACGCGCCGGTCTATCGTCGCGAGCGCTGGATGGTCCGAGATATCCAACGCGGCGCCGAGTGTGACCGGTTTCGCGGCGTATTGATCCATCGCGCGGAGAGCGATGGAGCCGAGCTTGGGAACCGAGTCAGATTTGAAGAGCTGCGCGCCGCCGTACACGGTGTGCACCGGCTGGCGGCCCGGACTCTCACCGGGGTGCGCTTTGGCGAACGTCAGATTTGCTTCGCGGAGCGCCGCCGTTGCCTCGGCGAGCAGAGACTGGTCGAGACTTGTATTCATCCGTTGCGGGGCTGTGGTCTTCGGTTCCAGGCGCGTCGTCATCCGTTGTAGATCTTTCCGCCTTTGGCGCGGTACATCTCGAGCACCGCGCGCGCCTCATCGCGCAGCACGTTGCGCACGATCCGGATGCCTCGTTCCTCGAGGTAGCGGTACGATTCCGGGAAGACCGGCCCCTCCTCGAAGTTGAGACGCAAAGCGTCCTCGCGTGTCGCGCCGTAAACTACGCGCTGCACACCGCTCCAGAGAGTGGCACCGAGGCACATTGCGCACGGCTCGCAGGATGTGAACAGCTCGTGAACGGGCAACTGCGGAGCGTTCAATGTGAAGGATGCGACGCGGGCCTGTGCCATCATGAACGCCATCATCTCTCCGTGCAGCGCGCAGTTGTTGAGGCGGACGACGCTGTTCATTCCAACCGCTACGAGTCGCCCCGAGGAAGCCTCGAAGATTGCGGCACCGAAGGGGCCTCCGGTTTCGCGCTCGACGTTCGTGCGCGCGACGGCGATCGCGAGGCGCATCCGGTCCTCGTCAGTGGGATACGCCCGCTGCCAGTCTACCACGGAGTCTACCCAGTCAGGGTACTCGACATGGACAACCGGGTGTGCAGGGTCGCGTTTCATTGGGGAGAAGGTTGCGGCGAAGCGTCGGCAGGCGGAAGGCTCCAGAAGCCTCCGTGAGCCGTCAGCGTTTCACTGACTGCTGGTCCCGAGCTTCGTTGTGGCCGGGTCTTTCTACGCGCAGGCGCCGACCGGCCAGACTGGCGAGCCTGGCCGGTCGTGCATCCACTCGCACCGCTACGGCGCTTTGCGCCCTCGAATACGCGGCATCTGATGTACAGGCCGCTTGACGCGCATCGGAGTCACTCCGCCACCGACGATTGGGGTGGATGTCTGCGCCGCTCTGGATCGCGCACGGAGGTTCTCGAGTGTTGGGCGGCCTCGGATGCGTATCGGGGTCAGGTGGTCGTTGATGACAGTACGCGAGCTCTGTACCGCTCCCGTCGCCGATAGTGTCGTGGCGCTAACGCGATTCGAGTAACTATAAATGTCAAGCGTCGAATAGCCGCCGAAATCCGAAGCCACTACATACCAGTACTCCTGTCCGCTCGCGAGCCCAGCGTCATGGAAGCTCGTTGCATTCGCAGGAGTCTCGGCGACGTAATCGTAATCGCCGTCAACCGTTGTCGAGCGGAACACGATGTAGCCTACCTCGAACGAGGCATTGTCTGTCCAGCTTAAATCGATGCTCTGTTGATCGGCTCCCGTTGCGGTGAGCTCAGTGGGAGGGTTAGCCCACTCCGTGCAACTCTTCTCTGAAGCCGATTCGCCCGCGCTGTTGAAGGCGACGACCCGAAAGCACCCAGCGTGTGGCTGGAGCGAGCCCCACAGAGAAGATCTTTCCTGAATATATGATGCGTTCGCCGCTGCGGTGGTGTACGTCTGCCACGCGCCATCATCGCCAGATTCGATCCGAAATCCTTCCTCGTTGTTCGACGCGTCGACCCAGCTAACGCCGAAGTAGAGCCATGAGTAATAGTCATCCGTTCCCCAACCCGCGATTACGTCGTATGGCGCGGTCGGCGGAGTCGTGGGAATGACTGCGGCCGATTCGTTGGAGTAGTCTGAGAATCCGCCATCCTTCAGGGCTTGGACGCGATAGGTGTAGGTGATATCTACTGTCACGCCCGCATCGCGATAGCTGACCGCATTCGGCCCCAGGGCGGCAATGTCCGTCCATACGCCCGTCGCGTTGAGACGTGAGACTTTGTAGCCGTCTTCGACGGCGGAGTTGTCCGTCCAGGTAATGGCAATGCTCTGACGATCCAACACCTTCGCGACAAGGTTTGTCGGGTTCGCGGGGGCGGCGGTGCAGTCGGCTGCGGCTGGCAACGACGTGCCGGCTGCGCTTGAGGCGATTATTCGAAAGCACACTTGCTGCTCTCGTGGAGCGGTCTGATACAGCAACGTTGCGTTCGCTGGGGCTACGGCCACCCGTGTCCACGGTCCAGCAGCGGTGCCGGCGCGCTCGACAAGGAATCCGTCTTCATTGGCGGAGTTGTCCTTCCAACTAATCCGAACGGTCGAGTTGGCTGCGTCCACGAAGTATTCGTCGCGCGTGGGCACGACGTCGACACCCGACGGCGCATCGACCGGCGGTATGAAGGTCGTAGCGCAGGCAGCCCCGGAGTACGGAGAGTAGTTGATATTCTTCCCGGCCGTTTTGAACGAGCGAATCTCATAACAGTAGCTGCTCGACCCCGTGAGCCCGACGTCGGCGTAACCCGTGGCGGTCGGCGCGGTGGTCGCGATGAGGGAATAGGTGCCAGTCGATCCGGTGGTCGATCGGAACACTTGAAACCCGTTCACCTGGCTGTTGCTGGACGGCCAGGCAAGATCTATCTCGGACGCGGAAATAGCAGACGCAGAAAAGTCGGAGCTCGCGCGGACGCTCGTAGAGAGGGTTGGACCCGACAAGCGTGGCTGGACGGGAGAATCGCTGTCGCAAGCGCCGACCGTGAGCACCACGCAGGCAACCATAAAAAGTCTCAGATGACGCATCTTGTACTCCTGATCGTGTGAGTAGCCATGTCTCCGCGTCGTCCGTTAAGGGCGGACCTCGACATTTCCGTGCTGGACCGGCTCGAGGTTGAACGCCGTGCCCGCATCGCAGAACGCCTGGGCGGTGCCCGGAAATCCGAAGCGCGCATTGCTCCCCAGGTCCGGCGGATCGCTCGCGCCCTCGCCATTGTCGACCACGATCAAACGAAACTCAGTGCCCGGCAGGAACCGCGGGTCCGTCGCGTGCTCGACGAGCCCGCCGATGCGCGCCACGTTGCCGACGATCTGGAAGCAGGTGACCGTCCCGTGCGTCTGCCGTATGAATTCGCCTGTCGAAGCGAGAGTTACGCGCTCCTCGAATTCGCCGGAGACCGAGCCATCTTCGTGACGAATCGCGGCCACGGAGTACTTGAAATCGTTTCCCGTGTTGATGCCGACGAACTGATAGTGTCCGGTGACCGACTGCTTCATGTCCGCCACTAATGCCGCAGTGGGGCTCTCAAATCCGACCATGGGAACGACCGGCAGAATCGGGGTGGGCTGACGGACACCCATGATCTCGAGAGGGATCTCGTTCGGATTGGGGAGGTCCCGCAGCTTCTCGGGCCCCGAGATGTTTCCGTCGCAGCCGACGAGCGTGAGTGCGGCGAGCAGCAAGGCGTTTCCTCTAATCGATGTCATGTCTCCTCCTGATGGTGATGGGCGGCATCGTCCTTGGGCGCCGCGCCCGCGGCACCTCGTTGTTTTCACGGTGCGCTCAGGACATCTAGTGACAGCCGCTTACCGCTCACTCACCCGCGACTTACCCAGCGGATAAGAGCAGTTGTCGAGAGGAAAATCGGGACTATTTCGGTTCTGTTACCGAGGACCCGTGGAACGGCTGTGATGCGAGCCACGAACTTGGAACCGGGAAATCATCGCGCTGATGGCAGCGCGAGGCGCTGCTGCTCAGAGCATGTTCTGCTTGCGCAGGAGCTCTTGGTAGCGGGGATCTGTGCGCAGTGGCTTCAGCTCTCTGTCGATACGCAGATGCATCCGGTTGGCCATCCCCCAGTGTGTACGCCCGAGCCACGCGAACGCGGAGTCGGTCTGGCCAAGCTTGGCGTGAACCTCGGCGACGTAGACGCCTTGCTGATCGATCTGCGGCCGCCGCTCGACTCGCGCAAGCAGCGATTTCGCGCCGGAACGGTCTCCGCAAAGCAGCAAGACGCCGACGCGACTGATCAACATCATATTCTCGTCGGGCGCGAGCTGCTGCGCGCGCTTGTTTTCTGCGCCAGCGGCGGAACATTGGCCGGCGCGCGCGAGGTTGACGGACCGGGCGGCAGCCGTGCCCGGATGATTTGGATCGACGACTACGCTCCGCGCAAGCGGGGGCGACGTTGGCGAGCGGATACCGACATACGTCTCGAACATTACGGTCATCCCCCGAATCGGCTGAGAGAGGGGATCGAGCTCCCGCGCGCGCCTGATCTCGCGCAACGCCTCCTGCTTCCGATCGAGCGTGATCAGCAGTGCCGCATACCATTGGTGCGCGAGGGCATTGCTCGGAGCGAGCTGCAGGGCCCGTCGGAATTCTCGCTCGGCGCCGAGCCAGTCGCCGGCGTCTGTGAGCGTCGCTGCCAGTGATGTGTGGGCCTCCGAAAGACTTCCGTCCAGCGCGACCGCGGCACGCGCCATCGCTGGCGCGCTGTCCTTCTCAAACTCCTCGGGCATGAAACCGAATCCACCCGCAAGGCGGTATGCGTCAGCGAGACCGGCGAAGCCCAACGCGAAGGTGGAGTCGCGTTCGATGGCCTCTTTGTACAATGCGATCGCTTGGCTCAGGCTCGCGGGATTCCGACTCAGCGCTGCGTTGCGACCGCGCAGGTAGAGCCCGTAGACGATCGGATCGACTCGGCGGGCAGACGCGTGTGCCGCTTTTCCGTCAGGCCCGGATTCGTCAGGCCGTTCAGCGGCATTGAGCTGCATCGCAATTGCATCGGCGATGTCGCGCTCGAGCGTTGGCAGGTCGGTCGCCTCGCGCTCGTACCGCTCCGCCCAGAGGTGCCGATCAGCCACCGCGTTCACGAGCTGGGCGTCTACCATCACGCGATCCCGGTTGCGCACTACACTGCCCTCCACCACGGTGTTGCAACCCAATTCGCGGGCGATCACGGGAAGCGGCTTTCGCGTCGCCTTGTACTGCGCAACCGAGGTTCGAGAAATGACACTCAGTCGCTGGTAGCGCGCGAGCTCCGTGATGAGGGCATCGGTCACTGCGTCAGCGAGATCGTCCTGCGTGCGATCACCGGAGTAGTTCGCGAGCGGGATGACGGCGACACACGACGACGTGACATTTGGCGCAGCCTTGTGCGTGAAAGCAAACACTGCTAACGCGGCGCCAGCAACGCCCACTGCAGTCCCTCCTGCGTACCGCCAACGGGCTCGGCGGCTTCTCGCGGGCTCGCTTGCATTCTCGCTGGGTGAGTCGATTGGAAACGCGGGCGGAGGGTCCGTCGGTGCTGGCATCGACCGCTCCGAAGCCCGAGACGATGCAGGTGCTGGCGCACTCGTCACCGTGGTCGCGGGTGACTCCTGGAGCGTCTTCACGAACTGGCTTATCCGCCCGTCGGGAGGAGCGTCCAGCTCTTCGCGGAGCAATGTCTCGTGCACGCGCGCGTGGCGAATTGCGGCGCCGGGATCTCCCGCGGCGGCGAGCGCGCGCATCAGTTGAAGCGCAGCCTCCGAGTTGAGCGGATCCTGCGCAGCAACTCGCCGCCGCCAGACCACGGCCCCCGCGCGATCGCCGGCTGCGTCGCGTTCCAGCGCGATGGACTGCATGGCGCCCTGGTATCTGTGCGCGTAAGTGGTGCGCGTTGCATCCAGCCACTCGGCGAATTCGGGCGCCGCGCCCGCCACGTGAAAGCCCGCCAGAAGATCGCCACGATACAATTCGACCGCGTCGATAAAGCGACGCGCATCCACGGCCTCGTCGAACGCGATCGCGTCGCACCACACCGTGCTCAGGTCCAGCCCTACTTCGTCGGCGGTTCGACTGACGACGGCGTCGGCGCCGAGCGCATTGCGGAGAAAGAAGACCGCCTGGCTGAGCGCGTTGCGAGCATGCGCCTGGTCCTGGTCCGGCCAGAAGAGCGCGAGCAGCTGATCGCGGCGATGCGGACCCCGTGGAGTTGCGAGAGCGAGGTAGGCGAGCAGGGCGACGCGCCGGGGCTGCGCGAGGACAGAGCGCAACTCGCTGCCGTCAGGCGCCCGGAGATCGAGCGTCCCGAGAGTGCGAAGCCGAAGTATGGACGTCATCATCCCATGTCGCCGCCTCGTGTCGGGTCGCTGCGGGGTAAGCACTGGGGCGATAGACGGATAACCCGTCTTGCTCGCTCTCCAAAGTACGTCTGTATCACGAACCCGCAATCGAAGGATGAAAGTCGCTCATGAGGACCCGAATAAAGCGGGACTTGCGGCAGGGGGTCGACAATCGTAGAACAGAGCCAGGGAGGACAGACGGATGTCGCCATGCTCAACGCACTGGTGAGACGACTCGGACCCGTACGCCGGCTCGTTGCTCTGGCGGCGATCGCCTTCCTACGAGTTATGTCCCTCGGTGCACAGGCGACGACCGGGAACATTGAGGGTAGGGTCGCCCCCACTGACAGCGGCTCGACGGCATCCGTGGACGTCCGCGATGAATCCACTGGTACAGTCCGCCACGCGACGGCCGATCGACGCGGGCATTATCGCGTGCTCGCCCTTGAACCCGGAGTGTACGAGGTGACGGCCCGCGCCCTGGGTTTCGCGCCGCAGAGACAGACCGGCGTCGCGGTAGTGCTCGGCGAGCGCACGAACCTGGACTTTGCGCTCGAGAATGGGCCGACCGAGCTCGCACCGACGGTGATTATCGCGTCGCGTCCCGTCGATATTGCCCGCAATGATGTCGGGATGACGATAACACCAGAACAGATCGCCAGCCTGCCGCTCAACTCCCGCAATGTACTCGACGCCACTGTCGTCGCTCCCGGCATCCGATCGTACGCCACTGAGGGTGGACGTTCTTTACCGGCTGCCGGGGCACTCTCGGCGCCACGGTTCGTCAACTTTTATCTCGACGGCACCGAGTGGAAGGGAATCGGAACCGGGAATCTCGTCGGTTTCCCGCAGACCGGATCGCTTATCCCGCAGGACGCGATCCGCGAGTTGCGCGTGCTGCTCAATCCCTACGACGCTGAGTTGGCGCGTGGCGGTTCCTGGGTCATCAGCGCAGTGACGAAACAGGGAGGGAACGAACTGCACGGCTCGTTATTCGATTTCGGGCAAGGCCGAGCACTCATCGCAAAGGGCACGTTCCAGGCAGAGAAAGCGGACTATCGGCGACAGCAGATGGGCGGGACGCTGCGCGGCCCGCTGGTCAAGGGTCATCTGTTCTTCGCCGCGAGCTACGAGGGACAAAACACTGACAATTTCATAAGCGTTGTCCCAGGACGCCCGGCGGTAAGTCCTGCCATATGGGACCAGTACGCGGGAACCTTCCGCGCGCCAACGCGGAATCATACGGGCACGTTTCGACTTACGGCGCCTGTCGGACACCACTCTCTCGATGCGACGTGGGCGGGACGAGATCTCTCTACCGAAACCGCGTTCGGTGTTCAGGTTGCCGGGGTGATGTTTGGTCATGATGCGGGGCTCGTCGGCCACTACCGAACGACCAGCGTCGATGTTCGCGACACCTACGCGCGTGGAGCGCTCGTCAACGAGCTGACTGCCCACGTTCTGACAACCGCGCAGGAAGACGCGCCTATCAGTCCGGGCCGGACCCTTCGATATCCCTCGCTTCAACGTGGGATCGCTGCGTATCCGGTCATCACCTTCGAGCGGCACGTGGGCGTCTCGAACAAGAGCACTTTCGCGTTCGACGCACTGGGTGGCCAACATTTGCTCAAGGCCGGACTCGACTTGACATCGATTCACGGAGCCGGCTTCCAGCCGTCGAGCGCCGACGGCTTCTTCATGTTTACGTCCGACACGAGCACCCAGCCACAGACGGCGCGAATCGGCGTCGGGTACACCGATACGTCGGCCACGGCCGACGCGCACTCGTCGGCAAATCGTTCGATGACCGGCGCGTGGCTTCAGGACGAATTCCGGCCAAGCGAATCGCTCACTCTCACGGCGGGAGTCCGGTACGATGCGGAAATCGGAGGGCTCGACCAAGGGAAGCACGAGCCCTGGGCGCTCGATACGACGCTGCGCCGCATCGTTGGCGATTACTACCTGAACGATGGCGATAGGAAGAACGATCTGAACAACTTTGCTCCTCGTGTTGCCGCAACATGGAATGTCGGCGGGAATGGTCGCACATTCCTCCGCGCCGGTTATGGCATCATGTACGAGCGCATTCCCGCGTTCGGTGTGTTTAGCGAACGGCTCGGATGGCAATGGCGAGTTTACTCCTTTACGAGGCCCGGCACGACAGATCCAGCGGAGCTACGTCGGCGCGTACTCGCAGGAGGTATAAATGCCGCTCCAAACCTCGTCCTCCTTCCTGACCGGCTCGAGACCCCGTCGAATCGGCAATGGTCGCTGGGAATCGGTAGCCGGCTTTCCGAACATACGACGCTCAATGTCGACTACCTCGATCAGCATTTGCGCGACGTGTATGTCACCGTCAGGGAGAACGTGGCAGATCCGGTGACGCGTGTGCGCCCTCTCACTGCCAGGTATGGGGACATCCTGCTGTGGGGGGACTTTGGCGACGCTACCTATCGCGGCGTGCTCACCTCGCTCGCGTTCGATCGTGCGGCGACCCATCTGACTGCTGCATACACACTGAGCTGGTCACGTTCCGAGTTCGGGCAAGTCATGAACAGTGACTATCCGGATTCTGCCGACTACGGAATGCAGAGGAGCGAAGCAGACGAGCGCCACCGTCTGGTGCTCTCAGGCGTGATTGACATTCCGTTCGCAATGCAGCTATCGGGAATCGCGGTGCTTGCGAGTCCGCGTCCATTCCTCGTCATCTCCGGCCCCGACGTCAATCTCAATGGCACAAATGCGGACGATTGGCCAAACGGCCAACGAACGGCCTATCGCGGCGGGTCGAACAACTGGTACCGGACACTGGATCTGCGGCTCGCCAAGTCGATTCATGTTGGGCAAGGAGCGCTCGCCATCACCGCCGACGTATTCAATGCCTTGAACACGGCAAATCATTCCGAGTATCAGGGCACGGAGAACCTGCCGCACTTCGGTCACGCCGTCGGCGACTACGCCCGGCGGCAGGCGCAGCTCGGTGCGCGGTATTCGTTTTAAGAATCCTGGGTCCCGTGCTGCCCGTCCCGCGGTTGCCGTGGTACCGCCCTTCGCCCATCCCAGGCAGTTTACTGGCTTTACAATCATTAGATTGCTGTTAGACAGGGGTGCCCGCGGATTCATAGCTGCCGCCTAGAGTGGCGACGCGCGGCTGAGAAAGTCCCTCAGAACCTGATCCGGTTAGTACCGGCGTAGGGAGTCGAACGATGGAAACAGCAGCAACGGCGCAAGCGCCCACGGAATCGCTTGCCACGCCGCACGGAGCGAATGGCTCCGCCACAGCTCGCGCCGCCGCAGTCACGCAAATGCACTACGCGCGCCGAGGCGAAATCACCGATGCGATGCGCTTCGTCGCCGAGCGCGAGGAGCTCGCGCCCGAGCTGGTGCGAGA
>Ga0193707_1000993_pt1 | contig 10284 bp, 9 predicted proteins | sample U3c2metaG_FD_143043 | JGI IMG/M metagenome (GOLD analysis project Ga0193707, IMG submission 143043) | Soil microbial communities from a riparian zone of the East river system, Colorado, United States - U3c2 | ecosystem: Environmental > Terrestrial > Soil > Riparian zone | place: USA: East River...
TAAAGAAACGGATGACCGAACAGGACAATATTCGCCAGACGATATCGTTCATCGACAGTTCTCTTCAGCGTTGAGCTTACAGCCGGCCCGTTTACAGCTTGCGATTCCGGTCATGGCAAGTTACAAACCTGCCTCACGTCAGAGAGATTGCGGTTGCCGAACAAAATCCGAAGCGCTACATCTTAAACGCTTCTGTTCATCATGAAATTTAGCGTTACGAAAGAAAAACTGCTCGAAGGTCTGCAACAAGTCCAAAACGTCGTCAGCACCCGCACGACACTTCCAATTCTTTCCAACGTGTTGCTGCAGGCCGCCGAAGATGAAATCCATCTCACCACAACCGACCTTGATGTCGGGGTGCGCGGCAGTTGCGAGGCGCACGTGGACAAAACAGGAGCGACTACTCTGCCGGCACGGCGTCTTTTCAACATCGTTCGCGAACTGCCTTCGAGTGAAATTCAGGTCGATGTGGATGGGAAAAACGCCGCTTCGATTCGCAGCGGCCAAAGTTTCTTCAAAATTCTCGGATTGCCCGAGGACGAATTTCCGCCGTTGCCGAAATTCGAGGGCGCGAAAGTTGTCACGATTCGGCAGAAGGATTTGCGCGACGGTCTGCGCAAAACTTCCTATGCCATATCGACCGACGAGACCCGTTACGTGCTCAACGGCGTTTTGTTCAGTTTTAAGGACAACAAGCTTACGCTGGTTGCAACGGATGGGCGCCGGCTGGCCATGGGGGAAATCGAACTTGAATTTCCGCGCAGCCACGAAGCGGACCTAATTATTCCGACCAAAGCCGTGACAGAATTGCAACGCCTGCTCACGGATGACGGGGAAGTCAAGGTGAGCATGGGCAGCGGACAGATCGCGTTCGATCTCAACAAAACGCTGCTCGTCTCAAAATTGATCGAGGGCAATTATCCAAACTATCGGCAGGTCATTCCGGGCGAAGCAAAGGAGCGAATAAAACTCGAGCGCGAAATGTTTCTGAACTCGCTGCGGCGCGTATCGCTTTTGGCCAGCGACAAATCGCACTCGATCAAATTGAATTTCAGCAAGAACAACATCGACATTACTGCCAACACGCCGGAGGTGGGCGAAGCGAAGGAATCGCTCGCCGTCGCCTACAAGGGTCGCGAGTTTTCCATCGCGTTTAATCCGGAGTTTCTGATGGCGCCACTGCGCGATGGCGCCTTTGCGCGCGCTGACAGAGGACGAGGTGTTTCTCGACCTAATCGACGAGATGAGCCCGGGCGTTCTCAAAATTCAGACGCCGTTCCTGTACGTGCTGATGCCGATGCGCATCAGCTCCTGACTCATCACGCGAGGTGTTCTCGCGCATATTATAGGAAAGACAAGCATCTTGCTTGTCTCGGCTGGCAGGCTGCCAGCCTGCCGAGTCCGGCAAGATGCCGGACTTCCCGGTAGCGGTTACAAAACCCGACGTTGCGGCATCGCCGAGTGCACCATCATCAGTTCGGTAACGTTCTCGGGCGTGAGCAAGCCGACCAGGCGCTTCATCCGATCAAGCACGGGCACTGCTGGGCAGTTGCACTCCTGCATGATGCGGAATGCGTCTTCGAAGCGCGTGCCAGTTGTCACGGTTGGAATATCGCGTCTCATCACGTCACCCACGCGCAGACCGGGATCGTTCTTGCGCAAGGCAGCGATGAGATCGTGACGCGTCAATAAACCGGCAACGCTGCCGGTCTCATCCACCACTGGAAAATCTCATCAACTACCGGAAAATCGTGTTGCGAAGTCGCAAGCAATGCGTCCACCGCTTCTTCGAGGGTGGTATTTTCCGAAAGCGTCCGGAACTCGCGCACCATCGCGCTGGAGACTGGAAACCGGCGCGAGACATCTTTCATCTGCGCCAGCGCCGCTTCTTGCGACGCGCCGATATAAACGAAAAGCGCAATGAAGAGCAAAAATGGATTGGGACCAAAAAGCCCGAGGAAACCAAAGATAAACGCAAAACCCTGTCCAACGGTCGCGGCGACTTGCGTAGCGCGCGCATAGCTCATCCGCGTTGCGAGCAGCGCGCGCAACACCCGCCCGCCATCCATTGGAAACGCCGGCAACAAATTAAAAAGAACCAGGATGATGTTGATGGTGAGCAACTGAGCGATGAGACCGCCGCCTTCGACCGTCGACCGATTAAGCAAACCTTGTGCTCCGCCAACCACAAACAAACCGAGGGCGATCACGACATTCACCAATGGCCCCGCCACCGCGATGATTAATTCCTGCACCGGTTCCTCTGGCATGCGTTCCAGTCGCGCCACTCCGCCGATGGGTAGCAGGGTGATGTCTGGCGTATTAATTCCAAAAGCCTTCGCGGCGAACGCGTGCCCGAACTCGTGCAGCACCACACACAGAAAAAGAAGCAGGACAAATATAACCCGACTCGCCGCCACCGCGGAACCGCCTTGCGAGTAATAGCCGAACGCCAGCCAGGCGATCAACAGTAAGAACGTAATGTGAATCCGTAATTGGATACCGGCGACGCGAAAGACTGGGAGAGACCAGCTCATCTAAGTTCAATTTGCTCTCGTATTGAATCGCACGCCAGCGCTCATTAGGCGTTGAGAGTTCAGCGTTAAACGTTGAGCGTTTCTCCGCAGGCACGAAATGGAAACGTTTGATGTCGCAATTGTAGGGGGCGGCCCCGCGGGGTCGAGCTGCGCCGCGTTTTGTGCGCTGGCCGGTCTGCGCACGCTTGTTATTGAGCGGGAAAAATTTCCCCGCGAAAAAGTGTGCGGCGATTGTTTGAATCCGTCATGCTGGGCGGTGCTGGAACATCTTGGTGTCGCGCAGCGCGTCCGAGATTTGCCGCATTCCAAGCTGGACTCGGTCGAGTTTATCGCGATCGACGGACATAACGTGGTTGTCGATCTTCCAACCGGCCACAATTGCGAAGTATCGGTGAAACGCAGTCTTTTCGACGATCTTCTGCTAACGCATGCTCGCGATGTCGGCGCGGACGTTCGCGAGGGAACAACGGTCACGGCATTGGCCAACAGCAATGGCGAGGGGATCTGTAGCCACGGGCCTGTGGCCCGTCCCGACCTCGACGCTCCACAGGGGCGTGGCTACAGCTGCGCCTGGAACATCGAGACCGACGGCGGAGAGACTTTCGTCGCGCGGATTTTAATCGGTGCAGACGGACGCAACTCCACGGTCGCGCGCTTGCGCAATTTGCTGCCACGCCCCGCGCGCGAACGCGTGGCGCTGCAAGCACACATCCCGCTGCCGCGAAATTTTGGCAGACGCATCATCCTGCAATTTCTTCCAGAGGGTTACTCCGGCCAGGCGCCGGTGAATGAAATGCAGCTAAATCTTTGCCTCGTGGGCACGCCTCCAACATGGGCACGCCTCCAACAATTTCCAGATTGCGCAAATGGGCGGAACGCCATTTTGAAATCACTCCCGATCAACCTTGGCGCACGATCACGCCGCTTACCCGGTCGCCCGTTCCTTGCGCACGCGAAAATCTTCTCTTCATCGGCGACGCCGCCCGCGTGGTGGAGCCATTTACCGGTGAAGGAATTTACTACGCCCTCCGCTCGGGGGAACTGGCAGCAGACGCGATCACGAAAATCATTCGGGGCAAAGATCGACAATCAGCTTTGCGCGAATTCACTCGCGCTTGCGCCCAAATGTATCGGGGAAGACTGTGGATCAACCGGCTGGCGCGCGCTGCGGTATTGTGGCCACACGTGGGATCATTCTTCGTTCACGCCGCTCGCATTCAACCGGCGATCTTGAAGCTCCTCACCGCGAAAATTGTTTCACGGGAGTTGTAGCCACGGCCCTGTGGGCTGTCTGGGGATGGACGTGCCACAGGCACGTGGCTACAGCGATTGGCTTGCGGCTTTGACCGTTTCGTCAAAGGCGACATCGCCCACGAGGCGGTAACCACGCTCGCTTCCTGCATCTTCGACACGATTGATGCCGACATCGATGACGACCGCGCCTTCTCGCACATGATCGGTTGTCACAAATTCCGCGCGTCCAATTGCCGCCACAACGATGTCAGCCGAACGCGTAATCTCCGCGAGATCGCGACTGCGCGAATGCACCACAGTGACTGTAGCGTTTCCGTTTTTGTTTTTCTGCATGAGTAGCAGAGCGAGCGGTTTACCCACGATCATGCTGCGGCCAAGAACCACGACGTGCGCGCCGTTGATGTCGATCTTGCTTTCGATCAGCAAACGCTGCACGCCAAGCGGCGTGCACGGCACAAAGCCGCTTGGATCGTCGAGCACGAGCTTTGCAACGTTTTCCGGGTGAAAGCCGTCCACGTCCTTGCGCGGATCGAGCGCGCGCACGATTGCTGCTTCATCGATGTGCTCGGGTGGCGGCGATTGAACGAGAATGCCATGAATAGCGGAATCGCGATTAAGTTCTTCGACGCGCGCGAGAAGCTCTGCCTGTGTGATCGACGCCGGCAGCTCCAGCTTTACCGAGTGCAGGGTGATCGACGCCGGCAGCTCCAGCTTTACCGAGTGCAGGCTAAGCTCGCGGCACATTTTGTCTTTCGAACGAACATAGGCGCGCGAAGCTGGATCGTCTCCCACGAGAACGACGGCGAGACCGGGGGTAACGCCTTTCGCTTTTAGCTCCGCAATTTCACGACGCAGATCGACGTACACTTTGTCCGCGATTGCGCGTCCATCGATCAGATTCGACATAGTGATGGGCAATCCTGCCTGCGAGTGCTCGCTGTGCAAGCGAGCATTGCTGTAGCCGCCGTCCCTGTGGGACGCGCAGGGCAGGTGCTGCAAACACGCCAGTGCCGCGCTTCCCACCCCACAGGGAAGCGGCTACAGAGAATGCCTCAGCGCATTTCAACCAGCGCCATCATCGCGTCCTGCAATGCCATGCGTTCAGATTCAAATTCCGCCTGCGTGGTGGTCGATCTGACACGATGCGGCTCGTCAATCAGCACTCGCACTTTGGAAAAAGGTCGCGGCACAATGAAGCGGTCCCAACTTCCCAGTCGCCAGCAGCGCGAATATTCCAGATTCATTGGCAACACCGCCGCGCCGGATTTCTGTGCAAGAAAAATTATCCCTGGACCCAATTCGTAAGCAGGGCCACGCGGACCGTCCGGAGTAATCACCACATCGCGACCGGAGACGAGCACCTGTGTAAGCTGAAGAATTGCGCTAGCTCCCAGGCGCGAGCTCGAACCGCGAATCACGTCGTAGCCAAAGCGTTGAACGCCGTCGGCCAGCAAATCGCCGTCGTGGCTGGCACTGATCAGGGCGGCACCATGACGGTTCGGGAAAAAGCGTCGCAACACAATGGGAAAGATCAGCAATCGATTGTGCCAGAGCGCACCTATGTAATTTTCCGTGACCGGTCTGCTGACGATCGGGAAAAAGCGTCGCAACACAATGGGAAAGATCAGCAATCGATTGTGCCAGAGCGCACCTATGTAATTTTCCGTGACCGGTCTGCTAACGATACCTGCACGATCGTCGATTTCATAACGCAGCGTGCGGGCCCAAAGCTGCAGCAAGCGAAATCCAAACGCGATCAACCATCGCGCAAGCCATCCTTCGATCTTCAACTTTTCTTGTGTTTCGCCGAAGCGCTCTTCTCTCCCCAACGATATGCTCGGGGATTGGGCAACCCAATTTGGTCAAGAATGCGCCAGACGACAGTGTCCACAATAGCAGTTACCGAACCAGGACGGCTGTAGAACGATGGAATAGCCGGAAGCACAATCGCTCCGGCTTCGAGCAGCGTGACCGCATTCCGCGCGTGAATCAAATTCCACGGTGTCTCCCGGGGGACGAGAATTAACTTCCGCCGTTCCTTCAAGAAAACATCGGCTGCTCGCAAGAGCGCGCTGTCGCTGGAACCGGAAGCGATTCGGCCCAGCGTTGCCATCGAGCAGGGCACAATCACCATCGCGTCAAAACGGGCTGAGCCGCTCACGAAGGGCACATTCAACTCATTTTCAGAATGCTGCGAAACATTCGGAGGAATTTTAAGAACATCGAGCTCCTGCTTCGCAACCTGACCTGCGTGCGCGCTCATGACGAGGTGGATCTCATGCGCGGCGCAATCAATCTGTTCGAGCAACCTTTGCAGATAGATGCTTCCGCTGGCACCGGTGGCGGCGATCACGATTTTCATGACGCTTAACAAATCACAACTACGATTTTCATGACGCTTAACAAATCACAACTCTGCCGAATGCTCTAGCCAAACGGTTCGCCACTGACGATTTGTTGCCGGGAGCGCGTGACGGGTTAGTCTGTGGAGGCTATGCCAGAGCGAGCGTGGCGCACCGATGGATTATTATTCGCGCAAGGACGGAGACGAAGCCATCAGCAATGCGGAGGCGATCATTGAGTTCTGTCAAAATCATATCCATTGACGCGACGAAAGTGCGCCGGCACGTGGACGACTATGCGCGCGAATTGCTGGCCACGCGTCCGGAGGTCGAAGAAATCATCGTCTTTGGGTCGTTTGAAAATGACACTTACGCGCCCGGCAGCGACATCGATCTTTTCCTCGTTTTGTGTGAAGGAATGATTCGCCGCGCGATTGCATTCCCCGATTTTTACCTGCCAAATCGCTCGGCGTGCCGGCGGATGTCTTTCCATTCACCCAAGCGGAAATCGCTCAGCTGTCTGAATCGCCCCTTTTAGCAGCCGTAAACAAAAGCCACTGGCGATATCGCCGATAACCTTAAAAGCGCGAACCCGACTCATGATTACTCCCACTCGGCTTTCCTACGCGGTACTTGCTTTCACAATTCTGCTCGCGGGAGTGTTACATCTGGGAGTACCGCTGCTGGTCGTATTGTTCTCCTATTTTGCATTGCGGCAGCTGTATTATCTGACGAAAAGAAAATGGCTGGCTTTGATCTTGTTTGGCATCGTTGTGGCCGGGATTGCGGCGGCCGGCGCGTACTTTGCTCGCGCTGCCGTTCTTGCGTTGCCGGATGTGGCTGATACGTCCATTCCTTCGGCCAGCGCCTGGGCTCAGAAGCGCCAGATCGAATTGCCGTTCACTGATTTTGAGAGTCTTAGAGAGGCTGTTGTCAACACGCTTGGGCAGGAAGCGCAGTACCTTCGAAACGTTGCGAATTTTGCCAAGAGCACCGCGACGGTAATCGTTTTCAGCATACTGGGCATCGTCGCAGCCGGGAGCCTCTTTTACAAAACCGGACTTGACCCATACCGGGGCACGCATCGGGTGAAGAACAATCTCTACTCCGTTTGCTGTAACGAAGTTTCGACGCGATTTCGCGATTTCTACCGCAGCTTCGCCACCGTCATGGGCGCCCAGATCACGATCTCACTGATCAATACGCTATTAACCTCGCTTTTCCTGCTCGCAGTGCGCCTGCCGCACGCGCCACTACTCATTGCAATCACCTTTCTTTGCGGCCTCGTGCCTATTGTCGGCAACCTGATTAGTAACACCATTATTGTCTTCGTCGCTTTGACGGTGTCCCTGAAACTGGCGATTTCGGCCCTCATATTTCTCGTTGTGATCCACAAATTGGAGTACCTCTTAAACAGCAAGATCATCGGCGACCGCATACGGAATCCCGTTTGGCTGACGTTGGTCGCGCTGATCATTGGCGAACGACTCATGGGCATCCCTGGGCTCATCCTCGCGCCAGTGGTGCTAAACTATCTACGGGTAGAGATGCTGACGGTCGAAGTTCCGGCTCGGGCGGAGCCGGAACCGGAAAGAGTTGAATCGTTGAATCGTTGAATCGACGAAGAGCTTTTCGTTTGTACGATTAAAGTTTTAATCGGTTAACCCCGATCTACGTCGTGAAAGCCGGCTTTCTTGAGAAACTAATCGAACGACTCGGGCGCATCGGGCCAGAAGAGGTACAGAATTATTTTCTGCGTCTGGCGCAGGAAAAAGGTTTCCTGGAAACGGTTTTCAACGCCATCCAGGAAGGGATCATCGTGACCGATTCCAAACGACTCGGGCGCATCGGGCCAGAAGAGGTACAGAATTATTTTCTGCGTCTGGCGCAGGAAAAAGGTTTCCTGGAAACGGTTTTCAACGCCATCCAGGAAGGGATCATCGTGACCGATTCCAAAGGCCGGATCACTTATCTCAATGACGCAGCTTGCGGACTGTTTGGACTGGAGGCGGCGGAGGCAATCGGCAAACCGCTCGATGAACGCGTTCGAGGTTTGGATTGGGAATCGCTTACGAAAAGCCCCGGGCCTGTCAGTCATGACATGGAAATTTTCTATCCGCAAAATCGCTTCATCAATTTTTATATCGTGCCGCTGGTGATGGAACACCGCGAGTCCGTAGAGGTGACCACGCATCTGCGAGGCGTCGAAGAGGAAACGGGCCAGCCGACTTCCCAGAGCTTCGGCGCGCCAGGCGGGCACGTGGCTGGAAGTGGGGAGCAAGTTGGCCACGTCATGATCCTGCGAGATATCACTAAGAGCCGGCGCACAGCCCAGCAAACTATTGAGTCGGAACGTTTGAATGCGCTGACCTTGCTCGCAGCAGGCGTGGCGCATGAAATCGGAAATCCACTCAACTCGCTGCACATTCATTTGCAATTGATGGAGCGCAGCGTCCAAAAGCTGCACGGCGAAGCGAAGGCGGAACTTCAACAATCGATTGATATCGCACGTTCAGAAGTCAACCGACTGGATTCGATTGTGACCCAATTTCTTCGGGCAATCCGGCCATCGCGGCCACAGCTCCATCCGGAGAGCCTAAACACGATAATCGAGGAGGCAGCGGAGAGCCTAAACACGATAATCGAGGAGACGGTGCGCTTTTTCACGCCTGAAATTCAAGACCGTGACATTGTCGTCGAGCAAGAACTGCGCTCTGATCTGCCCTTGCTTCAGCTTGATCGGGATCAGATGAAGCAAGCGTTTTACAACGTGATCAAAAATAGCCTCGAAGCCATGAAGCGCCACGGCACTTTGCGCATCCGCACGGACGTGGACGACACCCATGTAATCGTGAGCTTCGTTGACACCGGCAGTGGTATGTCGGCGGGAAACTTGAGTCGTGTTTTTGAGCCTTATTTCACAACCAAGCCATCGGGATCTGGTCTTGGATTGTTAATTGTGCGCCGCATTGTGCGTGAGCATGGCGGCGAACTCTCCATCGAGAGTAACGAAGGCGAAGGTCTCACGCTTACGATTCGATTGCCGTACATCGAAAGGCGCATTCGGATGCTGGAAGCGGGCGAAAGCAAACCAGAGGCATGAAGCCAGATACGAATGGAGGGCGGAGCTCTGCGACGCTTAACGAACGTTCTCCCGATGACGCATTAAGCCAGGGCTCGCGGAGCTCGCCCCTCCATTAAGAACCCGCTCGTAATCGTGGTTAAATGCTTTTTTTAACCAGCCTTCGAACTGGCGAAAGAGAAGCCCGAGATAGGCTCCGGGCGATTGCTTGAAAAGTTCGATGATACGTGGACTGAGATCCTGCTCAGGGTCATCAAGTGTTCCGAACAGACGCACATTGGTCCATAGATAGCCTCCCTGCTTGCGATTAAAGACTTCTTCAGGATTTGGCAGCCAGTCGAGATATTCACGAGTAAGCCCAAGTCGGATTGTGCCGCGCAAACGACGTTGGTCGATCAACAGTTCTCCCTCGATCCGGAATTTCCCTCTTTCTTCGATGGAAATGTCTTTGACGTCGATCTTTGGATACTTCCATCCGAAGCCGAACGAGCACTCATTCAACTCCAAATGTTCAAATGATTTCTTCTGTGCAAGCTCTGCGAGCTTTTCCAGAAGTGGAACCTCATCAATTCGTCCCTTACGAATGCGCAACGAACCTTCGCCCGATGAGTTTTCTAGCTTTGGATCTGTTCCCGTCCAGTGAATGTCGCCGAAAGCGCTACCCTTGAGACGCGCTTTCCATTCGGCTGGCAGCCACGGGCGAATTGGCACCGCATTGAAGTTCGCTTTGAAATCGACGCTCCTATCCTTTCCGATTCCTGCGTTTGCCTGTGCATGAATGCTTTCTTCGCTATTCGGATTCGATGCAAGGTCGATATCGTAAACCGTGATCAGTGTTTTGGTGATGAGAAGATGCGCGCGGCGGAGATCCAGATCGGGAAACAAAGCCATCTTCAGCCTGCCGCTGGTGGCAACGTATTCAAAATCCGGTCCATGAGGCGTAATGAGCAGTTGTGTATCGAAAAATCCGGCCTGCTCGCCGCGAAATCGCCAGGTTACGTTGGCGTGATCCGATTCAATCTTTTTCAGATAGACTCTTTTGGGCAAGAAAATGGCAAACCATGGCTTG
>Ga0193707_1000994_pt1 | contig 10271 bp, 8 predicted proteins | sample U3c2metaG_FD_143043 | JGI IMG/M metagenome (GOLD analysis project Ga0193707, IMG submission 143043) | Soil microbial communities from a riparian zone of the East river system, Colorado, United States - U3c2 | ecosystem: Environmental > Terrestrial > Soil > Riparian zone | place: USA: East River...
ACTCCGCAGCGAACGCGACCCCGCACCAGGAACCCCGGCAGTCCGGCCCGGCAATCCGCATGCTCCACCCCACCCACACAAGCGACAGCAGAGCCAGATGTCCCCTGGCGCGAAGTTGCGATGGTGCCCTAGCGCGCGAGGCGGAGGTCGAAGGCCTGGACCTCGTTCTGTGGGGTTTCGTAGGAGACGAGCAGTCGGCCGTCGGTGGTCAGCTTGGCGCGTTGGGCCGCAGTCAGCGGGATGGACCAGTGCTGGACGCCGGGGGTGATCTGCTGAGTGGACTGTTCGACCAGGTGACCGCTCATGTCCGGGGACCAGGGTGGGATGCCGCCGGGTGACCCCGCAGGGGGTCCGGCCGTAGTCGGGGGCGGGGTCCGCAGTGGGCGAGCAACTGGTTGTCCAGACCGGATCGCACCGAGCTGGCCAGTGGTCAGGAACGCGCGGGCCGTGCCGGATCCGCGCGAGCTGGTCACGATGTCCACGCTGTTTCCACGGAGAGCGGCGTGCTGGATCTTCAGGTCGGTCGTGGGGACGCGGCCGGAGATCGGTACGCCGTTGCGGGCGGACTGGGCGATGGTCTGGGGTGACAGGGCACCGTTCAGGTTCCGGTTGGAGACGTTCGGCGGTGCCGGGGTGGTCGGGCGATCCGCGGGCGGGGTGTAGCCCGGGAGGGTCGCGACGCCCCAGCGGTACGGGTCGGACTGGACCGATCCGAGCGCAGACCAGGCCAGTCGCGTACTCATGTCGATGTGCCGCAGCGTCGTCGTACCGGCCGCCGAGGTGTCGTCGTTGTCGTACGGCGTGATGTTCAGGCCGAGGTGGGACGGGTCGACCGCGGCGGGGAGGTCGGCCAACGGGATCTTCACCTCGAGGTCGTAGCCGCCACCGGCGTACGCGTGCGGGACCGTGGTCTCGTTGCTGCCGACCCACTGTGCGGTCGACGCGACCTGCACGCCCGGTGCATTCCCGGTGTCGAGCGCTCCGCTGGAGTAGCCCTGGTGGTTGTCCGCGTCACGCTCCCAGCACGGGCCACCGCTCTGGCTGAACGGGAAGATGCCGAGCTTGAACGTGTTCGCGGTGTCCATCAGGGCCTGCGACGCGTTGCCGCGCGGGTCGAGCAGGATCTCGACGGAGTCTGCCTGCCAGTGACCGACGCACTCCGCCGGAGTCACGGCGTATGACTGGTAGTCGTCGCGTACATGGACGAAGAAGTACAGCGCGTCGTCGGACCAGCTCACCTTCGCCGTACTGCCTTCTCCGGTTGACGAAACGCCGCAGTCGTCCACGCCGGTGCAAATGGTCGCGCCCTGCCAGATCCGGCCGAGGTCGAGCGTCGGCCCCGGGTACTCACCCGGCTCCGCCGTGCCGTCGACCACTGGCTGGGCCTGCGGGATGGTCGTCGTCGGGACGAGCGTCAGGGTCAGCGTCTCGCCCCGGTGCCTCCGGCGTACGTCGTACTGATCGGGATCAACACGTTCTGCGTCGCGGGCAGGGCGGTGTCGGTGTTGGTGAGCTTGAAGCTGACTGTGGTGTCCGCGCCGGCTGCGACTTCATAGGGCTTGGACGCTGCGTCGACGGTGAAGTCTGCCGGGACCTGGAGCGACACCGCACCGCTCTGCGGCTGGGCCGACCAGTTGTGGACGACGACCGGTACGTCGATCGTCTGGCCGACGCCCATCGACTGGATCGCCTGGGACCGGCCGAGGCGGTTCGCCTGTGGCGCGGTCTTCTGCAGCCACTCGTCGTACTCCTGCCAGTTCCCCCACCGCTGGAAGCGGCCCTCGGCGGCGGCGACGATCCCTACGACATTGTCCGTGTAGCCGAACGCATGCGCCGTGGTGTAGCGGGCGGCGACCTTCGCGTTCTGGCCCACCGCGGCGTTGGCCGCCGGGGTCACCGTGAAGGTGATGTCGGCGGTCGGCTTCGCCGGGACAGACTTCGGTCCGTCCGAGGTCCAGCCGGCCGGGACGGTCAGCGCGACCTTGCCCTTGGCAAGCTTTCCGTGCGGCGCCTCGAGGTGCATGGTCGCCTGGAACGGCTCACCGGTGACGTTGTAGAACCGGGAGAACGTCAGGTACTCCAAGGTCCCCAGCGGGAGCCCACCGGGATCGGGTTTGGTCGCGCCGAACAGGATCGCATCGTCGCGCTCCGACGGCGGACTGCTGTTCGGCTGGAACGGCACGAACGACTCGGTCATGCCGAATCGCGGGCACGCCGGAACCGACGTCCCCTGGAACATCACCCGGCTCTGCGTCGGGTAGGCCGCCCGGCCCTCGTCGGCGACCTGCTGCCAGCTCTTGGCGGTCCCGGCCGGTTGTCCCTGCACGTTCCCGGCCGGCCACTTGTACGGCGAGTCGTAGCCGGTCCACACGCCCGCGCCGGTGTCCACGCCAGTCGGCGTGAACCCGGTGGTGCAGTTCGCGGCGGACGTCGTACCGCCGGTGCCTGCCGTACTGCCGCCGGAGAAGACCTTCTTCACCTGCCAGGTGCTGAGCGCGTTCGGCCCCTTCAACTGCTCGGGGAACTTGGTCGGGTCGGCCGCCGCGAGGACGCCCTCCCAGATCAGCCGGCCGGCCTGCTGGTGGTTGCCGTGCCCGGCCGCCAGGGTCGGGGTGAAGCCGATGTAGATCTCCGGCTGCGTCTCGCGGATCACTCGAGTCACCCGGCGCAGCGTCTCTTCCTCGTCCCAGAAGTACTGCGTCAGCGGCGCACTCTGGTTGTAGAAGAAGTCGATCCGGTCCAGGTTGAAAATGTCCACCGTCCCGGACCGGTAGTGCGCGACGCGGTCCTCGTTCTCGCGCCGCAGTCCGAGGTCCGGACCGAGCTCGGTGCCGGCCGCGTTGCCGCCACCCTCACCGCGCGTCACCTGGATCACGCCACACTTCACGCCGTACTGCTGATGCCACACCCCGCACGGGCCGATGATGCTGGTGTCATCGTCCGGATGGGCCCACTCCCCCATCACGTCGATCTTGGTCTGCCGATCAGCCACATACGGGCTTGGCCACACTCGCCGATGCGACCGGCACCGGCAGAGCGGCAAACAGAGCAAGGACGACGAACCCCACGAATCGCTTCACGTGCACACTCCAAAGGCGGCGGAGGCACTAGCAGATCCAGCCCTAACCCAGCGGTCGTCAAGCGCGCAAGAGATACCGCGTGGCGGCCGGCAGAGCGGCAGCCACTGACAGGGCGGTGATGGGCCCGGAGGACGAGGCCAGGGTTCCGGCAGCCGCATGAAGGTAGGCGGCGACGGCCCCCGCGTCGGTCTCGTCGAGGCCGGCTGCCAGCAGCGCACCGGATAGCCCGGCCAGGACGTCGCCGGACCCTGCCGTCGCCAGCCAGGGGGTCGCCATCGGGTTGACGTAGGTCGTGCCGTCAGGTGCGGCGACGATGGTGGCGGCGCCCTTCAACAGCACGATCACCTGGTGCTGCTCGGCGGCCTGGCGCGCGTAGAAGAGCCGGCGAGCTTCGATCTCCTGCCGGGAGACACCGAGCATGGCGCCCAACTCCCCGGCGTGCGGTGTGATCAGCACCCGACCTGCCAACGCCGTGTCGAGTGCGCCGATGGCTCCGGCGTCGACCACGACGGGCACGTCCTGTTGCTGCGTCACCCGTGCGAACAGGTCACGATCCAGGGCGTCCTCGTTCAGACCGCACCCCACCGCCCAGGCCTGCACGCGCCCCTCGCCGACCACCACCTCGGGGTGGGCGGCCAGCACAGCGCGAGCCACGGGCTCGGGGCCGACGTACCGGACCATGCCGACGGGGCCGCCGAGGGCGCCGGAGGTGGCGATGACCGCGGCACCCGGGTACTGCGTGGAACCGGCGATGAGGCCGAGGACTCCGCGGGAGTACTTGTCGGACTCGCCGTGCGGGACGGGGTAGAGGTCGCGGACGTCGGCGGCCTGCAGGGACTCGACGGCGGCGAGTGGGAGATCGAGGCCGATGTCGACGAGGTGGACCGGGCCGCAGGCGGTGGCGGCGGGGTCGACGAAGTGGCAGACCTTGTGCGTACCGAAGGTGACGGTGAGCGCGGCGCGGACGTGCGGTTCCGGGGTCTCGCCGGTGTCGACGTCGACGCCGGACGGGGTGTCGACGGCAACGATCGGTACGTCGTACTCGTCGGCCAGTTCGACCGCGGCCAGGGCGTCCGGGCGGAGGCCGGGGCGACCGCCGATGCCGACGATGCCGTCGACCACAACGTCGGCGGCCGGAATATCGTCCGTCGAGCCGAGGCGTCCGCCGGCAGTCACGAGCGCTTCGAGGCCGGCGGCGTGAGCCTTGGCGGACAGCAGTACGGCGATGACCTGGGCACCGCGGCGGGCGAGCCGGGCACCGGCGTACAGGGCGTCGCCGCCGTTGTCGCCGGAGCCGATCAGCAGGACGACGCGGGCGCCGTACGTCCGGCCGAGGAAGTTGCTGATGGCAACCGCGAGGCCGGTGGCCGCGCGCTGCATCAGGGTGCCGTCCGGCAGCCGCGCCATCAGCTCGGCCTCGGCGGCCCGGACCTGCTCGACGGTGTGCGCGCGGCGCATGCTCAGCCCTCCAGGATGACCACGGCGGAGGCGATGCCGGCGTCGTGGCTCAGTGACAGATGCAGACTCTGGACGCCCAGCCTGCCCGCCTGGGCCGCGACCGTGCCGGTGATCTCCAGCCACGGCCTGCCGGTCTCGTCGGTCTGCACCTCCGCGTCGTGCCACAGCATGCCCGCGGGCGCGCCGAGTGCCTTGGCGAGCGCCTCCTTCGCCGCGAACCGGGCAGCCAGCGAAGCCGGCGGCCGGACCGCCTCGGTCGGCGTGAACACCCGGTCCCGCAGACCAGGCGTCCGCTCGAGCGTCTTCATGAACCGCTCGACGTCGACCACATCAATGCCCACGCCGACGATCATGCGGTCAGCCTAACGGGGCCGTCGTCGACTGGCGGATCCGCATCTCTACGGCGAGGTCCATGCGCAGGGCGGCCGGGGTGACGCCCCGGGCGAGGTCGAGGACCAAGCGGGTCGCCAGCTCGGCCATCCGGCGCAGCGGCTGGTGGACGGTGGTGAGCGTGGGTCCGACCCATTGCGCCACCGGGAGGTCGTCGTACCCGACCACCGAGAGGTCACGGGGGATCTCCAGCCCGAGCTCGCGCGCGGCCTGGTAGACGCCGAGCGCCTGCATGTCGCTGCCCGCGAAGATCGCGGTCGGCCGGTCCGGCCGGCGGAGCAGCACGAGGGCTTCGGTGTAACCACTGCCGACGCCGAAGTCGCCCGCACGGATCAGCTTCGGATCGACCGCGACCCCGGTCGACCGCAACGCGTCCTGGTACCCGTCGACCCGCATCCGCGAGCAGAGCGTCTCGACCGGACCGCCGATCATCCCGATCCGGGTGTGGCCGAGGTTGCGCAGATGCAGCGTCGCCATCCGCCCGCCGTTCCAGTTCGCCGAGCCGATGGACGGTACGTCGTCTCCCACGTCACCGACCGGGTCGACCACGACGAACGGGATCCGCCGCGCCTCCAGCTGTGCCCGCTGGTCCGGGTCGAGGTCGGAGAACACCATGATCACGCCGAGCGGGCGCCGGTTCAGAACGGACTCGATCCACTCCTGCCGCGGCCGCCGGGCCTCGCCGCACTCGGACAGCACCAGCTCGACACCCTCCGCGCGGAGCACACCCTCGACCCCGCGGATCAGCTGGATCGCCCATTCCCCATTCAGCTCGGGGAACACCAGGTCGATCATCGGGCTGCTCGCCGTACTCGCGGTCCGGCGCCGGTAGCCGTGCTCCTGGATGATGCCCTCGACCCGGGCCCGGGTCGACGCGGCGACGTCGGCGCGACCGTTCAGCACCTTGGAGACGGTCGGCACCGAAACCCCGGCCTGCTCCGCGATCCTCGCGATCGTCATCCGCTGACCCACGACGGCCTCCAGACCCCGAAACTTTCGGCCAGCTTACCGGTAGATCGTTCGCCCGTCGGCGTCCGGGATGCCACTGAGACGGTAGAAGTACGTGTTCACCTGGTCGCGCCATTCGCCGGCATTGGCGAGCTGCGCCTCCAGCCGGGAGGTGACGTTTTCCCGCGTCACCGGCTCGAACCGGTCGGCGATGGCCTTCCAGCGGGTCAGCATCGTCTGGACCTCGTCGTACCCCTGGAAGCGGGTGTCGTAGATGTGCTGCAGGACCGTGCGGCCGTTCTGGAGGACGTGGTCGTACCCGACGTGGTGAAAGAACAGCAACAGTTCGTCAGGGCAGGTGTAGACGTTCTCGTAACGGCTCGCGAGCGGCTCCGGATACTGCCCGGTGAAGCCCGAGCCGGTCGCGACCGTGCGGTCGACACCGACGCCGTAGCGGTCGGCGAAGTGGTACGTCCCTCTTGCCGAGTACTCGTACCCGTCCACGTTCGGCCCGTAGTGCGTCTCCGGGGTGACCATGAACCCGACTCCGAGCGGCGCGGTGTAACGCTCGTACGTGCGCCACGAGTCGGCCATGATCGACACCAGCTCGGACCGGGTCCGGTCGTCCATCGCGAAGGTTGCCGCGGCCCACTCGTGCAGCAGGCTGACCGGATCGGCGGTCGGATCCCAAGCCAGCCGGCCGAACGCGTACAGGTTGCTCTGGGCAAGCTTGTGCCCGGTCCAGTTCGGATCGTCGCCGACGTTGGAGATGGCAACGATCGCGTCGGTGCGCTCGGCAACGGTTCTCGAGACCTTCCCCACCCCACCGCCCCGGTCCGGCGGCCGACCCGATCCGGTCGTGTCGAACTGCAGGATCTCCCGCCACCACGGCCCCAGGTAACACAGATCCTTCTGCTGCCCGGTGTACTCCTGCGTCACCTGCAGCTCCACGGCGAACGCGGTCTCCTGCAACTCCCCCAGCAACGGCGACATCGCCTCGCGCACCTGGAAGTCCAGCGGTCCGTGCTTGACCTGCAGTACGACGTTCTCGTCGAACCGCCCGTCCAGCGGGATGAAGTGGTCGTACGCCGCCCGCGCGCGATCCGTCCGGCGATCCCGCCAGTCCTGCCGGCCGTCAGACCCGAAACACCGCCAGAACACGGTCCCGCCGTACGGCGCCAACGCCCGAGCGAGCATGTTCGCGCCGTCCGCGTGCGACCGCCCGTAGACCTGCTCCGCCTTCACCACCAACCCACCCAGCTCGGGTGCGGCGTCGTACACCCGCCCGACCACGGCCGACCACCACCGCGCGACCCGCTCATCCAGCGGATCGCCCGTATCCAGATCGCCGAGCTCCACCGGAGCGGCGAAGGTGACCGACAGGCTCACAGCAATGCCGTACTCGCGGAACACCGCCGCCAGCCTCGACACCTCCGGCAGGTGCTCGGTGAGCAACCGGGTCTCGGCCGCCTGCACGTTGACGTTGTTGATCGCCACCGCGTTGATCCCGATCGACGCCAGCAGTCGCGCGTACGCGCGCACTCGGGTCACATCCTGGACCACGCGGCCGTCGCGGAAGAATATCGATCCACCTGAGTACCCGCGCTCGACGGAACCCGACAGGTTGTCCCAGTGATCCAGCATCCGGATCGGTATGGCCGGTCGCTCGACCACGGTGAAGTCGGCGCTCATCCACTCGAAGTACCGGAGCAGGTAGAAGTACCCGTACAGCAGACCGCGGCCACCTTCGGCGGCAACGACCAGTTGGTTGCCTCGTCGCACCACCACGAAGCCCTCGGTCCCCAGCCCGTCGACCGGCAGCGCGGCCTCGACCTCTTGCCACAAAGGCGATTCCCGCACTCGGCTCAGGACGCACAGAGCGACTTCCACGTCGTTCCGGATCCGGCGGGTCTGCCGGAGCTCGGCCCGGATGGTCTGGGCCAGCGCCCCCGAGGCATGCACGGTCACCTCGGGTAATCGCTGAGTGCCGAGCCAGCAGGGGTCGAACATCACGCCGGATCCTTGCACACGACCCCGGTCACCACCCGGTGCCGAGACGGCCCGAAAGTTTCGGCGGCACCGGATTGAGACGAAGCCCACTGCCGCCCGGTGTGGGTACGGCCCGGGCGGATGGGAACAATGGGGCACATGCTGCAGCCGTCGCGGGAGGTGACTCCCTACACCGAGCTCGACCGTGCCGCCTGGTCGCAACTGGCCGAGACGACCGTCTCCCCGCTGACGCTCGACGAGATCGAGCGCCTGCGCGGCCTCGGCGACGAGATCGACATGGACGAGGTCCGCGAGGTCTACCTGCCGCTGTCGCGGATCCTCTCGCTCTACGTCCGGCACGCCCGCGCGCTGCACGCCGACACCGAGAGCTTCCTCGGCAAGCCCGCCGCCACCCGGACCCCGTTCGTGATCGGCATCGGCGGATCGGTTGCCGTCGGCAAGTCCACCACCGCCCGCTTGCTGCGCGAACTGCTGGCCCGCTGGCCCGAGCACCCGCGGGTCGCGCTCGTCACCACCGACGGCTTCCTCTGGCCGAACGCGGAGCTCGAGCGCCGGGACCTGATGATGCGCAAGGGTTTCCCGGAGTCGTACGACCGCAAGTCGCTGCTGCGCTTCGTGGTCGAGGTGAAGTCCGGCATGGACGCGGTCGAGGCGCCGGTCTACTCCCACCTCCACTACGACCGGATGAACGGCGTACGGACGACCGTCGAACAACCCGACATCCTGCTGCTCGAGGGCCTGAACGTCCTGCAGCCCGCACCCCGGCACGCGGACGGCAAGAGCGGCCTCGCGGTGAGCGACTTCTTCGACTTCTCCGTGTACGTCGACGCGGCCGCGGACGACGTCCGGTCCTGGTACGTGCACCGCTTCCTCAAGCTGTGGGAGACCGCGTTCCGCAACCCGGAGTCCTACTTCGTCCGGTACGGCGAGCTGAGCCGGGAGGAAGCGGTCAAGAAGGCCGAGTCGCTGTGGGACGGCATCAACGGCCCCAACCTGCGCGAGAACATCCTTCCCACCCGCTCCCGCGCCACCCTGGTCCTCCGCAAAGGCCCGGATCACGCCGTCCGCTGGGTCAGATTGCGGAAGCTCTGACCGCCGGTACGACGGCCACCGCGACGACGACCGCGGTCAGCCCGAAGGCCAGTGGGTAGCCGGTGCCCGCGACCACGGCACCGAAGATGATGGCGCCCGTTCCCCAGCCGCCGTCGTACGCGAGATTCCACAGTGCGCTGACCTGGCCGTAGCGGGAGGTCGGGACCCGGTTGTACATCAGGGTGAGCGTGAGGTTCTGGGCGGCACCGAAGCCGATGCCGAAGAGTGTCGAGCCCACCACGATGGCGATCGGGCTGCCGATCAGCATGAACGATCCGGCACCCAGAGCGGCGAGGATCAACGCCGGTGCCAGCAACTTCGCCGGGCCTACGCGGTCGCCGTACCGGCCCGCCAGCCAGCGTGCGCCCGGAGCGGTCGCGGCCTGCAGCAGTAGGGCGGTGGCGATGAGCGACTGCTTGTCCGCGGCGACGGCCAGAGGCAGGAAGGTGACGCTGATCCCGGCGGCGACGGTGACGGCCGCGAAGACGAAGGTCGGCATCAGCAGACCGCTGCGCCGTACTCCACCGAGCACCTTCACGTGCTGCTCCTCGGCCGAGACCCGAGCCGGCAGGCCGACGAGGACGACCGGTCCGGCGAGGGAGGTGAAGGCGGCAAGGACGAAGAGGGCGCCGAAGCCGACGCGGTTGGTCAGGTACACGCCGAGCGGCAGGCCGATGACGGCCGGGACGCCCACGGCAACGCCGTAGATGCCCAGCGCCTCGCCGCGGCGAGCAGGCGTAGTCAGGTCGGCAACCAGGGCGACGGCGCCGACGACCAGGACCGCCAGACCGGCGCCGCGGACGATGCAGACGCTCAGGACGATCGGCAGCGACGCAGTGGTCAGCAGGACCAGCGAGGGTGCGCCGAGCAGGATCAGCCCGAGGCCGAGGACGACCCGGTAACCCCAGCGAGCCAGCATCCGCGGCACGAGCAGTTCGACACCGACCGCGGAGAGCATCATCGCGCCGGTCGACAGCCCGGCGCCGATCCCGCCCGAGCCGTTGGCGGCCAGGTACAGCGGGACCACCGAGGTGAGCAGGTACATGCTCAGCCCGGACCCGAACACCATCACCAGCAACCGCCCGAACTGGCCGGTCAGCAGGCGCTCGGCGGTGGCTGCCTGGACGGTGGGGATCTCGCACGCGCTGGTCATGTCTTCACGCTAGAAGTGGACCGGTGGGCCCTACAGATCCAGTTCCCGACCGTCCGAGAGGACCAGTTACGGCAAGGCCGACGTCTCCAGCAGTGCGTCGTCGACCGGGAACGGCACGGTGACGACCACGAAGAAGCCGC
>Ga0193707_1000996_pt1 | contig 10253 bp, 12 predicted proteins | sample U3c2metaG_FD_143043 | JGI IMG/M metagenome (GOLD analysis project Ga0193707, IMG submission 143043) | Soil microbial communities from a riparian zone of the East river system, Colorado, United States - U3c2 | ecosystem: Environmental > Terrestrial > Soil > Riparian zone | place: USA: East River...
CCGGCGGATGGCGCCAGGCCTGGCTCTGGACCGAACGGGGCGCAGCATGACCGACCTCGGCCACGGTGTGTACGAGCAGCCCGACGACCACTACGCCGGGACCACCGCACCCCACAGCGACGGGCCGTCATGCCCGTGGTGTGGCGGCCACGACCGTTCCGTCACCGTGCACCACCCCCACGGCCGGTACTTGTGCAGCTGCGGCTCACTCCACAACGGCACCGACAGCGAATGGCGGGCACTGGCGAAACACCGCCGAGAAGCAGCCGACCACCGCAACCGCCGCAACGAAGAGGAGGCCAGTTGAGCTGGTGGAGGATGGACGACGGGTTCCTAACCCACCCGAAGGCCCTGGCCGCCGGGAAGGACGGCCGCGCCCTGTTCGTCGCCGGCGGCCTCTACTCGGCAGGCGAGTACACGGATGGGCGTATCCCTGCCGGCTCCCTCGCCCTGATCGCCGCCGCAGCTGACGTGCGCCCGGCTGCGACTGCCCGCCGCCTGGTCGAGGTCGGGCTCTGGCACCCCCCGGGCCACGACTGCCCCCGCTGTGCACCGTGCGGTCCAGGGGAGTACGTGATCCACGACTACCACGACTGGAACCCGACCGCCGAAGCCGAACTGGAAAAGCGCCGAGTCCGGGCTGACGCAGGCCGCAAGGGAGGCCAACGCAGCCGCCCACCCTCAACCAAACCGGAAGCAAACCGGAAGCAAACGCTTCCGCCCGACAGAAGCAAACCGGGACCTAACGCCGAAGCAGACGAGAAGCTAAATGGAACCCCGTCCCCGTCTCCGTCCCTAGGTGACTTACCTACCCAGCCAACAACCGTTGGTACGCGCCCCGACCCGGCTGACTGGCCAGGACCAGATCCGCCGTCACCCGACCAGCCCCAAGACCCAAACACCCTGCTCACAGCAGCCGCAACCCTGCTCGCCGTAGACGAGATGAACCGACGGGCAGCCCTAGGCGAACTCGACAACCCCGAGGGCTACCGACGCTCCCGCATCACCCCAATCCGCCGCGAGAACGAACCCTTCTGGCGGCTCCTCGCCGACGAAAACCCGGCGGTTACCGCACAGCAACTTGCGGCCGCGACACAGCAACGAAACACCCCCAACGCGAGCACAAACAGCACCACATCGAACCCCCTCTCCGGACAGCAACAAGCCCTCCACGCCGCCACCGAAGCAGGCACAGCCAAGACCCGCGCCATCGCAGCCGAACCCCCCGACCCCGAGACCAACGCCGCCCGCGCCGCAGCACTACGAGACGCCCTCCGCCAGCAGCGAACCCCCGATCTCGGCGAACCCACCAACCCCACCCAGGAGACCCCCAATGGCTGACATCCCCCAGCCGCTCGTCGACGCGGTGCAGAGCGAGCTGATCGCCATGTACGCCAGCCGCCCAGACGGACCGATGAGCTTCACGGACGACGCCCGCACCATCCTCGCGGTGCTCGCTCACCGGGGTGTCACGTTCCCCGCCGAGCGTGAACCGTGCTGGGTCGTGACAGCTGACGGGAAGGTCATCGACGCCAACCGGGTCAGCCGACTCGTCATCCAGGTGGGTCAGCCCGCCGGGATACCCGACAATGCCAGAACACTCGCTGAGACGATCACCGAACACCTCAACGGGCACTGCACCGAGGCCTACAAGCAACTGACCGCCGCCGCCCGGGCGCTCCGAGACGACGTCACCGACCTCCACGACGCCAGCGAATCCATCAGCCGAATGAACCAGGCCCTGGACACCATCGACAAGACCAAGGAGACGTCCGACGCCGAGGGGACCGGCGGTGGCTAAGACGCCGGCCGCGACGATGCCCCCATGGCTCGACATCACCCGGCTCCGCAGCATCGACCCCGCCAACCAGCAGTGGCGGAAACAGATCGGCTGCGCCGACGAACCCCCCGTCACATTCATGCCCCCCGTCACCATCCGCACCAAGACCGGCGTCGGCTACGACTACCTCCCCGCCGCCGCCATCTGCGCACGCTGCCCCGTCCGCTACCCCTGCCTCGCCGTCTGGCTCCGCCACACACCGTCCGACATCGACCGCCAAACCGGCACCTACGTCGGCGGCACCACCCCCACCCAGAGGATCCTCATCCGCCGCCACATGCGCAGGACAGCGGCATGAGCTGGCTCACGGAGCGGGCCGCCCGCCGCCGTCAACCCAGGCCGTACGCCGTCGCCGACCTCGCCGCCGCGCTCGGCCTCAACCCCGCCGACGACCGCTTGACGTCCCAGCTCGTACACGCCCTCGACATGTCCCGCGGCTGGGTCCTCCGCTGCCGCACACTGGGCCTCACGGAGGCGCAGGCGGACGAGTGGGCGATCCGGTGCGGGATCCACCCTGGGGATGTGTGGCCCCGCTGGGGGGACAACCTGCGGGGTGTCGCGCTCGTCAACGCCAACCGCAAGCAATGCCCCAAAGGCCACCAGTACGACCGGGTCGACGCCAACGGCCGGCGCCGCTGCTCCGAATGCCTCCGAGACAACACCGCACACTGGAGAAAATCCAGGAAAACGCAGGCCATCGGCGTGATAACGGATGCTCTCGACCCCTGCTGTGACGCCGCCGAATGCACCTGCCTCGACCGCACCATCCCTGCCCCCTTACGCCAGGAGCCCACTCCGTGAGCTGTGTCACCTGCGAGATCACCCCACCCGAAGGCCACGGCGGCCCCCGCCTCCACGACGGGCACATCTCCGCCCGCCACGGCGACACGTTCACCCTCGGGCTCGCCGTCCTGTTCCGCGGCCAGGACTGGACCCTCCAAACCGTCGAAGCCATGGCCGGCGACGAAACCGACGGCTGGATCGAAGTCCGGCTCATCAGCCCCGACGGCACACCAACCATCCACCCACCCGGCCCCCACATCTGCCCGGACTGCGCGGCCCCACGCCCCGACTACGACGAAGGCGGCGACGCCACCGCCGTCTTCTGCCCCGGCTGCGGCACACCCCACAAGCCGGTACCGAAGTGGCCCGCCCACCCCGTCACCGTCATCCGTCAAGGCCACGTCCAAATCATCCGCGGCACCCAACTCATCACCGGGCCCGAACCCGCGACCTCGGCGGTCTGAGCAGTGGCGAACATCGCGAAACAGGCCGAGGTCGCGGAGCGCCGCGCCAAGGCGATCCAGTTGCGGATCCAGGGCGCCAAGTGGGACGACATCGCCGCCGAGTGCGGCTATCGCAGCAAGGCCAACGCCCACGAGGACGTGCGCCGGGCACTCACCGAACGGCGCGAACAGTTGGGGCTCGCGGTCGACGAACACCGCGAGATGCTCCTGGCCGAGTTGGAGGCGATGCGGGCCGCAGCGTGGAAGGTGCTGGAAACCCGGCATCTGACGGTGTCGCATGGCCGGGTGATCACCGTCACCGAGAAGGACCCGCAGACGGAGGAGGAGCGGACCGTCAAGCTTGAGGATGACGGCCCGGTGTTGCAGGCGATAGCGACGCTGCTCCGCATCCAGGAACGCCAAGCCCGGCTGTTGGGGCTGGACTCGGCGGTGAAGGTCGACGCCGGCATGACCGTCACCTACGTCATCGAAGGCGTCGACATGCAGGCTCTCCGATGACCTACCGCGACATGCTCCGCGGTGACCTCGTCGTCGCGCTCCGCCACGAGCTGGACGCCCTCCCGGACCTGGCCGGCCCAGTGGTGGTCGACTCGATGGGCAGCGCCTACGACCGGGACGTGGTCGTGGTCTGCGTCATGCAGCCCCTCGGCCGTGGCGTCCTGAAGGGCTACCAGCCGGTGACGTTCGCCGTGCTCAGCGACCTCGAGGCCGGCGACATCGCCCGGGTCATGGTCGCCATGTTCGACCGGCTGCTACGGCCCTGGCTGCGACCCGACCCGCCTGCCATCCCGTCGATCGACCTGTTCCCTCGCGTCACCCGGTTGCGGGCCTGGCTCACCCGGCGCCGTCCCTGGCGATGACCGACACCGGGGTGCTGGAGCACCGGTACGCCCCACGTGGTGCGTGCGCCCAGGCGTTCGAGCGACGCGACCCCGAGCTGGTCCTGTCCGGGCCCGCAGGTACCGGCAAGTCGAGGGCGTGCCTGGAGAAGCTGCACATGATGGCGCTCCTCACTCCGGGGATGAAGGCCCTGATGGTCCGCAAGACGCTGCGGTCACTGGCGTCGTCGGCGGCCCAGACCTACGAGAAGTTCGTCGCGGCCGAGGCGCTGACGAACGGGTCGGTGAGCTTCTTCGGTGGCAACCAGCGCGAACCGGCGCAGTACCGGTACAGCAACGGGTCGACGATCACGCTCGGCGGGATGGACAACCCGTCGAAGGTGATGTCAACCGAGTACGACATCGTCTATGTGCAGGAGGCGACCGAGCTAACAGAGGACGACTGGGAAGCGCTCACGACCCGTCTCCGGAACTATGAGATGTCGTTCCAGCAGCTGATCGCCGATACCAACCCCTCCACGCCGACGCATTGGCTCCGGCAGCGTGCCAACAACGGGCAGACCACGATGCTCGAATCGAGGCACACCGACAATCCGACCCTGTACGGCGATGACGGGCAGATCACTACCCGGGGCCGGGACTACATCGAAGGCAAGCTCGACAAGCTCACCGGCCCCCGCAAAGCCAGGCTGCGGCACGGCAAGTGGGTCACCGCTGAGGGCGCCATCTATGAGACGTGGGATGATGCGGTGCATCTGGTTGACCGGTTCTATCTGCCGAAGGACTGGGACCGGTGGTGGGTTGTCGACTTCGGTTTCTCGCACCCGTTTGTGCTGCAACGCTGGGCCGAGGACCCCGACGGGCGGCTGGTCCTGTACGCGGAGCAGTACATGACGAAACGGCTGGTCGAGGACCATGCCCGTGACGTGATGGTCGCGGTGACCCGGTGGGTGCAGGGCGAGGAACGCCGTGAGGAAGACGAAGCGACCGCGGAGAACGTGCTCGCCGCTGTCGAGGCGGGCCGCCGGCAGTGGATTGAACCGGAGCCCCGCGGTGTGGTCTGCGACCACGATGCTGAGGGCCGGGCCACGTTGGAGAAGCATCTGGGCCGGTCGACGACGGCGGCGACGAAGAAGGTGACCGAGGGCATCCAGGCGGTGCAGTCCCGGTTGAAGTTGCAGGACGATGGGCGCCCACGGTTGACGGTCATGCGGGACACGGTCCGGGAACGGGACATGAGCCAGGAGGAGGCGAAGTTGCCGGCGTCGACGGCGGAGGAGATCCCCGGGTATGTGTGGGCGAACCCGAAGGGGAAGGAGGCGCCGTTGAAGGAGCAGGATGATGGCTGCGACGCGATGCGGTACATGGTCGCGGAACGCGACCTCGGGGCCGGGGAGCCGAAAGTCCGGTGGCTCACGTGAGCGAACGGCTGTGGTCGTGGTGGCGGCAGTACTGCGCTGACTGGCGTGAGGCCGCCGACGCGTGGCGCAACCTGATGGCCACATGCCGGCAGTGCTGGAAAGACCTGCGCCGGTGGGGGAGACCATGACCGACTGCCCCCACGCGGCTGAGTGCTGGGATGCGGAGGAGGCTGCGGCCGAGGACCGTGAGCACCTGGAGCGGGTCAAGGTTCAGCTGCGCCAGGCTCGTGACCTGACGGCCAGCCTGATGGCCGACATGCGTGACGCCCGCGGCGCAACTCGAAGAGGTCGACGGCCCGGCCCGGGATGTGGGCCGCTGGCTACGTGGCCGGGCAGCGAAGGCCCGGCTCCCGACCTGACCCGCGCGCCACCGCATCGGCAGTCTGGCGTCCGTGTCCGTGATCGACATCCCGTTGAGTGTCCGGCAGGGCAGTGTCCTCGCGAAGGTGTGGGCCGTCACCGCCGTGGTGGTTCCTGCCATCGGCCGATGGCTCGGCCGGACGGTGACGAGAGGCCGGCAGTTGGCCCTCTACGCTGGGGGTTTCGCAGCGATTTGCTACGGCGTATGGCAAATCTCGGGGCCTGCCGGGTGGGTCGCCGCCGGGGTCTCGTGCCTCCTGATGGAGGGCCTCACCACCAAGGCCGAGCAGCCGCAGTGATCCGCCCGTGGGATCAGGCCGACGAGGAGTTGGCCGAGGTGCAGGCCGACTGGCAGGCCGCGCTGAAGGAGCTGCTCGCCGATTGGGGGCCTGTCGCTGCTGCGCAGAAACGCAGCCTCGTGAAGCAGATCCGTGCGGCGATCGACGCCGACGACATCGAGGCGCTCGCCGCCCTGTCCGTCGACACCGGTGACGCCGAGGACACGTTGACCCTCGCGCTCCAAGACCTCGCAGCCTCCGCCGCCCAGCAGATGGCCGACACCGCCGAGAACCAGGGTGTCACCGTCGACCCCGGCGTCGTCGACCCCGACACCCTCGGCACCTACTCGGCCACAGCCGCCGGGCTGCTCGCCGCCGGGCTCGCCATAGCTGCTGGCCAGGAAGCGCTCCGCCGCGCCACCCCCGGCCGCACCGGTGACGAGGTCGCCGACGAAGTCGCCGCCCATTTGGCCAGCCTCTCCGACGCCTACCTGACCGCCCAGCTTGGCGGCGCCCTGTCGGCGGCCCAGAACCAAGGCAGGTTCGCCACCCTCGTCATCGCCCCCGTCGCAACCTACGTCGCCTCCGAGGCCAACGACGGCAACACCTGCGACGCCTGCGAAGCAGAGGACGGCACCGAATTCGCCACCCTGGACGAGGCCATGTCCGTGTACGGGTGCGGCGGATACCCCGACTGCGCCGGCGGCCCACGCTGCCGCGGCACCGTCGTCGCCCAATGGGACCAGCCGCAGGAGGAGAGCTGATGCGCTCCCTGCTCGGCCCTCTCCTCGACAAGTCACCGGTCCCGCTCGCCGCGGCCCCCGGCCGCGGGCTCGTCGGATCTGGTGGCACCCCCAACAACATGGTCGGCCAGATGCAGATGATGGGCACGGTCGGCACCCTGTTCGGGATCGTCAACCGCACCTCGAACGGCACCGCGAAGGTCACCTGGCGGCTGTGGCGCAACCCGTCCCAGCGGGCCGGCGTCCGGGCCGCGGGTGAACGCACCGAGGTCACCGCCCACGCAGCGCTCGACCTGTGGCAGAAACCGAACCCGTTCATGGCCCGCCAAGAGTTCGTCGAGTCGTTCCAGCAGCACATCGACCTGACAGGGGAGGGCTGGTGGGTGATCGGCCGCGACCCCCGCTCGTCGCTCCCGTTGGAACTGTGGCCGATCCGCCCCGACCGCATGGCCCCCGTCCCGGACCCTGACGAGTTCATCTCCGGGTACGTGTACCGCGGCCCCGAGGGCCAACTGATCCCCCTCGGCCTCGACGAAGTCATCCAGATCAAGATGCCGAACCCGATGGACCCCTACCGGGGCATGGGCCCGGTCCAAGCTGTGATGTCGGTCGCCGACTCCCGCCGGTATGCGATCGAATGGAACCGCAACTTCTTCATCAACTCCGCGGAGCCGGGCGGTTTCGTGGTGTTCGACAAGTCGCTGTCGGACACCGAGTTCGCACGGTGGCAGGAACGGTGGCGGGAACAGCACCGTGGTGTCGCCGCCGCCCACCGGGTCGGTGTCCTGGAGAACGCCACCTGGGTCGAACGCAAGTACTCCCAGAAAGACATGCAGTTCGCCGAGTTGGTCAACGCGACCGGTGACCTGATGCGCGAAGCATTCGGGATCCACAAGGCCAGCCTCGGGCTCTCCGATGACGTGAACCGGGCCAACGCCGAGGCCGCCCGCTGGCTGTTCGCCGAAGACCTCCTCATCCCCCGGCTCGACCGCATCAAGGGCAAGGTCAACAACCAACTGCTCCCCCTGTTCGACGCCGACCCGCTACTCGAATTCGACTACGACGACCCAACGCCCTCCTCCGCTGAGCAGGAGAACGCTGACCGTGACTCCCGGGTCGCCGCAGCGATGGCCGTGATCGGACAGGGCGGCGACTGGGACCAGACGCTGGCCGCGTACGGGCTGCCCCCGGTGCCCCGGTCCGCGATCCCCGCAGCACCGGCCCAGCCCGGTCTCCCCGCAGCGGCGGTGCTCGCGTTCCTCGCCGGCGACCGCCCGGCCCCGGCCATCGACGCCGCCGCGGAACTGGAGCGGGCCACCGCCCGATAGGCGCGCGCCACACGTCCTCCACGATCTGCGTCGTGCGAGGGAGCGCCCATGCCTGAGGAGACCCTGTCGGAGAAGCGCCGCCGCGCTGGGCTCGCCGGCGCCCGCGCCCGCTGGGACAAGCCCGGCAACTCGGGGCCCGTGAACGGCCCCCCGGCCGGTGACGACGACGGCATGGTGTTCGGCACCGCCGAACAGTTGCGACGCATGGCCGAGGCCATCGAAGGCAACGACACCCGCACCCTCACCTCTGCGGTCGCCGCCTCGACGGCCCGCATCGGGGCGTGGACCTCGAAGCACCCGCGGGCCAAGGTCGTTGATCTCGTCGGCCGCCCCTGGTGCGCCGGCCCCGGTAGCCCACGCCCGGCCGCCAACAGCGGGCTACGGGTCCTCAACCAGGCCGACGACACCGCTGAGGTGTGGATCTGCGACGAGATCTCGTGGTGGGGGATCCTCGCCCAGGACGTCATCGCCGCCCTCAACGAACTCGACGCCAGCCGCATCCTCGTGCACCTCAACAGCCCGGGCGGCGACGTCTACGAAGGCATCAACATCCGCCGGGCCCTGCTCGACCACCCCGCCGACGTGTACGTGTCCATCGACGGGATGGCCGCCTCCATCGCCTCGATCATCGCGATGGGTGGCGACACGATCGGCATCGACCCGCTCGGGATGATGATGATCCACGACGCCTCCGGGTTCTGCTACGGCAACGCCACGGACATGCAGGCCATGGCCGACCTCCTCGACCAGGTCTCCGAATCGTTGGCCGGCGCCTACGCCGCGCACGTCCCGGACACCAAGGCCAAGGAGTGGCGGGACCGGATGCGGGCCGAGTCCTACTACTTCGGTCAGCAGGCCGTCGACGTCGGCCTCGCCGACGAACTCCTCGCAGCGAAGGGCACCGGCGCACCCGACGACACCGCCGCGACGCCGGTCACCGCTGTCGCCCAGGCCCCGCTGGTGGTCAACCCCCTGTTCAACACCCTCGTCGCAGCAACCCGCCCGCGACCCGAACCCATCCCAGCGTTCAACTTCCTCAAGGCCGTCAAGGAGGCCGTAGACCAATGACCGATCTCCTCACCGCCAAGAGCGCTGACGAGCTGGCCGAGATGCTCACCGACGAGGCGACACTCAAGGCCCTCAACGCCGACCCCAAGGCGATGGCCGACTGGACCACCGCCTACATGCGGCAGGCAGCCAAGAACGACCCCGAACTCCAGGCGAGGGTCAAGGACGAGGTCGCCAACGGCGTCAAGGCTGTCCTCGACGAGGAGCGCCCCAAGCTCGCCGCCGAAGCCCGCGAGGAACTGGACCGGCAACTGGCGTGGCGGCTCAAGGACGAGGCCGCCGGCAAGGACAAGTCGGTCAGCCGCCTCGACCTGACCGCCGGCCGCCAAGCCAACGCCGGCTCCAAGCTCGGCGCCCCCGGCTGGGGTGCCCGCAACGCCCTGTTCAACCCGAAGGCCCCCGGCGCCAAGCTCGACGACCAGGAACTGTTCGACAACGCCGCCGACTTCCTCCAGACGATCTGGCACCGCGCCGACAAGCTCCCCGGCGACAAGGCCAAGCGGCAGGACAAGATCGACGCCCTCTACAAGATCCAGAACGACTACGGCTCCACGATCCCCGCTGACGGCGGGTTCCTCATCCCGGAGACCCTGCGCTCCGACGTGATGATGATCGCCCTGGAGATGTCGGTCACCCGGCCGTTGGCGACGGTGATCCCGATGGAGTCGCTGTCGGTCCTGATCCCCGCCGTGGACTCGACGTCGAACGTGTCGTCGGTGTTCGGTGGCATCGTCTGCTACTGGACCGAGGAGGGCGCCACCCTCGCCGAGTCCCAGGGCAAGTTCCGGCGCCTGAAGCTCGAAGCCAAGAAGCTGACCGCCTACTCGGAGGTCCCCAACGAGCTCGTCGCGGACGCCACCGCGTTCTCGGCGTTCTTCAACCAGTCCTACCCGCGGGCCATGGCCTTCTACGAGGACGACGGCTTCATGAACGGCACCGGCATCGGAGAGCCGCTCGGCTGGCTCAACTCCGCTGCCGCCGTCTCCGTCACCGCTGAGGCCGGTCAGCCCGCCACCAGCATCGTCTGGGAGAACATCGCCAAGATGTACGCCCGGATGCTTCCCAGCTCGCTCGGGCAGGCCGTGTGGGTCGCGTCCATCGACACGTTCCCGCAGCTCGCCACGATGGC
>Ga0193707_1000997_pt1 | contig 10251 bp, 10 predicted proteins | sample U3c2metaG_FD_143043 | JGI IMG/M metagenome (GOLD analysis project Ga0193707, IMG submission 143043) | Soil microbial communities from a riparian zone of the East river system, Colorado, United States - U3c2 | ecosystem: Environmental > Terrestrial > Soil > Riparian zone | place: USA: East River...
ATGCCATGGCTCCAATGGCTTCATCCGATTCGACTCGTAGTAGCCGAAGAAGACAGTATCCAGGCGGTGGAGCTCCTGGATACGCCACCGGGGCCTACACTCATTCCGTAGAATCGAGCCTCTGCGGTCATGAGGCACGACCGTTAGTTTACGCGCCATGCCCTCACAATTTCTCGCCCGAAACAAACAGCGCTCGCTGACGACGCTCGCCGGCGCGCTAAGCGTTCTGCTGTCAATCGGCGCCGCGCGTCCGCTCCAGGCTCAAGCGGGGTCGCCAGCGACCGACCCTTATCTGGCGCGAGCCAGGCGGATTCTCAGCCAGACTCCGCTCATCGATGGACACAACGATCTGCCCTGGCGAATCCGTGAGGATTCAATCGCGCGCGGAAACGTCGATGCCTACGATCTTCGCAAGCGCACGCCGGGGCACACTGATCTCGATCGGCTGAAGAAAGGCATGGTCGGCGCGCAGTTCTGGTCGGTTTACACGCCGGGCGAGTATCGCGACTCGGGCTACGCGAGAGTGCAGCTGGAGCAGATCGACATCGCGCGCAGATTCATAGCGAAATATCCCGACCAGCTCTCACTTGCCGTCAGCTCCGGCGATATACGGCGTGACTTCAGGCAGGGGAGGATCAGCTCCCTTCTCGGACTCGAGGGCGGCCATGCCATCGAGAACTCGCTCGGCGCATTGCGCATGTACTACGAGTTGGGTGTTCGCTACATGACCCTGACGCACAACGTCACGCTCGATTGGGCCGACGCGGCTCTGGATTCCGCAAAACACAAAGGGCTGACCCCATTCGGCGACAGCGTCGTGCGTGAGATGAACAGACTCGGCATGCTGGTGGATCTTTCCCACGTCTCACCGGGAACGATGAGCGCGGCCCTGAACGTGACACAGGCACCTGTGATATTCTCGCATTCCGGAGCGCGAGCACTCGTAGATGTTCCGCGCAACGTGCCAGACTCGATCCTTCGACGCGTGACGACGAACGGTGGGATCGTGATGGTGCCGTTCGTCACCGGGTTCGTTTCACCGGCTGTACTCCTGTACGACCAGTCAACGCGCCCGGTGATGAAAGACCTGCAGGCAAAGTATGGCAATGATACCGCCGCGATCACGCGAGAGATAAAGCAGTGGCGGGCCGCGCATCCCGAGCCGCGCGCGACTCTTTCACAGGTGGCGGACCAGATCGAGTACGTGCGCAAAGTCGCCGGCGTCGATCACGTCGGAATTGGAAGCGACTTCGACGGCATAACCGAAGTGGTGCAGGGGCTCGAGGATGTCTCGACCTTTCCGGCGCTATTCGCGGAGCTGGCAAGACGCGGGTGGTCGGATGGCGATCTGCGGAAACTCGCGGGAGAGAATTTCTTGAGGGTATTCGCGCAGGCCGAGGCAGTCGCGAAAAGGCTTCAGAGACATTGAAAGCAATTGAAGGCTACCGGCCAGGGGCTGTGGACGGGCCGGCAGATAGCCTCGGGCTTTAAGTCTCGGAGTGCGCCGTCGCCCCGCCCGATCTGAGAACCTCGGCCAATTCATCGGGCAGCTCACTTTCATGGATCGCTCGGGCAGCCTCTTCGATGTCGTACGCCACCCGCACGAATTCAACCCGCGCACCCGATCCATCGATCGCGAGCGACACGTAGCACGCGCGCGGGTCCCCGTCCTTGGGACGGCCGACGCTCCCGGTATTGATGAACTGAACTCCCCCGACCACACGCTGCCACGGTTTGTGGGTGTGCCCAAAGCAAATGATATCCTCTGCGCGGGCGCCGAGATCCTTCGCCATCTTCTCGAGAAAGGAGTCTGGTCGGTCGGCGGTCACGTAAACCGTGTTCAGCGTTTGATTGCCGTGCACGAGAGAAATCGTCGGGCCCGACACGTGGCCGCCGAACGGCCGAATGTCCAGGCGGAAGGGAAGACTCCCCAGATATTTCTTCGTCTCCGCCGTGACGTGCGAGCGGGTCCACTCGAACGAGAGATGCGATAACTCTTCGTCGTGCGGAGTATCGGCTCTGCACCCGCAGTGCTTGTAATCGGTTGCAACGGTAGAATCGTAGTTGCCGGAAATGCCGGGAATCGCCCGCTCGCGGAGCAACGCCACCACCTCATTCGGCCACGGCGCGTATCCGGTGAGATCGCCGAGATGATAGATCGCGTCGACGTCCGCCCGTTCGTCGATGTCGGCCAGGACGGCGCGGAGCGCGGGAAGATTGGCGTGGATGTCGGAGATCAGCGCGTACCGCATCATGCCCGGGCCCTGGGGGCTGTCCCGAAGCGGCGCGTCATCACCACCGCAGTATCGGGACACGCTCCCTGGAATTCCGCGGATGCCTTCAACGCATCGGGAACCGCCGCTCGCGTCGTGCGTGTGAACCCGAAGCGCGGAAAATATTTCTCAGCCGTCGTCGTCAGGAGATAGAGCTCCTCGATTCCCGCTTTCTCGGCGCGCTCCAGGAGCCGCTCGACGAGCAGGCGACCGATACCGCTTCCGCGATGGCCAGGCGAGACAACCGCCGAGCGAAGCAAGGCAACCGGGCCAAACTCCTCGAGACCAATCGCTCCGGCTACTTCGCCCTCGTCTTCAGCCACGACGAACGTGGAGAAATTGTCCCGGACTCCATCGAGCGGAAGATCGCTAGCCGAGAGCAGGCTCTCGACAGCGGCTAAATCCGCGTTCGTCGCATTTCTGATTTGCATTAAACTCTCCGCGATGGCCCCGTGCGCTCAGCCGCGCAATACCGTCTTGAAATCAGCAGCACTCAGGGCCGCAGCACTGAGCGAGCGGCTTGGTCGCGCGCACGAACGCTCCCATGAACTTTCCGTCGATCTGGGATGCGAATTGAGCGCTGTCGAGACCACTTCCGCTTAGAAAAGCCGCCGCATCTTCGGCCTTGTACACCCTCGTCGGCTCGATCGACGGCTTTGCGAATCCGACTTCGCGCAGCAAAGCCAGGAACTCGCGCTCTTCGAGCGCGCCAGCGACACAGCCTATCCACAGCTCCATGTTCGCCTTCACGGCGGCTGGAACATGGCCGCGAACGACGACATCCGACACCGCGAATCTGCCGCCCGGCTTGAGTACTCGAAAGGCCTCTTTCAGCACCTTGCGTTTGTCCGCGGACAAGTTGATCACGCAGTTGGAGATGATGACATCTACCGATGCGTCCGGCAGCGGAATCTGCTCGATCTCCCCTCTCAGAAATTCGACGTTCTCAGCGCCCGCTCGGCGCTTGTTCTCATTCGCGAGCGCGAGCATTTCGTCTGTCATGTCGAGCCCGTAGGCCTTGCCGGTTGGACCGACGCGTTTGGCGGAGAGAAGCACATCGATTCCTCCGCCGGAACCGAGATCGAGAACGGTCTCACCCACCTTCAGCGCAGCTAGCGCGGTGGGATTGCCACAACCGAGTGATGCCAGCACCGCTCCGACCGGGATGCCCGCCTTCTGCTTTTCGTCGTAGAGGTCGGAGGTGATTGGATCCCACGCCTCCGTTGTTGCGCCGCAGCATGCGCTCGAGCCACAACACGATACGGCGGTTGCGCCTTCGCTGACGCGAAGCGCGGCCTGCCCATACTTCTCCTTCACGCTGGACTTGAGTGTTGAGTCAGGTACGGTCATATGATCTCCAAACAATATTTGTTGATGCGTGGGTGAAATAAAAAATCAGGCACAACAGGATGCGGAACGACCAAGTGCGCGCGGCTTCAGGCCGGAGACCAGCGTCTCGACTTCTTCGAACGCGTCAGGGACGAGCTCGTAGTGAACCCATCGCCCGTCCTTCCGGTCGCGGACGATTCCCGCTTCCTTGAGAACACGCAAATGGAACGACAGCCGCGACTGGGCGGCGTCCAGCGTGTCCGTCAGCTCGCAGACGCACCGCTCCCCTTTGCGAAGCAGCTCGATGATCTCGAGCCTGGTCTCGTCGGAGAGGGCGTGAAAGAGCTCAATCGCGCGCTCGGTCCTATCATGGGTGGCTACGGCCATGGTTCCAATATATCAAGAAAACTTGTTGCGTCAATAGTGTGATATGACCAGCTCGCACCCCTAACCGGCTCGCTCGATAGCCCCTTCGACGATCTGGTCATTGGCGAGCTCCTGTTGCCGCGGATGCCGCGGATGCGGCAGACTGCGGAAGCGGTGGAGTCGGTTCGTACGCCAGGAAGCCGCCGATAATGATTATCGTCGTCAGCACCGCGATCTCCACTCTCACCGAGCGGGCCAGTTTCTTTGGTCCGTCCGTCGCGTCGAGGCTGGGAAGCAACCTGTAACGGTTGTACGCACCGAATCCGACGAGGATCGCGAGCCCTATCATCTTGGCAAGTACGAGACGCCCGTAAGGTGAATCAATCAAATCGGTAGGAGTGTTGAGAAAGAAAAACGTCTGCAACAAACCCGAGAGAGCGATGACGATAACCGAAATGAGGGCGACGGAAGAAACGCGTCTGGCTTCGATTCGGCAGGCCGGTTCGTCGCAACGGGATAGCCAGACCAGCCACACCAATCCGCCGATCCACACCGAGCCGGCGACCAGGTGCAGCATCTTCGCCGGGATCGTCCAGTAGGGATCGATCGCAGCCGGATGCCCAACCGCGCCACTCACGAGAAGACACGCGCCACCCAGGAGTAGCGCGAGTCTGTCGCGACGCGTGAGCGCTATCGCCCCGAGCGTGAGAACCGCCAGTACCGTGCGAAGAAGCTCGACGCGCCCGATCGTCGAATCCAGCATCGATCCGAGAAAGTCGCTACTCAGGCGTCCAGTCGGCGAAACGTGATCGAGCCACGCGATCAGGTGCGCAACGAGGAGGATCGCACTGATCGTGATTGCGCGCACGATCACCTTTGGGCGATGGACATTGCGATGCTCGCCCGAAGTCCCAAAAAATAGCACTCCGAGTCCCAGCATCATCGCGCCGAGTCCGAGTCCGCGAAACAACGCGGCAAGGGCGGGGGTCTCTTTCACCTCAGGCGCCATAACTCGCGAAAGAGAAGAGGCAGAGTCGGCTTGCGCCGAGTCATGCAGTGTCCTCGCTGGCGCGCTGCGCGGCGGAGCGATTGCACCCGCCCTCGCCGTATCGCCCACTCCTTCAACCGAGAAGGTGAAGGTTCCCCCGACGGGATGACCGTCGGACGAGACTACGCGCCAGGAAACCTTGTAACGCCCGCTCGTCAGCCCATCACCCACACTACCAAGGAGCGTGCGCACATTGTGCGGATCGCTCGTAACCCGAAGCTGAGTGCTGCTTCCATCAGGCCGGCCAAGCGTGATCTGGCTCAGCTCGGGAACTATCTGCTCGCTGAAAAGGAGACGAATAGTTTCAGGCGCCTTTGCGAGATGGCTGTTCGCGGCGGGTGTCGACCGGAGCATGGTCGCGTGCAGCAAGAGGGAAGCGATCAGGGCGACGAATGAGGTCATCGCGAAGGATGCGCGTACTTGGCGTTACGAGGAAGTGGTCGGCGCCGCGCGCGCGATGCGGCCGAGTGCGGCAATGAGAGCAAGCTCGGTTTCAGGCACCCATTCGACGAGTTCGCGAACGATCCGTTGAAACCATTCGCGATCGACGGCTCCGCGCTCGAGCGCTCGTGTACGTTCAAGCTTTAGCTCTTCCTCCAGCTCTTCGAGCAAAGGCGCCGCCGGCTCACCGGCGATCGACTTCATTCCGGCCCTGATGGACCTCCGCGATTGCGCGATCGCGGCATCAAATGCGGATTCAAGCTCAGCAGTAGTGGCCAACTTTCTCCTCGGAGGTAGAATCGTGGAAACGGTTGTGTAAGCAAGTGACTACTTGCATTTCTTGTTCGCTGTTTTTAGCTTCCCTGCCCATGAATCACCGAGACGCAATCCTCGCCGCCGCCGCCGGAGTCTTTGCTCAGCATGGTTTCCGCGGCTCTACAACCCGCCGCATTGCGGATGCCGCGGGCGTAAACGAGATCACGATCTTCCGCCAGTTCGGGTCAAAGGAAGCGCTCATTCGCGCCGCAATGCAACACCTGACTCAGTCGGCCGGCCTCGCCACGCTGCCGGACATCCCGTCCGACCCGGAACGGGAGCTGACGGCGTGGAGCGAGTCGTTCATGCAGCATTTGAGACTTCATAGCTCGATCATCCGTAAGACGATGGGTGAGATCGAAGAGAGACCAGAAATGGGCGAGTGCGCCACCGACGTCCCGCGACGGGCTTCGAACGATCTGTGCCACTACCTCGTTGCGCTCAAGCGCCAGGGAAGGATCACTGAAAAGTTCGAGCCGAAGACAGCCGCCGCAATGCTCATGGGGGCGATTTTCTCAGACGCGATGGGACGCGACATGATGCCCGAGATCTTTCCGCAACCCAAGGAGAAGGCGGCGCACATCTACACCCAGATATTGCTTCGCGCTCTGGGTGTCGAAAACCGCTCTCGCAAAGCGACGAGTAAGCAGACCAAACGATCGAAACAACTTTCAAACTGAAAAGTGTCTTCCAACAAAGCCCAACTCCGCGCCCTCAGGCTCGGCAGAATTCTAAGAGTGTCCCTCGCCGCGGCCGGCTTCCTGATCCCGGCGATTGCGCGAGCGCAGGGGGCTCCCAGCTTGCCGACGGTCCACACGACCGGCACGCGTCGCACGCTCTCGCTCGACGAAGCCGTTCGCATCGCTGAATCCCAGAGCGAGGCGGTCCGCATCGCGCGCGCCGGCGTCCAACGCGCCCAGGGCCAACAGTATCAGGCGCGCAGTCAGCGGCTGCCGCAGCTCGCCGGATCGGCCAGCTACACCCGCACCTTGGCGTCGCAGTTCTCCGTCGCCGCCGGGCCGGCACCGGATACGACGAAGCCCGTGCCGCCGCCGGCTCCGTGCGATCAGTATCTCCTCGACGCGACAGCCACCACGGCTGAACGCCTCGCGGGCCTCGAGAACGCAAATCGCTGCGCCCTCAGCGGGAATCCGTTCGCTTCGTTCGGCGACCTCGGCTTCGGCGCGAAGAACCAGTACAATCTCGGCCTCGCCTTCTCGCAGAATCTGTTCGCGGGCGGACGCATTTCGGCGCAGAACGCGGTCGCGAACGCGGGGCGCCGCTCGGCCGACATCGAGCTGACCGCGCAGCGCGCGCAACTCCGTCTCGACGTGACCCAGGCGTACTTCGATGCTGCGCTCGCCGACAGATTGGTCGCGCTGGCCGAGTCGTCTTCCGTTCAGACCGACAATGTTCTGAAGCAGACGAAGCTGGCCCGCACGGTCGGCAATGTTTCCGAGTTCGAGCTGCTGCGCGCCCAGGTCTCGAGCGCCAATCAGGTGCCGATCGTCATTCAGCGTCAGAGCGATCGCGAAGTGGCGTACCTGAGGCTCAAGCAGCTTCTGAATATTCCGCTCGATTCTCCTGTGGAGCTGACGACGGTTGTCGATGATTCCGCGGCGATAAACGCCGCTCTCGAGAGCCTGGGAATCACCGGTGATACCGCCGCTATCGATCGAGCGACGGTCAGACAGGCGGTCGATGCGATCGACGCGCAGCGGGGACTTCTCAAGGTCGCGAAGGCGCAGAGATTTCCCACGCTTGCCCTGACGTCGCAGTATGGGAAAGTCGCGTTTCCGCTAAGTGGGCTTCCAGGGTCGGGAGATTTCCGGACAAACTGGACGATTGCTGTGGGATCGCAGGTCCCGCTCTTCACCGGTGGCCGGATCAAGGGCGATCAGCTGGTGGCGGAAGCCAACCTGCGAGAAGCGCAGGCCCGCTACGATCAGGTTCGCGAGTTCGCCGCTCTCGACTCCCGGGTGACGATCAACAATCTTCTCCAGGCTCGCTCGGCGTGGCTGGCAAGTCAGGGCACGGCGGAGCAAGCGGCGCGGGCGTACTCGATCGCTGAAGTTCGTTACAAGGAGGGGATCTCGACGCAGATCGAGCTGAACGATTCGAGAATTCTCCTCGAGCAGGCGGTCACGAATCGTGCGCTGGCAGCGAGGAACCTTCAGGTCGCGCGCGTGAAGCTGGCGCTCCTGCCTGATCTTCCGCTGCAGACCACGGGTACAACGCAGGCTCAGAGTCAGTCAACAGCGCAGCAAACGCAGACGCAACAGAGCAGTCAGCCGGCGCAAGCCGCGCAACAGCAGGCGCAGGGACAGCCAGCGACCGGCATTCCACCACAGTGATTATTTCGACGAGAGTATTTATGAAGCAAGATCGGATCATTCTGAGAAAGAGCATCCCCATTCTGTTGAGCTTTTCCGTGCTCGCCGCTCTCAACGCGTGCAGCAAAGGCGACAATGCCTCGGCTGCAGAGACGGCGAAGGGCGAAACGATGGTGGTAGGACCCGAGAACATCGCGGTGGCGGCCAATGGATCTATCATGACCGGGCCATCCATTTCCGGGACGCTCGAGCCTGACCGCGAAGCGGTGCTTCGCGCGCAGGTTTCCGGCAGCGTTCTTCAGACGTACGCGGATCAGGGTCAGGCCGTGAATGCCGGCACCGTGCTCGCGCGCATAGATGCGTCCGGAATCCAGGACGCTTATACCTCGGCGCGAGCCGGCCTCGTCTCCGCTCGCAACGCGGCGGATGTAGCGGCGAAAGATCTCGCTCGAAACGAGAAGCTGCTTGCGGCCGGCGCGATCGCCGAACGGGACATCGATCAGTCGCGTCGGGCGTCGATAGCGGCGCAGGCGGCGCTCGAAGATGCGAACTCCAGGCTCGCGACAGCCGAGAAAGCCTACCGAAGCACGACTGTCACGTCACCGTTCGCGGGCGTCGTGAGCGAGCGTCCTGTGTCGTCAGGTGATGTCGTGCAGCCAGGGACCGCTCTCTTTACGGTCGTTGATCCCTCGAGCATGAGACTCGAAGCCTCGGTTCCGGCCGAGCAGCTCGCATCGATCCGCATTGGCGTGCCGGTGGATTTCACGGTCAGCGGCTATCCGGGTCGCCAGTTTGTGGGTCGTATCACTCGCATCAACCCGACCGCGGATCCTACTACCCGCCAGGTACGCATCTACGTCTCGATTCCAAACGAGGGTCGCTCGCTCGTCGGCGGTCTGTTCGCAACCGGGCGGATGTCAACCGCGACGAAGATGGGACTGGTGGTTCCGCAGTCCGCGGTTGATGTGCGCGAGGCGATTCCATCCGTGGTGCGGGTGAGACAGGGAAAGGCGGAGAAGGTGTCAGGTCTGCAACCGGGCGACACGCTTCTTCTTGGCGCGGCCCTGGGAATAACTCCAGGAACCCTCGTTCGGATTTCGACACCGACGGGAAAGCCGGCAGCGAATAGTGGTGGGGGGAACTGATTTTATGATCATATCAGATTTTGCGATCAAGCGGCCGATGGTCACCGTCGTCACGATGGTGGCACTGGTCGTCTTTGGAGCGTTCGCCTTCTGGCGCCTTCAGACCGACGAGTTTCCTGACATTCAGCAGCCGGTTGTGCTGACGTTCATTCCTTATCCGGGCGCATCGCCGGAAGGCGTCGAGCGCGAGATCCTCAAGCCTGTCGAGGATGCGATCAAGGGAATCTCCGGTGTCGACAAGATCTACGGCACCGCGGGCGATGGATACGCTCAGATCATCACGCTGTTTCTGTTCGAGAAGGATCCTCAGATCGGCTCCCAGGACATTCGCGACGCGATCTCCGGAATCCGGTCTGATCTTCCGATCGAGATGAAGGAGCCCGTGCTGCAGCGGTTCGACCCCTCGGACCAGCCGATCGTGTCGATGACGATCGCTTCGCCGGCAATGACTCCGGCGCAGCTCACTCGACTCGCTGACCCGGACATCACGAGCAAGCTGAGGGGAATTCCGGGAATTGCCCAGGTGCAGCTGGTCGGCGGCGTGAAACGCGAGATGACGATTCAGCTGAGGCCGCAATCGCTCCAGGCGTCGGGCATCAGCGTCGGACAGGTCGTCCAGGCGCTGGAGGCGCAGAATCTTGCCGCGCCGGTCGGGCGTCTCAACGGAAACCTGGACGAGCGTACGATTCGTCTGCAGGGACGTCTCGAGGGCCCGCAGGATTTCATGAACCTGGTAGTCGCTGAGCGAAACGGTCAGATCGTGCGACTCGGTCAAGTCGCCGATGCGATTGACGGCACGCAGGAGCAGCGGTCGCTCGCCCTCTACAACGGGAATGAGGCAGTCGGTATCAACATCGTCAAGGCGAAGGGCTACAGCACGACGGACGTGAGCTCGAAGATTCGCGCAAAGGTGGCAGAGATCCAGAAGACTCTCCCGGCAGGCGTGAAGATCGACGTCGTGAAAGACTCGGGTGTCCGCGTCAAGGCATCGGTGACGCGGA
>Ga0193707_1000998_pt1 | contig 10248 bp, 11 predicted proteins | sample U3c2metaG_FD_143043 | JGI IMG/M metagenome (GOLD analysis project Ga0193707, IMG submission 143043) | Soil microbial communities from a riparian zone of the East river system, Colorado, United States - U3c2 | ecosystem: Environmental > Terrestrial > Soil > Riparian zone | place: USA: East River...
GATGGACATCTCCGTCGGCTCGCAGACGGGCGTCGCCTCGGTGATCTCCGCGATGGCGTTCATGTCGACGGGACACAACCCGTACCTCGGCATGCTCGCCGCGGTCGGCCTGGGCATCGCGGCCGGGGTCCTCAACGGCCTGATCATCGTGTACGGGCGGGTCAACCCCGTCATCGCGACCCTGGCCGGCCTCGCCGCCTACAAGGGCGTCGCGCAGCTCATCTCCGGTGGCCGCGCCCAGGGCTTCGTCCTCGGCGACGACCTGTTCATCTTCATCGCCCGCGGCAAGATCGCCGGCGTGCCGGTGCAGGTCGTAATCCTGATCGTGGTCGCGATCCTCATCCACCTGATGCTGAAGTACACCGACATCGGGCGGAACGTCTACGCCATCGGCGGCAACGACACCGCCGCTCGCCTCGCCGGCATCAACATCAACAAGTACCTCATCGCGGTGTACGCCCTGGCGGGCATCGTCTCGGCCTTCGCCGGCATCGTCCTCACCGCCCGTACGGGCTCGGGCCAGCCCACCAGCGGAAGTGAGGGGCTCGAACTCCAGTCGATCACCGCCGCGGCCCTGGGCGGCTGCGCGCTGAAGGGCGGCAAGGGCGGCATCGGCGGCACGCTGCTGGCGGTCCTCCTGCTCGGCGCCCTCAACAACGGGCTCAACGTCGTGGGCGTCAACACGTTCTGGCAGAACGTCGCCCAGGGCGCCCTCCTCGTCGTCGCGGTGATCATCCAGCAGCGCCGCAGCGGAGAGCGCGCCGTCGGCCTGCCGACCTAGGGCGTGTCCGACCTAGGCTCCTCGCGGTTGAGGCGTCCGGATCGGGTAAGCATGTGTCGTTCGCTGATCTTCGGGGAGGCACCCACATGCTTGGCCTGCCGGACGCCGTGAGGGCGTGCCTGTTCGACATGGACGGGGTGCTGACCCGCACCGCGACCGTCCACGCCGCGGCGTGGAAGCAGATGTTCGACGAGTTCCTCCGGGAGCGTGACGGCGACGCGTTCACGCCGTTCGACCCGGTCGCCGACTACGACGAGTACGTCGACGGCAAGCGGCGCGAGGACGGCACGCGGTCGTTCCTGAGGTCGCGCGGCATCGAGCTGCCCGAGGGCTCGCTCGGCGACCGGGCCGGCGCCGGCACGGTCAACGGCCTGAGCGAGCGCAAGAACGCGCTGGTGCTGGAGAAGATCCGCGAGGACGGCGTGGAGATGTACGACGGCTCGGTCCGCTACGTCCGCGCGGCGCGCGCGGCCGGGCTGCGTACCGCGGTGGTCTCCTCCAGCGCCAACACCGCCCAGGTGCTCGACGCCGGGGGCATCGCGGACCTGTTCGACGCGCGCGTCGACGGGGTGACGGCCAAGGAGCGTGACCTCGCCGGGAAACCGGCCCCCGACATGTTCCTCGCGGGGGCCGAGGCGCTCGGCGTCCCCGCCTCGCAGGCGGTGGTGTTCGAGGACGCCCTGGCCGGGGTAGAGGCGGGCCGCGCGGGCGGCTTCGCGTGCGTGGTCGGTGTCGACCGCGCCGGCCAGGCCGAGGCGCTGCGACGGCACGGTGCCGACGTGGTCGTCACGGACCTGGAGGAGCTGCTGTGACCGAGCGGAGCGAGGGAACCGGCAAGCACAGCACCCTGGTCTCCTCTCCGACGGAGGAGGGCTTGTGACCGAGCGGAGCGAGGGAACCGGCAAGCACAGCACCCTGGTCTCCCCTCCGACGGAGGAGGGCCGGTGACCGTACGGGCCGGCATGCCGGGAGGGGCGCGATGATCAAGCAGGCCGCGTATTCCGTGGAGCCGTGGTGCGTACGGGAGCAGCGGCTGAACCTCGACACGCTCGCGCAGAGCGAGTCGGTGTTCGCCTTGTCCAACGGGCACGTCGGGCTGCGGGGCAACCTCGACGAGGGCGAGCCGCACGGCCTGCCGGGCACCTACCTCAACTCGGTGTACGAGCTGCGCCGGCTGCCGTACGCCGAGGCCGGCTACGGCTATCCGGAGTCGGGGCAGACGATCATCAACGTCACCAACGGCAAGCTGATCCGCCTGCTGGTCAACGACGAGCCGTTCGACGTGCGCTACGGCGAGGTGCACTCCCACGAGCGCCTTCTGGACCTGCGCGCCGGCACCCTGACGAGGGACACCGAGTGGACCTCGCCCGCCGGCGACACCATACGCGTGTCATCGGTCCGGCTCGTCTCGCTGGTCCAGCGCTCGGTCGCGGCGATCTGCTACGAGGTCGAGGCCGTCGACCAGCCGGTCCGGATCGTGCTGCAGTCCGAGCTGGTCGCCAACGAGTCGCTGCCCGGCGGGGCCGATGACCCGCGCGCCTCCGCCGACGTCGAGAACCCCCTCATCGAGGAGGAGTCCGTCGCGCGCGAGCGGGGCGTCGTCATGGTCCACCGCACCCGGGAGAGCGGGCTGCGCGTCGCCGCGGCGATGTCGCACGAGATCGAGAGCCCCGACGGCCACATCGACACGGACGCCGGCGGCGACGTCGGCCGCGTCACCCTGGCCACGCGCCTCGAGCCCGGGCAGAAGCTGCGCGTCGTCAAGTACCTCGCGTACGGCTGGTCCAGCCAGCGGTCGCGGCCCGCCCTGCACGACCAGGTGATCGCCGCGATGGCCGCGGCCAAGCTGTCCGGCTGGGACGGGCTCCAGCGTGAGCAGCGCGACTACCTGGACGACTTCTGGGCAGGCGCCGACGTCGAGGTCGACGGCGACCCGGAGGTGCAGCAGGCCGTGCGCTTCGGGCTCTTCCACGTGCTCCAGGCCGGCGCGCGCGGTGAGCGGCGGCCCATCTCCTCCAAGGGCCTGACCGGTCCGGGTTATGACGGCCACACCTTCTGGGACACCGAGGCGTTCGTGCTGCCCGTGCTGACCTACACGCAGCCGAGAGCCGTCGCGGACGCGCTGCGCTGGCGGCACTCGACGCTCGGCAACGCCGAGAGCCGGGCCGAGCAGCTCGGCCTCCAGGGCGCGGCGTTCCCGTGGCGGACGATCGAGGGCGATGAGTGCTCGGGCTACTGGCCGGCGGGTACGGCGGCGTTCCACATCAGCGCCGCCATCGCCCACGCCGTCATCCGCTACCTGGACGCCACCTGCGACGAGGAGTTCGCCCGCGACTACGGGCTCGAGCTGCTCGTGCAGACCGCCCGGCTGTGGCGCAGCCTCGGCCACCACGACGCCCAGGGGCGCTTCCGCATCGACGGCGTGACCGGGCCGGATGAGTACAGCGCGATCGCCGACAACAACGTCTACACCAACCTCATGGCCCAGCAGAACCTCCAGGCAGCCGCCGACCTGGCCGAACGCCATCCGGAGCAGGCCGAGCGCCTCGGCGTCACCGACGAGGAGACCGCCTCCTGGCGGGACGCCGCGACCGACATGTACATCCCGTACGACGAGCGGCTCCACGTGCACCCGCAGAGCGAGGGCTTCACCGACCACGCGCCGTGGGACTTCGAGTCGACCGGGCCCGACCAGTACCCGCTGATGCTGCACTTCCCCTACTTCGACATCTATCGGAAGCAGGTCGTCAAGCAGGCGGACCTCGTGCTCGCCATGCACATGCGCGGCGACGCCTTCACCCCCGAGCAGAAGGCCCGAAACTTCGCCTACTACGAGGCGCTGACGGTGCGCGACTCCTCGCTGTCCGCGTGCACCCAGGCGGTGATGGCGGCCGAGACCGGCCACCTCGACCTGGCGCACGACTACCTCGGCGAGGCCGCGCTGATGGACCTCGGCGACCTGGAGCACAACACCCGCGACGGCCTGCACATCGCCTCGCTGGCGGGTGCCTGGACCGCGCTGGTCGCCGGGCTCGGCGGGATGCGCGTCCTGGACGGCGAGCTGGGGTTCACGCCGCGGCTGCCCGGAGGCATCACCCGGCTGATCTTCCGGATGAGGTTCCGTGGCCGCCGGCTGAAGGTCCACGTCACCGCGAAGGAGGCGGTGTACGAGCTGCTCGGCGGCGAGCCGCTGGAGATCAGCCACAACGGCGAGTCGCTGTCGCTGGACGGCGGCGCGGTCAGCCGCCCCGTGGTCACTCCGCCGTACACGCCCACGCCCGAGCAGCCGCGCGGCCGCCGGCCCCGGAGGCGCGGCGGCGACTGAGCGCCGTCGAGGGTGCCGGGCCGGAGGTCAGAGGGAGCCGTCGGGGCTCGCGGGGATCGCGGCCTTGATCGGGCCGCCCAGCTCGATCAGCACGTCGCCCGGCGGCTGGTACGCGGCGGGTACGGTCACCTCGACGTAGGCGAGCCGTCCGACGGCGGTGAAGGTCACCGGCCGGCCGGTCGGCACACCCAGCCAGTTGACGCCGTTGATCACGACCAGCTCCGAGGTGGGCCGTAGTGCCGACGGCCGTGGCACGCCGCAGCGCACCACGATGGCGGGTGAACCCCAGGCGGTGATCAGGGGAGACTTGGGGGCCGTGGCCCGGCGCGCACGCCCGTGGACCTTCGGCGGGAGCTTGTGGCGCAGGGCCGCGCATCGGCTCGCGACCGCCGCAGGCGGACGCGGGACCGGCGCCTCGACGGAACCGGCCCCGCACCCGGCGAGCGACATCAGCGCACCACCCGCCACCAGCGCTCGTCTCATCAGGCAGACTGGCGGCAGGAAGGACACCGCGTCAGATGTGAACGATGGGACAGGTCAGCGTCCGCGTGATCCCCTCGACCGACTGGATCTGCGCGACGACGAGCTTGCCGAGCTCGTCGACGTTGTTCGCCTCCGCGCGGACGATCACGTCGTACGGTCCGGTGACGTCTTCGGCCAGGGTCACGCCCTGGATGCCGGAGATCTCACGGGCCACGTCGGCAGCCTTGCCGACCTCGGTCTGGATGAGGATGTAGGCCTGCACCATCACGTCCTCCCTGGGACTGCCGTCAGGCGGCAACCGTACCGTGTCTTCACTGGAGGTGGGTCATCACCGTCGGCGAACTCGGCGAGTTCGGGATCATCGCCCGGATCACCGCACGTCTGCGCACGTCAACGAGGGTCGGCCTCGGCGTCGAGCTGGGGCCGGGCGACGACGCCGCGATCGTGGCCGCGCCCGGCGGCCGGGTCGTGGCGACCACCGACGTACTGGTCGAGGGCCGGCACTTCCGCCGCGACTGGTCGCCGCCGTACGACATCGGGCGCAAGGCCGCCGCGCAGAACCTCGCGGACGTGGTGGCGATGGGCGCCCGGCCGACCGCGCTGCTCTTCGGGTTCGGCGTCCCGGCCGAGACGGCCACCGGATGGGTGGACGCGCTGTGCGACGGGCTGCGTGACGAGTGCGCCTCGGTGGACGCGGAGGTGGTCGGCGGTGACGTCGTGGGCGCCGACACCGTACTGCTCGCGGTGACGGCGCTCGGCGCCCTGGACGGCCCGCCGGTGACCCGCTCGGGCGCGCGTCCCGGCGACGTCGTGGCGGTCTGCGGGCGGCTCGGGTACGCCGCGGCCGGGCTGGAGCTGCTCTCGCGCGGCGGAGACGAGGCGGGCGGGCCGGCGGGCGAGCTGGTCGAGGCGCACCGGCGTCCGCGGCCGCCGTACGCCGCGGCTCTGGGCGCCCGCGACCTCGGGGCCACCGCGATGCTCGACGTCAGCGACGGTCTCGTCCAGGACCTCGGGCACCTCGCCGACGCGAGCGGGGTCCGCGTCGCGATCGACGGCGCGTCCGTGCCGGGCCCGCCGGTGCCCGAGAGCCGGCGGCTGGCGCTCACGGGTGGCGAGGATCACGCTTTCGCGGCCACCTTCCCGCCGGGAACGCCACTGCCCGGGGAATGGCAGGTCATCGGAAGTGTGCACGCCGGGCGACCCGCCGTGACCGTGGACGGCCGCCCGTACGGGCCCGGCGGATGGGACCACTTCCACTAAATCGATCGGTGAGTTGTCGCTGTTGACGCCCCTCGTCTGGTAGGCATGACTCGTGTGCTTTTGGTATACATCCCGAGACCGGAGAGGGACGGGATGGGACGACACACCAAAAACGTGGAGGACGGCGTTCCTGAGGACGAGAGCCCTCGCCGGAACCGGAGGGTCGGCAAGGTGCCGCTCCTGCCGGCGGTCTCCGGCATCGTGGCGATCGGTGCGGTCGTGTCCGCGGTCAGCACCCAGCAGATCTCACTGAACTTCGCCGGCGGCCCCCCGCCGGACCGGCGAGCGCAGCCGCAGGCCAGTGACTCGGCCGCGCCGGACGGTCGGCACGGCCGCCGCGCCGCGCGGGACGACTCGCCGCTGACCCCGCGCGACGGTGGCCGGGCGAGCCGCGGGGCGGACCGCAGGGCGTTCACCGTCGCCCTCCGTACCGTTTCGACGTGGGACGCCGGGTTCCAGGGACAGGCGACGATCACCAACCACTCGGCCGAGCCCGTGAAGGGCTGGACGCTGATCCTCCGGTACCCGCAGACGAAGATCGTCTCCGCGTGGGACGTGAAGGTCATCCGCAAGGGCGCCACGCTCGTCGCCGACAACCCCGCCGCGCATCCCTCCATCGCGCCGGGCCGGTCGGTGACGGTGTCGTTCACCGCCGACGGCTCCATCGCCCCGCCGGCCACGTGCTCGTTCAACGGGCGGCCGTGCTGACCGCCGCGCTCCTGGGACGGGTCTGAGACACGGCCTACGCTGAGGCCATGACGACCCCTACTCGTGTGCTGACGATCGCCGGTTCGGACTCCGGCGGCGGAGCGGGCATCCAGGCCGATCTCAAGACGATGCTCGCGCTCGGCGTCCACGGGATGAGCGTCATCGCGGCGGTCACCGCCCAGAACTCCCTCGGCGTCCAGGGCTACTGGGAGCTCCCGCCGGAGGCCGTACGCGCGCAGCTCGACTCGGTGCTCTCCGACATCGGCGTCCAGGCGGTCAAGACGGGCATGCTCGCCTCGAAGGTCCTGGTCGAGACGGTGTCGGAGGTTCTGGCGGACGTCACGGCGCCGATCGTCGTCGACCCGGTCGGGGTCTCCAAGCACGGCGACTCGCTGCTCGCCCTGGACGCCCTGGACGCGGTCCGTACGTCGCTGCTCCCGCTCGCCACCGTCGTCACCCCGAACCTCTGGGAGGTCGAGCAGCTCACCGGCGTCAAGGTCGATGAGGAGAACCTCCTGCGCGAGGCCGCCGAGGCGGTGCTCGCGCTCGGCCCGTGCTGGGTGCTGATCAAGGGCGGTCACCTGCCCGGCGAGCCGGTTGACCTGCTGTACGACGGCACGAACGAATACCGGTTCGCGGCGCCGCGGCACGACAACCGGCACACGCACGGCACCGGCTGCACGCTCGCCTCGGCCATCGCCTCCCATCTCGCGCTGGGCGGCGACGTCGTGGACGCGGTGGGCCGGGCCAAGGAGTACGTCACCGGCGCCATCGCGCACGGGTTCCCGCTCGGGGAGGGCATCGGCCCCGTGGACCACGCCTGGCTGCTGCGTCGCTGACCCGCCCGGCACGGGCCCCTGTCTCTGGGACGACGCGGACGCGCCGGGTGGCGGTTCGGCCACTCTGGGTCACGTTCCCGGCCATACTTCATGCCATGGACGCCGACCGTGAACCCGAGGCCGGGGACGTACGCCTCTCCGACTCCGGGGAGGTCGAGGTCTTCGACGGGACGTCGTGGGAGCCGTACCGCCGCCTGCCCGACGAGAGCGGCGTCGTCTACCGGTTCGGCCTCGGAGACCCGGGCACGGAGCCACATGGGTGACGACCCGGGCCGCCCGCCCGTACCCCTGCCGCCGGGTCCCTCGGACGCGGTCGCCGACATGAGGGCCACGGCCCGGTGGACCATCGCCGCGGCCGGGGCCGTGGCCGCGCTCCTGCTCGGAGGAGCGCCGCTGACGGCGGCCGGGAAGATCACCCACGTCGGGGACGCCTTCCTGGCCCTCGCGGGGCTCCTGGTCGCTCTCGGCGGTGTGGGGTGGGCCGTCTGGCAGACGGGGGAGGCGCTGATGCCCCGTATCGCCACGATCGCGGACCTGTCCGACCCCGACCTGAGAGCGACCTGCGCGCCGCGATGGCCCGCGACGCTCCGGCGTTCTATGGCCCGTTCGGCCACAGCGGTGACGACGTGCGCGCGGCCATCGCCTTCCACAGCACCATCGCGGCCAACCTCGCCGTCACCGCCGCCGCCGAGCCCGACCCCGTACGGTCCCGCCTGCTGGCCCTGGCCCTCGATGACGCCCGCGCCAACGCCGACCTCGCCCGGCTCCTGCAGGGGCGGCTGGTGCGGCTCGCCCAGGCGTGGAAGGTCCGGACCGCCGTACGCCGGGCGCGCCGCCAGACTCTGGCCGCGGCGGCCGTCATCGCCGTGGGCGTGATCCTCTTCCTGGCCGCGACGCACGAGCACGGGAACGCCCGGCCGGGGTCTCCTTCGCCCAGCGTGACCCGGTGAGGCCATCAGGTGACCGGCACGATCCGGGCCTCGACGAGGCGTGCGTCCTCGACGTGAAGGAGCCCGATGGTGCCGTGGGGCTGACGGCGCCGGTCGGTGGGGGAGCCGGGGTTGAAGACGCGGACGCCGTCGCCGGTCTCATCCATCGGGACGTGGGAGTGGCCGAACACCACCAGCTCCGCGCCGGGGAAGCGGCGGTGCAGCCGCGCCGTACGGCGGGCGGCGGGCCCGCTGTCGTGCACCATCGCCACCGGCAGGCCGTCCAGCTCGAACTCCAGCGTCTCCGGCGCACCCCAGGCACCGACGTCGTCCCCGTCGTTGTTGCCGCGCACGACCTTCACCGGCGCGTAGCCGGCCAGCTCGTCGAGCACGGAGGGAACGCACACGTCACCGGCGTGCAGGATGAGATCCGCACCGTCGAGATGCGCCGCCACCGCGGGCGGGCAACTCCGCCAACGCCGCGGCGCGTGCGTATCCGCGAGCACCACCACTCTCATCGCCTCATCGTGCCCGGAACCGCGCGGCCCCACACGACGGAGGCCACGACGGCACCGGAAAGGCGCTGACCGCCCGGACGCGCCGACCGGCCCCGGGAAAACCGATCGGCCGGCCCACGAGGGACCGGCCGATCGTCGTGCCCGGTGAGAGCACAGTCTGGGTGGGCGCCTCACGGCGCCGGAAAGCGTGTCGTCAGCGAGCGGCGGGGCGCTGGACCTTGCCCGCCTTGATGCACGACGTGCACACGTTGATGCGCTTGGTGGTGCGGCCGACGACCGCACGCACGCGCTGGATGTTGGGGTTCCAGCGGCGCGGGGTGCGGCGGTGCGAGTGAGAGACGCGCATGCCGAACCCCGGCCCCTTGCCGCAGACGTCGCAGACGGAAGCCATGGATGCGCTCCAAAAGGTTCGAGTGAGAGGGCCCGGGATCGGGCGCTCGTCAAAGAGGCCCGGACAGGGCACTCGGAAGAGGATAGCCGACCTCGCCCCGTCCAAGCGAATCGCTGTGAACCGGGCCCTGAACCGGGCCCTGAACCGGGGAGGCACTGGAGCCACCCGAGCCATGTCCGGTAAGTCTAGTAGTGACGAAAATCTCTGGAGGTGGCGTGGGAGACCTTCTCGACGCCGTGGCCGTACGGCACTGGTGCCGGCTGGCCGCGGAGGCACTGGGCCGGACCCGCGCCGAGATCGACGCGCTCAACGTCTTCCCGGTGCCCGACGGCGACACCGGCACCAATCTTCACCTGACCGTCCTCGCGGCCGCGGAGGCCGTCGAGCGGCTGCCCGGCGACGCGGACACCGCCGCCGCGTGGCGGGCGCTCGCCGACGGCGCGTTGCTCGGCGCCCGAGGCAACTCCGGGGTGATCCTGAGTGAGATCCTGCGCGCGATGGCGGACGTCCTGGGCGGCGGGGGCGGGCTGGCGGAGGCGCTCCGGCACGCCTCGCGGCTCGCCGACCAGGCCGTCGCCCATCCGGTCGAGGGCACGATCCTCACCGTGCTGCGCGCGGCGGCCGCCGCCTGCCCGGAGGAGGGGGCGCCCGGGGAGATCGTCTGGACCGTCGCGGAGCACGCGCGCGGCGCCCTCCGCGAGACCACCGGACAGCTGGAGGTCCTCGCCAGCAACGGCGTGGTGGACGCCGGCGCGGCCGGGCTGTGCGTCGTGTTCGAGACGCTCGCCGCCGTCGCCAGCGAGAAGTTCCCCGAGACGTACGAGGTGCCCCGCCGTACGGCTCCGACCTCGGTGGACGCGCCGGATCTCGCCTCGCATGAACCCGACGGCCACGGCACCGGCCACTCCGGCGGCGGCTATGAGGTCATGTACCTCCTCGACGCCGACGAGGCCGCCGTGCCGAAGCTGCGCGCCGAGCTGGACCTGCTCGGCGACTCTCTCGTCGTGGTCGGCG
>Ga0193707_1000999_pt1 | contig 10238 bp, 8 predicted proteins | sample U3c2metaG_FD_143043 | JGI IMG/M metagenome (GOLD analysis project Ga0193707, IMG submission 143043) | Soil microbial communities from a riparian zone of the East river system, Colorado, United States - U3c2 | ecosystem: Environmental > Terrestrial > Soil > Riparian zone | place: USA: East River...
GAGCAACCGGATGTCACGGATCCCCTTGCGAAGCATGAGAAGCCGGTCGAGCCCCGGTCCCATCGCCAGTCCGGTCCAGCTGTCGTCCAGACCGGCTCGGCGAAGGACATGGGGCGCGGCGACACCGCATTCACCGATCTCGATCCACTGATCATCAAGCAGTACGTCGATCTGCCGGCCACGGATCGTGTACGGGTGCACCGCCGGCACCGTCCGGTAGGTCTGACCGGGCAGGACGGTGTCGACCAGACGGGCGATCATGTCCTCCAGCTCAGGCTCGCCGAGCGCGACGTTGCGACTGATCCGCCACAAGTCGAGCTGATGCGGCGTACCGGTGTGCTGCCAGTCGACCGAGTCACGGCGGTAGCAGATGCCAGCACAGATCATCAGTACGTCCGACGCCTCGGACGCAGCCAGCTCACGCAGGGCCGGCGGGATCATCGCCGACGTGTGACTTCGCAGTACCTCGGTCTCCGACGCGTAGCGGGTGTAGCGGGCTTCCCGGGTCACCGCGTCACCGGCGTACCCGAGGTTGTCGTAGTTGTCGGCGAGCGGGACCGCGGGATGGTCGCGGCGGGTCCAGATCTCGGTATACGGCCAGTCCGCGCCGAGCGCCGTACGCAGCGAGTCCACGATCAGCTGGATGGCGTGGGATCCCTGAGCCGGGTCGGCGAGGTCGCGCAGGGCCAGGGCAGCGTGCAGTTCTTCAGAAGTAAGGACGGACATGAGTTTCTCTCCAGAATGACGGTCTCGACGGGGGAGACACCCCGGTCGGCCGCGGTCACCTCAGGAGAGAGCGCAGCTGCGACTCACCCCGTCGGCACCGGCGTGCCGGCCGGGGCGAAGAAATCGCCGCCCGTACCGCGTCATGCCCACCATGTTACCTGTCCTCTCAACACTCCGCCCTCTATTTGGGGCTCTCCTGCTCGATGTGTGGGTGATGCGGGTGGGCTCGGGGTAACGGTTGGTCTGGGCGAGTCAGACCGTGCACGCTATGACAGCCGAGTCGTGGATTGCGGCGTGTGGATCGGCGGAGTGCTGCGACTGCGATCCACGACTCGACGCCACACCCGTAGCGGGTCGCCGGCCCGCCTGTGCGGTGCCTGCGCGGTGATTGTGCGATGGTGGTGGTGGTGTGGCCGGTGGGTCGAGGGTTTGGGGCCGGGACTGGTGGGCTGGGGACAAGAACTGGTGAGCTCACACAAAAACCGGTGAGCTCGCACAAGAACTAGTGGGCTCGCACAGGCAATAACCTGTCCCAGCCCCCGACGACCTCTCCCAGGTCCCGCCAGATGGCCCGGCACGGCGAGCAGAGGGGGCGCGGAACATGCGTGGCCCACCCCCGCCTCGAACGCCCGAGTGCCCGAGCCCGGCCCTGCGTCCGCGGGCTGAACAGCGGCGCGTAGCTCGAGCCCGCCGACTACACCCACACGTCAAGCAGAAGAGGCCCATTTGTCCCGGGCTGCCGGTGCCCGTCCCGCCGGCGGAACTCGGCAGGAACCAGGTCGGCGTTCTACCCGCACTCTTCCGGAATTTCACCCCCAGGCACGCGAAACTGGTGCAACGATGGGGCGCATGCGATGGATCGACACTCTTGAAGCCGCGGCCGCCGACAGGTTGCCCGACGCCCTGCATCGGTACTTCCGGCAGGGCTCGGCCGGCGGGATCAGCGTCGGCGAGGCCATCGCGGCCTGGTCGCGTGCTGAACGACGTCTCCACGATCGACCTCGGCACCACCGTCCTCGGCACGCCCGTCGACGCCCCGATCCTCGTCGCACCGTCGACCTTGCAGCGAATGGCCGACCCCGACGGCGAGATCGCGATGGCCCGGGGTGTCGGCGCGGCCAGGTCCGTGCTCGGAGTTTCCAGCAACGCCGGGACGAGGTTCGCCGACTTCGGTGCGACCGGGGTGCCGTGGTGGCTGCAGATCTACGTCGTGCGGAATCGTGAGATCACCGAGCGCATGCTCGACGCCGCGGTCGCCGGCGGCGCACGGGCGATCGTGCTCACCGTCGACACTCCGGTGGTCGGCCGGAAGGAAGACGACGGTCCGGCGGTCTGGGATCTCGTCCAGCCCGGGCAGATGCTGGCCAACCTGCCCGAGGGCGAGTGGGTCGACGACGACCTGGCGAAGGCCGACGACCTGAATCCCGATGTCATCGGCTGGCTTGCCGAGCGCACCGGTCTGCCCGTGGTGGTGAAGGGCGTCCTGCGCGGCGACGACGCCAAGCGATGCGCGGACGCGGGCGCCGCCGGCATCATCGTGTCGAACCACGGCGGCCGCCAGCTCGACGGCTCGATCCCCACCGCTCAAGCCCTCCCCGAGGTCGCCGAAGCCCTGGCGAGCACCGGCACCGAGGTCTATGTCGACGGCGGCATCCGCCGCGGCGAACACATCCTCGCCGCCCTCGCCCTGGGCGCACGCGCTGTCTTCGTCGGCCGCCCCGCCCTGTGGGCCCTCGCCGTCGGCTCCTCCCCCGGCGTAACCCGCCTCCTCACGGACCTGGCCGCCGAGCTGGACCACACCCTCCGCCTCTCCGGCCACCGCACCCCAGCCTCCCTGACCCCAGACCTCATAGCCCCCCGCATCACCATTTGACGGGATCCGGGGTCGGTTCACGTCAGGCTCGAGAGGAATCGTGCAGAGAGGCTGACAGGTGTGCGCCGGGAATCGGGAAGGCCGCGACCTCTGCGGCGATTCCGTCGTACTCGCGGGGTGTGAGCCGCTCGGTCAGGACGACGTCGACTCTGCCGCCCCACCGGCCCCAGGCCCCGACGATGCGGCCGTCGACGAGGACCCCGTTGGGATGAAACGAGTCAGCGGCCGGGGACAGAGGCCGCTTGCCAGGGGCAACGAAGCGGCCATCGCGGTCTCGTCCGAGGAGACGGAGATCCGGCTCGACGAGCAGCCGGGTTCCGCGCGGCGGAGTCGCCTCCCGGACGGACAGCTCGTCAGCCTGCAGGATCCAGGTTGGAGCGCCGTCGAAGTCCACCTGGAGCAGTTCGCCCGACAACGAGTCCCAGATCTGCCGGGCATCGGCGACGGACAGACCCGCCCACCAGGCGAAGGTTCTCGGGCTGGTCGGCGCGAACCGGTGAACGTGACGCCGGCACAACTCCTTGCGGGCCTCGTCCAGGTCGAGATCCGGTCTCGGGACCTCCCGCACCCACAAGGCACTCGTAGTCCACCGCAACGCGATCCTGCCGCTCGCACAAGCAGCCCGCAGACCAGGAAGCCCACCGCGCAGCTCACGTCCGGCCAGCAGCCGGCACACGTTGTCCGCGAGCTCGTCGATGTGCCGGATGGCATCGGCGGAGAGTGGACGTCTGCCGAGCGTGAAGACCCCGAAGTCCTTCCGGGGCAGGACATACACGGCATCGCGTGGGCTGTAGGTCTGGATCAAACACGGATCCGCCCATCCGGAAGGCTCGCAGTCGGCGACTCGAGCATGTAGGGCTACAAGCGCATCCCGAGGCGCCGTGTCCTGCAAGCCGACGTACGCCGCTTCCTCGTACGAGCCCGCGGGAAGCCGGTCAACCAGATGATTCACCCGAAGCCGGTACGACACAGCCTGCTCGCGCAGCACCTCCACAGCATCCATGGCCTGACCGTAGAGACAAAAGACGTCACCGCTTGTCTTGTTTCGCACCGATGGCCTCAGAGCATGGAACGGTGGAGGGTGTGACAGGCGTAGCGGATGGTGTGCAGGGACAAGGTTTGCGGATCGTCGGGTTGAACGCGTTTCTGCCTGGGTTCCGGTTGGTGCACGAGTTCGCCGAGCGGAACGGGCATGAGGTCGTGCTGGTGGTGACGTTGCCTGAGACCGGGCGGTACGGCGCGGCCGTGCAGCCGATGGTGACAGGGTTGCCGGAGCAGACCGACGTGTTGATCACCCGCAAGCTGCGGACTGTCGCGGCGCCGGTGATCGACGCGCTGCGGCCGGATGTGATCATCTCGGCTGCGTTTCCCCGGCTGATACCGCCGGAGATTCTGGAGATTCCGAAGTACGGCGCGATCAACTGTCATCCGTCACCGCTGCCGGCAGGGCGCGGACCGACACCGCAGCGGCTGATCTATGAAGGCGACGAGCGCGTCGGGGCGACGGTGCACCGGACGGCAGCCGGCTTCGACACCGGCGCGATCCTCGCCCAGCGGATCGTGCCACTGCCCGACGACCTCAACGGCACCGGCATCATGCAGGTCTGGGGCTACCTGCTCGGCCAGTGCCTGGACGAGGCCGTGCCGCACCTTGTCGCCGGCGATCCCGGCGAGCCGCAGGATCCCGCCGCGGCCGGCGAAGCACCGTTCTTCACCGAGGCCGAACTGCTCCTCGACCTGACCGAGCCGTCGGCGGTCGTACGACGCAAGGCCGCGGCGCTCAACGTGACGTCGCCCCAAGCCAAGGTCCATCTCGCCGGTACGACGTACGTCATCACCCGGACCGACGTCGTACCGGCCGGATCGGTCAGCATGTCCGAGCCAGGCTCCGTGCTCGAAGAACACGAGGACGGCTGGACCGTTCAGACCGGCGATCTCCCCCTCCGCCTCACCGACTGAGGGCCCGGACCTGCAGAAGGATCCCGGGGTGATCCCCGGGGTCCTTCTGGTGCTCAGTCGACGTCAGGCGTCGGCCGAATCCTCGCTGAGGTTGCGGGTCAGGTTGGGGTCAACCTGGACGCCCGGTCCCATCGTGGTCGAGAAGACGGCCTTCTTGATGTAGCGGCCCTTGGAGCTGGCCGGCTTCAGCCGGAGGATCTCCTCGAGTGCGGCGCTGTAGTTCTCCACCAGCTGGGCCTCGTCGAACGAGACCTTGCCGATGATGAAGTGCAGGTTCGCGTGCCGGTCGACCCGGAACTCGATCTTGCCGCCCTTGATGTCGTTCACGGCCTTCACCACGTCCGGGGTGACCGTGCCGGTCTTCGGGTTCGGCATCAGACCGCGCGGGCCGAGAACCCGGCCGAGGCGGCCGACCTTGCCCATCAGGTCGGGAGTCGCGACGACCGCGTCGAAGTCGAGCCAGCCGTCGGTCACCTTCTTGATCATGTCGTCGTCGCCGATGAAGTCGGCGCCGGCGGCCCTCGCGGCCTCGGCCTTGTCGCCGGTGGCGAAGACGAGGACCCGTGCCGTCTTGCCGGTACCGTGCGGAAGGTTGACGGTGCCGCGCACCATTTGGTCGGCCTTGCGGGGGTCGACCCCGAGGCGCATCGCGACGTCGATGGTGGAGTTGAACTTCTTGCCCGTTGCGCCCTGCTTGGCGAACTTGATCGCCTCGAGTGGGGTGTACAGGTGGTCGAAGTCGATCTGCTCCGCGATCGTGCGGTAAGCCTTACTGCGCTGTGCCATGTCATTTCTCCTGTTGCGAACGGTGTTCTTCGTCCGCGTCGTGGTGTTGACGGGCGACCTTCTCGCCCTTCCACTCCTGCTGGTTCACCGCAGCGAACCGGTGGAGGTACTACTACTACTTGACGACGACGACGCCCATCGAGCGCGCGGTGCCCTCGATGATCTTCATCGCCGCGTCGATGTCGCGCGCGTTCAGGTCCGGCATCTTGGTGGTGGCGATCTCGCGGACCTGGTCCTTGGTGATCTTGCCGACCTTGTCCTTCTGCGGAACGGCCGAGCCCTTCTGCAGACCGGCGGCCTTCTTGATCATCTCCGGCGCCGGCGGCGTCTTGGTGACGAAGGTGAAGGAACGGTCTTCGTAGATGGTGATCTCGACCGGCACCACATTGCCACGCATGGATTCCGTCTGCGCGTTGTACGCCTTGCAGAACTCCATGATGTTGACGCCATGCGGGCCGAGCGCGGTACCGACCGGCGGGGCCGGCGTCGCGGCACCGGCCTGGAGCTGCACCTTGACCAGGGCAGCAATCTTCTTACTCTTGGGAGGCATTCTGTCGGGTCCTTAGACTTTCTGGATCTGGTTGAAGCTGAGTTCCACCGGGGTCTCCCGGCCGAAGATCTCCACCAGGGCCTTGATCCGCTGGGCCTCGGCATTGATCTCCGTGACTGTGGCGTGCAGGGTCGCGAACGGCCCGTCGACCACCATGACCGAGTCGCCCACACCGAAGTCGGCGACCTCGACCTTCTTCTTGGCCGCGGTCTTGGCGGGTGCGGCGCCGGCTTCGGCAGCCGCCTGCTCCGCCGCCGCCACGACGGCCGGAGCGAGCATCTTCTCGACCTCTTCGAGGCTGAGCGGTACGGGCTTCTGGCTGTTCCCGACGAAGCCGGTCACCGACGGCGTGTGCCGCACGGTCGACCAGGACTCGTCGGTCAGGTCCATCCGGACCAGCACGTAGCCGGGGAGGACGGTGCGCTTGACCATCCGGCGCTGCCCGTTCTTGATCTCGGCGACCTCTTCGGTCGGCACGATGATCTCGAAGATGTAGTCCTCCATGTTCAGGGAGTTGATCCGGTTCTCCAGGTTGCCCTTGACCCGGTTCTCCATCCCTGAGTACGTGTGGACGACGTACCAGTCGCCGATCTGCGAACGCAGCCGGCCGCGCAGTTCCTCGAGCGGGTCACCCGGCTCCTCGGGCTCCACGACCTCGTCCTCGTCGGCAGCGGTCTCGCCGTCGTCCGAGGCCCGCGCCTCGGCGGCTGCCGTCGCGGCGGCGATCGCGTCCACATCCGCGTCGTCGTCGGCCTCGTCCGCGGCCGGCGTCGTACCGGCGTCGTCGCTGGAGAAGACCAGCTCGTCGTCGACCGGCACCTCCTCGGTGCTCACCGGAGCGGTCTCGGCGGTCTCCTCGGCCAGTTCCTCGGCCGCGTCCTCGACATCGCCCTCGGTCACCACCTCGGCGGCCTCGGCCTCGTCGGCGGAGGCGACCACCACGACCGGCTCGTCCTCGGAGTCGTCCTTGTCCGCCGGCGGCTCTTCGGCCTCGTCATCGGCGGCGTACTCCTCGACGTCCTCCTCGACCACAGCGACGTCGTCGTCATCGTCGGCGAGGCCGGCGAACAGGCCGTCGTCGTCATCGTCCTCGGAGTCGTCCAGGTCGAGGTCCAGCTCGGGCTCGCCGTCGGAGTCAGCGGATACGTCGAACTCGTCCTCATGGTCGAGGACCTCGTCGTCGCGCTCGGACACGTTGTACTCCGTCATCTCTGCATCGGGTCTGGTCTGGCTTCGGGTCGGGCCCTCGGGGCCCGGGACCTACGGCGTGCGTGGGTGGCTCAGGAATCTCAGCCGAAGATCTTGAACATCGCCCAGCCGAAGGCGAGGTCGAGCACCGAGACGATCGCGATGACGAACACCACGAAGGTCAGGACGACCACGAAGTAGGTGGACAGCTGCTTGCGAGTCGGCCAGACGACCTTGCGGAGCTCGGCGACCACCTGGCGGTAGAAACGCAGCAGGCCCCTGCCCTGCTTGCCTTCCGCAGGCTTGCCGGCGCCGGACGGTGCCGGGGTGCGCGTCTCCGTCACGACCTACCTCTTTCGCTAGCGGCGGCCTGACCGGCCCTGCGCCGGTCAGGATTTGCAGGGCACGAGGGACTTGAACCCCCAACCTTCGGTTTTGGAGACCGATGCTCTGCCAGTTGAGCTAGTGCCCTCTGCAATCCCTCCGGACGCCGCGTCGGACCTGATCTCGGGCATGCCGGATCAGGGCCACCAACGCCCGGACTAGAAGAGTGTACGGGGTCTGAGCCACCTGGTCGAACTGAGGCTCCACCCCAACGACCCCTTACCAGGCGCCGTACCGCGACCAGAACCATACGGCCTCTACCCGCTCCCAACGGACCACGCCCCCTGCGTGTTCCCGGACCCCCAGGCCATCACAATCGCCCGCCACCGCGGGCTCACGCCTGGGGACCGGCGAGATCTTCCAATTGTGATGGCCTGGGCGTCCGTCTCGCGGTCCTGCGATGGAGCGCGCGGCTGGTGCCAGGATGGAAACCATGGGTTCCAGGATCTCGGCGCGGATCGGCGCCATCAGCGAATCGGCGACGCTGGCAGTCGATGCCAGGGCGAAGGCGCTCAAGGCGGCCGGTCACCCGGTGATCGGGTTCGGGGCCGGCGAGCCGGACTTCCCGACGCCGGACTACATCGTCGAGGCGGCCGTCGCGGCCGCGCGTGATCCGAAGAACCACCGCTACACCCCGGCCGGCGGCCTGCCGGAGCTGAAGCAGGCGATCGTCGAGAAGACCAAGCGCGACTCCGGCTACGAGATCGAGGCCGGCCAGGTCCTGGTCACGAACGGCGGCAAGCACGCGGTCTACAACACCTTCGCGACGCTCCTCGACCCCGGTGACGAGGTGCTGCTGCCGGCGCCGTACTGGACGACGTACCCGGAGACCATCCAGCTGGCCGGCGGCGTGCCGGTCGAGATACTCGCGGACGAGTCACAGAACTACCTGGTCACGGTCGAGCAGCTCGAGGCGGCCCGGACCGAGAAGACCAAGGCTCTGTTGTTCTGTTCGCCGTCCAACCCGACCGGTGCGGTGGACAGCCCGGAGTCGATCGAGGCGATCGGCCGCTGGGCGCTCGAGCACGACATCTGGGTGATCACCGACGAGACCTACGAGCACCTGACGTACGGCGGCGCGAAGTCGACCTCGATGCCGGTCGCGGTGCCGGAGCTGGCCGACCAAACCGTCGTACTGAACGGTGTCGCCAAGACGTACGCGATGACCGGCTGGCGGGTCGGCTGGATGATCGGCCCGTTGGACGTCATCAAGGCGGCGACCAACCTGCAGTCGCACCAGACCTCGAACGTCTGCAACGTCGCCCAGCGCGCCGCGATCGCCGCGGTCTCCGGAGACCTGTCGGCGGTCGAGGAGATGAAGAAGGCCTTCGACCGGCGCCGGCAGACCATGGTCAAGCTGCTGAACGAGATTCCCGGCGTCGAGTGCCCTGAGCCGACCGGTGCGTTCTACGCGTACCCGTCGGTCAAGGGCTTGTTCGGCAAGGAGATCAACGGGCGTACGCCGACCACCTCGGCGGAGCTGGCCGACATCATCCTGGACGAGGCCGAGGTCGCGGTCGTCCCGGGCGAGGCGTTCGGCGCCCCCGGCTACCTGCGCCTGTCCTACGCCCTCGGCGACGCCGACCTGGCCGAAGGCGTCGGCCGCATCGCCAAGCTGCTGAGCTGACGCGGACCCCAGTCACGCACCAACCCATGCACACCGCGAGGCACCACGCCCGGCCCGCCGGCCGCACCGGCCGAGCGGTCGGGTTTGGTGAGTGGCACAGGTCCGCTCTCGATTTCTCTCCCGGCGCTGTGGATCGGTAACCTTCGGTAATGACGCAGCGGGATCTGCGGGTGCTGCCGAAGACACACCTGCATCTGCACTTCTCCGGGTCGATGCGGCACTTGACGCTGGTCGAGCTGGCGGACAAGCACGGCGTCCGGTTGCCCGACGCGCTGCGGACCGACTGGCCGCCGGACTTGTCGGCGGCGGACGAGCGCGGCTGGTTCCGGTTCCAGCGGCTCTACGACATCGCGCGCTCGGTGCTGCGGACGGAGGACGACGTACGGCGCCTGGTCCGCGAGGCGGCCGAGGACGACCGGGCCGACGGCTCCCGCTGGCTGGAGATCCAGGTCGACCCGTCAGGGTACGCGAACCGCTTCCACGGGATCACACCGTTCACCGACCTTGTGCTGGACGCGGCCCGGGAGGCGTCTGCCTCGACCGGTATCGCCGTACAGGTGATCATCGCCGCCAACCGGACTCGGCATCCCCTCGACGCCCGGACGCTGGCGCGGCTCGCGGCGCAGTACGTCGGCCGTGGTGTGGTCGGGTTCGGTCTGTCGAACGACGAGCGCCGCGGGACGACGTCCGAGTTCGCACCGGCCTTCCGGATCGCACGGAACGCCGGACTGCTCGCCGCGCCGCACGGTGGTGAGCTGTGTGGTCCGGCGACCGTGCGGACCTGCCTGGACGAGCTCGGAGCCGGCCGGATCGGCCATGGCGTGCGCTCTGTCGAGGACCCCGACCTGTTGAGGCGAGTGGTCGACGCCCAGGTCGCCCTGGAGGTCTGCCCGGCTTCCAACGTCTCGCTCGGCGTCTACCACCGCCCGGAGGACGTCCCACTCCGCCGGCTCTACGAAGCGGGCGCCCGCATCGCCCTGGGCGCCGACGACCCCTTGCTCTTCGGCTCCCGCCTCGCCGAGCAGTACGAAACCGCCCGCACAGTCCACAACTTCACCGACCAGGAACTCGCCGACCTGGCCCGCGGCTCAGTCCTGGCCTCCACCGCCCCACCCGAAGTCCAGAAGTCCCTCCTAGCCGAAATC
>Ga0193707_1001000_pt1 | contig 10234 bp, 10 predicted proteins | sample U3c2metaG_FD_143043 | JGI IMG/M metagenome (GOLD analysis project Ga0193707, IMG submission 143043) | Soil microbial communities from a riparian zone of the East river system, Colorado, United States - U3c2 | ecosystem: Environmental > Terrestrial > Soil > Riparian zone | place: USA: East River...
GACCTGGTGAACGTTGCTCTGCGTGGGCAGACCGGTGCCGATGTCGAGGAACTGGCGGATGCCCGCCTCGGCGAGATGGCGAACGGCCCGGCCGAGGAACGCGCGGTTGTGCTCGGCCGCGAGACGAATCTGCGGGGCGTGCTCCAGCGCCTTCTCAGCGGCCTCACGGTCGGCGGCGAAGTTGTCCTTGCCGCCGAGGTAGTAGTCGTACATGCGGGCCACGTTGGGGGTGTTCAGGTCGACCTTGCGCGGCGCGGCGATCCGGTCTCCCATGGCGTCCTCCCGTCGCGATGGCCCGGAGACAGAGCCTAACTACCGAACGCCACAAATGGTCACGGATCCGGTCCGAAACTAGAACTTGATTCTCGTCTCGCGCCCTACGTCCCCGGTTCGCGGCCCTCGGGGAGGATTCGCGCGAACGGCTGGAGGTTGGCGAGGCTTTCTCCGCGTTTCACGCGCCAGTCCCACTCGCGCTGGATGGAGCCCGTGAAGCCGATCTCCAAGGCGCGGTCGAAGTTGTCGTCGGAGTAGGTCAGCACGCAGCCGAGGATGCGGTCGATCTCCTCGGGGGTCACCGCCGACAGCGGCAGGCGCCCGACGAGGTGGACGTCGCCGATCTCGTCCAGGGCGAAGGCGACGCCGTACATCGCGCCGTTCTTGCGCAGCAGGTGCCGGTAGAACTCCGCGTGGTTCTCGTCCGGCTGTCGGCAGAAGAACGCCTCGACCTGGAGGCTGTGCTCGCCCGCGACCAGCCAGGTCATCGTGAACAGTTTGTGCTGGCCCGGCAGCTTGACCAGGTACGCGCCGGGGCGCGGGCGTTCGTACTCCAGCTCCTGTTCGTCCAGGATCGCGCGGAGTGCCTCATCCGTACCGCTCGGGTCCTCACTCATCACACCATCATGGACGATCGTCACGCGGAGGCGGCCATCGCGCGTTCGCCTACGGCCTCGGTGTAGATCTCCACGAGGCGGTCCACCGTCGACTGCCAGCCGAACGCCGCGCCGTGCCGTACGGCCGCGCGGGACATCCGGCGGAGGCGGCGCGGGGCCTCCAGCAGGTCGCGCAGCACGGTCGCGTAGTCCCCCGGGTCGTGCCCGTCGATGAGGACGCCGGACTCGCCGTCGCGTACGGCGGTGTTCAGGCCGCCCACGGCGGCGGCGACCACCGGCGTACCGCAGGCCTGGGACTCGACCGCGACGAGCCCGAACGACTCGCTGTGCGACGGGACGACGGTGACGTCGGCCGCGCGGTACCAGTCGGCCAGCTCGGCCTGGCGGCACGGCGGCTCGAAACGTACGACATCCGCCACACCCAGCCGCGACGCGAGGCGCACCAGCTCGTCGGGGCGCGTACGGCCCGAGCCGCTGGGTCCGCCCACGACGGCGACGAGCAGGCGCTCGCGCAGCCGTGGTTCGCGTTCGAGCATCGCCGCGGCGGCACGGATCAGCACGTCAGGGGCCTTCAGCGGCTGGATGCGGCCGACGAACAACAGGATGGCCTTGCCCGCGGGCAGCCCGAGGCGGCGGCGCGCCGCGCGACTGGGCGAGCCGGACTCGCCGGGTGGCTTCGGGGTGAACGTCGCCAGGTCGACGCCCGGCAGGACGGTCTCCACCTGCTCCGGCGCGGCGTCGTAGAGCGAGCTGAGCTGGAGCGCCTCGTCCGCGGTGTTGGCGATGAGGCGGTCGGCGCTGTCCACGACGCGCTGCTCGCCCACGACGCGGCCGAGCGGCTCGGGCGTGTCACCGGCGGCGAGGGCGGCGTTCTTGACCTTCGCGAGCGTGTGCATCGAGTGGACGAGCGGCACGCCCCAGCGCATGCGCGCGGCGTGGCCCGCCTGGCCGGAGAGCCAGTAGTGCGAGTGGATCAGGTCGTAGTGGCCGGGCTCGTGCGCGGCCTCGGTACGCAGCAGGCCCGAGGTGAACGCGCACATCTGGCGTGGCAGCTCGGACTTGTCCAGCTCTTCGAGCGGTCCCGCCGCGACGTGCCGGACCATCACCCCCGGGGCCAGCTCGGTCACCGGCGGCAGCAGCCGTGAGGTCGACCGCGTGAACAGGTCGACCTCGATGCCGAGTTCGGCCATCCGCTTGGCGACCTCGACGATGTAGACGTTCATTCCCCCGGCGTCCCCCGTCCCCGGCTGGTCCAGGGGAGACGTATGAACGCTGATCGTCGCCACCCGGGCAAGAGCCGACACGGACACCACCTCCGATAGGAGAACCTATCCACCACAACGCGACATTCCCGTCGGCGGGTCTCTCCGGTCGGAACTCGGCCCAAACGGCTGCGATGATGGCTCCCGTGCGCAAGACAGCAGTGGTGACCGGAGCCAGCAGCGGTATCGGCGCGGCGACGGCGCGCAGGCTCGCCGCCGAGGGGTTCGACGTCGTCCTGGCCGCGCGACGGCGTGACCGCCTGGACGAGCTGCGGGCCGAGATCGAGGACGCCGACCCGGGCGGCCGGCGCGGTGGCGTCGCGGTCGTCACCCTCGACGTGACCTCCCAGGAGTCGGTCGAGGCTCTCGCCGCGGGCCTGCGGCAGTGTCACGTGCTCGTCAACAACGCGGGCGGGGCGTTCGGCCTCGACCCGGTCGTGTCCGCCGACCCGGCCGACTGGCAGGCGATGTACGACACCAACGTGCTCGGCCTGATGCGCACCACCAAGGCGCTCCTGCCCAAACTGATCGGGAGCGGCGCCGGCCACATCGTCAACATCACCTCTCTGGCCGCCCACGCCGTGTACGAGGGCGGCGCGGGCTACACCGCGGCCAAGCACGCCGCTGCGGCGGTCAACGACACGCTCCGCCTGGAGCTGTACGACCGGCCGGTCCGCGTCACCGAGGTCGCGCCCGGCATGGTGGAGACCGAGGAGTTCGCGCTCGTACGGTTCAAGGGCGACGCGGAGAAGGCGGCCAGGACCTACGCGGGCGTGCCCGACCCGCTCACCGCCGATGACGTCGCCGACTGCGTCGCGTGGGCGGTGACCCGTCCCGCGCACGTCAACATCGACCGCATCGACGTCAAGCCGCGAGTGCAGGCCGCCGCGCACAAGGTCCACCGGGTCTGACCTCTTGCCGCGTCGCGGCGGAGGTCGCACACTTTCGACGCATGTCTCAGGGACGGCGGCCCGAGGGGACCATCACACGCGGGACGACGGCGCCCAACCGGCTGCGGCGCGTCGACCGCTGGATCGCGCGCGTCCACGGCCCGCTGCTCCGCCGCCACGACCGGCCGCTGGTCGTCGACCTCGGGTACGGGGCCTCGCCGGTCACCACCGCCGAGCTGTTCACCCGGCTGCGCGCCGTGCATCCACGGGTGGAGGTCGCCGGGATCGAGATCGACCCGGAACGCGTGGCCGCCGCCCGTACCTTCGAACGCGAGGGGCTCTCGTTCCGCCTGGGCGGGTTCGAACTGCCGGTGGAGCGGCCGCCGACGCTGGTCCGCGCGTTCAACGTCCTGCGCCAGTACGACGAGGCGGAGGCGTGGACGGCCTGGGACCGCCTGTGCGCGGGCCTCGCGCCGGACGGCGTGCTCGTGGAGGGCACGTGCGACGAGATCGGCCGCCGCGCGGTCTGGGTGACGCTGCGCCGGGCGCACGGCTCCTCACGGGGCAGGGCGCGGCCGGCTGACGGTACGGCACCCCGGGGGGCGGTGCCGCCGCCTCGCGGGGCGCCGGGGGCCGCGCCGTACGCGATCACGTTCGCGGCGCATCTCGCGTCGTTGCCCCGGCCCTCCGAGCTGGCCGAACGGCTGCCCAAGACGCTCATCCACCGCAACGTGCCGGGCGAGCGGGTGCACGAGCTGCTGGCCGGGTTCGACCGGGCGTGGGCGACGGCCGCGCCGCAGTCGGTGTTCGGGCCCCGGCAGCGCTGGATCGCCGCGGTCCGGCTCCTCGCGAGCGAGCACGCGGTCTGTGCCGGTCCGCCCCTGGGCGGGCGTGCGAGCTGGCGGCTCGGCGAGGTCACGCTGCCCTGGCCGGCCGTGGCGCCCGCTGACACCGGCCACGTACGCCGCTCCTGACCCCGCGTCAGCGTCCCGCGCTCGCCGGCGCCCAGGCCCCCGTACGCCCGTTGGCGCGGGGGCGTTGACCGGCGGTGACCCGGAGTCTTGACCGGGGCCGGTGACGCCGCCATTCGGACGCCGGAAGTCAGGACTTTCGGCCATGGAAGGCCACCTCATGGCCAATGAACGGTGGAAATACCGACTCGGCACATCTGAGGAGATGGTTCTCATGCGTGGAGGCCACGAGTTGCGATGGGGTGGCCTGGCCGGCATCGGCGCGGTGGTCTTCGCGATCATCGCCCGGCTGGTGATGGGGAGTACGCCCCGGAGCAGCGACACGATGGGGGTGATCGCCGCGTACATGAACGACAACCGGGGGCGGATCCTGCTCGCGGTTCTCCTCTACGCCATCTCGATCGCGTTGTTCCTGTGGTTCGGGGCCGCGCTCGCCACCGCGTTCCGGCGGGCGGACGACACGAGTGACATGCCGACGGTCGTGCTCGCCGGCTTCACGCTCGTCGCCGCGGTCACCTTCGCCGCGATCTCGATGTTCGGCGCCATGACGTACGCGCTGACCGTGCACGCGGGCCTGCTGATCCTCGCCGCCGTGCCGTACAGCGCGACGACCGTGATGACGACGATCGCCGGGATCGCGATGGCGCTGCCACTGGCGGCCGCCGCCGTGTCCATCATGCGCTCCAAGATCTTCCCGATGTGGATGGCCTACTTCGCCGGCATCGTCGCGCTGATCTCGCTCGTGTCCGCGTTCACGGTGTGGGCGACCAAGGGCGCCTGGGCACCGGGCGGCTTCATCCCGACCTACATTCCGCTCGTTCTGCTGGCCGTGTGGATCCTGGCGGCGAGCGGGCTGCTCATTCGTGAGCATCTGCCGATGATGCGCACGCGGTCCCCGCACATCATGGGGGCCTGAGTCGAGGTCGGTCGGAGCCTGGCGCGGATCCGTCCGCGCCGGGCCCACCGGCGTGTACGGCCGCGGTTTCAGCCGCTCAGGCGCTCAGCCGTTCAGCCGTTCAGCGCCCGCTCGAAGGCCGCGAGGACGTCGGGCGTGAAGAGGACGAACCGCACCTCCTCGACCGGCCCGGAGTTCTCCCGTACGGTGCCGACCGCGATACGCGCCGCGTCGTCGACCGGCCAGCCGTAGATCCCGGCGGACACGGCCGGGAACGCGACGGTCACCGCACCCAGCTCGGCGGCGACTCTCAGCGACTCGCGGTAGCACGAGGCGAGCAGCGCGGACCGATCCTCGGACCTGGCGTACACGGGCCCGACCGTGTGGATCACCCAGCGCGCCGACAGCCGCCCAGCCGTCGTCGCCACCGCCTGCCCGGTCGGCAGCCCCTTTCCGTAGTGCGACGCGCGAAGCTCACGGCCAGGATCTCCGGCCCGCCCCGGCGATGGATCGCCCCGTCCACACCACCCCCGCCGAGCAACGAGGAGTTCGCCGCGTTGACGACCGCGTCGGTCTCCTGCTCGGTGATGTCCCCCTGAACCAGCGTGATGCGCATACGTCCGATCCTCCCCCAACGAGCCGTCGCCGGTCTCCGGGCGGCCCGAGTGGTCTGGGCGAACGGCGCGCGGGTGACTCCTCGGCGCCGACCCGGGCGTACGGGACACGAGGTTCGCGATGACGCCGCTGGAGTGGGGCACGTCACGCCTCCCCGGACGCGATGGCCGCGTTCCTGACCGAGCGAGCCGGGTGAGCCGAGTGCGCCGGTGGGATGGCGCGGCCCAGCCGGAACAGGTTCGCCGGGTCGTACACGCCCTTGAGCTCTCTGAGCCGTACGAAGTCCGCGGGCTCGTACGCCTCGCGCACCTGGACGTCGTCGCCGTACATGAAGTTGAGGCAGCGCCCCCCGGTGCTCCACGGCTCCATCGCCGCGAACACCCGCCGGTGCGCGGCGCGTACGGCGTCGTGGTCGGTGCCGTCCAGCGGTGAGAGGACCCGCAGGAGGTAGGCCGCCGACCGGTGCCCGACCGCGTTCGGGACGGCGGGCGTACGGGCGAGCGCGCCGCCCAGGTGGCGCAGGTCGACGACGCACGGCACCGGCGCGTCCGGCCCGGCCAGGCCGGCGACGGTGCGCAGCGCGCGGGCGTCGAGGCCCGACAGCATGAGGTTGGTCCCGGAGTAGGCGTGCGGCTGGACCGGGTCGTTGTAGATCGACCCGGTCTCCGCGTACGGCAGGTCGGCGAGCGTGTCGCGCAGGCGCGGGCCGACCGCCCGGAGCGGCGCCACCAGCCGCTCCCCCGCGGCGGCGTCACCGAGGTAGGCGACCCGCACGTGGGTGACGTGCCGGCCGCGGAACGGCTCCGGGATCATCGGCAGGTCCGGGAACGGGACCATCCCCACCGAGGCCGTCATCTCCTCGGGCACCGCAGGCGTCCATTCGGCGAAGGCGGCCAGGACGTCGCCGGCCAGGGCGGCGGGGAAGAACAGGCCGCCGCCGTAGAGCCGGGTGACCGGGACGAGGCCGATCCGCATGCCGGTCACCACGCCGAAGCCGTCCCGCCCGCCGCGCAGCGCCCAGAACAGGTCCGGGTCGCTGTCCGCGGTGACGTGCCGGAGGCGGGCGTCGGCGGTGACGACGTCGACCTGGTGCACGTGGTCCGCGGCGTAGCCGTGGCTGCGAGCCAGCAGGCCCAGGCCGCCGCCGAGGGTGTAGCCGACGGCGCCGGTGTGCGGGGCGCTGCCGTTCAGCGGCGCCAGCCCCTGCGATGCCGCCTCTCGTACGACCTGGTCCCAGCGCACTCCCGCCTCGATCCAGGCGGTACGCCCGGCGGCGTCCACCTCGACACCGGTCATCCGGCGCGTGCCGACCAGCACGCCGCCGTCCATGGGCGCGGCCAGGCCGTGCCCGGTCGCCTGCACCGCCACCGGGAGTCCCCCGGCGGCGGCGAACTCCACGGCGGCGCGTACGTCCTCGGCCTCCGTGGCGCCGACGATCACGTCGGGGCGGTGCCGCCAGGCGGTCTGGAAGCCCGCGCGTTCGGTGTCGTAGCCGTCGTCGCCGGGCCGCAGCACCGGGCCGCGTACCCGTGCGGCGAGCGTGTCGAGAGCCGTCATGGCTTGATCCCTTTCGTGAGCCGGAGAGCGTCCGGGCGCGGCAGCAGGACGGCGACGAGCGCCGCCGCCGCGAGCAGCGCCGTACCGGACACCCAGAGCGCGTGGTGCAGGCCGGCGACGAACACCGGCCGCCGCGACGGGGCCAGCCGCCCGCCGGAGTCGTGTCGGAGCGCCGGGTTCGCGTACACGAGCGCGCCGAGTACGGCCACGCCCAGGACCTGCCCGAGCTGGCGCATCGCGTTGTGCACGGCCGAGGCCATCCCGGCCCGCGACGCGTCCACCGCCGACACCGCGATCGCGGTCATCGGGGTCAGGCACAGGCCCACGCCCCCGCCGGCGAGCGCGAGGTTCCACCAGATCGCCCCGGCGCCCGTGTCGACGCCGAGCCGCAACAGACCGAGCATGGCCGCGCCGCTGACGACCAGCCCGGCCAGCATCGGCGTGCGCGGGCCGACCCGGCCGACCAGGCGGCCGGACAGTGGTGCGGCGAGCGCGAACGCGACGCCGATCGCGGACACGTCGAGCCCCGCCGCGAGCGGCGAGCGTCCCTGCACCCGCTGGAAGTAGGCGCTGAAGTAGACGACCGCGCCGACGAAGGCGAAGAAGACGACGAGCGCGGCGACGTTGGCCGTCGTGAACGCGGCGCGCCCGAACAGCGACAGGTCCACCAGCGGGTCGGCCGCCCGGCGTTCCCAGGCGGCGAACCCGGCGAGGGCGAGCGCGCCGGCGCCGAACGCCGACAGGACCACCGGAGCCGACCAGCCGTGGTCCTGCCCGCCGATGAGGGCGTACGCGGTCGCCGCCACGGCGGCCGTCGTCAGCACGGCACCGAGCCGGTCGAAGGGGCCGTGCGGCGGGGTCCGCGGGACGCGCGGCACGTACCGCGTGGCCAGGAGGAGGAGCACGGCGCTCAGCGGGACGTTGAGCAGGAACACCCAGCGCCAGCCCGCGCCGTCCACGACCGCGCCGCCGAGCGCCGGTCCGACCGCCAGGGCCAGGCCGGAGCTCATCGACCACAGCCCGATCGCGGCGGCGCGCCGCCGCTCGTCGGTGAAGACGGCCCGGATGATCGTCAGGCTGCCCGGGACGAGGAGTGCCGGGCCCAGGCCCTGCACCACGCGGCCCGCCAGCACGACGCCGATCGAGGGCGCCAGGCCGGTGACGAGGGACCCGAGCCCGAAGACGGCGACGCCGAGCAGGAACAGGCCCTTGCGCCCACGCCGGTCGCCGAGCACGCCGCCCGCGACGAGCAGGCTCGCGTACACCAGCACGTACGCGTCGACGGTCCACTCCAGGGCCGTCGCGCCCGCGGACAGGTCACGGCCGATCCTGGGCAGGGCGACGCTGACGACGGTGGTGGACACCACGGCCAGGAACAGCCCGCCGGCGAGCACCCCGACCGCCGCCCAGGCGCTGGTCTTCTCGGTCACCCCTCAACCGTGGCGAGGGCAGAGCCATAAGTCCAAGAGTGGTTTCGTCTGGTCACTAGCATGATTCGTTATGGAGCTTCGTCAGCTGGAGTACTTCGTGACCGTGGTGGAAGAGGCCAACTTCACGCGTGCGGCGGCCCGCCTGCACGTGGCGCAGCCTGGGGTGAGCGCGCAGGTCCGGCGCCTCGAACGCGAGCTCGGCGAGGAGCTTCTCGACCGATCGGGCCGTACGGTCCGGCTCACCGAGGTCGGTGCCGCCGTGCTCCCGTACGCGCGGGCGGCACTGAGCGCGGTGTCCGGCGCCCGCGCCGCCGTCGCCGAGTTCACCGGGCTCGTACGCGGGCACGTCACCGTCGGGATGGTGTCCTCGATGTCCACCCACGAGGTCGACCTGCCCGGCCTGCTGTCGGAGTTCCACCGCCGCCACCCGGCGGTGGAGATCACCCTCTCCGAGGCGGGCTCCGGCGTGCTCCTGGAGGGGTTGCGGGCCGGACGGCTGGACGTCGCGTTCGTCGGGCTGGCCGCGGACCCGCCGCCGGGCGTCGAGATCCACGTCATCACGGACGAGCCGCTCGTGGCGATCGTCGGCCTCGACGACCCGCTGGCCGCGGCGGACACGATCACGCTGGAGGAGCTCGCCGGACGGGCCCTCATCGGGCTTCCCCTCGGCACCGGCATCCGTACCTGCGTGGAGGACGCGTTCGCCGCCGCCGGGCTGCGGCCGCACCTCGCGTTCGAGGCCGGTGATCCGCGCCTGCTCGCTCAGCTCGCCGGGCGTGGCCTCGGCGTGGCCGTCCTGCCGGAGTCGATCATGGCGGGCCGTACGGACGAGCTGCACGCGATCACGCTGCGGCCCGGCGTACGGGGGCGGCTGGCGTTCGCGTGGCGGTCGGAGGGTGCGGCGGGGCCGGCGGCGCGGAGGTTCGTCGACCACACTCGTACGGCGCTCGCGGCCCGGCGCGCGGAGTGGAGTCAGGGCCTGCCGGGGCCGGGTCGTGCTCCCGGCAGGCCCTGAGCATGGGGGCCGGCCCGCGCAGGAGTCGGCTCGCGCCGGGGTCAGCCGGCGCTGTGGCCGATCGCCAGACCAGTCTCCGGGTCGAAGAAGTGCAGGCTGCGGTTGTCGACGGCCAGCTCGACGTCCTGGCCGGGCTGGATGCGGGCCCGCGCGTTGACGCGGGCGGTCCACAGCGCCCGGTCGGCGGCCAGCGGCAGCGCGGCCCCGTCGTCGCCGTCGGTGGCGTCCTGGGCGAGGTCGGCGGCGTCCTTGTGCTGTACGGGCGGCGCGTCGATCGAGAAGATGACGTTGATCTCGCTGCCCAGCTCCTCGGTCAGCTCGGCCTTGGTGCTGAGCCGAGCCCACTCGGCGTTGGCGTGGCCGGAGTCCTCGAAGTCGGAGGGCCGGACGCCGAGGATCACGTCGCGGTCGAAGTAGTCCTCCAGGCCGGGCTTGGCCTCCAGGGTCTCGGCCGGGATCGGCAGCGTGAGCCCGGCGAAGGCGACGCGGGGGCCGTCGTCGCGGACCAGCTTGGCGCCGACGAAGTTCATCGCGGGCGAGCCGATGAAGCCGGCGACGAAGAGGTTCACCGGGTTGTCGAAGAGGCGCTGGGGGGTGTCGACCTGCTGGAGCTTGCCTTCGCGGAGTACGCAGACGCGGTCGCCGAGGGTCATCGCCTCGACCTGGTCGTGCGTGACGTACACCGTCGTCACGCCCAGGCGATCGTGCA
>Ga0193707_1001002_pt1 | contig 10229 bp, 11 predicted proteins | sample U3c2metaG_FD_143043 | JGI IMG/M metagenome (GOLD analysis project Ga0193707, IMG submission 143043) | Soil microbial communities from a riparian zone of the East river system, Colorado, United States - U3c2 | ecosystem: Environmental > Terrestrial > Soil > Riparian zone | place: USA: East River...
TCAGAGTCAACGACTCGAAGGGGCGACCAGCCGGTCGCCCCTCGTTCATCGTGCTACATTAACCTCGAGGGAAATGCCGGCCAACTCGATCCAATCGATGATTGATGTGGTCGCCCCGACGGTCGAGATGATTCTCGATCCGGTTACCGCGCTGGTCCAATCGCGCTTCGATGCGATCGCCCTTTTTGTCCAAGTGATTCTCGACGCGATCACCTCGGCGGTCCAAACGATCTGCCAATTTGGTTTTGCCTTCCGCGCGCGCTTTGTCGGCTAAAGCGTCGAACCGTTCATTGATTCGCTCGCCTTTCGCATCGAGTCTCTCATTGATTCTGTCGCCCCTGGCGTCCAACCGCTCGTTGATCCGGTCGCCACGCGCGTCAAGCCTCTCGTTGATTCTGTCACCTCTGGCGTCGAGCCTACTATTGACTCGATCGCCGAGCCTGTCGAAAAATCCATCTGCGGCAAATGCCGGCGCTGTGCTGCCGATCGCGATTACGGCTAGACCGACCATCAATGTTATTTTCATTTTCGTCTTCTCCTTGAATTAGTTTTTCAATCAATCTCAGTCGCCTTGTAGGGGTTTGACGCTGCGCGCCGGCGATGGTTTACAAGAATCTTGGTCGGTTCCGCCAACATCATTCGCGACTATTAATTCTTCGTAAAACCGGAGGCTTACTGGATTTCTGAAATTATTTGTGCCGGCTGGATAGTTGCCAGAATTGCTTGACACGACCGGGAATCTAACCTACAGATTGCTCTCGGGAAAAAAGCGGTGAAAAGATTTTTCAGGGAGAATTGCTCCGGCCACGGCCGAATCGCGGTGAAGCAGCTAATACTTGCATTGCTTTTTCTTTGCGCCACGCCGGCTGGCGCTGAAACTTTGCGCATCGCCTACACTTCGATTGCCGTCGTCTATGGCCCGCTCTGGTTGACGAAGGACGCCGGGATATTTAAGAAGTACAACATCGAACCCGAATTTATTTATATTGCCGGCGGTCCGCCGTCGCTGCAGGCGTTGATTGCGGGCGATGTCGCGATTGCCTTTACAGCAGCGGGCGCAACCGTGGCGGCAAATCTTCAAGGCTCCGACGTTGTCTTGCTCGGCGCGAGCATCGATTCGTTGCCGTTCGAGCTCTGGTCTTTGCCGAGCATCAAACAGCCGGAGCAGCTCAAGGGCACCAAGCTTGGCGTCAGTCGCATCGGCGCCACCACCGATTTTGTCGCACGCTATTTGCTAAAGAAATGGAACCTTCAGCCCGACAAAGAAGTCGCGATCTTTCAAACCGGCTCGGGACCGCAAGTGTTCGCGGCGTTGAAAGGCGGGGCGGTACAGAGCGGCGTGCTGTCGACCGGACCTGAAACGCTCAATGCCGAAGCCGCGGAATATTATCGCCTCGCTGACATTTCCACGTCGGGGCTGGTTTATCCGTTCGGTCCGTTCGCCGCGCGCCAAGCGTTCCTGAAAAGTCATGGCGATTTGGTGACGCGTTTCATGAAAGCTTACGTCGAGGGGATTCATCGCTTCAAAACCGATAGGACGGCGGCACTCGCCGTTTTGGAAAAATACATGAAACATAAAACGACGCCCGCCGCAGAGAAGATCTACGACATTTACGCGACTAAATATTTTAAGCGCGCGCCCGAAGCGACACCGGCCGCGATTCAAACCATTCTCGAAGAGATTTCCGGCAGCCGTCTCCTGCCTCCGGGTATCATGCCGCAGCGCTTCGCCGACTCGAGATTTATCCGCGAGTTGGTTGCCAGCGGTTTTGTCGATTCACTTTACAAGAACCGTTAAATGTTTCGCTCGATCGGCGAAGGAGGAGGACTGAGATGAACATCATCTGCCAAGCTCATCTACCGCACAACACCGGTTGGTTGGCCGAGATGAAAAAAAGCCAAGTCATCCGCATCAGCGCGACAACCACGGTCGATTTCGTTTTCTTCAAGTTTGGACAATCTGCGCGAACGTTTCGACCAGGCGCGCACTAAAGTTTACAACATGACATTATTCGTCACCTCCGGTCACAAGCTCAGGGGCGGAACAATCAGCATATGATGACGATTGTTCATGACGGCAACACGGAAGGCACGCACGATCTGCAAAAAGGCATGTGCAGCGGCTACCGGTTCCGTTTGGCGCAACAGGAGAATCGGCTCGGCGTATATTATCCGCGGGAGATTAAGGAGATTTCCGATCACGGCTGCTACGAGAATCTGTCGAAAGCCGTCGCCCCTTACGGGATTATCCCCGAAGATATTCCGAGCCCGTTTAATCTAAATCAGCACATGAAGATCGACCGTGTGACCGGCAAAATGAAGACACCCAAGTTCGCCCCAAAGAAGGCAACTATATGGATATTCGCGCCGAGATGGATTTGCTCGTCGCGCTCAGCGCGTTGTCCCGATCTTGCGGTCGGCGGCAAACCGCTCGACGTACTGATCTACGGGCCGTGAAGTCAATCACGCCCTCGTTTCGAGTAAAGGAGTAATCCGCCATTTCCATCGTCATCGTCGCAATGCCCTACGGCGTACTTGACGCCCAGCGGCTTTCTCAGGCATCGGGCGTTTGCTTGGATCGAGCCTTAGATTGGTGGCAGAAGTCCATGCAGACGTCGAAGCACAAAACCTATCTTGTGTTGGCGGGCTACGATATTGATGGCGGACAGGAAATCACCCTACGCAGAGCAATCGTGGAACAGAATCTGCTCGAGCCGGAGCTTCTGAGCAACATTGTCGAACTTAGCGCCAGGAACGAAGTTGCTCTCGCGCAGAAAATTGCCCGCGTGCGGGCGCTCTTACCGGTCGAGACCATTACGGTATTCGTCGAAACTCGCAATACCGTCAGCGTCAAGGCAATTTTCAAAAGAAAATTCGGCAAAACTCTGCAAATACGGAAATTCAAAGCCGACTTCGAATTCAACCATCAGTGGATCACCACGTCGACTTCGTTCGCGTGGTCCTCGCGAAACTGGTTTCTACGCATCTGGTTTGAATTGAAAAGACGAATGGGGCGAGGGTTGAGAAAGAAAATTCGTTACTGGTTCAGGTCGTAAAATGTTGTAGGGGCGCAGCAGGCTGCGCCCCTACCCTATCTTAATTTTACGCGACTTTTGATACACGCTCGGGCGCTACGTCCACTGAAAAGCCTTTTTCCAACCACCAATGCGCTAACTCGCTGCCAGTGGCGAACCACACTCCCTTGTGTGATTTCATGTGGCCGATGATTTCCGCCAGAATCTTCGCTCTACCGGGACGGCTGGAGATGTAGGGGTGAAATTGGAAGGGGCAAAATGTCGGCGCCAAGCTCGACTCTTCGTAAAACTGATCAAACATCGCCTTCCAAATCACCAACGTGTCGTTCGGATTCCCCGAATCGCGATGACCGTAGGTGCGCCCATCGCCGAACGGTTGGCGCGGCAATTCAACCAGTTTCTTTTTGCCGTTTTGCCAAACAAAAGGCAGATCGTGGGAAAAAGAATTGCTGTTCCACAGGTAGCCTTGTTCAAAGAGGAGTTCCAAGCTATTCGGACTCTGCGTGCAGGAGCGCCAGCCGAACGGACGTTTCTGGGCGCGATTGAGGATCATATCCGTCGTGCGCTTGATGACATCCCGTTCTTCATCTCTGGCGAGATCCCGGGCCACTTCGTGATGATAACCATGGCCGGCAACTTCATGCCCCTGGGCCGTGATCGCCGCTACGGCTTCGGGATAGCGTTCGGCGATGCCGCCACAAGTGAGGAACGTGGCTTTAACTTCGTGCGACGCGAGAATTCGTAAAATCCGCCAAATTCCCGTGTTGGGCCCATACTCGGCCTGGGTGTACTCCTCATGATTCATCTTACCGTTTTTGTCCGGCCTCACGTCTTCGCCGCCTTGAAAATCGAAGCTTAAGAATACCGCGATGCGGGCATCCCCCGGCCAATGAATTTTGCCGTTGGAGTGCAATTCTTGGAGTGACATTATGAACCTCCTTGAGTTAATGCTATTTCCGATTACGCTTGAAGGACACTTCGGCATTTTTGAATCGGCAAGGCTATTGATAAACTAGCGACCGGATGGTTGCAAGTTAATTCTCAAATTCGCATTGTGAGTCCGAAGAAAAGATTGTATAGAGGGGCCGAACGCTCTTTGGAGGTAATCGATGAGAGGCGCCAAAGAAAATTTCAACGTCGGCGGCGTAATCTTAAACCAACCGTTCAAGATTCGCCGCCTAGGCCACTTCGGTTTCAATCTTTCCAATATGGAAGACGGGGTCCGTTTCTACGTCGATCTGCTCGGCTTTCGCATATCCGACAGCATGGATTATGCGCGACGCGCCAAAGACCCAGCCCAAGTCGCCGGGCTCGGCGATCCCAATGGCTACTTCACCCGTTACGGCAATGATCATCATGCGATGGTCCTCTTTCCCAAGCGCGTGCGCGACGCGCTCGGCCGGCACGAACAACCCGGTATCACTGTGAATCAGATCACCTGGCAGGTAGGCAGCCTCAAGGAAGTCGGCGACGCCATCCAGTGGTTCAACGAACGCGGCATCAAGCAACAACGCTCGGGGCGGGACATGCCGGGGTCTAATTGGCACACTTATCTTTACGATCCCGACGGCCAGAGCAACGAGCTTTACTATGGCATCGAGCAGATCGGTTGGAATGGTCACAGCAAACCCAGAGCGATGTACGATCGCGGCTTCGACAAGCCGCCGGAGCTGCCGCAGGTTTCTGAATTCGAAGAAGTGCAACGAGCGCGCGCCAACGGCGTCGACATTTTTTCCGGTTACCGGCATGTCGACACACTTCCGGCGACTTACGATGTTGACGGCGTCCTTCTCGCCCGCCCTTTCAAGATCGTCCGTCTCGGGCCGGTTTATTTATTCAGCGAGGATATGGAAGCCGCCGCCGGGTTTTATCGCGACACACTGGGTTTCACTCTGACCGAAGAGGTCGTCTGGCGCGGTGAGCGCTGTTTGTTTTTGCGCTGCAATACCGAACACCATTCAGTCGCGCTACTGCCGTTGAAGCTGCGCGACGCGCTCGGCTTGAGTCCGCACTCCAAGTGCGCCGCATTCGGCATCCAGCTCGCGAATTATCGTCAGCTCAAAGATGCCGTCAAGTTTTTTCGAAACAACGGCGTCGAAGTGACGGAGTCGATTCCAGCCGGGCTTCACCCCGGCATCGAATTCTCCGCCACCGTCCGCGACCCCGACGGCCACACCCTGCAACTTTATTACGCGATGGAACAGATCGGTTGGGACGGAAAACCGCGGCCAAAGCAGATGAGGCGAACATATTCCCTCAATAACTGGCCGGAAGCCTTGGAAGGCGACGCTGATGCCTACCTTGGCGAACCCTTCATGGGACCGTGGGGGTGAGCGAGTAATGGTCGCAAAAAAGCTTAAGGAGAGATTAGGAGTCATTTTTCGCCTCCCTAATTTCCTGTTCTCTTCCCCTGGACGGGGGAGAGCTAGAGTGGGGCTGAACAGTCACCCACGCACGGGCCAACTCGCCATCCCTATCCTAACCTTTCCCCGTCGAGGGGAAAGCAACCCGCTCGGTCGCTCACGTCGAATTCTACTAAATTTCTCTCTAATCGTGCTCCCATTATTTATTACCAGCGCCCACGCCAACCCCTACCTGACTAAGCCCGGCGAAGCGCCAATTTTCGCCCGCGTCGGCACCTGTTCGATCACCGGCGGCTTCATCCATTTTTACACCGCGCTCTTCAACGGTCTGTTCGATAAGTACGGCCTCAAGATCGAGCACGTGACCCTACGTGGCGGTGTTGTTAGCCTTGCAGCATTGTCCGCCGATGAGATTCAATTCGTCTATTGCTCCGCCGACCCGATGATTCCGCGTCTCGCCGCTGGCGCCGACGCAAAACTGATCGGCTCGACGATCGTCGGCCTACCGTGGGTGTTGATGGGGCGCAAAGAGATCAAGCGACCTCAGGACCTCAAAGGCAAAACCATCGCGCTGTCGCGCCCCGGAGGTCTGACCGATCAGCTGGCAAAAGCCGTGATGAAGAAATTCAGTTTGACGACTCAGGAGGTCAAACTCCTGCACATCGGCGGTACAGGTCAGCTCGAACCTTACAACGCCATGTTGCAGGGACTCACGCAGGCGACGTTTCTAACACCACCCTTAGACGTCCGCGCCAAGCGCGACGGTTTCACGCTTATTTACAATCTCAACGAGCTCGAAGTGCCGGCGATTTACAGTTCGATATTTACGAATTCCAAAACCCTGAAAGAACGCCCCCCGCTCGTGCAAAAATTTGTCGCGGCCCTGGGCGAAGCACTTCACTTTGTCGAAAAGAATCCGGATAAAAGCAAAGCCGCTCTATCAAAAATTCTCAGTATCAACGATCAAGAAGTCCTGCAGTCCGCCTATGACGCCTATGCCAAAGCGCTGGTCAATCGTCGCCTAACGGTGCCGGTAAACGCCGTGGCACAGGCGGTGGAGAATGCGCGCGAGGATGGCACGCAAATAAGAAAAAAGCCCGCCGAGATCATCGACAACAGTTTCGCCGAGCAACTGGAAAAGACCGGCGTTCTGAAAGAACTCTGGGGCAACGAACTTCAGCAAAAAGAAAAGAGGAGTTAGTCCAATGGCGGAAAACATTTCCTTTCAGTCCGACGGATTGAAAATCGCCGGCCTCATCGACACGCCTCCCGATTACAAAGCCGGCGAGCGCAGGCCGGCATTTATCGTCCTGCATGGGTTCGGTGGCAATAAGGACGGCCACGGCCAATCGGTCGTCGCGAAGCAATTTGTTCAATGGGGCTACGTCACCCTGCGCATCGATTTTCGCGGCTGCGGCGAGAGCGAAGGCGAGCACGGAAGAATTATCTGTCTGGATCAAGTCGCCGACACGCGCAATGCACTTTCGTACCTAGCGACGCGCGCGGAAGTTGACCCACAAAGAATCGCCTTGGTCGGCAGCAGCTTCGGCGCGGCGGTGGCCGTATTCACCGGCGGCGCCGATCGGCGTGTCGCCGCCGTCATCTCCTGCGGCGGATGGGGCGACGGTGAGCGCAAGTTCCGCGGCCAGCATCCGACGCCGGAGGCATGGGCGAAGTTCACCAACATGCTCGAAGAAGGCAAGCGCCATCGCGAGCGCACCGGCAAGTCGCTGATGGTGCCGCGCTACGATATCGTGCCAATCCCGGAGAAACTGCGCAATCGCATGAGCAGCGGCTCGATCATGGAATTTCCCGCCGAGACGGCGCAAAGCATGAACGACTTTCGCGCCGATGATCAGGTCGGCAATATCTCGCCTCGCCCGCTGCTGCTGCTGCATAGCGCCAATGACTCGGTGACACCGACCTATGAGTCCATCGAGATGTTCAAGAAGGCGAAACAGCCAGCCGAGCTACACTTGCTCGCCGATGTCGATCACTTCACCTTCAACGAGGAAAATCCGCGCCTAACGAATATCGTTCATGAGTGGTTGCGGCGTTATTTCCCAGTGCATCAAAACTAAAAGGGTCAAGCGTGCCAAAAGTCAATCACGTCAAACTTCACGATTTCTGCAGGCAGTTGTTGATCAGCGGCGGCATACCGAAGGCCGATGCGGGGCTCGTGACGGACCTTTTGGTCAGAGCTGAATTGCGCGGCTACGCCGGGCATGGGGTAACGCGAGTTAATCAATATTTGGCGTTCGTCAGGAACAAGACCTACGATCTCAGTGCCAGGCCCGTGATCGAGCGCGAAGGCAAAGTCACCGCGGTTCTCGACGGCCATCACTACATCGGCCAAATCGCTGCGCACATGGCCATGAATCTGGCGATCAAGAAAGCTCAAGAACACGGCGTCGGCATCGTTACGCTGCGCCGGGCGGGTCACACCGGACGGCTGGCGGACTACATGGAAATGGGCACCGCACAGGGACTCGTCGGCCTGGGCGCGGTGTGCACAGGCTCGCCGACCACAACGCTTTACGGCGGCATGAAGGCGATTATCGGCACTAACCCGGTGGCCTTCGGAATTCCGGCTCGAGATGGCCAACAGATTATCCTCGACTTCGCCACCGCATCGATGAGCATGGGTGAAATTCAAAAACGCGTGGCGAAAAAAGAGCCGATCCCGGACGGTGTCCTGCTCGACGGCCATGGCAAGCCGACCACCGATTTCAAAACCTTTCGCGGCCCGCCACGCGGCGTGTTCATGCCGTTCGGCGGCTACAAAGGATCGGGGGTCGCGCTCGTTACTGAAATCCTCGGCGGTTTACTTTCCGGTAACGGACCGGGAAAAGACTGGTGGGACAAAGGCGGCCACGGCGTCAATGGAGTTTTTCTCCAGGCATTCGCCGTGGAAGAATTTCAGGACCTGAACTGCTTCTACGACCGAGTGGATGAATTAATTGCTTTCATAAAATCAACCAAGCTCGCGCCGGGGTTCACGGAAATACTTTTACCGGGAGAGGCCGGTAGACGCAGAGAAGCGCTGCAGCAAAAACATGGCGTCGAACTCGACGACGAAACCTGGTCGGAACTCGTGGGATTAGCCGCAGAGCTTGGCGTTACAGAAGTGCCGGGATGCAGCTGATCGGCCGATTCGAGTAGGCCACAAAAACGTTTCAGAAGTGATCAAAAGATTTACAGACATAAGGAGGCAACGAAATGGTTATACGCGAGCTTAAAGATGGACGATGTTACGTCGCTCTACAGGAAGATCACGCCGAACTGTCGGCCCAATTCGCCGCCCACTGGGGCAACGATCGTTTTTCGAAGCTGCGGCCGTACGAAACGATGGTCTTCGCCACCACCTATCACGACAGCGGCTATCGCGAATGGGAAGGCAGCCCACCGATGAATGTCGAAAAGGGGCGCCCCTACGCGCACCGCGAAGATGTGCCCAATTTTGAAGGGGTAGAGCTTAGCGCGTACGCTAAAAACGTCGATTGGCTCAGCTCGCAAAACCCCTATGCAGGGCTGCTGGTTTCCATGCACCGCACCGGACTTTGGCACAACCGTTACAACATTTTCACCGAGCCGGCAGGCAGGCTGCGCGAGCGAAGCCAGCCCGTGCAGAACGCCAAGAAAGATTTGGAAGCCAAACAGGCGGAAATGAAAAAAGTTCTTGCCGCCAAGAATCCCAACTTTGAAAACGAGCTCGCGTATAACTACATGGCACTGCAGATTTTCGACTTGCTGTCGCTTTACTTCTGCTGCGACGGTTACGCGTCTGAAAATCAGTTCAAAGAATACGCGATCGCCCCGGTGCGAGTTTCCTATGACAGCAACGAAACCGTAAGATTGTCTATCAAGCCCAACGACGTAGGCTCGGTCATCATGGATCCCTTTCCTTTCGATGTCAGCCCGGTAAGATTCTCCGCGCGCGCGCGAATCGTCGCTCCGCCCCAAGAAAAGTCCGAGGCGGCTTGCGTCGACGCTTATCACAAAGCCGCGCGACAGCAGTTGACGTTCGAAGTATCGGCGTGATTGAGGTTGTTACCTGAGATTGGTTTGACGGCGGCCGTCTAATGTCAGCCTGAACGACAGACTGTGTAAAAACTCCATTCATGGTTCGACTCGGCTCACCACGAACGGTGTGGTTTCGTTAGAAATGAAGGGTTTATCCGTTCGCCCTGAGCTTAGTCGAAGGGCCCCGATAGAGTTTTTACACAGTCTGACGAAGTGAAGGATCTGACACTCGCTGCATGGTCGCAATGCAAGTTTACCGAACGCGCAATATCATTCGTCATAGATCTCCACTCGAATCGCTTGTCCCCTGCCCGACTCCGGGCACGCGCTGGCGGCGACGAGCAGGTCCATTTCAGCGCGAAAATCGATATGCGCCTCTTCCTTCGGGCGAATCATCGTGTCGTACATGATACCGGTGTCGGGATCGATGCGCATGCACTGAAAAATATTGAACGGACTCGGAACGTCGTCGGGCGGGATGTTCCACGGCTCAACGGCACTGCTCAGATTCTCCCAGCAGCCATGATCAGGAATCTCTTCCGCGTTTTTCGGGTTAATGTCCACTCCCTCAGCAAAGACGCGCTTTGATTGCCCCTGCGCTACCATTTCAAAACGCTTGCGGCTGCACATTCCCTTCTGCAAATCATGGCGTCCTTCGGTGAACGTGTCCTCGACGATCGTCAACATCCGATTGTTGCGCTTCGAGTAAAGAATGTCACCCGTGCTGATGAAAATCTTGATCTGATTGGTCTTCGTCCTCGCCTGATCGAACCGCTCGGTCAAATCGTTGAGATTGAACGCGACAAAA
>Ga0193707_1001003_pt1 | contig 10226 bp, 12 predicted proteins | sample U3c2metaG_FD_143043 | JGI IMG/M metagenome (GOLD analysis project Ga0193707, IMG submission 143043) | Soil microbial communities from a riparian zone of the East river system, Colorado, United States - U3c2 | ecosystem: Environmental > Terrestrial > Soil > Riparian zone | place: USA: East River...
AGGTCTCGCCTACGACTTCGACAGCGGCTTCGATTCCGGATTGGCCACCTTGACCGCCGGGATCGGCGCCGTCGAACGCCGACGGTAGCGCGAGATCGCGACGCCGATCAGGCAGAGCAGCCCGCCGAGGTAGGCCAGCGGTGCCGGGCTCTCGTCGAGCAGCAGCCACCCCAGGAAGATCGTCAGCGGCGGGACCAGGTACGTCGTGGCACCCATCCGGCCCGCCGTCGTACGGGCCAAGGCGTAGGCCCAGGTCGTGAACGCGATCGCGGTCGGGAACGCGCCCAAGAAGACCACCCACCAGATCTTCGCCGGCCGCGCGTCGGCCGTCTCCCGGACCAGCGCCGGCGCGAACGGCAGGCATGCGATCGCGCCGATCAGGCAGGACAGCCAGGTCACCTCCAGCGCGGGCAGCCGAGCCAGCAGCGGCTTCTGCGACACGACACCGATGGCGTAGGCGGCCGCTGCCACCAGGCAGAGCAGGACACCCCAGGTCTCGGCTCGCCCCGAGGATGACGACAGGCCGATCAGGACGACACCGCCGAACGCGGCGACACTGCCGATCACCAACTGCCGCGGGAATCCCTCGTGCAGCAGAACGCCGGCCAGGATTGCGATCAGCAACGGGCCGATATTCACGAGCATCGCCGTCGTCCCTGCGTCGAGACGGTGCTCGGCCTCGTTCAGCGCGAGGTTGTAGACGCCGAACCAGAGCAGGCCGCAGGTCAGCAGGAACTTCCAGTCCGCCCTCGCCGGCCAGCGCCGCGGGCGGGTGAACACGAAGATCCCGAGCAGCACACTGCCGACGAGCAACCGGCCCAGGGACAGTGCGCCGGCTGAGAACTCCTGACCGACATGGCGGATCGCGACGAATGCCGATGCCCACAACATCACCGTCACCGCGGCCGCACCGGCGGTCAGCACACTCTGCTTCCTCATAGTGGTGACATTAGATCTCCTTTACTTCGGCGGACACCGAAGTGCCAGACACCGCACCGCCGGGCGGCGGGAGCGCGAACGGTACGACGAGCGCCGTCAGCACGACCGGGATCGTCAGGGCGGCGACCAGGACCGACAGGGTGAACCAGACCGACCCCAGCGCGAAGCCCGCATAGACCGCGACCGCGAAGACCTCGGCGAACAAGCCCGAGACCGACGTCACGGTCGCGCGGGCCGGACCGGTGATCGCGTCTTGCAGACGCGACTCCGACACCACGATCACCAACTGCATGAGGCCGTAGCCGACCGCGATCGGAAGGAACCCCCAGGTTGACCGGCTGAGCGATCCGGCCGCGATCAGGACTGCCGTCGCCGCAAGGCCGATCGCGAAGATTGCTGCTGGCAACTTGTACGACGGTCCCGCGAGGGCACCACCGATCGCCTGGGCTGCGACCGTACCCGCGATCAGCAGTGGGATCGCGCTGGTGGTGGCACCGGCCTCCCGGGCGAGCAACGGGAAGTACTCGTCGAACGCCAGGAACCCACCCAGCAAGGCAACCAGCGCAACACCTCTCCGGACCAGACGGCTGGTCAGCACCTCCGTCAGACCGGCGCGCAGCATCCGGAGGTAGTTGGTGAAGGCCGCCCTCGCGCCCGGCCCATCCGAGTCACGTGCTGTCTCCACCGGTCGGGGTTCGGGAAGAGACCACGCGACTGCGGCCTGGGCCACGCAGCTGAGCACGCTGACGATGCCGGCCAGGGTGTAGCCGCCGAGATTGAACAACGGGGCCGCCAAGGCGGTGACCGCGAGGTTCATCACGAACGACGCGGACCTGGCTCGGCCAAGCAGGCTCGCGTACCGGTCGGTCCGGTCGCGCGCGGCGAGTTCGTCGTACACGAAGGCTTCGAAGGTGCCGGAGATCAGCGCCGACGACGTACCCCACAGGACGAAGCCGAGCGCGAACCCGGCGAACGACGGCAGCGCGATCCACGCCGCGTACCCAACGCCGCTGAGCAGGGCACCGAGGACCAGCAGCTTGCGCCGGGAGTACGTGTCCGCCCAGGCGCCCGACGGCACCTCGAGGACGAACGCGGTCGTCGACCAGATGACGAACAGCGTCGAGATCTGGGCCGCCGACAGTCCGTGATCGGCGAACAGCAGCTGGTAGAGCGGATACAGCGGGATGAAGTCCTGCAGCGCCTCGAAGGCGACGATCCGCGTGGACAAGCCGCGCGGCAGACGGTCGGGTCGATCAGGGCGTCAAAGGTGCGGGCTCGGGTATCTCATGCCCAAGAAGATACGACGATTCCAGCGTCCCGGCAGTCCCTTTGTCTTAGCTGTGGATAACCGGCTCTCCTGCCCGATGTGTAGGTGATGCGGCTGGGCTCGGGGTGACGGTTGGTCCGGGCGAGTCGGACCGTACACCGCTACGACAGCTGGCACAGGAACTGGTGGGCTCGCACAGGAACTGGTGGACTGGGACAGGCAATAACCTGTCCGAGCCCCCGACGGCCTGTCCCAGGTCCCGCTAGCTAGCCCGGTACGGCCAGCTCGAGTCCGCCGATTACACTCACACACCTCGAGCAGGAGAGCCGGATAGGCCCGGCAGAACTAATTGATGTGCGCCGCCGGCCCGAGTTCGGTCACAGTAGGGCGATGGGTGATGTGAGCGAACGGTTCTGGGCGAAGCTGCCGGACGGCAGCCGGGACGCCCTTGTCGATGGGTTGAGCGCCTCCGAGCTGCAGTCGGTCCTGCTCGACGTGAGCCGCGAGCGCGCCGCCAAGGTGACGCCGGCCAGGTTGCTGCAGCGGTGGCGGCAGGACCGGTTCGTGCGACCGTCGACCAGCGATCCGCGCCAGCTCGCGAAGACCCACCAGCGCTTGTGGGAGGCCTTACCGGAGCAGTTCGCCGGTGTCGAGCTGTCTCCGGTGACGCCGCTCGGCACGTGCTCTGCGGTTGCGACCATCAACCAGCATCAGGTGCTCAGCACGATCCGCGGCACCGAGGTCGCCAGCGACCCGACCAACGAGCTCGCGATCGAGGCCGCCGTACGACGTCGTGCCGGTCAGGCCCGGGTCGACCTGGCCGCGTGCCAGCGGGTGGTACGCGCACAGGCGGTCGAGGGGCCGGGGATGTTCGCGCACTTCCAGTTGTTCGTGCTGGTGTCGAGCGCGCGGGACAGTGGCTCGGGCCGGACCGAGGCGGAGCTGCTGATCGATCACCTGCGCTTCTGGCACGACGTACTGGGTGACACGGCCGACCTGGCCTTCACCACCTTCACGCAGTCCGCTGTGCGGGAGCGGATCGACGACACGGTCCGCCCGGCGCTGAAGATCGACTTCACCGAGGACACCGAGCGGACCAAGAGCGCCAACTACTACTCCGGTACGGCGCTTCGCATCGGAGTCGACGGTGCGGACCTGGGCGACGGCGGCTTCACCACGTGGACCGCCGATCTGCTCGGCGACGCGAAGGAACGCTGCCTGACCTCGTGCATCTCCACCGAACGCCTGACGGCTATCGGAGCTTGAGCAGCCCCGCGTCGGTCGGGCGGAACCCGCACGCGTCCACGTAGAAGGCCGTCAGATGCGGCTCGTAGTCGACGTGCAGCCACTCACAGCCCGCCGCCTTCGCCGCGGTCAGCACGAGCTGCTTGCCAATCCCCTGGCGGCCGTGCTCCGGATGGACGGCGGTGTCCAGCACGAACGCGTGCGCACCGCCGTCCCAACACACCTGCACGAACCCGACCAGCTGATCGTTGCTGAAAGCCCCCACCCAGGGCGGGCCTTCCAACCCGCCGCGATCTCGGATCCCTCGGGGAAGTCCGACATGCTGAGGTAGCCCTGGACCATCGTCGACGGCATGACCTCGACGAGCCCGTCAGTCGTGCCATACGCGTCCATGGCCTCACGCCACCGCTCGGGCTCCACCGACGACACGAGGAACCAGGCCAGGTCGAGCACGCCCGGTGCAGCCGACACGTCTTCCCAGTCCAGGATCGCAACCTCGCCGCCAGGACCGGTCCGCATGTTCTGCGCCGAGGCGTCGCCGTGGGCCAACGTCAGCGCCGAGGCGCCCTCAACGGTCTGAGCGGCCGCCGCGGCCACTGAAGGTGCGCGCGGCCAGTCCACTGATCGTGCAGCGACCGCAGCGCCTTGGTGGCCGCTGCGGGCTCGGCTCCAGGCTGCCAGTCGGACAGATCCTCCAGCACCATCAGGGTCCCTTCGGCAGTCTCCTCGGCCTGGTCGCAGGCGGGGACGCGGACTCCGATGACCGGAGCGATCTCCTGGTAGAAGCGCACCTCGGACTCGAACATCTTCAGCACCGCCGGGATCGATCCTGGTGCGGCCCACGTCCGGCGCTTCACATGGTTCGGCATCAGGTCAGGCTAGGCGCGAGCCAGGAGGCTGGTGGTGACGCAGGACGCGCTGGCGGGCTCCACACCGAGGAGTGCTGGTGCGACCGGCCCACTGCGGTAGTGCGCGACGGCTGCCTGCGCTATCGACCCCACACCCATCGGTACGACGTCGTACGTGTCGGGTACGACGGTCACCGTGGCGCCCTCGGCGCGGATGGCGTCGATCGCAGCTCACTCACCACATCCGGGACGAACACGTGCGACGGCAGCCCGAGCAGGGTGGCCCGGCGCGCGACGGCGCGACCATGGTTGCCGTCTGTCGCGGTGACCAGCTCCACCTGGTCAGGGTGGTCCTGGAGCGTGCGGTGGATCGCCCACCACGCGCCGAGCGCCTTGAACGCGGGCAGGCCGAGTCGCTGCGACTCGTCCTTCACCAGCACCTGGCCGACGCCCAGCTCGGCCGCCAGCGAGGGGACAGGTGTCAGCGGAGTCGGGCGATAGCCGGTGAGGCTCTGGTGGAACGCCAGTACCTCAGGCGGTGCAGGCGTCGTACGCCAGGCCCGGACGGCTGAGTTGTTATACCAACGCACCAGCTAAGCGACGAGGGCGAACGCCTGAGCGGAGGCGGAGTGCGCGCGGGGAGACGACGTGATGTGCCGCGGCGCCGGCTGCTCGACCCGGATGGCCGCCGTCTGCAGTCGGACCGGCAGCGTCGAGCGGACCGCGGTGGCGAGGTCGAACTGCACCTCGGCCAGCAGCTCGGACAGCTCCAGCTCCAGTGCGCGGCAGATCGCGGCGAGGATCTCCGAGGACGGCTCCTTGCGGCCGCGCTCGATCTCGGACAGGTAGGGCACCGACACCAGCGCCAGCTCGGCGAGCTCGCGCAGGGTGATCCCCCGCTCGCGCCGCAACCGGCGGAAGACGTTCCCGATCACCTGGCGTAGCAACACGTCCGGCCCTCCTCGCCTCAGTCCTGTCCCGAGATCTCCTGTACCGAGTGTGCCATCCCGCGGAGGTCTGCGGTGGGCAGATCTGCCACGGGCAGATTCCTGACCGCGTCCGGACGGTTCGCCGCACGCTGGTCCCATGAGTCAGTTTCAGCTTCCGAACAACCTGGACAGCCACATCTACGAGCGTCTGCTGTGGCAGCGCATCCTCGTCCTCGGCGACGAGATCAAGGACGAGAACGCGAACGCACTGTGCGCGCAGCTGATCCTGCTGAACGCCGAAGACCCGAAGGCGGACATCTCCCTCTACATCAACTCCCCCGGCGGCTCGGTGTCGGCCGGGATGGCGATCTACGACACGATGAGCTTCATCAGCAACGACGTGGCGACGTACGCGATGGGGCTGGTCGCGTCGATGGGGCAGGTGCTGCTGACCTGCGGTGCGCCGGGGAAGCGGTACTCGCTGCCGCACGCGCGGATCATGATGCACCAGCCGACGGGCGGGATGGGCGGTACGGCGAGTGACATCAAGGTTCAGGCCGAACAGGCGATCAAGGCGCGGGAGGACCTGGCGGAGTTGATCTCCGAGCGCACCGGGCAGCCGCTCGACCGCATCACCACCGACTTCGACCGGGACCGCTGGTTCACCCCGGACGCAGCCCGCGACTACGGCATCATCGACCGCGTCCTCACCCGTCCTGTAGCCGTCGCGACCTGACACATTGCCGCACCTTGGGTCTTCAGAGCCGGGCGAGGGCTTGGGACAGGTCGGTGGTGAGGTCTTCGGGGTCTTCGAGGCCGAGGCTTAGGCGGAGGAGACCTTCGCCGGGCCTGGCCTCGGGGATGACCAGTCGGTGGGTCAGGGCGGCGGGGTGCTGGATCAGGGTGTCTACGCCGCCCAGCGACACGGCGTGGGTGATCAGGCGGAGGGATGCGGCGACTCGGACGGCTGCGGTGTAGCCACCGGTCACGGTGAAGGCGAGGACGGCGCCGGGGCCTGCCTGCTGACGTCCGATGAGAGCGAGGGGGTCGCACTCGGACAGGCCTGGGTAGTACACCTGCTCGACGGTGGGCTGGGCGGAGAGCCAGTCCGCGACCTTACTGGCGGTCGCCTGCTGCGCCCGTACTCGCACCGGCAGCGTCTGCAGTCCCCTGTGCAGTTCGTACGCCGCCAACGGGTGCAGCAGGCCGCCGGTCACCGCGCGGACCTGCCGGAGCCGGCCGACCCACTCCACGCCGGCCGCGACCACACCGCCCATGACGTCGCCGTGCCCGCCGAGGTACTTGGTTGCCGAGTGCAACACCAGGCTCGCCCCGTGCCGGGCCGGCTGCTGCAGGACCGGGGTCGCGAAGGTGTTGTCGACAAGCACCGGTACGTCGCCCGCGGCAGCCACGGCCGCGGCGATGTCCACCAGCTCCAGCGTCGGGTTGGCCGGCGTCTCCACGATCACGAGTCCGGTATCCGCCCGGATCGCCGACGCGACCTCGGTGACCCCGGCCCAGCTGACCGTTGTCCCCAGGAGGCCTGTGGACAACAGGTGGTCGGTTCCGCCGTACAGCGGCCGTACGGCGACCACGTGCGGGCGGCCCGCGGCGACGGCGGCGAGCAGGCAGGCGGTGAGCGCGGCCATGCCGGAGCCGAACGCGACCGCGCCGTCGCTGTGCTCGAGCTCCGCGAGGGCGTCCTCGAAGCGAGCCACGGTCGGATTCCACAGCCGCTGGTAGACGAGGCTGCCGCCGTCCGGGCCGTTGCCCTGGGCGAGTTCGTCGTACGACGTCCCGCCGGTGTCCACGTCGGGGAGCGGGTAGGTCGTGGACAGGTCGATCGGCGGGACGTGGACGCCGAGGGCGGTCAGGTCGTCGCGGCCGGCGTGTACGGACCGGGTGTCGAGCTGGGTCATCGGGGCCTCCTCCACGAGTGGGATCGGACCGAGAATGGAATCTTCTGCGGACTGAGTACAAGAGTTCCGAAGAAAATTCATCCACAGGGTCATCCACACGCTGTGGATTCTGTGGACGGGCTCTACAGTGGTGGCATGCCGAAGGATCGTCGGGCCCCCGGACCGGCCCCGCGGCCAGCTCCGGGTGCATGGTCGGGCGGACTCGACGAGGTGGACCGGGAACTGGTCCGGCTGCTCACCGCCGACGGACGGATGCCGAACAACGCCCTCGCCGAGGCGACCGGCATCGCGCCGTCCACTTGTCTGACCCGGGTGCGTTCGCTGCGTGAGCGCGGGGTGATTCGCGGCTTCCACGCCGAGGTGGACCTGGCTGCGCTCGGTCAGCCGCTGCAGGCGCTGGTCGCGATCCGGATCGGCGCTCACTCACGCGACGAGATCGACCGGTTCCGGAAGAAGGTGCCGGGGCTGCCGGGTGTGCTTTCGCTCTTTCACGTCAGCGGGGCGAATGACTACTTGCTGCATGTGTCGGCGGGGTCGCCGGACGCCCTCCGAGAGTTTGTGCTGGATCATCTGACGGCTGATCCGGCGGTTGTGCATGCGGAGACCAGTCTGATCTTCGAGCATGTGCGGGGCGCGGGGGTCTAGCTACCGCGGCCGCCGGGTAGCTCCCAGGCGTTGGGTTGAGGCGGCGGGGTTAGCGCGGCTTGAGGCCCCAGGTGTTTGCGAGGAGGGTGAAGGAGTGGCGGCGTTCGGCGGGGTTGTGGATGTTGGTGGTGATGATTAGTTCGTCGGCACCGGCTTTGGTGGCTCGGTGGGTGAGGTCGGCGGATACCTGGTCGGGGGTGCCTACGGAGACCAGGCCGGCCCATTCCCCGACGGCGGCGAGTTCCGCGTCGGACCAGGGGTAGGCCTCGGCTTCCTCAGGAGACGGAAGCGGGCCTGGGCGGCCGGACCGCAGGCGGAGCATGGAGAGGGCGTTGGCGCGGGCGAGCTGCTGCGCACGTTCCTCGGTGTCGGCCACGATCGCGGCCAGCGCGAGGATCGCGTGCGGCTCGGTCTGCTGATCCGACGGCTGGAAGTTCTCCCGGTACGACGCGATCACACCGGCCGGATCGAGAGTCCCGAAGTGACCGGCGTACGCGAACCCGGTCCCGAGCGCGGCCGCCGCCTGACCGCCGTACGTGCTGGAGCCGAGGATCCACACCGGCGGCAGCGGTACGTCGTCCGGTTGCGCGGAGATCGGGGCGAACGGGTGACCGGCCGGGAAGCCCTCGGCGTACGCGCGGAGCTCGGCGTACTGCTCGGGGAAGTCGTCGGCTCCGAGCGTCTCGCGGCTGCGGCGCAGGGCGAGCGCGGTGCGCTGGTCGGTGCCGGGCGCGCGGCCGATGCCGAGGTCGATACGGTCCGGGTACAGGCCGGCCAGGACGCGGAACGTCTCGGCGACCCTGAGCGGTGAGTGGTTCGGCAGCATGATCCCGCCGGAGCCGACCCGGATGCTCGACGTGGCGGCCGCGACGGCCGCGATCATCACCTCCGGGCTCGTGCTCACCACGCTGGGGATGTTGTGATGCTCCGCCAGCCAGTAGCGGTGGTATCCGCCGGCCTCGGCGGTGCGGGCCAGCTCGAGGGTCTCGTGCAGCGCCTGCGACGGTCGCGAACCCGTCGGCACCGGCGAGAGGTCGAGCACGGACAGCGGCATCGGTTCGGCAGTCACGTTGAACCAGCAACCACGATTGGTCACGACCTATTCCGGGACGGACCGCCAGCACTCATCAATTGGCGTCACCGGCCCGCGCTGAGCGTGGAACAATCGCCGAAACCGTGGTTGGTGAGTGCTGGCGGTCCGCTCAGGCCGGGTACGGCGTCTGGGCGCGAGCGTCGCGGAGCGAACGGGCCCACCAGGCGAGTTGGTGGAGGAGGGCGTCGCGGCGGCGGGCGTGGTGGGGTCGACCGGTTCGCCGGCAGCTCGTCGAGCCCCACTGCACTCAGATCCACCAGGTCGAGCTTGAAGTCGTCACTCCGTTCGATCTCGCGAGCGAACCACTGTGTCACCAGCGTGCCGAACCGCCCGGCATCGACGGTGCGCGTCAGCAGCGCCAGCCGCAGCGGATGAACAGTCACGCGAAGGACGCTAGTACCTCAACAAGACTTGAGGTCAAACGCAGTCACCTCAGCGGTCGAGAGACGGGTACGGCGGGTCCGCGGGTCGTGGTCCGTCGGGGGCGTGGCGATCGCCTTCGCGCGCCAGAGCCGGACCCGCACCGTCAGTCTGTCGGCTTCGTGCCGGCCGAACCGCTCTCCTCGGGAGCGGGTGGCGGGGAGGGTGGGGTGCTGGGTTGTAGCTCGGTCTGGGCCGCGGTCATGAGGTCGGGCTGGTCGGCCGCGCCGGGTCGGCCGGTGCCGCCAGGCCGGCCGCCGGCGCGAGGTTGACCGGCGGCCTGAGGCTGGTCCGTGGCGGGTTGGGCAGGGGTGTCGGGTTGGGCAGGGGGGAGGACACCGACGGTTTGCCAGGCCTTGGTGACGGCGGCCGGCTGGCTCGAGTCCTCGCCGAACAACTGTCGCGCGCTGGTCTGCGTCGCCGCGGCGAAGGCGGCGAAGGTGGCGGATTCGGGAAGACCACCGGCGGTGAGGGTGGTGTACCAGATCTTGCCGGGGTCGTCGTACGCGTTACCTCCGATCTCGGCCGCGGTCAGGTAGAACGCGCGATTCGGGATGCCGGAGTTGAGGTGGACGCCACCGTTGTCGTCCTCGGTCTCGACGTACCCGGACATGTGGTCCGGCTGCGGATCCTTGCCGAGCCGCGGGTCGTCGTACGCCGTGCCCGGTGCCTTCATCGAGCGCAGTGCCACGCCCTGGACACCGGGCAGGAACAGACCGGCACCGATCAACCAGTCAGCCTCTTCGGTGCTCTGTCCGAGCTGGTGCTGCTTGGCGAGCGAGCCGAACACATCGGAGATGCTCTCGTTCAACGCGCCCGGCTGGCCTTCGTACGCGAGGTTCGCGGTGTACTGCGTGACTCCGTGCGTGAGCTCGTGTCCGGTGACATCGATCGACGCGGTAAAGTTGCCGAAGATCTCGC
>Ga0193707_1001006_pt1 | contig 10203 bp, 8 predicted proteins | sample U3c2metaG_FD_143043 | JGI IMG/M metagenome (GOLD analysis project Ga0193707, IMG submission 143043) | Soil microbial communities from a riparian zone of the East river system, Colorado, United States - U3c2 | ecosystem: Environmental > Terrestrial > Soil > Riparian zone | place: USA: East River...
CTCGCGTTCTCGTTATTTCTGGCGCGTTGCCTCCGCCCGTTAATTATTCCAGGGCGAAAGGTGCTGGCGCTCGACCTGGATAATACCCTTTGGGGAGGTGTGGTGGGCGAAGACGGGGTGGCGGGTTTGAAGCTGGGCCATGAATTTCCCGGCAACGTGTATTTGCGGATTCAACGGGAGGTACTTGAGCTGCGAAATCGTGGAGTATTGCTGGTGCTCCTTTCCAAAAATAACGAAGCGGATGTTCGACAGGCTTTTGCTTCGTTACCGGAGATGCTTTTAACGTGGGAGGATTTTGCCGTGCGCAAGATCAATTGGGATGGTAAGCATCGGAATCTGTGCGACGCCGCTCGCGAGCTAAGTCTTGGCCTCGATAGCTTCGCGTTCCTGGATGATTCTGATTACGAGAGAGAACAGATGCGCCAGTTTATACCTGAAGTACTAATCGTGAACGAAAGCTCGGATCCGTTACATACGCTTTACTCCTTGTGGGAAACCGATGCCTTTGATTCGTTAGTTGTGAGCGAAGAAGATCGCATCCGGCAACATGATTACTCACTCCGCCAGGCGAGAAACGCGGAGGGACACCGCGATGACCTTGCGGCGTTCCTGCAGTCGCTGGAAATGGAAGCGACGGTCGAAGAGATTGGCCCGGCAAACATGGAGCGGGTGGTGGCGATGTTGGGCAAGACGAACCAGTTTAACCTGACGACGCGGCGCCATTCACGCGCGGATGTGCAGGCAATGTTGGAATTACCGGGTGCGATTCCGCTCGCGCTCCGGTTGCGCGACAAGTTTGGAGAGCAGGGGATTGTCGCTCTGCTGCTGGCGATCCCTGGCGAGGGGGAAGGGACACTCAAAGTTGATAGTTTCCTGGTCAGCTGCCGTGCGCTGGGCCGTGGAATGGAGGACGTTCTCTGGACGACGGTAGTGAACCGGGCGCACTGGGAAAAAGCTCGAAGGCTGGAGGCGGAATATCGTGCCACGCCGAAGAATGGAATGGTTGCAAATTTGTACGAGAGGTTAGGTTTGCAATGCCTTAAAAAAAACGGGTCCACAACCACGTATCAACTGGAGCCGGTTCTGCCACGTGACTTTCCATCATGGATTGTGGTAAAAGAGACAAAGGATGAACAATAGTGATCCGCTCCGGGGCCTGCTCGTCGATTTTTTCAATCTGCCGCCGGAGACGTCTCCTTCGCAGATTACTCAACAAGCTATCGAGTCGTGGGACTCTCTGGCAATGGTGCAACTAATCGCCGATTTGCAGGGTGCCTTCGCAATCGAGTTCGATTTGAATGAAATTGAAACGTTGCGGAGTTATGAAGAAATTAGCCGCGCCCTATCCCGCCACGGCGTGTTGCTTCCCAAAACAACAGCTTAGCGAGCGTGAATCGGGTTACTCAAGAGCAAGTCCGCGAATTCCTCCTGGCGAAATATGCCAGGGCGATCAAGGAACTTGGGCTGGATCCATCCACGCTAACGGATGATTTTGATTTTCTTTTTCGTGAAGTAGTCGATTCTTTCGGCATACTCGAAATGATCATGTCGATCGAAAATGAATTTCATATCAAGCTCGACATGGAGGCGCTGGATGCCGAACAAATCACAATACTGGGTCCGCTCTCCCGCTACGCCGCCGAACATGGCCGGGCGAGAGGAGCTCCTCTATAAATGCCGTGCCCTACCAGGTCTGAAGCCGACGCTTATCTCACCGTGGTTCTCTGCCAAGGCTTACTCGGCCGATCGAGCTTTGTGAGATTGCCTGTAGGAGGATTGGCGGCATGATCCTTCTCTACCAGGACTCGCCTGTTTTCGTCTATGGATTCAATTATCAGCTCGGTGGTCTTCGTCGGGATCTAACACAACTAAAAAGCGAAAATGTTCTGGCGAACACGGAGGAAACCCTTAGCGCTATGGGCTATCGCTACTGTCTGAGCCTCGATAAGAATGAAACACTTCTCTCTTTGGCCGCAAAGCCGGTCACGGCCACACTGGCACAGACGACAGAACCGCGTGCTCTAATATTTCAACATTGCAACGCAGAAAGCGCGGTCCTGCCGTACGAACCCGGCGACTCAATTGGAGCGTCGCGAAACCGTTATTTTGCCGCAGCGGTAATGCAGGAGCTGAAAATAGATCATTTGCCTTATTTCTGCTCGTTTGCCAGTGGGTGTGCGGGATTCTTGTCTATCTTAGTTACGGCAGGCGGTCTCTTCCCAAATTCTGATGAACGGCCGACAGTTTGCGCAATGGTGGACCGCACACCCGCTGGCTTTCCTTTTGACTTGTTGCGCGAAAGAATTTTGGGTTCTGACCACAGCTCTGCGTTTGTGGTCGGCCGCGAGGAGCGCGGTTACCAGTTGCTCGGAATCAACTATTACTCGACGACAAGGAGGCTGGTTCCGCTGGTTGAAATTGTTAAACGAACCGTGGAGATGATGCAAAGTCTTGCCACTGAGCTCCGGCTGGATTTGAACGGAGCGGATATTGTTATTCACTACCCGAATAATTTCCCGGACGCGTGGAAAATGGTGACAGGCTATTTTCTTTTGCCTCAAATTGAGCATGTCATGGATGAAATGGCAGAGCGAGCGCATTGCGGCGCAACCGATTCAGTCATTTCGCTGACAAAGTGGCATCGTGGTCAGAGCGGGCGCCTTCATTTTGTCGTCAACTACGGTGTTGGACTCCATCTCGGCGTTTGTATCTTACGAGAATATGCAAGCATCTGATCGAGAGGAGCGATTTTTCTTGGGACTGAAGAACAGGTTTCTTCAAGCGCTTGCCCGTCATGTGCCGGGAGCAAGAAGCTGGCGGGTCTGGCTTAATCGCTGGCGAGGCGTAAAGATTGGGCAAAATGTCTGGATTGGCTACGACGCCATTATTGAAACGTCGCGGCCAGATTTGGTAACCATTAGAGATCGTGCCGCCATCCAGATCCGCGTGACTATCATCGCACATTTTCGCGAGCAGTTGGGCGTCGTGATCGAAGAAGATGCAACCGTCGGCCCTGGGGCCATCATCTTACCCAATGTAACAATTGGTCATGGAGCAATTGTCACGGCCGGAAGCGTTGTGACCAAATCAGTTCCCCCGAAAACAATGGTGCAGGGCAACCCGGCACAGCCTATAGCCAGGGTGGAAGTTCCGCTGGCATTAAACGTGTCGGTCAAAGAATTCGCCAAAGGTCTTCGACCGCTTCCACCTGCATCTTCCCAGAACGCGCGAGCCGAAGACGGCAGGTAGCGTTTTTGGGTGAAGTCGCTGCGTTAATACGCCCGCCAAGGAAACAGCCCATCCACAAATTCACCTGCGTGGAATCTGTCCTGCTATTATTGTTATCAATATTATCTTGTAGCTCGTAGATTGGGTTTAGCCTCGAGATCCTGGGGAATTGTGAAGATTTGTATCGTTGGTTTAGGTTATGTGGGGTTGCCGCTAGCAATTCAGTTTGCGCGTTCAGGCGCAGAAGTAATCGGCTTGGATGTCGACCGGGCCAAGGTTGACCAGGTCAATCGCGGTCGCAGTTACATTAAGCATATTGCGGCGAAGACTATCAGCGAGGTCTTAAAGGCGAAACGGCTGACCGCGTCAACGGACTTCAGGCGGATCGAAAAAGCTGATGCAGTGATTATTTGCGTGCCGACGCCGTTGAGCAAGAATCGCGAGCCGGATATCTCGTTTATTATTGAGACCGGACGCAAGATCGCACCGCATTTGCAGAAAGGTGCGTTAGTGGTGCTGGAATCGACCACTTATCCGGGAACGACCGACGAGGATTTGCGGCGCACAATCGAAGAGAATTCGAAGCTGAAAGCGGGCGTCGATTTTCATCTGGCTTTTTCGCCAGAGCGGGAAGATCCCGGGAACCCGCACAGTGTTGTAGCGACGATTCCCAAGGTCGTTGGCGGTTTAACCCCGGCGTGCCTGAAAAAGGCAATGGCGCTTTACTCGATCGCGATTAAGCGCCTCGTCCCGGTCTCATCTTGTCGAGTAGCGGAAGCGGCCAAGCTCCTGGAAAATATTTTTCGCAGCGTCAACATCGCGTTGGTTAACGAGCTAAAGATGGTTTACGCCGCGATGGGAATTGATATCTGGGAAGTTATTGAAGCCGCCAAAACCAAGCCGTTCGGTTTTATGCCATTTTATCCCGGGCCTGGACTTGGCGGGCACTGTATTCCGATTGATCCTTTCTATTTAACCTGGAAAGCGCGCGAGTATGGACACAACACGCGGTTTATCGAGCTGGCGGGCGAGATTAATACCTGGATGCCTGAGTATGTGGTTCACCGAGTCGCCGACGCGTTGAACGCTCGGCGTAAAGCGGTCAGAGGCAGTCGAATTTTAATTCTCGGCATTGCCTACAAGCCGAATGTGGATGACGAGCGCGAGTCGCCCAGTTATTTGCTCATGAGCTTACTGGCGGACCGCGGCGCGGAAGTAGAATATTACGATACATATGTGCCAATAATTAAACCTACCCGTGAACATCCGCGCTGGGCGGGAAAAAAGTCGATTAGGTGGAATCGGGCGAGTGTCCGGAGTTTCGACCTAGTCTTAATAGCGACGAATCATAGTTCGGTAAATTATCAGGAGCTGGCGGACTGGGCTGATTGCGTCGTGGATACCCGTAATGCCATGGCTTCGATCCCGCCATCGAAGGCAGCTATTTGGAAAGCGTGATCAGAGGGCGAATGCGTTTAACCAGAAGACGGCTTTGAATCTACCGAATATTGATAGTCCAACGGCAGAGAACGTGATCGGGCGTTCAGACGAACCAGCGTCGGTCAATAAACGTTTCATAGGCTGGTGTATTTATCTGGCGATCCTGTGCGGGGCTTTCGCTCTGCCATTGCGCGAGTTCGCAAGTTATGCACGCCATAGTGACGTCCATTCCTACGTTCTCCTCATTCCATTCGTCACCGCCTATCTCATGTATATTCGATGGAAACAGCTTTCGCGCGAACTGAGCAGCTCCTGGGGATATGCTTTGCTTTTGGCGGCAGCCGGAACTGGCGCGCTCTTGGCCAGCCTACACTTTACCGAACTCGGCCAGAACGATCACATGACGCTGATAGCGCTCTCATTTGTTTGTTTTGTAATCGCCGGCATATTTTTATTTCTAGGCAGCAAATGGGCACGCTCTGCCATGTTTCCGCTTTTTTTTCTCGCTTTCATGATCCCATTACCGGAGGCCGCGGTCGATTTTTTGGAAAACGCGTCGAAAGAAGCTTCGGCCGAGGTTGCCAACTGGTTATTTCTTATCAGCGGCACCCCGGCGCTCCGTACCGGAACGCTTTTTCAGCTTCCTGGAATTTCTATCATCGTCGCCAAAGAGTGCAGTGGTATCAGGTCAAGCCTGGTCTTAACGATCACCAGCCTCCTGGCAGCAAATATGTTTTTGCGCACTACCTGGCGACGCGCCCTATTGGTGGTAGCCGTGATCCCATTAGGTCTCCTGCGTAACGGTCTCCGTATTTTGGTGATATCGCTACTGTGCGTCCACATCGGTCCGGAAATGATCAACAGCGTGATTCATAGACGCGGCGGTCCACTTTTCTTTGTCGCTTCCCTGATTCCATTGTTTGTCTTGCTTTGGTGGTTGCGACGGAGGGATGTAGCAGCGCAACAACGGCGCGCGCCGGCGAATTCGAAATCGATTCCTGCCGATGTCCCGATCGTCTGATTTGAAACTCTGGTGGCGATCTGATCGCTGCGACGCAGGCGGCTACACCCAACTGAGGGGGCTGCGACACGCTTGTACAGCAAAGTGGCCGTTTATCGAACGGCCACGTCGTTGGCTTTCTTGTAGAACTAAAAACTATCGCCTCAGATAGCGTTGAATCAAGGCCAAGCCTGCCAGCGCAACACCAAGGAACATCACTGTGGCACCATTATCAGGGACATTTACCGTCGACAATGGCGTGTCGGCGCTGGCCGACAGGGCGAGCCCCGACGCCAAAACGGCGACCAATGCCATACTTTTTATTGATTTCATATAAACTGCGGGTTGAGGGAGTAATAGTCAGAAACAAGCAAAAAATGGGCCAGCGAGGATCCATCTACGCGACAGAATTCCGGCGAAGAGGATAAGTGACTGATTACTAATGGCGTATACAGCGCAATAGTACCGATTTTTCTTGAAATAGTTTTTAGACGCTTTTCTCATAAATACACAAAATGTAAAGAGTTTCGACGTCTACATCGTTTCAAACCAGCATATACAGGACAATTGTATCGCGGTATCAAGCACTTATCACGAAAGGCGCTGGCGTCGGAATTTCTGGTAGGATATCCATCGGCAAATTGAAGCCACGTAAGCCTGTCATCCCGCGCCCGCATCGTTTAAGGATTGAGGTGCAGAACTATCCGAATGCGGAGGCACTACTGCGCCTCTTTTTCAGGAATTGCTACAGAAGTTCGGGGGGCAAGACGGCAGTAAAACTTCACTCCGAAGTCGTGGGTGCTATTAGTTGCTGCGCTGGCCGACACGGTGGTGAACTGCAAAACTATGTACCACGGGTAGTCATCATGGCCGAACAGCCGGCCGGTAGTAGGCCACGATCTGGAACTTACTTCGCACAACTGCGCCTTTCACTTCTCTAGAGGCCCGGGAAAATATCGGAACAGAATTGGTGCAACAACCATCGGAGAAAAATTTGGCCGGCTTATCCGACGTCAGCCGACCTCCGCTGCCTTATCCGGATTTGAGGGACAGCCCAGGCATCGCGCGCGAATAACTAAATTTTATGCAAATACGAGTTCCTTTACCGATTGTCGCAGCGGCCACAATTGCAATCCTTTTAACTGGTTGCACCGCTGCTTCGAAAAAAGCCCATCTCGCAGAAAGGGCGGAAAAGTTCTTCAAAGCCGGCGAATACGATAAGGCCAAGATTGAGTATCTGAATTTAATCAAAATCGATCCGAGCGACGCGAATGCGTATGCCCGGGTCGGAGCCATGTGGGCCGAAGAGGGCGCGCCACTGCGTGCGGGTGCGTTTTTGATCAAGGCCCTCGAGCTTACCCCGAATGAAATCGACAGCCGTTTAAATCTAACAAGGGTATATCTCGCCATTGGCCGGATATCAGATGCGCGCAAGGAAGCTACGACCCTGCTTGAAAAAGCACCCAATAATGGTGAAGCGCTAATGGCCCTGGTAGATACATCCCACACACCGGAAGAGATAGCGGCAACCGAGGAACAACTGGCGAAGTTTCCGCAAAAGGATAGCGCCTACTACCATCTTGCAGTGGGGGGGATTGCAGAAAAAAAATCAGATCTTTCCGGAGCCGAAGCGGCCCTGCAGCGGGCGGTAGCAGCCGATCCCAATTTCGCCGGTGCGCACTCCGCGTTAGCGGCGCTGTATTTAGCGAGAAAGGAGAACGGGAAAGCCGGGCTGGAATTGGAGAAAGCGGCAAAACTCGCCAAGGTACGCTCGCCAGAAACCGTCAGGTTCGCGCAATTTAAACTGCAAAATGGCGCGGCGGAAGAAGCCAAAGCCTTCCTTGCAAACGTTGTTAAACAGGCGCCCGATTTCATCCCTGCCTGGCAAGTGCTTGCCGGGATCGCAAATAACGAAGCGAAGTATGATGATGCGCTCAAGTTAGCTGAAAATGCGCTAAACCGCGACCCGGGGAATATCGATGTACGGTTAGTCCAGGCGGACAGCTGGCTGGCGAAAGGTGAAACGAAGAAGGCGGTGGATTCGATCGAGAATCTGGACCGCACTTATCCTGGGAGCCCTATTACAAAATATGCCCTGGCTCGTGTGTATGTACGCACGAATAACCTGGATCAGGCCATCGCCGCAGCTGATCAAGCAGTAGACCTCAGCCCGCGTTTTTTGGACGCTGTTTTACTCCGGGCCGAGCTACACCTCAAAAAAGGCGATCCCCAGTCGGTTGTGGATTCTCTCTCCGCCGTAGTGAAACAATCTCCGGGCCTTCTACCGGCAGAACTGATGCTGGCGGAAGCCTATCGCGCTCTTGGCCGGTTGGATGACGCCGCCGCCATTGTTCGGGAGCAAATCAAGAGATCGCCACAGAACGCTGGCTCCTACTTTCTGCTCGGCATCATTTTACAGCAGCAGAACAAAATCACCGAGGCCCGCGAAGCTCTTGAAAAAGCGGCGCAACTGGCACCGAATAATCCAACTTCCCTCCAGCAACTTGTCGACCTCGATATTGCGAGCAAAAACTACTCAGCCGGTCATCGCCGGGTCGATGAAGTTCTTCAGAAACAGCCAAACTCCGCTGTTGGGTACTACATGCGAGGGAAACTTTACCTTTCCGAAAAAAAGTTTGATCTGGCGCAGACTGCCCTCCTCAAGGCCATCGATTTGGATCCCAACCTGAGTTCCGTTTACGATCTTCTGGCCCCCGCCTTCCTTTACGCAAATAACCCGTCGGAAGCGCTCAACCAGATGAACGCCGTCCTGGTAAAAAAACCGGATAATTTACAAGCCTTGCTCGTAACCGGCATGATCTACAGCCAGATGAAGGAGTTCAACAAAGCGCGGGACGCTTATGAAAAGGTTATCGCGGCCAGCCCAACCCATGTTTTGGCATTGAACAATCTGGCCTATATCTATGCCGAGAAACTTAATGACCTTAAGCGCGGGAGCGAGCTGGTGCAAAAGGCCCGCTCGATTGCACCAACTAACCCATCCGTTCTGGATACGCTGGGATGGATTACCTATAAACAAGGCGATTATAAGCAGGCTGCCGATCTGCTTAGTCAAAGCGCGGCCAAGAGTCCCGATAACCCGGAGATTCAATTTCATCTTGGGATGGCAGAGTACATGATGGGCCGCACCGACGCGGCGCGAGGTGCGTTTGAGAAGGCAGTCGGATCGGGCACCGACTTCGATGAGAAAGAAGAGGCGCGCCGCCGGCTAGCTTCATTGGGTAAGGAGGGTGGTGCCGGACAGAATATCTCAGCCGCTCAGCTTGAAGCATCTCTCAAACAACAACCAAATGATCCGGTTGGATTAGCGCGGCTGGGAGAAGCCTACGAAAAACAAGGAGCAGTAGCCAAGGCTGCTGACGCCTACGAGCGAGCCCTCAAAGCTAATCCCAACATGCTTACCGCGACAATGAAACTCGCGCAGCTAAACGCAGGTCCGCTGAAGAACCCGGACAAAGCGCTCCAGTACGCGAAGAAAGCGCGCGAACTTGCGCCGGGCGATCCTCATGCCACAGCGACTGTCGGCAGCATTGCATTTCAACTTGGTAATTACACCTGGGCCTACAGTCTCTTACAAGAAGGCGGCCGTCAGCTTCCAAATGATCCCGCCGTACTACATGATCTTGCGTGGTCGGCCTACAGTTTGGGCAAGGTCGCGGAAGCGCGGCAAACAATGCAGAGTGTACTGAGCGGTGGACCCAGTTCTCCACAGAGTACAGACGCGAAGACGTTTCTTTCGATGACGGCGTTGAGCGCCGATGGAAATGGCGTGGCGTCATCGGAGGCTGAGATTGAGTCGGCTCTCTCCACCGACCCGAATTATGTTCCGGCATTAGCTGCGCGGGCCGCCATCCAGGCCAAGCGCGGGGATTCTGCTGGGGCGGAGGCAACTTACAGGCAGGTCCTGCAGCGTTTTCCGGACTTTGTTCCGGCGCAACGTGATCTGGCGGCAATTTTGGTTAACGATCCGACAAAGCGTGACGCCGCATACGATCTTGCGACAAAAGCGCGGCGAACAATTCCGGGTGATCCATTAATCTCGATCGTGCTGGGACGCGTTTCCTATGAGCGAAAGGACTTTGGTCGCGCCATTCAGCTATTCCAGGAAAGCGCTCGCGAAAGACCTCTCGACGCTAGATCTTTGTATTACCTCGGTATGGCGCAGGCCCAAGCCAAACACAATGCGGAAGCGAAAGAAACGCTGAATCGAGCGTTACAGGCCGGGTTGAGCGCCGCGGAAGCAAGCGAAGCGAAACGGGCGCTCGCAGATATTGGCGGAAGCTAACAGCTGCAAATGTCAAGAAAGTTCACGGATGACGAGGGCGGTTTTCTGGTACGGATCTGGACGCTTTCCCGTTTCCCTGGCGGATCTCCGGACTCAGTGGCGGCGCAAAGGGAAAAGACCTTGCAAGTTCGCTTGCCAGTACCTCCTCCGTCGGATAGTTAATGTCCCTATGAACGGATGGAATTGCTCGACGAGGATCAGTGCCCCACGACGGCCAGGAACATTTTTT
>Ga0193707_1001008_pt1 | contig 10202 bp, 8 predicted proteins | sample U3c2metaG_FD_143043 | JGI IMG/M metagenome (GOLD analysis project Ga0193707, IMG submission 143043) | Soil microbial communities from a riparian zone of the East river system, Colorado, United States - U3c2 | ecosystem: Environmental > Terrestrial > Soil > Riparian zone | place: USA: East River...
TCAACTCTGGGGCTCGATCTTCTCATTCAAGGGCGGACGATTTTTCACGAAATTCCCCAGGCGTATCCCGTATCCTGTAACGATCGCCTTTGGCAAACCGCTCAAAGCCGAGGCCGCGGACAATGCGACTGTCCGTGAGGAGTTGCTGAAGCTCGGTGAATTTTGTTTCAGCCGCCGTCCGTCATTAGATCGACATCTCGCTGAAGAATGCGTGCGTGGACTGAAGCGCAGACGGTTCGCGACGGCGGTGATCGACGGGACCGATCATAGCCAGCTGAGCCGGGCAAAATTGCTTGGCGCGGCGGCGGCATTGAGTCGCTATCTGCGGAAAGAATTTTCAGACGAACGAATCGCCATCGTTTTGCCCGCCACTAAAGCATCGATGCTGGCGAACCTGGCGGTCACGCTGGCAGACAAGGTTCCTGTGGACCTTAATTTCACCATGGGACACGCAGCGAATGAATCTTGCTGCAGGCGCGCCAATCTGCGCGTCGCAATCTCAGCAACGCAATTCATGGAACGCCTCAAGGATTTTCCATGGCCGGAACGCGTTTTGAAATTGGACGAACTGATGCCGCAGTTAAAACGCCAGATCGTTTTCTGGTGGATCATGTCGGTTCTCGTTCCGGCACGTTTGCTCCTGCGTCTTTTGCAAATTCCAAAGGAAGGCGGCCACAGGGAAGCAGTCCTGCTGTTTACGAGCGGAACGACCGGAGAACCAAAGGGCGTTGTAATCAGCCATCGTAATGTCGTCGGAAATGTCTCGCAGTTCCGGCAATTGCTGGACGCACGAGAAACCGACGCCATCCTCGCGTCCCTTCCGTTCTTTCACACCTTCGGATCGACCGTCACCCTCTGGTATCCGCTCATCGAAGGCGTGCGCATTGTGACGTATCCCAATCCGCTGGAAGCCGCAAAGAACGCAGAATTGATCGAACGATACAAACTGACGTTCCTCCTGGCGACGCCCACCTTTCTGCGAATGTACTTGCGCAAAGCCGAGCCGGATCAGCTTCGCAGCCTGCGCCTCATTATCACCGGCGCAGAAAAGTTGCCGCTCGATCTTGCCAGCCATTTTGAACAGCGCTTCGACAAAAAAGTCTTCGAAGGCTACGGACTTACCGAGACAGCGCCGGTGGTAAGCACAAATCTGCCCGATCCGGAACCGAAAAAGCCTGGAGAACATGTGCAACCATCCAGCCGTCTGGGCTCGGTTGGCAGACTGGCGCCGGGAATGGCCGCGGAAATTCGCGAGCCGGAAACGGACGGAAAACTCTCGCTGTACGAAACCGGGATGCTTTGGCTGCGCGGTCCTAACATTTTCGAAGGTTATCTGCACGATCCCAAGCAAACGGCAGAAGTTCTTTGCCATGGCTGGCTGAAGACAGGCGACATCGGCCGGTTTGACGACGATGGATTCCTCTACATCGAAGGGCGCCTGTCGCGCTTTTCAAAGATCGGCGGCGAAATGGTGCCGCACGAGACGGTCGAGAGCAAAATTGTCGACCTCCTGGGTTTGTCCGGAAGAGACGAACGTCCGCTGGCCGTCATGGGTGTGCAGGACGAGGCGAAAGGCGAAGCGCTCGTCTTGCTTAGCGCAGTCGATATCGATCTCGCGGAGCTGCGCAGCAAGCTTCACGAAGCCGGCGTGCCAAACTTGTGGATTCCCAAACAGGTCCAGCGCGTCGAAGCAATCCCGGTCCTGGCCTCGGGCAAGCTCGATTTAAAAAAATGCCAGGGACTCGTCGCCGAAGGGTAGGGCGCGACTACAGCCTGTTCGCCGTGGCGAGCGCGCGCCGATTCGTCTGCCAATTAATTGTGCGCAGCGTTCGCCGGTAGGCCGGCTACGAAATTCTTGAGCAACTCATCAAAGCGGTCCGGCTGATCGACGAACACCGCGTGCGCTGCGTCCTCGACTTTTTCGAGACGCGCGCGTGGAATCTGGTTCGCAGCCGCCTGCTGGCGAGCCAACTCACCTGATTTTGCAGAGGCGATAATCAGCGTCGGACAATCAATTTTCTTCAGTGCCGGCGTCCGATTCACGCCGAACATGTCGGCGATAAGCATGGCGACACCAACGTCAGGCGGCGTTCTCATCCCTGTGCTGACCAGCCCTTCGATCGCGTCGTCGCTCGGCGGTTTGCTGATGATTGCTCGCATCATTCCGCCCAAATAATCCTTCTGATGCGCTTGATAGACCGCGAACATTTTGAATTGCGCCGCGGTTTCCTGCGCGCGTGTGGCCATCCCGTCCGTGCCATCGGAAACTGCCGCATCCACCAGCACAATTCCTGCGAGTTCTTTGGTGCCGTACCGCTCGACATAAGCGGCGATGTCCTGAACGCCTTGCGACCACCCAATGAGAAGAGGATGCCGCACGCCGAGGCGCTCCAACAGCGCGTGCAAATCTTGCGCGCGTATCTCCGGTGTGTTCCCGCTTGTCGTCTTCGTCGATTCGCCCTGCGAACGCGGATCGAACGCGATGACTCGATGGTTCTTTGCGAACGTGTGGACCTGATGATGCCAAATATCCCCGCCTGTGCTCCAGCCGGGAATAAAAACCAGGACCGGTCTGTCGCCTGGCTTGCCCGCTTCAATTACACGCAATGAGACGCCATCGGCCACTTCCAACATGCGGGACGATCGCGTATTTGATTCCGTGCGTGCGCGCTCTGCACCAAGGCAAATCACGGGGATTAGGCAAAGAACGGCAAATTTGTTAGACGAAACTGACATGGCTCATTCTCCTTTGGCCGCTGCAGTTTTCCGCGCAAAAAATCAGATATATTGGGTCAGGGGGAGCGAGGCCTATGATCTTTAGAAACGGCTTGCCGGATCTTCCTCCTTAACTCGCCAGGGCGAGATTTTGCCGAAAAGGTCGCGTGTTGCGCCTGCAATGTCCTCGGCCTTCGATACGCCGCTGTCGATGAGAGCGCGCCCAGTGCTCGCCCAAATCTTCTTCACAACCAGCGCGCCGTTTTCGCGCACGATTCGACCAAGATGCTGAACAGCCGCAGCTGTAGCGGATTTGCGGATAAGTTCAGGCGAACATTTCGAAGTCAGTTCGCAGTACCGCCGCGCGACTTCTCCTACGCGGAGTGTGAGGAACGCGTTCGCAGCGCCATTGGAAACACATTTCACCAGGAGAGCCGAGATGCCGCTCAATCCTGGGATTCCACCCTTGAGCGCCGGCACCACAGAGACAGCAAGCGGCGCGACCATCTCTCCAAGATCAAGCGATTCCAGCCCGCTCGCGACGAAAGCTGTGCCGGCAACGTTCGCATACAGCCGCATCAATTCGCGAGGAGAAGGACGCTGCACGTAAATGCGGGCGATACGTCCGACCATTTGAATTTGAGTGAAGAGGACAATGAGCCCGTCCAGCCGGCCATTTTGCATCAGGGCCGTGCTAAGAAACACTGTGCTTGCCGTTCTGCGGACGACTAAATCCGCTTGAATTGAAAGATGCCCAATCGCTTTTTCCATTTCCTCCTTTGTAACGAGCGGCAGATCGCGCGTCCGCGGATTTGCGGCGAGACGTGCGCGGAGAGCCTGCAAATAGGCGTCGTGCTTCGGACCGGAATCTTCCTCGGGCGGTCCGAGGGCAGCAGGAAGCCCCGCGTATGCAATCGTGCAGTAGAGCGCGAAAAATCCAGCAGCCAGGCAAACAGTCCAGAAAACGATAGTGCCAGCGACCGGATGGATTCTGTCAGCCAATGAGATCAAGCTGGCGGCGCCTGCAATGATTAACGAGATCACGCAGACGGTCATCGTCACAGCGAGGACAACCACGATTCTCCTCGAACTTGAATTCTGGGCTTCGGCGACAGCTCTCACCTGGTTCTCGTTACTGTGCACTCAGAGCAGCGGGCTTCAATCGAAAGGTGATATCTCGCAGCGTGGTTCCCACGAAGCGGCGTAGAGGCGGCTGTGTCAGCCGCAAACCAGATGACCAAATTTCGGATTAGCGCTGCGAGCTATCGCGCGCCAAGCTAATAGTCATACAAATGTCTCACCGCATCTTGACGATCGTAGGCCTCACGATTCTCGCAGTTCTCTACTCCACGCGCGCCGACGAAAAGCCAATGATGAAGGCCGTGGTCGCGCATGAGTATGGCGCACCTGAAGTGCTGAAATTTGAAGAAGTGCCACGACCTGAGCCAAACCAAGACGAAGCGCTGGTGCGTGTGATCGCGAGTAGCGTTAATCCAGCTGATCCGCTCACGCTCAGCGGCAAATACGCACGCGAATTTGGAACGCATCTGCCGCTCATCCCTGGCTACGACATCGCAGGCGTCGTAGAGAAGACAGGTGCCAATGTCACGAAGCTTAAAGTCGGCGACGCCGTTTACGGTTACCCAACTTTCGGCGGCGGTTGGGCCGATTACGTCACGGTTAAGGAGGGGGAAGTGGCTTCAAAGCCCAAGTCCCTAAACTTCGTAGAATCCGCTGCGGTACCGATGGGCGCCTTAACCGCGTGGCAGGCCTTGATCGACGTGGCGAAACTGCAGCCGGGGCAAACAGTTCTCATTCACGGCGGTTCAGGCGGCGTGGGGAGCTTCGCGATCCAAATCGCCAAAGCGCGCGGCGCACGCGTGATAGCAACCGCTTCGACTGCCAACCAGGATCTCCTGAAGCAGCTCGGCGCAGACGTGACTGTGGATTATACGAAGACCAAATTTGAGGACGTCGCCAAGGATGTGGATGCCGTGCTCGATCCCGTCGGCAAAGAAACGCTCGCGCGTTCTTACGGCGTGGTGAAGAAAGGCGGCATTGTCATGTCGTTGGTTGCGCGTCCGGACCCAGTTGAGCTCAAGAAACATGGGATTCACGGAGCGGGTATTTCCGGCCATCCGGATGCCGAAGACCTGGCAGAGATCGCGCAACTGATCGACGCCGGGAAAATCAAACCAATCGTGACGCAGGTCCTCCCCCTGAGCGAAGCGATTACGGCCCAACAACAGGCCGCGACACATCATACGCGCGGAAAAGTTGTGCTGCGGATCGCAGACGAGCCGAAAAGTTGACGTCGCGCGCGAACGTTTGAGATCGTTCTCTAATGAAGAAGATCTTCCTGGCAATTTCTTCGGCCGGTCCGAATCGAGATTTCTCGAAAGGTACCCGGGAGCAGCTTTTTTGGGACGAGCACGCGGCGTTCATCGATAAGCTCGTCGATAACGGTTCTATTTTGATGGGCGGCCCCTTGGTCGATGAAGGTGGCTCTCTATTAATCTTCAACGCCGAGGATGAAAACGAAGTTAGACAAAAATTGAAGAACGATCCCTGGACCGAGCACGGCATCCTGAAACTGGAAAGCGTAAAGCGCTGGGAAATCTTTATTGATCAGAGGAAGTAAGATTTGATTTGTGCTCGGAGGGCCGACCTTCGTGCCGTCCGTGTCCGATTGCTTGTTCTTGCTCTTCGCAATACAATTTGGACATGACCGCCAACGAAATCATGGAGGAAATAAAACGTCTCGGTCCAAAAGAACAGTTGGGCGTGATCCGTTTTGCTTATCAACTGGATGCCGAACGGCGGTTAACTGGCAAAGAATTGTCACGACTGGCGGAGCGAATGGTCAGCGCCAAGGATCCAGCCGAAGAAGCGATCATTCGTGAAGCGATGGTTCGCGGCTTCTACAGCGCGACCGCCGGGCGCGCCGGATCAGGACCGAGAAACAAGCGCGCTATCGCGAAAAGAAATAGGAACAAGCGTTCCGCGAAGCGGGTGTAGAGGCGGCTGTGTCAGCCGCGGATTGCTTTAATTGTTCCGCTCAATCCCCTACAACGCGCCGTGGCGAACCTTTTCGTCGATTGACAGGTAATCGTTCCGTGGCGGACTAAATGTATCGAGCACACGCGTTGGCAACAACGTTTCCACGCCATGCGGAACATTGCTTGCGAGATAGAAAGAATCGCCCATTGAAAGCTCGTGCGGCACGCCATCAACGATGAGTCGCATTTGACCCTCGAGAATATGAACGATCTGCTCCTGCGGATGCGAATGCGCAGGCATGGTGCTCCCGGCGGCCAGTGTAGCCATCATCTGATACATCGTTTTCCCATGAGCGACAGTCCGGCGGGTGATGCCGGGGCAAATTTCAATTGTCGGATTTTCTCGTTTCATATTCCGAATTTTACGCGGGAAGCGCTAACCGTGCGAATGGCTGTCCATTGGCTGAATCTTGTCACCGTTCTTTGCGTCTGACACAGACGCCACTACAGCCCGGACTTTTTCGATTTTCGCACTTGTCACTTGCCACCTGTCACTGGCCTGTCACGCCGGAGCTTTACGCGAAGGCGGATCACTGCCAGAATCCGGTCATGAAAATATTTATGCCATTGATCACCGTTCTGTTCGCGGCATTGGTCGCGACTCCCTGCTTTGCGCAAAGCCCCGCCAGTTCGCCGGCTGCCGCCACAGGTCCCATGACAAGTCCGGCCGGCCAGCCGAACCCGCAAGAGATGATGAAGCAAATGATGGAGCTGTCGAAATTGAATGAAAACCACAAGCTCCTCACCGACCTCGACGGCAACTGGACTTACACCATCAAGTTCTGGATGAATCCCGATCCGAACGCCAAGCCGGACGAATCAAAGGGCACTGCCGTCCGGAAATCGATGATGGACGGTCGCTACGTCGTCATGGACGTGACCGGGAAAATGGAAATGCCCGGCCCCGACGGCAAAAAGAAGGAGATGACGTTCAAAGGGCATGCAATCGAGGGTTACGACAATGTGAAAAAGAAATTCGTCGGCTCGTGGATCGATAACATGGGCACCGGCATCCAGTTCTCGGAAGGAACCTACGATCCAGCGACCAAGACATTCACTTACACGAGCGAAATGGAGCCCGCGCCCGGAATGAAATCACAAGTGCGCGAGGTGCTGAAGGTCGCCGATAACAACCATATGATGCTTGAATGGTACGAAAATCAGGGCGGCCAGGAAAAGAAGACGATGGAAATCAACTACACCCGCGCCGGCAAGAAATAGCGCGACACCAACTTCATACTTCTCAGAAGCCATCTGATAAATGTTGTAGCCGCCTCGCTGCGTCGAGGCGCTCCGGCGCTGTTGCTCCCTCCAGAGCACGGCGACACCCGCCACAGCGGGCAGGCTCTGCCGTGGCTACCGCGCTATTATTGAGATAGGTCACTTTTCCATCACTCCGATCCAAGAACGAACCGATTGCCTTCGCTGTCCTTGAACATCGCATACCTGCCCCAGGGCTGTGTTTGGGGCGGGCCTTCAAATTCCACGCCGCTTCTGAAGCTCGGCATATGTCTTGTCGATGTCATCGCACACGTACGACATGTTCATGAATGAGCCGATGCGCTTTTCGTCGCCGTCGGGCGTGAACAACACGACTCGTGTCTCCGCTTTGGGAATTCGCAATTTTCGATCCAGCGCTGCTTTTCGTCGAAGGGCTGATCGGTGATGATCGTGAACGCCAGTTTGTCGGTGTAAAAATCCAGCGCGCGATTTTGGTCGGCAACTGGAATGCTAACAAATTTGATTTGCTTAATCATAGTGCGCGAAAGCTAATGTGACCGACACCTTCGCGTCCAGACGCGACCAGCACTACGCGCGAAAAAGTGCTGTCCATTTAAAAGTATAGCAGGTATTGGATCAAAACGATTGCTGCTTGCCGCGCCGTAGCCCAGCGAATGCGGGACGAAGGCGGGTCCGTTTATCGGTATAGCTGATATTAACTTCGTCTTTCTTCCTTCTTACCTCTCACTTCTCACGTTCCCCGTGCCTCGCTTCAAACAAACCATTCCCATTGAGGATTACGTTTTGGATGTTCTGATGCGCGATTTAATCGGCCATGACCAGAAACCTGCGGCTTATCTGGTTTATTTGCACCTGTACGGCCAGGCAGCACGCAGCAGGTGGAAACCGGTCCCGACGAGTCTCCGGATGATCGCTGAGGCAACGGGCCTCTCGAAGAGCGCAGTTCAAATTGCGCTGGCGCACTTGCGTCGCCGACAACTAATCGCGACGACCGCGGATCACGTAACCGCCACCCCGCGCCATCGAGTTCTTCGTCACTGGCGCACCCGATAGATTCAGATCCAACGACGCACTTCGCGTTTGTATTGCAAATAAGGCTCACCGAATTTCGCGATGAGATATCTCTCTTCGCGAAGAATGACACCATTGCGCAGGATGAAGGCCAGAGGGACGACAAAGAGCAACGTAAACCAGTCATTAAGAAAAAAGCCGAGTGCGATCTGCACTAAACAAAGCGCCAGGTACATCGGATTACGAGTGAAGCGAAACGGCCCGCCACGCACAAGTGTTAGCGCAGGTTCAGACGGGTGAACGTTCGTCCCGGCTGCTTTCATTGTTCCCAAGGCCGATAGCGCCAGCGTTGGCGCCAAAATGATGAAGACCATCCCACAGACGAGACAAATGCTGTATTTCATAATCGGCAGCCGTATCAATAGGTGCACCACAACGCTGATCACCGCATTCACTAGCCAAATAAATGGGGGAAAGGCGATGACTCCGGGATTATCCAGTGGTTTATCCATCTTCAATGCTTAAACGTTCTGCACGGTTATTTGCAGCCAGTGCCGATACTGTACGATAAAATTTGAAGCGTTTGCGATAGTACGATCGGCGGGCGCTGTTCGCAGCCATCTTTATTCGATTTTCGATATCCGCGATCCGAAATAACTTGCCACCGCCGCCGCCGTAGTAATTCTTGAACTTCCTTCTGCCTTCTTACTTGTACTTCGTTACGAACGGTGGCGGAGCCATTCGCCCGACGCAGCTCACATCGAGATCCTTCGCACTTCCCTTGTCCATGAACTCGATGATGAGCCGATCGACACATTCCTGGTCGCTCAATCCATCCATGCCATGACCGGCCTCTGGCACGATCACGTGACGACTGTTCGGCAAATATTTCGCGACTTCTTCGCCGTACTTTGGCGGCGTGACCGGGTCCAAGTTGCCGGAAAAAATCAGCACCGGCGCGTTTGACGAAACCGGCCCGTGAAAATCGGTCGGAATCTCACCACGCGGCCACATCCCGCAGGCGCGCGTTTGCTGGAACACGCGATAGTTCCCGAATGGATTACCCGCGGTTAGCTTCGTCGCTTCCTCCGGAGTGATGAAGGGGACGTCTTCCGCGCACGTGACCGACAAATACATTCCGTCCGCCACGAAATCAGGAATCGACGGCGCAATTGCTTGCTGGAGAAACGGCGCGAAATCGCCATTGGCCGCGTGGTGAATAATCAACGGAATCCGGGCCGCTTTATCGCGTCCGTACATCCAGCTCCTGATCTTCTCCCCAAACACACCGCGCTGAATTTCGATTGTCGTCGGCGCGGCCTTGCCGGGCGGAGAATATTCCACACGCGCAGGCTGTTTCTCCAACTGCTCCAGCACGTTCTTCCAGTCGTCGCTGATTTGCGGGAACGCGGCGTGACACGGTGGGTCCCGTTCGCACTCGCCCAAGAGCAGATCCATTGCGCGCGCTCCTGACTCCGAATGATGTAACGGCATTTGCAAATCGGTCGGCGCGACGGCCAGCAGGATCGCGCTGCGCACGTGGTCAGGATGTTGCCGCATGTAAACCAGCGCCGCGCGCGTTCCGTACGACCCCCCGAAAAGATTGATCCTGTCGTAACCGAGCCACGCTCGCACATCGTCGAGATCATCCATTGCAATCGACGTTGTGTATTTCGTCAGGTCCGCGCGCTGCTCGAGGGCGTGACGCATTTGCTTGACGTAATCGATTGGATACATCTCGCTCACGTAATATTGCGGTGTTTTTTCCCGCGGAATCGCAAGGCGATTTGATTGCCCAGTGCCGCGCTGATCGACGCACACCACATCGTGCCGGCGGCGATACGCTTTGCCCGGTCCGGCGTAGAATCCCGCGGCTCCTGCCGACGATACGCCCGGACCGCCGGCCAGATCGAACAGCGGCTCCGCTTTCGTTTTTTGATCGAACGCCGGCAGAACGACAATGTTTAGATCGATCGTTCGACCGGTGCGCGTTTCCCGGTTTTCAAAAACCGTCAGCTTCCCGCAAAACAATTCCTCATCGATTCCAGCCAACCGGCACGGCTTCAACTTCGACAAACCGCCCGGCAGCCGTTGCTTGGCGCAACCGCCTGCATCGAGCAGAAGCAGGACCACGCCGGTCGTTATCAGCGGAATAGAACAAGCCCAGCGGAGTCC
>Ga0193707_1001009_pt1 | contig 10202 bp, 8 predicted proteins | sample U3c2metaG_FD_143043 | JGI IMG/M metagenome (GOLD analysis project Ga0193707, IMG submission 143043) | Soil microbial communities from a riparian zone of the East river system, Colorado, United States - U3c2 | ecosystem: Environmental > Terrestrial > Soil > Riparian zone | place: USA: East River...
GTCCAGGGTGCCGACCGGGAGTACGGCCCGCAGGCAGGCACCTGATCTCGCCACCGGGGTGGAGGCGACCGACAGCGTGCCGCGGTGGGCGACGGCGATGTCGCGGGCGATGGCGAGGCCGAGCCCGGAGCCTCCGTGGTCGCGGTCGCGGGCCTGGTCGAGACGGGTGAACCGGTCGAAGACCATCTCTCGGTGTTCCCGGGGGATGCCGGGGCCGTCGTCGACGACCTCCAGGACGGCTCGCGAGCCGTACGCCGCCAGCCGGACCGTGACGGCGGTGGCCGCGTGGCGTACGGCGTTGTCCACGAGGTTGGCCACCAGCCGCTTGAGCTGGTCGCCGGACCCCCGGACCAGCACGTCGGCGGCGACGTCCAGCGTGACCGTGACCTCGGGCCGCGGGCGGGTCTGGGCGGCCTCCTCGGCCACCACCTGGCCGAGGTCGACCTCCTGGTCACGCGGTGGCTCTCCGGCGTCGAGGCGGGCGAGCAGCAGCAGGTCGGCGGTCAGCGTCTGGATCCGGTCGACGTCGGTCAGCGCACGGGCGGCCAGCACCGGAGCCTCGGTACGGTGCGCGGTCGACTCCAGGCGGGTGCGCAGGATGGCCAGCGGGCTGCGCAGCTCGTGCGCGGCGTCCGCGACGAATCGTTGGTGCTGCTCGACGGCGGTCTGCAACCGGTCCAGGGTGGCGTTCACCGTACGGGCCAGGGCCGCGATCTCATCGCGCGAGTCGGGCTCGGGGACCCGCTGGTGCAGGTCGTGGGCGGTGATGTCGGCCATCTTGCCGCGGATCGCCGACACCGGTTTCAGCGCACGGCCCACCGCGAGCCAGGTGAGCAGCCCCACGAGCAGCAGCAGCGCCGGGACGCCGGGCAGGAGCAAGTGCCACAACGTCGTGATCGCCTGCCGGGTCGGCGCGAGCGAGGACCGGCCCTGGATCGTCACCGTCCTGCCCTGGGCGGCCACCTGCTCCCCGGCCACGACGTAGCCGGATCCGGTCTTCCAGGTCGGGCCGTCCACCGGCGCGGAGAGCACCTGGACGTCGGGCGCCTCGGCGGCCGTTCCAGGCGTTCCAGGCGTCCCGGGCGGCGGCGGGAAGCCCTGGCCGACCTTCACCACGGCGGCGGCCGCCTTCGCCTTTCCGGCCGCCTCGGTGCGCGCGCTTTTCTCCAGGTCGTTCTGCAGGACCAGGAGCAGGACGGCCGAGGCCAGGCCCAGCGCCACGGCCACGGTCAGCACCGCCGCCGCCGTGGCGCGCAGCCGTACGCCGCCGGTGCGGGCGGGCCGCACCAGGGACAGAAGTCGCCTCATCAGGCCTCCAGCCGGTAGCCGGCACCGCGGACGGTGACGAGAGTGGTACGCCCGAACGGCTTGTCGATCTTGCGGCGCAGGGCGCTGACGTAGACCTCGATGATGTTGGAGTCACCGTCGTAGGCGAAGTCCCACGCCTGGGACAGCAGCTCGCTCTTGGTGATCACTTCGCCGGCCCGGCGCGCCAGTCCGTGCAGGACCGCGAACTCCTTCGGCGTCAGCGCGATCGCGGTGTCCCCCCGGCGGCAGCGCAGCCCGGCCGGGTCGACCTCCAGGTCCCCGACGGTGATGACGGCCGGGCGCGCGGGGTTCCCCCGGCGGAGCAGGGCGCGCACCCGGGCGAGCAGCACCAGGTAGGAGAAGGGCTTGGACAGGAAGTCGTCCGCGCCGTTGTCGAGCGCCCGCGCCTCGTCCTGCGCGGTGTCCTTCGCGGTCAGCATGAGGATCGGCGTCCAGATGCCCTCCGCGCGGAGCCGGGCGCAGACCGCGTTGCCGTCCAGGCGCGGCAGCATCACGTCCAGGACGATCACGTCGTACGGGTTCTCGCTCGCCAGCCACAGGCCCTCCCGCCCGTCACCCGCGAGATCGACCGCGAACCCTTCGCTCGCCAGACCGTCCTTCAACAGCTCGGCGAGACGCCGCTCGTCCTCCACCACCAGTACCCGCACCGGCCCAGCCTGGCGGGCCTTACCTAAAGCCACCATGAAGACGGGATGAGAGCGCACTCATCGTGCCTTCAGGTCCCGGCCGCGAGACTCCGAGGCGTCCTAGTCGACTCCATCTCGGAGGGATCCATGAAGATCAAACTCGTCGCCGCGACCGTCCTGGCCGGCGGTATCGCCGTCACGGGGCTGACCGGCTCGGCATTCGCCGCGAGCGGCACCTCGGCCGCGAAGACCACCGCTCCGGTCAAGACCGCCGGTGCGGTCAAAGCCGCCGGTACGGTCGAGGCCGGTGGGGTCGCGGCCGGTTCGGTCACGGACCAGGGCGCCGTCGCCGTCGCCATCGCCTGCGTCGGCAAGGGCGTGCGGATCAAGGGCAAGCCGGGGAAGGCCGCCTTCTCGATCAAGGCACCCGGCAAGCTCCCCGCGCCACGCGAACAGCACTTCACGGTCAGCGGCGACGCCAGGGCGCTGCCCGCTCCGCCGCCCGGGGCCAAGGTGACCAAGCTGCTCACGGCGAAGGGCGTGCACGGCATCCCGAAGATCGGGCCGGCGCCCAAGGGGCTCCACTGCTTCCATGTGAAGCCCGGCACGCCCGGCGCTCCCCCGGCCGTACCCGCCCGCTGACGTGATCGGCCGCCGGGGGAATCACCGGCTCCCGGCGGCCCCTCACGGGGTCTTACTTGGTGATGCCCGCCGTGAGGCCGGCGATGATCTGCTTGGTGGCGAGCAGGAACAGCAGCACCAGCGGGATCGTGGTGATGACCAGGCCCGCGTACAGCTCGGCGTGGGCCGCCTCGAACTCGGTGACGAAGCGGGTCAGGCCGACCGGCAGCGTGTACTTGTCCTCCTCCACCAGGATCAGCGGGAAGAAGAAGTCGTTCCACAGCGGGATGAACTGGAACAGCGCCACCGTGGTCAGCGCCGGGCGTACGAGCGGGACCATGATCTGGGCGAAGATGCGCAGCTCGCCCGCCCCGTCGATGCGGGCGGCCTCCTCCAGCTCCATCGGCAGCGCGCGGAAGAACGCGGCCAGGACGAAGACGCCGAAGGGTACGCCGCTGGCCGCGTACACGCAGATCAGGCCGAGCTTGGTGTCGATCAGGCCGATCGAGTTGAGCAGGAAGAACACCGGCTTGATGCCCAGGCGGATCGGCAGCATCAGGCCGGCCAGGAAGTAGGCGGTCAGCATCCCGCGCAGGCGGAAGCCGTAGCGGGCCAGCGGGTACGCGGCGAGCACCGCGACGCCCGTGCCGAGCACGACCGAGCTGACGGTCACCACGATCGAGTTCACGAAGTAGGAGCTGAATCCGCCGTCCGACCACGCCTTCGCGTAGTTCTCGAACACGGGGTGCAGCGGGATGCCGATCGGCTGGTCCGCGAGCTGCTGTTCGGTGCGCAGCGAGCCGACCGCCATGAGGACGAGCGGTGCCAGGGCCGCCACGGCGTACAGCCACAGCAGTGCCGTGGAAGCGACCGCGCCCCGGCGCGGCCGGCGCCGGCGCGGGCGTGGCGGCGGGGCCATCATCGAGGGCTTCTCCAGTACGGAGGTGCTCATTTCAGGCGTGCCTCCATCCGGCGGAAGAAGCGGGTCGCCCCGATGGACACCCCGAAGATCAGCACGAACATCAGCACCGCGAGCGCCGAGGACTGGCCGATCGCGTTCGGATCGGGGTTGTCGAAGGCGGTCCGGTAGAACAGCAGGCCGAGCACGTCAGTGGAGAACGTCGGGTTGCCCTGGGAGCCCTGCATCGCGTAGATCAGGTCCAGGATGTTGAAGTTGCCGATGAAGGTCAGCACGGTGACGATGCCGAGCACCGGCGTGAGCAGCGGGAACGTCACCCGGCGGAAGGTCTGCCAGGCCGACGCGCCGTCGACGCGCGCCGCCTCGTGGTATTCCTCCGGGATACCGGCGAGGGCGGCCGCGAACAGCAGCATCGGGAAGCCCACCCACTGCCAGGAGTTCACCAGGATCGCCACCGGCAGCGCCAGGTGCGGGTCGCCGCGCCACGGCTGGGCCAGCGCCCCGAGACCGACGCCCTTGAGCGCGGCGTTCACCGCGCCGAACTGCGGGTTGAGCATCATCGACCACAGATAGCCGGCGACGATCGGGCTGACGAGGTGCGGCAGGATGTAGGCGGTCTGCAGGAACCTCTTGCCGCGCCGCGACCGGTGCAGCAGCACCGCGAACAGCAGCCCGGCCGTCGTCTGGATCACCATCGTGCCGGCGAAGAAGATGAGGTTGTGCGCCAGCGCCCGCGGAATCCGCTCGCTGAGCGGGTACTTCGTGAACAGGTCGACGAAGTTCGACAGCCCGGCGAAGTCGCCCTGCCGCAGGCCGTCCCAGGAGAACAGGCTGTACTGCAGGGACGAGATCAGCGGGTAGACGATGAACATCGTGTACAGCACCAGCGCCGGCAGCACGAACGTCAGGACGACGGCGAAGCGCCGCCGCGCACGACGCCGCCCCGCACCACGCCGTACCCGGCGGCGGGTCTCCCCGCCACCGGGTTCGACAGCAGGCTCGGTCATCAGCCGCCGCTGGGCTTGAACCACGCCGAAATGCCCTTCTGTACGAGCTTGCCCGCGTCCGCGGCCGAGGTGCCGCCCAGCATCTTCTGCAGGGCGCCGCCCTCCTGGTCACGGCCGAGAGGGTTCCCGTAGCCGAAGTCGACGACCATCATGTACGTCGCGCCGTGGGTCTTGTAGTTCTGCAGCGACTGGGCCAGCAGCGGGTCGCCGGGGGTGATGCCGGGGACGGCCGAGATCTGCTTGAGCGTGTTGGCGTACAGCTGGCCGAACTCCGGCGTCGCCATCCACTTGGCCAGCTCGATCGCCTCGGGCTTGTGCTCTGAGTTCGCGTTCACGCCGTAGGAGCCGTCGACGTAGCCCGAGGTCAGCGCGTGGTCGATCTTGGCGCCGGGGGCGGGGGGAGCGTCGAAGAAGCCGATCTGCAGGTCGGGGTTGGTCTTGGTGAACGGCCCGACCTCATACGAACCGCCCGGGTACATCGCGGCCTTGCCGCTGGTGAACAGCGTCTGCGCGTCCGGGTAGTCGAACGCGGTGACCTTGTCCGGGTAGTACGGCTTGAGCTTCGCCGTGACGTCGAGCGAGGCGGTGTAGTCCGGGTCGGTGAAGTTCTTCTTGCCGGCGACCGCGGCCTTGGCGAAGTCGTCGCCGCCGTAGCGCGTCGCCCCGAAGATCTGGTGGTCGATGGCGAGCACCCACGGCTGCAGGCCGCTCGTCGCCAGCGGCGTGATGCCCGCCTTCTTGAGCTTGTCGCACGCGGCCATGAAGTCGGCCCACGTGGTCGGCGGCTGGAGCCCCTGCGCGGCGAAGATCTTCTTGTTGTAGAGCACCTGGAGCGTCTGCAGGGCGTACGGGACGCCGTACAGCTTGCCGTCCTGCTTGCCCTTGGCCGCCTGGAGGACGTTCGGGTCCCACTTGCTCACGTCGACCTGACCGTCGAGCGGGGCGAGGTTGCCGCCCGAGATCAGCGACTGGATCGGCCCGTACGGCTTCAGCTGTACGACGTCGGGGCCGCCCGAGGACTTCTGCAGCTCGGTCGGCAACACCGTGAGGTATTCGGTGTTCTTGATCGGCTTGAAGTTGACCTTGACCTTCGGGTGGCTCTTCTCGAACGGCGCGAAGATCGTCTTGTAGCCCGCGGTGTCTTCGGGGCGCCACGAGAGAACGGTGAGCGTGATCTTGCCACCGCTGCTACTGGTATTCGGGGCACACGCCGAAGCGGCGGCGACGACGCTGAGCGCCGTTATGACCATGCAGAATTTACGCATAGGGAGGTGGACCCTTTCTCTTACCCCCGGGAATCAGGCATCTCCGCGGATCGTGCGCATCGCCTCACGGACGGAGCCACCGGAGCCGGCGAGGGCTTCGGCGGCGCGTCCCGGTGAGACCTCGCACAACAGGGAGACAAGGGCGGTGCGTGTGTCGCCGGCCGCGTCGGCCAGGGCGTTCTCGCACGTCTCCGCGTCCATGCCGGTCGCCTCGACCAGGATCTTGACGAGGCGGCCACGGAGCTTGGAGTTGAGCGCGCTCATGCTGACCATGAGGTTGGAGTAGGTGCGGCCGAGCCGCACCATCGTCGCCGTGGACATCGCGTTGAGCACGAGCTTGGCCGCGGTGCCGGCCTTCATCCGCGTCGATCCCGACACGGCTTCTGGTCCGGTGTCCACCGCGATGTGGACCTCGACCTCCGTGCCGACCACGGCGGCCGGGTTGGAGCTGATGAGGACCGTGTGCGCGCCGGCCGACGCGGCGGAGCGCAGCGCCCCCACGACGTAGGGCGTGCGTCCGCTGGCCGTGACGCCGACGGCGACGTCACCCCGGCGTACGTCACTCGCGTCGCGGGCGCCGAGCGAGGCGTCGTCCTCGACGCCTTCGAGGGCACGAGAGATGGCGCCGATGCCGCCCGCGTGGTGGGCGACCACCATGCCGGGCTCGATGCCGTAGGTCGGTGGCAGCTCGGCGGCGTCGAGGACCGCGAGCCGCCCGGAGGTGCCCGCGCCGAAGTAGTGCACGCGGCCGCCGCCGCGCAGGGCCTCGACCTCGAGATCGACTGCCCGGGCGACCTGCGGCAACACCGCCGCCACCGCGGGGGGCACGAGCGTGTCCTCCGCGTTGATGAGACGGAGAACCTCGATCGTGGGCAGCACGTCGATCTCAGTGGTGCGTGGGTTGCGTACCTCCGTGGGTACGCCCCTAAGCACCGCCAGGGGCATGCTGTCGTTCACCTGCGCCTCCGCTCGGGACGCACTCGGCGGACTCTGACCGCCTCGAGTGTCGCCTCCAGATGCTCACTGATCCCGGTCGTACGCTGCGCGATGCCGACGAACACGCAGTCGATCACGGTGAGCTGGGCCAGCCGGCTCGCCGTCGCTCCGGAGCGGAAGGTGGTCTCCCGTGCCGCCGTGGTGAGGACGAGATCGGCGGCGTCGGCGATCGGAGAGCGAGGGAAGTTGGTGAGCGCCACCGTGGTGGCGCCGCGGCGCTTGGCGACGCTGAGCGCATCGATCGTCTCCACCGTCGACCCCGTGTGGGAGATCCCGACGGCGACGTCGGTGGGTTCGAGGACCGCTGCGCTGGTGAGCATGATGTGGGCGTCGGACCACGCGTAGGAGGTCCGTCCGATGCGGTGCATCTTCTGCTGGAAGTCCGAGGCGACGAAGGCGCTGGCGCCGACGCCGTAGACGTCGACCCGGCGGGCGGCGACGATCGCGGTGACGACCTCGTCGAGGGCCTGGATGTCGAGCTGGTTGGCGGTCTCCTCGACCGCTCGCGCGTCGGCGAAGGCGATCTTTTCGACGACCTGTTCCAGCGTATCGTCCGTGCTGATGTCGCTGCCGACGACCCGTCCGCCGGTCACGCCCTGGGCCCGGCCGGCCTCGGTCGCCAGCGTCAGCCTCAGCTCGGGGTAGCCGGAGAAGCCGATCGCGCGGCAGAAGCGGATGACCGTGGTCTCCGACGTGCCGCACGCCTGGGCCAGCTCGGTGATCGTGGAGTTGGCCACGGCCTCGGGATCGTCGATGACCCTTTGGGCCACTCTCGCCTCGGCGGGTGGCAGTGACGGGAGTAGCGAACGGACGCGGACGACGGTGCTGAGCGGAGATGCGCCTGCGGCGTCGGCCCCCAGCCCGGATTCGGGCCCGACCTTCCTCATGGCGGAAAGTTTCTTACGAAACCCGCTCGATGTCAACGTTTGATGCTCTACCGTCACTGTGTGTGCTCTCAATCGGCCGGACCCTACGTGGTCGGCATCGACGCCGGTGGCACCCGGACACGGGCTGCCATCGTCACGCTCGACGGCACCGTCGCAGGTTACGGTGTTGGGCCGGGCGCCAACCCCAACTCCGGTGGCGGCAGCGCCACCGAGCTGACCGACGCGCTGACCACGGCTCTCACGGCGGCGATCAAAGACCTCGATCCGGCACTCGTCGTAGGCGGCGTGTTCGGTATCGCCGGTGCGGGAGCCGCCAACCGGCCACGCGCGGTCGCCTCCGCCAACGCCGCCTGGGAGGCGGCGGGCATCACCGGCGCACCAGAGGTGATCACTGACATCCCCGTGGCGTTCGCCGCCGGGAGCACCGAGCCGGTCGGCATCGTGGTCTTCGCGGGAACCGGCGCGGGCGCGGCCGTCATCAACGCCGGCGAGATCGAGCGCCGCGCCGACGCCAACGGCTACCTGATCGGCGACGAAGGATCCGCGGTATGGATCGGGCGCGAAGCCGTACGCGCCGTGATGCGCGCCTACGACGGCCGCGGGCGGGCGACGCTCCTCGCCGAGACCGTGCCACGGACCCTGCTCGGCGAGGCGGCCGGGCCGCTCCTGGCCGACCTGGACCCCGGTGTCGCCGCGGCGACCGGAGCGCCGACCGCGGGCCGTACGTGGTCCGGGCCCGAGCTTCCCCAAGCCATCATCAAGAAGGTCTACGCCGAGCAGCCCGCCTCGATCGGCGGCGTGGCCCGGCTCGTCAGCTCGGCGGCGGAGGCGGGCGATCCGGTGGCTCTCGGCATCGTCGAGGGAGCCGTCCGGCACCTGCTGGAGGACGCCGACGCGGTGCGCCCCGCGCTGGACGCCCTGCTCGCCGGACGAGAACGCCATGGTCTCGTGGTGGCCGGATCCCTGCTCGAGAGCGGGCCGGTCGCCCACGGCGTGCGTACGGGCCTGGCCGAACGGTTCGGCGTCGATCCCGTCCAGGCCGGCGACGGAGCGCTGGGCGCCGCGCGGCTGGCCGTACACCGCCTCGAACGCTAGGGCCTGTCGGCGAAGCGGGCGCGGAACAGCAGGCGTACCGCCGCCGTCCCGCGCCCGTTCGATCACTTCCCGAGGCTCAGCCCGTACCCGAACGGGTAGAGCACCTGGTCGGGATGGCCGCCCACCGGGATCATGACCGGCAGCTTGCCCTGCGGGTCGATCTCGCCGAACAACACCTTGGTGAGCGACTCCAGCGACGCGGGCGTGTAGCCGTACGTCACCAGGTAGTTCTTGACCTCGGGGAAGTACCCGATGTCGTACGCGTCGCGCACCGAGGCCACGATCACCGGCTTGCCCGTCGCCACCAGCGACTTGACGAGGGTCTGCTGCGCCGTGCTGTTCCAGGCGGCATTGGTGGTAACGACCGTGACGTCATTGTCCTTGGCCGCGGCCACCGCCTGGTCGATCGTCGCCTGCGTCGGAGTGGTGCCGGTCGCGAACACCGAAGTGGCCGGACCGCGCTTGTGGATGTCGTCCGCGAGCGTCTTGGTGGTCACGTCGCCGTAGCCGGTGACGAGGACCTTTCCGGCGTCCTTCTTCAGCGGCAGGGCGTCGTTCTTGACCAGCGTGGTCGTCTTGTCGGTGATGCTCTGCTCCGTCGCCAGGTGCGAGGGCGTGCCGACGCGGGACGGAACCTTGCTCTCATCGACGTACGGGTGCTGGAACAGACCGTGGTCGAGCTTCTGCTTGACGATCCGGTACACGGACTCATCGATTCGCGACTCGCTGATCTCGCCGCTCTTGACCGCGTTGATCAGGGAGTCACGCTGGAGGCCGTACAGCCCCTTGCCGCTGTCGTCCGCCGGGGGCTTCTCCAGCTGGTCCACGCCGGCCTTGACCGCCAGCACGGGGATCCGGTCGTCGCCGTACTTGGCGCGGAGTCCCGCCATGCCGAGGGCATCGGTGACGATGACACCCTTGTAGTGCAGCTGGTCACGGAGGATTCCGGTGAGGATCGGCTTGGAGAGCGTCGCCGGGTCCAGCGACGGGTCCAGTGCCGGCACGATGATGTGCGCCGTCATGATCGAGTCGACACCGTGTGCGATGTCGGCCTTGAACGGCGGCAGGTCGAGCTTCTCCCACTGCTCACGGGTGTGGTTGATGATCGGCACACCGGTGTGGCTGTCGGTGTTGGTGTCGCCGTGGCCCGGGAAGTGCTTGGCCGTGGCGATGATGCCCGCGGCCTGGTAGCCGTCGACCTCGGCAGGCGCGATCTGGGCCACCAGCGACGGGTCCGACCCCGGGGAGCGGACGCCGATCACCGGGTTGGCCGGGTTGACGTTCACGTCGGAGTCGGGCGCGTAGTCCTGCGTGATCCCGATCGCCTTGAGCTCCTCGCCGGTGATCTTCGACGTGGTGTAGGCGTCCTGCGGCGAACGCGCCGCGCCGAGTGCCTGCGCGCCCGGGAACTGCGTGAACGGCGCGGGGACCCGCGTGACGATGGAGCCCTGCTCGTG
>Ga0193707_1001010_pt1 | contig 10200 bp, 17 predicted proteins | sample U3c2metaG_FD_143043 | JGI IMG/M metagenome (GOLD analysis project Ga0193707, IMG submission 143043) | Soil microbial communities from a riparian zone of the East river system, Colorado, United States - U3c2 | ecosystem: Environmental > Terrestrial > Soil > Riparian zone | place: USA: East River...
AGGGGATGCGCGGGTCGCGTCCGCAAGCGCGTATCCCTTTTCGTGCATGAAAAGCGCGTTGCGGTAATGTTCCCGCCATTGTCATGGATCCGGCTACTTTTTTTACCGAGCTGAAGGGGCGCAAGGTTTACAGGGTCGCCCGCCGCGGTCGCCACGGCGACCGCGGCGGGTAAACTTCTTTGGAAGAGCGGATAGCTTCGTGGCGTGGCTGCTGATCCAGGCGGCTTCCATTCTGTTCCCGACTTTCGAAGCGCCTTCGTGGGTATGAATGTGTTTGTCACCGCAGTGATCCTCGGGTTTCCAGGTGCGCTCATTTCATCAGAGAGAGGTTTCCACCTCCGGTGGTGACGATCACGAGATTCATTGTGACAAGCATCGTGTCGTAGCTCCATCCGTTTGTTCCTGATTCACCCCAGAAGCCTGTGCGCCAGACAAAAATCTTCTTCTGAATCGCGCCGAGCATTATCAATGTCAAACCGGCGGCAAGGAGTTGCGTGAGAACGCCAAAAATTATCCCGAGACTTCCGCCGACTTCGGCCGCGCCCAGAAAAATAGTGAAGCCTTTGCTCATTCCGATGTCCTTGCTTCGTGCCTCAGGGTCCTTGAGTGCTTCCAGCCGCTGGCGATAAACACAATCCCAACCATGACGCGCAAAAGAAGAAGCGCGACATCAGTGAATTGGGCTAACTGCGGAAACATCACGCAGTGATCATTTCGATGTCGACTTTGTAGCATCAACCGCCGCTTAAAAATGCCTCGACCCGCCTTCATTGATTTCGGCGCGGCAGGCATAGCGAGACGGGTACGGGACTGGCACCAACGCGTCGTGCTATCGGGGTGCTATACGTGATTCACGTATACTAACCACTTCCGCCAAAAAACCCCTCTGGGTCCGCGCTAGGCACGAATGGCTTTTTCGATTGCGGTTCGCGCAAAGCCGCGTGGCGCAGCTCGACCTTGCTCCCATTCTTGCAGTGTTCGCTTCGAGATCTGTAATTTCAACGCCGCCTCGCTTTGCGAGAGATTATTCCGCTGGCGCCACGCTCGCAGTCTTCGTGGAAACGCACCGGCTGCGAACCTACGAACGTGATCAGGGAGTGTCCCGAAAGCCATCCTGAGATGCTATACGGGAATCACGTATAGCATCAAGTCCGCGTAACAAAATGTTTATGCCGCAGATCGCCTTTGTCTCTTTACCTGCCTCCTCGGCGGATGTCGGCGGGTTACCTGTCCCGTCGGCAACAGTCGGCGGGTATCACGCCAATACGTGATTCACGTATAGCAGTTCGCGCGAGCGGATGACATTGGCAGCGAACAGCGGTTTTGCGCCGGGGCGTGCAGCGAGCCGACTTTGCCCGCTGGCGACGTCCGCTCCGGTCGCAAACTCGCCGTGGAGAGCTCAGTCAAACGTTGTGTCGCCGCCGTCGGTGACGGAATGAGCGACACGCGGCATTTCGGGCCAAAGCGTGTCGCAAGCATCAGATCAAAGGTCACGTAATTGAAGCTCTAACCCCAGGCGAATCATCGGTCCGCGCGCGTAGACGCTGACTTGATATCGACTACCGGTGTGCCGTCGAATGCCTCGATCGGCCCGATCTTGACGCGTGTGCCATCAATCTCGCGGACAGTCACTGGATGCAGCCCGAGTGGGTTCGGTCGCGCAGGTGAGCGCGTGTAAAACACACCGGTGAGCGGACGATTCGGATCGCTGCGCGGATGACCCTTTAGCACATCGCGCCTCGCCTCGTGCAACCACGTAATCACAATCAGTTCGTGACCGACTTCCATTCCCAACAACGCCTCGGCGAATCGCGGTTCGATCTCGAGCCACGCGTCGGGCGCGCCTTCGGGTCCCTGCCGCGGCGCCTCTTCCCGACCCTTTACCGTCGAGCGAATGAAGCCAACCGGCTTCAGCGAATAAGAGCTCATCTATCCAAAGTTGTTCGCTTTCAACGATGCAACCGGCCGCTCCCGCTCATCTGGGCCTATCCCGTCGCGCCAATTGATTCGTTCGCTCCAGCTCATTCAGGCATTCGGCCTGCCCACTGCGCTGCCCTAGGCGCCGGTTCGGAACTGGTCCTCCTTGTTTTTGAACAGGATGTTGAACGTGGTGAGCGATCCGTAACAGCGCGTGATATACTGTTGCAGGTCGAACTTGTCCGCATCGCTTAGTTTGTCGCTCGCGTTCACCTTCTGCTCGAGAACTCGCAGATTATTCCGAATCATGACGATTTTGTGGAAGAATGTCTCGAGCGGGACTTCTTTCGGCTGAAGCGAACTGTCCGCCGGCTGCATGACCAGCGTCCCGCGCTGCCATCGAATCGCCAGACCTTCTACGAGCACATCCTTTTGTTCCAGCCCGAGCGCTTCGACCACAGCGTGAGCAGTATCGCGGATCAGATTCGCAAGCGGCATCTCTAGCTCGCTCAAAGTAGCGGTCGCTTCCGCCGGTTGGAGATCGCTAGAGGCCGGCGCAATTGTCCGCGGCGCGTCGTCAAACGCGATTTCCGCGGTTTGCTCGGTCAGCGATCTCACCACCCCGACGCCGTATTGCGGATGGCGCACCTTCATACCGATATGGAGCGTCTCGATATTCATGTTGCTCTCGAAGTCTGCGAGATCGTCATCGAAAGCGCAACGCTGGTGCCCATCGTCTTCGCCGTCTCGGGCTTGCCCATCTATGTCGCTCAATTCCCATTGGCTCCATTGACTCGAATGCATCCGGCATTCTCGCCCTGTAGGGCTGCCCGTCCATCTCACCGCGTCCCCGCATTTCGATTCATCGCCTTTTGTTTTTGGTTAATTGAAAAACTCACGCGGGATGCCCTTGGCTAAATCGGCGACGTGGGTGGATTCGGATTGACTCCATATCATCCACTAATCATAAGGGTTAGGCAATGAGTGTGCTCGAATGCACCGCTTGGGCAATGCTCGGCGGAGCCTTTTTGGAGGCGCTCCATTGGTACAACATTAGAACAAAAGCGCGTTTCCCAACCTATGCGCGAAAACTAAAATACTGGATCGCGACGCTAGCGATCGTCGCGTTTGGCGGCGTGATTGCAGTGTTGATCATGAAACTCGGAGGGGTTATGAGCGGGATCAACGCGTTCACCATTGGTTTTATGGCGCCATCATTTCAAACTCACCTGAAGAAGTTCATGCCGAAGCCAACGTTAGGCGGACAGGGAATGATAGCCCCTGAAGGTTTCGGAGATTTTTTTGATTGGTGATCGCCATGCGATCGGACCGGCGATCCAGATGGTTATTTCTTATAGCTGTCGTCCTCTCCTTTCATGCCTCCGTAGTACCAACAGCATGGGCGCCCCCCGTCGGGCGTCCACATCGGCCACCAATTCGGCCCCCCCACCATTTCCCGCCCCGGCCCCCTTGGATACAGCCAACAGAATCGCTTCGGCCAACTGAAAGTACCTGGCGTCCCGAGATTACCCGCCGACCGGTTTCAGAAGAAATGGCGAGAGCAGTACGGCGCTTTGAATCGAACGCTCTTGAAGCTTCGCGGTTGGAAGTTGAAAGATTCGAAGCCTTGTACAATCGAGTCGTAACCGGCGAGGCGTCGCTGCCGAGCGGAGTTTCCAAGGAAAACATGAAGAGCTTCCTCGACGACGTGAAAAAGCCGGCGCTTTCGACGACATCGGCAAATCGCTTCGCGCTAATGGGAAGCCGCCCGATCCCATCAAGTGACGGTCTGAGCGAAATTTTTCGCGTCACGAAAACAGATGCGGGGCTATTGGAAGACTTCAAATTCAAACCCTTGCGCACCAGCAAGCTCGAGGACAAACCAAATAGCGAGGTTCTTCAAAAAAACCCGGTTAAGGGGCTCGTGCGCCCGGATGGGAAAGAGAAGCCGCTCACCACCGTCGTCCGTAAGAACGACCCATTGGATACGAGTTTGGTCGTAAGATATTCTAAGCCGACAGATTTCGTGGCGAAAATGGAGAGCACTCCAGAGCGCTTTCAGTTCAACATGCTGCGACTGAAAAACCGACTTCCATCCCGCAGAGTAAAAATCTTCGATTTTTCTCCGCAGTCCGCGCGCGCGCTTCAAGACATGGGTTTGACGTCGACTGACCTTACGACATGGCAAAGCCAATCCGCAAGTATTGCACGCAGCGTTAAAGACTTGAGTGGAGGACACGAGACCCTCGGTCCTCGCAGCGTTGAAGCATTACTGCAAGAACTTCGTGACGACAAAGGAACGGTTGTGATTCTTTACACGCATTCCGACGGGACAAACTTGTTTTTGGATCTCGGGGACCGAACTTTTCAGCTGTCGCCCACATTTCTGAAGGAGAAACTTGGTTCGCTTGGGAATTCCTGGGCGCCGACGGTCGTGTTGCTAAATTGCGAAGCGGACCCCATCCTGGCAAAAGCATTTCTCGACGCAAACTCGCCTCTTGTATTCGCCACGGATCAAAAGATTCCGATCGATGAAGCATCGACCTTCACCCGCAGTATATTGGATAGTGTTTATTCGAAGCAATTAGACGCAGTTGACGCTGTCTTCGAAGCGATAAAGGCGAAAGGACCTGCTCGCCTTGGACCGATCGCCGAAGACGACGCGGCGCGCGCAAAAATTATTTTGGCAAATAATAAAGTTCCAAGCGGGCTGTTAAAATTCTTGGGCCCTTCTTCGAAGTCTTTGCTCGTGGCCAGTGATGCGACCGTATTCCCAGCCTTACACGGCTGCGATCACGCCTTCGAGTAAATCTCGGCAATCGGCAACTTGATCATACCTTCAAACAGGCAGCCGTCGCTCGAAACAATCCAGCGGTCTCATCGAGCCTGCGTAACCGCACGTCACGCTCTGACTCTGGAAGCTGTCCCAGCTCGCCATGAAGTTGTTCAATTTTATGCACTGACTTTAATTCGTTGGCAAAGGTCGCCGCTTTTGCCCCACCGATAATGTCACCCAAGATTGCGGGCATCTCATCGGAAAAGACGAGCAATTGTTGGCACGCTCCAGCTGGATAATCCCCTTCGCGCAATTGCGCAGCAGTCATTTCGATAGCTTCCGCGATTTTGGATAAGAAATCCGCGGCGCGCCCACGTTTGGCGATGTCAGCCTGCTGAAAATCTTTGCGCAGGCCGAAAATGCCTTGAGCTAATTTTAGAAGTAGTTCGATCATAATAGCGTGGTCATGTCCACGGCCGGGCCTCTATGCGCAGCGTGCCGGTAAGACCGGGCTTGGTGTCTTGGTTGATCGGGATACTAAAGGTCAGTCCTCTTTCGTTTTCCAACGGACGCGTTTCGGCCGGAAGATTTGGCTCCGAAGGGCTGTCCTTCTGAAATCCATATCTTATTCTCCAGCCCCCGTTTGCTTTTTCGTCGCGCTCCGCCTCGATCAATATCAAGTTGCGATAGATGAAACCACCTTCGTAATGACGCTTGAGAAAGAAGGTTCCATCGACTTCGTAGTCCGGTACCAGCACGCGAACATCGAAAGCGAAGCTAACCGGACGCATGTCTACCCCATCACCGACTGGACGTTTGTCCTGGTCAACACTCTTTGTCGGGTCAAGAAAGACCGAAAAAAGATGGGGGCTTTTGGAGCGATCCGGGGTCCGCTTTTCGCCGGGTTTACCTGGAAAGAGTTCGTCGTAAGTCCGAAAAATAGCTGAGTTTTCGCGCTGCGTCCGGCGATGCATCTGCCATTGGCAACCGCGCACGCTGACTACGATTTCGAATTGGTAGGAGGCCTTCACAACCTTGCCTGCGTCATATTCATTCTGAACTATGGGTGGAAGCGTGATGTCGTCGATGTCGAGAATTCCGTCGACCCGTATGTCACCAAAAAGGAAACGGGTTAGGTTTTGGTAGCCTTCTTCCGAATTCACAATCCCGTAGTGGCCGGAATGACTTCGATGAACGAAAGCCCTGGGCGATGCGATATCTTTCCCTTTAGGCGACGGGCCATGCGTCGTCGCGTCCTGGATCTGGACCAGACCATCGCTCGCATCTCCGGCCGCCCAGGCTGAGAGTCCGCCGAGGACTCGATAATCGGATGGGTTGGTCCCAACGAGATTGAATATACGCTCCGGCGGGAAATTCTGTACGACCGACACATCGTCGCCATTCGGCAAGCCGAGATACTCCGCAATCTTGCCTCGGTTGAAGTTGTTTACGTCGCCAAAGGTGGCCCAGGCCGGCACATTCCGAACGATGCGCAGATCTATTCCGTTGTGTGGCGTTGCATAGGTGAAGAACTTGTCCACGCACTGCCGGGCTTCCTTCGTGCCAAGCGGTCCATCTTGGTCCTTACCTTGCAAAAATGCGCGACAGACGAGCCCTCCCATGGAATGCGCGACGAGATAACAGCGAAACTCCGCGGGCTGCACATTGTTGTCGGGATTTTCGCATACTTTGTTCCGCAACCGCAGAATGAGTTCATTCAGACCTCTGCCGAAGTGCTGAATAGGTGGTGTCTCGCCCTTGCCGAACTCTTTCGAAGCTTCGTCGTAATACCGATAAATGATAATGCATTTGTAATCGAGAGGCCGATCTGATTTCTCGAGCGTGAGCAGATCTTCTCCCGCCACAAAGACATCATCGTAGTCCTGATCGCTCATCAGGCGGACAAGTGGCGACTCGAAAAAAAATCGTTTTAGTTCGCCAGTCCAGACCATCCGCGCTTTGGTCGAACCGATATTAAATCCCATGTACGGATCGGAAACGGTCTCTTCGATTTCACCGGATGTAGCGGCAAAGCCGCGCACGTAAATTATTGGATGAAAGGGGTGATGCTGGTTCATAAGGATAGGGGTTGACCTCGCGGATTAGCCGTAGGCGAGAGCCCGCATGTTGCCGGAACAGGTGTTTCCTGTCCAGAATATTTAGTCAAGGTTGGTCACGTGAGGCGCCCGCACACCGGCGGGCAGGCTGTGCGCTCCCCAAACATCACGTCTTTGCGTAAACCTCGGAACCCTTTCCGACAAACTCCTTCGCCTTTTCTTTTAGTCTTTTTGCCAGCGCTTCGCTTTCGGCGATCCCCTGCTCGGCGGCGTACTTGCGAACGTCCTCTGTGATTTTGACGAGCTTCGTCAGCCCGCGAATCTCGCCCTGCGGGTGACCTTTAATGTCATCTACCCGACCGCTCCCGCTTAACGTCGTGTTGACTCGTTCGGTCCCGCTCACTTCGGCCTCTCGGCTTGCCCATCTATGTCGCTCAATTCCCATTGGCTCCATTGACTCGAATGCATCCCGCATTCTCGCCCTGTAGGGCTGCCCGTCCATCTCATCGCGTCCCCGCATTTCGATTCATCGCCTTTTGTTCGGGTTAATTGAAAAACTCACGCACTCTCACGAGCACCTCGTCGAGTTTCGCCGCCTGCACCTTTCCAATCGAGTTAAGAATGAGGTGGTGTTCAAGTGTGAAAAGGCGTTGCGGACGAATGAAGCACGGCTGACCGAGTTCGCCGCGTTCACAATCGCTGGTATCCAGCGGAACGGAGAAAGCATCGCGGTGAGCGCGGCTCGTGATTTGGCAGAGAATCAAATCCGGGCCTGGAAGATCCTCAATCACCAGAGCGGGCCGGCGCTTTCCGCCGGTAACATCGGTCCGCGGAAAACGTATGATAACGACTTCGCCGGCTACAGGTTTGACCACGCGGCATCCTCCTCAGGGGAGTTCCAATCTCGCGCGAGAACAGATTCGCTCAGCTCGGCGCCGTTGAACGACTCATCGCGCGCGTTCTTTTTCAGGCGCATCGCGAAGTCGTAAACCTTTCGCTGCAAATCCTCGGGCAAGGTAGCAACCTCTTTCTCGATTAGCTCGCGCGTACTCACGGTGAAATTATCCCACAACCAGGTCTTCGCGTAAACTTCCGAACCTTTTTCCAGGAATTGATTCAAGCGTTGCCCACGCTCTCGCCCTGTCGGGCTTACCCGTCTATGTCGCCTCATCCCAATTCAGCTCCATTCATTCCGCTTTTCCTGCATTCCTGATTCGACAGCTGATCGTCGGCACAGCGGGGTAAGTGATCTTAGCCGCCGGTGCGGAACTGATCGTCCTTGTTTTTGAAAAGGATATTGAACGTCGTGAGCGAACCGTAACAGCGGGTGATATATTGTTGCAGGTCGAACTTGTCGGCATCGCTTAGTTTGTCGCTCGCGTTCACCTTCTGCTCGAGAACTCGCAGGTTGTTCCGGATCATGACGATTTTGTGGAAGAATGTCTCAAGCGCGACTTCTTTCGGCTGAAGCGAACTGTCTGCCGATTGCATGACCAGCGTGCCGCGCTGCCATCGAGTCGCCAGACTTTCTACGAGCACATCCTTTTGTTCCAGCCCGAGCGCTTCGACCACAGCGTGAGCAGTATCGCGGATCAGATTCGCAAGCGGCATCTCTAGCTCGCTCAATGTAGCGGTCGCTTCCGCCGGTTGGAGATCGCTAGAGGCCGGCGCAATTGTCCGCGGCGCGTCGTCAAACGCGATCTCGGCGATTTGCTCGGTCAGCGATCTCACCACACCAACGCCGTATTGCGGATGGCGCACCTTCATACCGATATGGAGCGTCTCGATATTCATGTTGCTCTCGAAGTCTGCGAGAACATCGCCTAGCGTTTTAGCACATCGGCAAGCACATCCTCCAATGGACGGAAGTGAAGTTTCTTGCGTCGCGCGCGTTTCAGCCAGGCAACATCTTCGGCATCCTCAAGGCGTTCTATCATCTCTTGGTATTTTTTAATCGGTAAAATTACCGATACGGGTTTGCCATTGCGTGTAACAATTTCCGGTTCAGCGTTCCCCGCTTTCATAAGAAGACTTTATCAGTCTCAGGCCTTCGAATAAATCTCGGCGTCCGCTTCCGTGAACTCGCGGGCTTTTTGTTCCATGCCCGCGCGTAGGGCCTCTTTCTCTGATAATTTCTGTTCGGCAGCAAATTTGCGCACGTCTTCGGTAATTCGCATTGAACATCCGCCTTCGCCAACGCTTCGGCGTGACGGGAAAATGCGGGCCATCATTTTTTTGGATTCTCTGGCGGCGCTTCGCGAAATGGTTCGCCGTAGAAACGTTCATAAAGGATTCGTTTGCGCTCGGCTTCGGAAATGTCTTTCGGTAACGAGGCCAGCACCACTGCGCGAGCGCTCTCGAACATCCGCGCACCGATGATGAAACGCTCGGCCCCTGAGAACTTCATGATCCGATCACGAACCCTGGCGGCAATTTCGGGGGATGTATCAGTTACAGGCGGCATTGTTCCCATAGGTTAAACAAACCCAGGTCTTTCGTCCAATTGTCGATGTAAGCTACGTCGCTTCCGGTCGCGACAAGGTTCTGCACATCGCGCATTTGGATTTCGGAACCGGAATCTTTCGCCCAGAAGAGTTTGGAGATAATCAGGTCTTCCTTGCTCGCGATCCAAGTGGAAAAGTCGTCGATCTTGATTTGCTTTCGCCGGTCGAACTCGACTCTCCGATAAGGAGAATTTTTCCGCACAATGCAATCCACTTTGATGACGCTCTCGTTGTGAATCAGATTGAAGATCGATTCGGCCGAGATGGAATCGCGCACTGCTTCTTCGGAAACGTAGTAATCAGCACGAAATAGATCGACAATCTTGTCTGCGTCGGCCGGTGCGAGAGCAACGACGACATCAATGTCCCGCGTCATGCGCGGTTGGGCGTAGTAGTTCATCGCCATCGAGCCGGTGAGCATGTAAGCGATGCCCGCGCGATCGAGCCGTTGCGAAACATCGCGTACGATGTCGAGCTCGTTTTGCATCCGGGTTTACGTCTTTGCGTAAATTTCTGAGCCCTTCTCGATGAACTCCGCAGCTTTCTCGTCGAGGCCTTTCTTGACTGCAGCCTCCTCGCTCAAACCCTGTTCCACGGCATACCGGCGAACATCTTCTGTGATTCGCATGCCGCAGAAGTGGGGACCGCACATGGAACAGAAATGTGCGGTCTTTGCTCCCTCTTGAGGGAAGGTTTGACGAAGCTGCTGCCCATCATCTTCGCCCTCATCGGGCTGGCCGTTAAGTCTAGTCTATGTCGCCTCATCCCAGTCGGCTCCATTCATCATGGTTTGGAATAAATTTCTGCTCCGCTGTGCTGGAATTCTGCAGCTTTCTCTTTCATCCCGTGTTCGATCGCGGCGCTTTCATCAATCGCGTGTTCGGCGGCGTACTTCCTCACATCCTCTGTGATTTTCATGCTGCAGAAATGGGGACCGCACATGCTG
>Ga0193707_1001011_pt1 | contig 10198 bp, 10 predicted proteins | sample U3c2metaG_FD_143043 | JGI IMG/M metagenome (GOLD analysis project Ga0193707, IMG submission 143043) | Soil microbial communities from a riparian zone of the East river system, Colorado, United States - U3c2 | ecosystem: Environmental > Terrestrial > Soil > Riparian zone | place: USA: East River...
GCCAAGCAATGCCACTACCAGCAACGCCTCAACCACGACGACCCAGACCCCGAAAACAGCGGCTCAAACCAAGATCACGAACTCCGGCTGTAGTACTAGTAGCGAACGAGGACTGGGGAAAGATTCCCGGTGTCGTTGCGACTTTTGTCGAGAATCACCTCCGCACCTGGGCCAAGGACCCGAAAAACAACGACGGCGGCAATCTTGTCGGGCAGGGCCTCTTCGCACAGGTCCTCTCGCCCGATGACACCAACCCTCTACGACTCGGCCAACAGCGAAGCGAGTCGGAGGGCTGGCAGAAGCTGGGAATGGGATTCACACAAGCCTTGAGCAATGTCGACCGACACCGCATCCAGAAGCGCGACGACGCCAAGCAGTACGCCGTCGGGGTTCTCGGCCTCGGGAGTTTGCTTCTCACGCAATTGCGCTACGAGCACGGCGACCTCCTCAACGAGCACTGATACAAGCTCGCCTGGTGGGCGGGACGGACGCGGATGCAGGGGTCAGCACGCACGCCCCGCCGGATCAGGGGTCACTCGTCATCGAGCCACTCCGCGCCGGACGCGTCGCGGTGATAGCCCTTGTGATGACCGTTGATGCAGGCACTACCGGTCATCGGGTTCTCGCCGTCACAGCGGTCGGTAGGCCGCAACGTTGGCCAGCCTGTGCCGTTCGGTTCGCTCGGTTCTCCGGCCCACTCCGTGGCGAGGGGCTGAACTGTTCCCGCTGTCATGCTTGAACCGTAGGAACCTGGCAGTCGCTGGGGCTGGACAGTTGCCGCTAGTTGCTTCGGGTCAGCTCTGTTTGCACGCGGATGATCATGGCGCGTGCCTCCGGCCCGTAAACGGCGGAGCGTCGGAGCATGTTGAACATGCTCTCGTAGAGCGCGATCTCCTGGGGCTGCGTCACCTCGATACTTGCCGAGGGTGTCTCAAGAGCGACGAGCTTGTCATCGAAGATCCAGAAGCCCGTTGTGCTGATCGCCTCACGCTCGATCATCGTCGGCACGATCCCGAGGGCGACGTTTGGCAGCGTCATCACGGTCAACAGGCGGTCGAGCTGACCGGCCATTGTGTCGGCATTGCCGAACCAGGTGCGGAGGGCGTTCTCCTCCAGAACGACAGCGAATCGCCGCTTGCTCTCGTAGATGATGGACTGGCGTTGCATTCGTGCAGCGACAGCTTCGTCAAGGTTGCTGTCGGTGTTGAGGAATCGGGCCCAGAACGACAGCATCGCCCAGACATAGTCGGCGGTCTGGAACAGTCCGGGAATCACGCTGTGCTCGTAGATCCTGAACTGCTCGGCACGCTCATAGGTCTGCTGGAAGGCGAGCATGAGTTGCTTCACGCCGGACCGTGCGCGTCGGCGGAACTCGACGTACATGGACTCGATCGCCCGAGCCTGTGCGATCAGGTCTGCCGCCTGGTCCTCAGCGCCGCACACCTGGCACCAGACCCGAATGTCCTGATCGGTGGGCGCCTGGACACCGTGTTCGAGCTTGCTGATACGCGTAAAGTGCCAACCGGTCGCGCCTGCGAGCTCGCGACCGGTCAGCCCAGCATCTTTGCGCAGGTTCCGAAGGCGGAGCCCGAGGGCTTCTTGTACCTTCCGCGCTGCGCTATTCGGGTTTGTACTCACTGAATGGAATCGCCAACGGCCACACCTGCTCGAATGCCTTCCGGCACATCTCGACAGTCGCCGGGTTCGTCGTGGTCGTCAGTGCGTTGTTCAGCCCTGCACCGGAGTAGTGCAGGAAGACCACTCGTTCGTCATCGAACACGTAGTAGTCGTTGCCGGGGAAGCAGAGTTCAGAGACCTGCTTCCTCGGGATGAACCGCTCATCCTCGCCAGCCTCCACGATCGGCTTCGCGATCGTGAGCGTCCAGCACTGATAGTCGCTGAGCGGTTCGGAGACGATCCGGGCGCGCTTGATCGTTCGCCCCGCCGCGATATGTCCGCGCACCGTCGTGCACCAGTCCTGGAGCCATTCAAGGTCGTCCGGTTCACCGGCGGCCCACTTCGCCATGTACGGCAGCTCGACCTCAGTGCCGTACGCGTCGCGAGTCTCCAGGTGAATCGAGCTGCGCTTGAACGTCTTCAGCAGCTCCTGGAAGTCGTCGTTGGCGATCTCTTCCACAGGTCCTACTTGAAGAACTGGATCATGCGGTCCGGGATCTCGACGGCGGTCTCACCGTTCGGGAGGTTGAGGCTGGTCAGTGCGTCCGGGTCGTCAACGACCCAGCCCTGCACGATCCAGCTTCCACGGTCGGTCTTGTAGAGGGTGGGCGAGTTGGTCGGGTGGGACTCCGGGTCGCCTGCAACGAGTGTCAGTTTCATGATGATCCCCTGTCTGCATCGGTTGCTTGACCTTGCGTTGCCAAGTCTGGGATTCCTCGTTATTGCCTGTCACCACTGTTGCGAAAAGTTGCTAGCCCGAGTCTCCCACGCCGAACCCGACTCCGCCTCTCGACCGCCCACGTAAATCCATTGCCGGGGAACCGTCCGGTTGGCACACTCGTCATACCAACCCGCGTAGACGCAGACAGAGGAGGAGACCGTGACCAGTCGGCCAGAGCACATAGTGCCGCTGCGGTATCGACCTGCCTCCGAATCTGAGCGAACACCGGTCTATGAGCGGGAACGGCTCCGGGCGCAGTACACCCGCTGAAGCCCACCTGGCGACCACAGATCAGGTCGTATCAGGCCGAATCAGAGCGGTCCTAGCTGCTCGCTCCAACTCGGCCACCACCTGGCGATTCCCTTATTTATAAGGCGAAGCGTGGAACAGTCCGGTCGGTTTGCTAAACCGTCGGCCGGGGTTGCTCGGTCCGCGAGTTCGAATCTCGCTCTCACCGCCGATACCGCGAGGCAGGTACCGCGAGGCAGTGCGCGAGATACCTAAAGGCAGTGCGCGCGCACGCTCCGGGGTTGTCGGGGCCCTACGCAACTTTTCCTGTCCGCTGACCATCGTGCTGGGTGACGGGGTTGTCACCGCCGCCTGGGGGGCCGCGGACTAGTGGCGGGGGACGGACATGGTCCGGTGGGTGTTGGTGCTTGGGCTGCTCGTTGCGGCGGCCGTCGGCAGTGGTGGGATTGCCGCAGCGGAACCGCTGGCGGCAGGGCCGGGGATCGCGGTGGCGGCGGACCTGCCGGAGCCGCCGGGCGCACAGTTCGTGCCGGGGGCAACGAATGTGATCGCGGCGACTGCCGCATCGGCAAGGACATCATGACTAGGAGCCAGGCCAAGACGGCGGCTGGAGTCGCGGCCGGCACGTATACGTGTCCCGGGTTCAGCACCGTCGACGATGCGACGCCGTTGTCCTACGTCCTGCAGGACGAGTACGCCTGGGGCGGGTTCAAGGCGTACAAGGTCGGCAACGGCAGCGGCAACATCAACTGGAAGCTCAACCCGTACAACAATCCCAGCTGGTACATGTGGTTCCACTCACTTCGTTGGCTGGGGCAAGGAATCACCGCGGCCGGCCAGGGTGATACGAACGCCCTCGCGCACGTGACCGCGATCGTGCACGACTGGGTGCTCGACAATCCCTACTCCTGGAAGGCGAATGTCGGCGCCTGGGAGTCGACGATGCACCGCACCAACGTGATCATGTGTACCCGGCAAGCCGTTCTCGCCGGCTTGAACGTCACCACACTCCCACCGCAGTATCAGTGGCTCGACACCGCCCTGCTCAACCACGCCGCGTTCCTGGTCTACAACTGGAGCGGCGCGTGGAACCACGGCACCGACGAGAGCATCGCGCTGTTCGGCGTCGGCTGCACCCTCGGTCGCGCGGACTACAAGAAGCTCGCCCAGGACCGTCTCGCCGCAGCCATCACCACGTCGATCGACGCGCAAGGCTCGACCAACGAGCAGTCGACCGCGTACGCACAGTTCAACTACTCCCTCTGGGGCCGTGCGGTCGACGTCTTGCGGGCGTGCGGCGCCGACCCCGGTACGACGATCACCACGCGACGCGCCCTGATGGCGAACTGGCTTGCCCTGGCGACGAACTCACTGGGCAATCTCCACCAGATCGGCGACTCCGAGGTCGTGCGTACGGCGCCCGTCACCGGGACGCCTCTCGAGTACGCCGGAAGCCTCGGCGTGACCGGGACCGAACCCGCCCAGCGCGTCGGGGTGTACACCGCCGGCTATGTCTTCGGCCGTTCCGATTGTGGCACGTTCGCGGACCAGTCGTCGTACAGCATCAGGTACGGGCCGGCGCGGCAGCTGCACGGGCACAGCGACCACACGGCACTCACCTACACCGCTCACGGCCGCGACATCATCATCGACGGCGGACACGCCGGGTACCAGAACGACGTCTGGCGGACGTGGGCGAAGAGTCCGTTCGCGGCGAGCTCGATGACGACGCCGCTGTCGGCCGACCGGCTCCCGGCCACCAAGCTGACGCGGTACGTGCTGAATCCGACGTCGGACTTCTACGAGTTCTCCGACGTCCCCGGGACCGGGATCAGCCGCGTCCGGGCCACGCTGGTGGTCAGGAATCCGGATCTGGTCGTCACGCTCGACCGTGCGTCGGCCAAGACAGCGCAGCAGTTCCAGACCCTGTGGCATCTGCCGGCGGACCAGAAGGCGACGGTGTACTCGCGGACAACCGCACTGGCGATGAAGCCGGGCGACGGCACCCGGACGATTCTGTTCCAGGTGCCGTACCGGCAGGCGCTACCGCCGGGCGCGATCCTGCTCAAGCAGGCGCAGACCAAGCCGATCCAGGGGTGGACCTATCCGAACATCACCACTCGCCAATCAGCGCCGACGTTGATGTTCGCGCGGTCCGGGACGTCGGCGTCGATCCTGTCGTTCATCGCCCCGGTGCGGGCGACCGGTTCGGTCACCTACACCACTCGCTGGTCCGGTACGACGTACGTCGTCGATCTGATCGTGGCCGGAGTACGGACGTCGATCGGCATCACCGCCGGCGGCTCGCTGGTCCGCCTGGCCTGAACCTCAGGCTGGGAGCGTCTCTCGCTCTCACCACGGGGACGGCTGGGTCGAACCGGTCGTCCCAGCGAGCCCCGTTGTTCCAGTGGTCAGGACGTCCGGTTCTCAGCCGGAAGATCGCCGGTTCGAATCCGGTACGGGGTACACAGGGCGCAGTGGACGAAAAGGAAGAGTCGCCCCGCTTCACCGCGGAGTGTGCGGGTTCGGGTCCCGTCTGCGTCACCGAGCAGGAGCGCCGTCGTGGGAGAGGCGGAGCGGGCTGTAAACCCGTTGCCGGAAGGCTGAACAGGTTCGAATCCTGTCTCCTGCACGCCGAGGCAAAGGTGCCTTGAGCAACAAAACATGTGACAAGAAAGGAGGACCGGCTATGGCCGACCTCAAGAACAGAAAGCGAGTGCCTGGTGGTAGGACCGGTGCTCCGGTCCAGCAGGGTCACGCATTGCGGCGGGTGCGGCTCACCTGCGGGCATGTGCAGCGTGATCGGATCGCCCGCCGCGGCGATCACGTGTGGTGTGAGGCGGAGTGCTCCGACTGGGTCCGTGTGATCTCGGTCGAAGAGTAGTCCTCCGCGTACGCCGTCGATCGGGATCGCCGGGTCAGCGCCCGTACCCCCGACCGGCGGCGTACGGCGACCCTCTGGTGACGGATGCACGCGTGGCTCTCCGAAGGCTGCGTTCCTGGTCCGACTCCAGGCAGGGGGACGAGTGCTGGTTCGGGGAGTGCTGCACACTTGAAATGACTGGTACTCCCCGGACCAGACGGGCCGGGGCGACTCCTACAAGAGAACCTTCCCGGGGTTGAGCAGACCCGCGGGGTCGAAGGCCTGCTTGATCCGGCGGTGCAGGTCGAGGCTGACCGATCCGAGCTCGGTCTCCAGCCAGCGCGCCTTCAGCGTGCCGACCCCGTGCTCGCCGGTGATCGTGCCGCCGAGTGCGAGCCCCAGCTCCATCACGGCGCCGAAGGCCTCCAGCGCGCGAGCCTCGGCCGCCGGATCGTTGCGGTCGAAAACGACCGTCGGGTGCATGTTGCCGTCACCCACGTGCCCAGGGCAACAAATCAGTACGCCGTACTTCGTGCCGATCTCGGCGATCCCCCGAAGAAGCGCGACCAGCTTCGACCGTGGTACGGCGACGTCGTCGATGAGAGTGGCGCCGAGAGGTTCGAGCGCCGCGTTCACGAGCCGGCGTGCCTCGAGAAGCATGCGGGACTCCTCGGCGTCGGAGGCCTCGGCGACCTCGACGGCACCATGGCCGGTGCAGATCGCGGCGATCCGGGCCACGTCCTCGGCCGCACGAGGGCCGCGGTCCGACTGCGCGATCAGCAGTGAACCGACGTCCGCGGGGAGTCCCATGTCGCGGAAGTCCTGGATGGCACGAGCGGTAGGGCCATCGATGAATTCGAGCAGGGACGGGCGCAGGCCGGATGCGATCACGGCGGCCGCGGCGGCGATCCCATCCTCGATGGACAGGAACGTGGCAGCCGCGGTCAGCGCGGCCTCCGGCGCGGGACGCAGCGCGAGCGTCGCCTCCGTGACGACACCCAGCGTCCCCTCGGAGCCCACGATCAACCGGGTCAGGTCATAGCCCGCGACGCCCTTCGCCGACCGCCGGCCGGTCCGGACGACCTCGCCCGACGCCAGCACCACCTCCAGACCACGCACGAAGTCCGCCGTCACGCCGTACTTCACACAACACAACCCACCGGCGTTGGTCGCGATGTTGCCACCCACCGTGGACATTTCCCACGACGACGGGTCCGGCGGGTAGAACAGCCCTTGCTCGAGCACAGCCCGGGACAGCGTGGCGTTGACGACTCCCGGCTGCACGACCGCGACCTGATCCTCGGCCGAGATCTCCAGCACCTGGTTCATTCGCGAGGTCGACAGCAGCAAGCATCCATCGATCGCGTTCGCCGCGCCGGACAACCCGGTCCGCGCGCCCTGTGTCACTACAGGCACGCCAAGAGAACCCGCGGCCCGCACAACCTCCGACACCTCGGCGGTCGTCGACGGCCGCACCAGCAACCTAGGTACACCGGCCGTGCAGAAGGTCGCGTGATCGTTGCGATGGCCGTCCAGTACGTCGGGATCGTCGACGACCGCCTGGTCGCCCAGCGCCGAACGCAGTCGCGCGACCAGTGGATCGGACGAGGTCATCCCTCGTCCTGTTCGGCGAGGAGCTGCAGGATCAACTCTGCCCGCCGGACCCGCTCCCGCCCGAGTGCTTCCGCCGTACCGGCCAGGTGGGCGCCGACCGGGTAGATGTTCGGCGCGTTCCGCAGGCCCATCTTCAGGTACACCGGCGCCGCGAACCGGACGATCTCCGGTACGTCGTAGAACCGCACATGCCCGCCCTGGTCGTCCGGCACCTCGATGTACATGTCGATCGGCATGGTCGTGACGGACCGGATCTCCGCCAGCATCGGCACCGGGAGGTCGGTCGACACGTTGAGACTCGTCGCACCCAACCGCTCGTACAGCCGGGCGGTCGGTGCGTTCGGCAACGGCATCAGCACCGACGTCTTCAGCACGAGGTCCGCAGGCAGCTCTCCTTCGACCTTCAGCTGACCGAGGAGTTCAAGTACGCCGATATCCCCGACCAGCAGGCTTCGTGCGCCGAGCTCCACCGCCCGGAACGCGTCACACAGCGACGCGGCAACCATCTCATTGCCCCGCGCAACACCGCCGGCCGCGGCCGACACCTTGGCCTGCCCACCGATGTCCCAGGCACCGCGCGGCCCGAGGAACAGGCAGACCTCGACCCCGGCCGAGGCACCGAGCGAGAGCATCTCCTCGATCTCGGCGTCCGTCAGCATCATCACGCCACTGCCCTGCGACACCCGGTCGATCGTGATCCCGCGACTCTTGGCCTCCTCCAGCACCGCGGTCATCACTCGCGGCCCTTCACAGGAAGGGATCTCCACCTTGTACGGTGATCCGTCCGGGAAGGTCCGTGTGGACGTCTCACCGGGGCGGAAACCGCGATCGGCCAGCAGCGCGTGGGCTTCGCGAAGGTTCATCTGTCACTCCAGGGTCCAAGCCGCCCGGCCGACGTCAGGTCCCGCGCCGTACCGGTGATCTCCAGGTCGAAACGCTCGGCCGACTCGGTCAGCAGGCCCGGCGTCACCATCAACTCGTTCGGGGACAGCGTGTCCTTGATCCGGGCCAGCCGGAGCTCGGACCAGTCGCGCCGGCCGCACATCGTGATCGCGGCCAGGACGGCAGCCTCATCGTCTTCCATCACCATCGGCAACCGGGACCGGCGGGCTCCGCCGGCACCGGAGGTCAACGCGTTCACGTAACTCGCCTGCAGGTCGATCTGCTCCAGCAGGCGGGCCGGGATCACATCGGCCAGACCGAGACCCGATGCGTTCCCGTGCGATGCCGGAGACAGCGAATGCACGCTGATCGCGGCGATCGACGGCGACTCGAACTCCGGGATCCCGTGCACCCAGCGCCGGCCGATCACGTTCGTGTCCATCCCGGCCCCGGACTTGTCCTTGCCCATCTCGTCCACGACCAGCACGTCCAGCTGATCGAACGGCAACCGCCCGAGCAGGCTCCCGGCCCTTTGCAACAAGGCGTTCTCAGCCGATCCGGCGATGCCGTCGGCCCCGACCAACTCGACCGCCGCGGTCCGTTCCATTGCGTTCTCGAGGATCGCGAGGCCACCCAGGACCTTGCCCTGCGCAACGACCGTCCGGGCCGCATCCTCGATCGCGGCACCGAGCGACGGAATGCCGCCGGCATGCAAGGCGGCCGCGCCCGCGTGGTTGCCCAGCCCGATGGCAAGGACCTTCGCCAGGCCGCTCTCGATCGGACCGTGGAAGTCGGTGTGCGGCTTGACCCGGTTGACCAGCAGTACGCCGTCCGCCTTCGCCGCCAGGACGTCGTGGTGCACCGGCGTACCGTCGGACAAGGTGCCGACGACAACAGTCTCCATCGTTGCCTCGACCGGGCAACCGACGGACTCCGGCGTGATCCCGAGACCGGCGAGCATCTCCCGCTGACCGTCCGCGGTCGCCCCGCCATGTGAGCCCATCGCCGGTACGACGAACGGCGCGGCACCGACGGACAACAGCCAGTCGACTGCGGCCTTCACGACGGGAAGGAGATCGTGGATCCCGCGGCTGCCCGCGGTCACGGCGATCCGCGCGCCGGGAAGGACCCGCTCCCGCAACGGCTCCAGAGCTTCGCGCGCGGCGGCGTACGGGTCCGGCGAGGTCGGCAGATCCGTGAGCAGCCGCCGGGCCGGTGTGACCTGCGGGATCACACCGGTCGGCCGCAGACCACGAATGGCCTCGAAAGGCCCCCAAGGACTCGAGGACGTCATCAGTGGCTCTGCCGTCCTACGGCTGAACCGGTGTGGCCGATCAGGAAGTCCAGATCGCAGCCCTGGTTGGCCTGCGTCACGTGGTCGACGTACAGCCGCGCCCAGCCCCGATCGGTCGGCGGCGCCGGCGGCTGCCAGTCGGCCCGCCGCTTCTCCAGCTCCTCGTCGGACACATCCAGATGCAACCGTCGAGCCGGTACGTCGAGCTCGATCCAGTCACCGGTCCGCACCAGCGCCAACGGTCCACCGACCGCCGCTTCCGGCGTGACGTGCAGTACGACGGTGCCGTACGCCGTACCGCTCATCCGGGCGTCCGAGATCCGCACCATGTCGTCGACACCGATCTCGGCGAGCTTGCGCGGGATCGTCATGTTCCCGACCTCGGGCATGCCCGGGTAGCCGCGCGGGCCCGAGTTCTGCAGCACGAGCACGGTGTCCTCGTCGACGTCGAGGTCCGGATCGTCGACCGCCTTGTCGTACTCCTCGATGCTGCTGAACACCAGCGCCTTGCCGCGGTGCTGCAACAGCCGCTCGGACGCGGCCGACTGCTTGATGACCGCGCCGTCCGGTGCCAGATTCCCCTTCAGTACGGCGGTCCCGGCACCACTGCCGAGCGGGTCGCCGACCGGCCGGATCACCGCGGTCGCCGGCTGACCCTCCTGACCACTCCAGTCGGTCCGCTCCGCGGTGGCGACGTTCTCGCCCATAGTCTTGCCGGTCACGGTGATCGCGTCGGCCTTCAGCAGCGGAAGGATCTCCCGCATCACCGCGGGCAGCCCGCCGGCGTAGTAGAAGTCCTCCATCAGGTACCGCCCACCCGGCCGGAGGTTGGCCAGTACCGGAGTGGTGCGCGCGATCCGGTCGAAGTCGGCCAGGGTCAACGGAACCTGGCTCCGCC
>Ga0193707_1001012_pt1 | contig 10196 bp, 10 predicted proteins | sample U3c2metaG_FD_143043 | JGI IMG/M metagenome (GOLD analysis project Ga0193707, IMG submission 143043) | Soil microbial communities from a riparian zone of the East river system, Colorado, United States - U3c2 | ecosystem: Environmental > Terrestrial > Soil > Riparian zone | place: USA: East River...
TCTCCGACACTCTGCACCTTGGTCTCGGGGTCGGGCCGCTGACCTCGTTCGGCGTCGGCACGGCGATCGCGACGACGTTCTCCTACTTCGCCAACCGCTACTGGACGTTCCGGCACCGCGACACGAGCGGCCTCGGCCGCGAATACGTCGTCTTCTTCATGCTCAACGGCGTCGCCCTGGTCATCACCTGGGTGTTCATCGGTGTCACCCACTACGTCCTCGGCCTGCACAACGGCATCGCGTTCAACGTCGCGCAGGTCGTCGGGACGGGCGCCGCGACGCTGTTCCGCTACTGGGCCTACAAGCGGTGGGTGTTCCTGCCCTCGTCGGCCCCGCCGGTCGACCCGCACACGGGCCTGCCCGAGGCGAGCGCCGAGACGGAGACCGCCCCGGCCGACGGCCCTGAGTCTGAGCCTGCACCTGCGCCTGAGCCGCTGCCCGCCGGTCCGGCTAGGCGGGTCCGCTGACGACGCGCTCCTTGGCGAGCAGCGCTTCCTCACGCTTGCGCAGGAAGATCGCGAAGGTGGCCGGGCGTGACTTGACCAGCTCCAGCCGTCCGCCGTCGGCGGTGGCGAGCGAACGCGCCAGATAGAGCCCGAGGCCGGTGCCCTGCCGGCCGCTGACGTTGCGGTCGAACACCCGGCGTTCGAGCTCGGGCGGCACGCCCGTGCCCTCGTCGCCGACCTCCACGACGATCGAGGTCGCCGTCTCCTTGGTGTGGATGGTGACCTTGCCGTTGCCGTGCACGAGCGAGTTGTCGAGCAGCGTCGCGACGATCTGTGAGAGGCCGCCCGGGCTGACCACGGCGGTGAGCCCGCGCACCCCGGACAGGCCGATCCGGCGGCTCTCGCGCCGGAAGACCGGCTCCCACTCCTTGACCTGCTGCGTGACGATCTCATCCACCCCGATCGGGACCGCGTCGCCGGTCGGGTCGTGCTTGGCGCGGGCGAGGAGCTGCTCGACGACGGCCGCCAGCCGCTCGACCTGCGCGGCCGCGGCGGCGCCCTCCTCGCGTACGACGTCGGGGTACTCCGCCGCCTCGATCATCTCCTCCAGCCGCATCGACAGCGCGGTCAGCGGCGTACGGAGCTGGTGGCTGGCGTCGGCGGCGAACTCCCGGCTCGCGGCGAACAGGTCGGCGATGCGCACGGCGCTGCGGTCGAGCACCTCGGCCACCTTGTCGACCTCCGGCACGCCGTAGCGACGCCGCCGTGGCCGGGCGTTTCCGGACCCGAGCCGATCGGCGGTCTCGGCCAGGTCGATCAGCGGCAGGGTCAGCTTGCGCGCCTGCACCATCGCGAGGGCGACCGCCACGCCCACGCCGAACACCACGAGGCCGCCGATGAGCAGGAACGTGCGCACCGCGTCGGCCTCGACGTCGGCGGCGTCCCGCGAGACCTGGACGTGGATGCCCCGGTCGTTGGCCGCCATCTTCGTGATCACGTGGTCGCCCTTGCCGGGGGCATCCCCGGCGGCGATCTCCGAGCCGTCGGCCAGGGTCACCATGATGTACCGGCCGGGGAACTCCTTGGCGATCTGGTCGCCTGTGATCGACTGGTGCATCTCCTCACGGAGGTTCACGCCCGCGACGACGGTCGCCGCCTCCCGCTCGACCTGCTGCTGCGCCTCGTCATAGATCAGGCGCTCGGTGGCGTACGCCAGCGGGATGCCGAGCAGGAGCACGGAGACGACAGCGACGGCGAGCGTCGACAGGAGCAGACGTCGCCTCATGGGGGTGCCTCTCTTCCGACCGTGACGTGATGCCGTGGTTCACGTCACGGTCCGCCGGTCAGTCGCCTCGTTCGAACCGGAATCCGACTCCGCGCACGGTGGTGATGTAGCGAGGGCTTCCCGCGTCGTCCCCGAGCTTGCGGCGCAACCAGGAGATGTGCATGTCGAGGGTCTTCGTGGAACCCCACCAGTTGGTGTCCCACACCTCGCGCATGATCTGCTCACGGGTGACGACCTTGCCGGCGTCGCGTACGAGCACGCGCAGCAGGTCGAACTCCTTGGTCGTGAGCTGCAACTCCTGGTCGCCCATCCAGGCACGCCGGGACTCGGCGTCGATCCGCACACCTTGCACGATCGGCGTCTCGGTGCTGCCCCGGCGCAGCAGTGCACGGACCCGGGCGAGCAACTCCGCCAGCCGGAACGGCTTGGTGACATAGTCGTCGGCCCCGGCATCGAGTCCGACCACGGTGTCCACTTCGTCGGCGCGGGCGGTCAGGATCAGGATAGGAACGCCATGCCCCTCGGCCCGCACTCGGCGGGCCACCTCAAGGCCGTCGAGCTCGGGAAGACCGAGGTCGAGCACGATCAGATCCACACCGCCCCCCAGCGCCCGTTCGAGGGCCTGCGGACCGTCGGGACTGACTTCGACGTTGTATCCCTCCCGCCGCAAAGCTCTGGCAAGAGGCTCGGAGATGGACGTGTCGTCCTCGGCGAGCAGTACTGAGGTCATGAGCCGATCGTAGAGCTATTCAAGAACGTTTCCTCCGTAGTAGAGGGGGCTTGACCTGCGATTTGCCAGTCATAGACGTCCCTTGAAAGGGCCAAATCCGAGCTAATGAGCGTTAATTGGCGCGACCATCAGACCGGCGTGACCCCATGGCGGCGGTCGGAGAACGATCGATCTTTTCCTCGAGCCGCCGCGAACCGCGCCGTCAGCTCGCGTCTCAGGTCCTCCGGCTCGATGATCGCGTCGACGACGAGTTCGCCCGCAAGCCTTACGATATCGATGTCCTCCTCGTACTCGTCGCGCAACTTCTCGATGTAGGCCGCCCGCTCGCGCTCGTCCTCGATCGCCATGATCTTGTTGTAGTAAACGGCGTTCACCGCGGCTTCGGCGCCCATCACCGCGATCTTGGCGGTAGGCAACGCAATTGTGGCGTCGGGGTCAAAGCCTGGACCCGCCATGGCGTACAGCCCGGCGCCGTACGCTTTTCGGACGACTACGCAGATCTTGGGCACCGTGGCCTCCGACACGGCGGTGATCATCTTGGCGCCGTGCCGGATGATGCCCTGGCGTTCGACCGCCGTACCAACCATGAATCCGGGCACGTCGGACAGGAACAGCAGCGGCACGTTGAAGGCGTCACAGAGCTGGATGAACCTCGTCGCCTTGTCCGCGGAGTCGACGAAGAGCACGCCGCCCTTGAACATCGGGTTGTTCGCGACCACGCCGACGGGCCGGCCGTCGAGCCGCCCGAAGCCCACGGTCAGCTCCCTCGCCCACAGGCTGTGGATCTCGAAGAAGGAGTCCTCGTCGAGCAGGCCCTTGACGTAGCGGCGCATGTCGAAGGCGACGCGCTCGCTGGCCGGGACGAGCTTGCGCAGGTCTACCGGCTTGGGGTCACCCGGCTGTGCCCCGGGTGGCTCCTGCTCCCAGTGGGACGGAAGGTAGGACAGGAAGTCGCGTACGGCGTCCAGGGCCTGCGGCTCGTCCTTGGCGAGGAAGTGCCCGCAGCCGGAGACCGAGCAGTGCATCTTGGCGCCGCCCATCTCCTCCAGCGTGGTCTTCTCCTTGACCACCATCTCGACCATGCGGGGGCTGCCGAGGTACATCGAGGCGTTGCCGTCGACCATCGCCACGAAGTCGCAGAAGGCCGGGATGTACGCGCCGCCCGCCGCGCTCGGCCCGAACAGCGCGCAGACCTGCGGAATCGAGCCGCTCGCCCGTACCTGGGTGTGGAAGATCTTCCCGGCGCCGCGGCGGCCGGGGAACATCTCGACCTGGTCGGTGATCCGCGCGCCGGCCGAGTCGACCAGGTAGACCATGGGGACGCGGGTGCGGTAGGCGCGCTCGATGATCCGGACGATCTTCTCGACCGTACGGGCGCCCCAGGAGCCCGCCTTGACCGTCGAGTCGTTGGCCATGAGCGCGACCGGCCGGCCGCCGATCGTCGCCGTGCCGGTCACGACGCCGTCGGCGGGGAGGTCACCCGCCAGCGCGTTGGCGTACAGGCCGTCCTCGACGAAGGACCCGGCGTCGACCAGCAGGCGGATGCGCTCGCGCGCGAACAGCTTGCCCTTGCCGGCGTTGGCGTCGTGGTACTTCGGCGCACCGCCGCGCTCGACGTTCTCGCGAAGTTCGGCCAGGTGAGGGTGGCCCGGCTCGTCCTGTGATGGCTGCATTGTGTGCTCGGTCACGATCGGACTTTACCCCGTGGCCCGCGACCGCCCACGTGCGGCGTCGGCCAGGTGCCGATCCCGGCCCGGGGCCTAGCCTGAGGCCATGCCCAACGATGATCTGCCGAAGTTCACGCTCGCCTTCCCGGGTCCGTTACGCGACCGGCTGGTGGCCGCGGTCCTGGCCGGAGACAAGACCGCGACGACCGGGCTGCTGGTGGAGTACGAGCGGGCGGCCGAGCCGCTGCCCGCCGCCGGCGAGCTCGCCGTGATGGTCGACTCCTCGGACCGCCCGGTGGCGATCGTGGAGACGACCGACGTACGGGTGCTGCCGTACGGCGAGGTCGACCTCGCGTACGTGCGCGCGGAGGGCGAGGGGCATGCGTCCGTGTCCGCGTGGCGCGCGGACCACGAACGGTTCTGGCAGGGCGAGGAGATGCGCGCGTCGCTCGGCGACCCGGACTTCACGGTCGATGACCGGACGCGGGTCGTGGCGCAGCGGTTCCGTGTCGTCGAACGGCTCGCGGCCCTCGCGGTCGATGAGCTGCTGGACATCGTGGACGAGAACGACGAGGTCATCGGGCAGCTTTCCCGCGGCGAGGCGACGGCGCGACGGCTGCGGCACCGCTGCGTCTTCGTGTTCGTACGGGACGGCGAGGGCCGGATCTTCGTCCATCGGCGGACCCCGATCAAGCTGGTCTGGCCCTCCTTGTACGACATGTTCGTGGGCGGCGTGGTCGGCGCGGGCGAGTCCTACGACGAGGCGGCGCTGCGGGAGGCGGAGGAGGAGCTGGGCGTGTCCGGCCTGTCCCGGCCGGTGCCGCTGTTCTCCTTCCTGTTCGAGGACCCCGGCCACACGTGGTGGTCTCGCGTGTACGAGGTCCGCTGCGACCTGCCGGTCTCGCCCCAGGCCGAGGAGGTCGCCTGGCACGCCTTCCTCACGGAGGAGGAGCTCGAACAGAACCTGCCCGAGTGGGAATGGGTCCCGGACGGCCTGGAGGCCTACCACCGCCTCCGCGGCCTGGGCGAGGCGTGAGGCGTTCGGCGTTCGAGCCCAGGCCCTCACACGGTGAGGACGATCTTGCCGGTGGTGCGGCCCGTCTCGCCCAGGGCGTGGGCCTTGGCGGCCTCCTCCAAGGGGAAGACCGTGTCGATCTCGGCGTGCAGGCGGCCGGACTCCACGAGGGCGACGATCTCGCCCAGCGCGGCGTAGTCCGGTTCGACGAGGGTCCAGCCGGTCGCGATGCCGCGCTTGGACGCCTCGGCTCGCAGTTCGCCGGTGACCGGAGGGACGATCGAGACGAGGGTTCCGCCGTCGCGCAGCGTACGCAGGGAGCGCGGGCCGTAGTCGCCGCCGACCGTGTCGAGCACGACGTCCACGTCGCGTACGGCCTCGGCGAAGTCGACGTTCCGGTAGTCGATGACCTCGTCGGCGCCCAGGGCGCGGACCAGCGCGTGCTTCGGCGCGCTGGCGGTGCCGATGACGTGGGCGCCGCGCGCCTTGGCGATCTGTACCGCGACGTGGCCGACGCCGCCGGCCGCGGCGTGGATCAGGACCCGCTGGCCCGCCCGGAGTCCGGCGGTGTCGACCAGGCCCTGCCACGCGGTGAGGGCGACGAGCGGGATGGCCGCCGCCCGCACGTGGTCGATCGAGGCCGGCTTGCGGGCGAAGTGCCGCGGCGGCGCGGTGACGTACTCCGCGTACGCCCCGGCGGGGTGCGGGAAGCGTGGCATGCCGAACACCTCGTCGCCCGGCTCGTACAGGGTCACGCCCGGGCCGACCTCCTCGACCACGCCCGACACGTCGAAGCCCAGGATGGGCAGCGAGCCGCCGAACCGGCCGCCCGTCGCGCGGGCCTTCCAGTCGGCCGGGTTCACCCCGGCCGCGCGCACCCGTACGAGGATCTCCACCGGTCCCGGTTCGGGTCGCTCCACCTCGACGACTCTCAGAACCTCCGGGCCGCCCAGCTCGTCCTGGGCGATCGCCTTCATGCTGGTCATCACCGTCTCCTCTCGTTCGGTGAGACCCAGCCTGGGGGACGCGGAACCGGTCCCGAAAGTGGCCAGATAGTCAATACATGAAAGGATCTGGCCATGACGCATCGCGTTGTGGTTCTCGCGCTGGACGGCGCGATCCCGTTCGAGCTGGGGATCCCCGGCCGCATCTTCGGCGCCGCTCTCGGCCCCGGCGGCGAGCCGCTGTACGACGTGGTCACCTGCACGCTGGACGGCGCCCCGGTGCGTACCGCGGCCGACTTCGCCATCAGCGTCGACCACGACGCCACGGCGCTGGCCGGCGCGGACACCGTCGTCATCCCGCCGTTCGCCTTCGCGGATCCGCCGCCGCCGGACGCCCTCGCCCGCGTACGGCCCGGCACGCGGATCATGTCCATCTGTACGGGCGCGTTCGTGCTGGCCGCCGCCGGTCTGCTCGACGGCCGGCCCGCGACCACCCACTGGGGCGAGGCGGGCCGCTTCCAGAAGCTGTTCCCGAAGGTCCGGCTCGACCCCGAGGTGCTGTTCGTGGACGACGGCGACCTGCTCACCTCGGCGGGAGCCGCCGCGGGCGTCGACCTGTGCCTGCACGTCGTACGCCGCGACCACGGCAGCGAGGTCGCCAACCGCGCGGCGCGCCGCTGCGTCGTGCCGCCGTGGCGCGACGGCGGCCAGGCGCAGTACATCGAGCGTCCCGTACCCGAGCCGCACGACACCGGCACCGCCCCCGTACGCGCCTGGGCGCTGGAGCGCCTCGACCGCCCGCTCTCGCTGACCGACCTGGCGACGGAGGCGGGGATGAGCGTCCGTACCCTCAGCCGACGGTTCCAGGAGGAGGTCGGGATGAGCCCGGGTCGCTGGCTCACGCACCAGCGCGTCGAGCGGGCCCGTCACCTGCTGGAGGCCAGCGACCTGCCGGTGGACCGGATCGCCCGGCTGGCGGGCTTCGGCACGGCCGTCTCGCTCCGCCAGCACCTGCACGCCGCGCTGGGCGTCTCCCCGATCACCTACCGGCGGGCGTTCCATCCGCAGGAGCCCGCACCGATGAGTTCCGCGCGGCCGGGCGGTCGGTAGGTTCGAGGACCGAGTCAAGGAGCCGGACATGGGTGTGGAAACGAAGAGCGGGCTGTCCACGGCGGGGCTGGACCGCATGCGTACGGTGCTGGCGAGATCCGTCGAGGGCGGAGAGGTGTCCGGCCTGGTCGCGCTCGTCCACCGGCACGGGCAGACGCACGTGGTCGCGCTCGGCGCGCAGGCGGTCGGCGGAGACGTGCCGATGCGCCGCGACACGCTCTTCCGCATCGCCTCGCTGACCAAGCAGGTCACGGCCGTGGCGGCGATGATCCTCGTCGAGGAGTGCCGGCTGCGGCTGACCGACCCGGTGGACGACCTGCTCCCGGAGCTGGCCGACCGCCGTGTCCTGCGGCGCCTCGACGGCCCGCTCGACGACACGGTGCCCGCCGAGCGCCCGATCACCGTGCACGACCTGCTGACCTTCCGGCTCGGCATCGGCGCGATCCTGGCGCCCCCGGGCACCTACCCGATCCAGCGGGCGCTGGCCGAGGCCGGGATCGACCGCGGCCCGGACGGTCCGACCTATACCCCCGACGAGTGGATCAAGCGGCTCGGCGCGCTGCCGCTGGCCTGCCAGCCGGGGTCGGCCTGGATGTACCACACGCCGGCGGACGTACTCGGGGTGCTGATCGCGCGCGCCGCCGGCCGCCCGCTGCCCGACTTCCTGCGCGAACGCGTCTTCGAGCCGCTCGGCATGAACGACACCGGCTTCCACGTACCGCCGGAGAAGCTCGGCCGGATCGCGGTGAGCCATGAGAAGGACCCGCGGTCCGGGGCGCTGGCACCCCGCCCCGAGCCGGACCGCACGTGGGACCGCCCGCCGGCCTTCCCCTCCGGCGGTGGAGGCCCCGCCTGCTCTCGACCGCCGACGACTACCTGGCGGTCTGCCGCATGATGCTGAACAAGGGCCGGTACGACGGCGGCCGCCTCCTGTCCCGGCCGTCGGTCGAGGTGATGACCACCGACCACCTGACGCCCGCGCAGAAGGCCGGCAACGAGATGTTCCTCGGCTCGGGCGGCTGGGGGTTCGGCGTCGCGGTCGACGGTCACCGCGACGACCTGGCCACCCGGCCCGGACGGTTCGGCTGGGCCGGCGGCCTGGGCACCTCGGCCTACACCGATCCGGCGGAGGACCTGGTCAGCGTCCTGATGACCCAGACCGCCATGACCTCACCGCTCCCCCCGCACGTCTTCCAGGACTTCTGGACGTCGGCGTACGCGGCGATCGACGACTGAGCCTCAGGCCGGCTCGCCGGAGAACGCGCTTCCCGACCCGTTCGTGACCCGGAGGAACTCCAGTTTCTCCGCGTCGGAGGAACCCGCGGCCACCGTGTAGACGACGAGCCGGACGTCGCAGCCGGGGACGGTGAGCACGTCGCAGTCGCACGTCAGCTCGCCGACCTGGGGGTGCACGATGATCTTGCGTGCCGAGACGTGCAGGCCGACCGCGCCCTCGTCCCAGAGCCGGGTGAACTCCGTGCTGCCGGCGCGCATGTCCGCGACAAGGTCGACCAGTCCACGGTCACGGGGGTGGTCGACGAGGGCCGTACGCAGGTCGGCGACGAGGGCGCGGCTCAGGGCGTCGCCGTCGTTGAGCACGGGCCAGGCCGCGAGCCCTCGGGGCCCGGCGGCGAAGACCGCCCGCACCAGGTTCCGCTCGGCCCGCGTCCGCGCGCCGGGGTCGCCCAGCAGCACCGCCCAGGCGGGAGTCCAGGACAGCAGGGTCCAGTCGGCGCTGAACACGCCCACCGGGAGGTCCCCGAGGCGGGCCAGCATCCGCTGGACCCCCGCGGGAATGTGCGTGGAGATCGTCCCCTCCCGCGGCGGGAGCAGGCCGGCCAGCCGGTAGGCGTGATCGCGCTCCATGGGGTCCAGCTGCAGTGCCCTGGCCAGGCTCGCGACGACCTGCGCCGAGGGGCTCGTGGCCCGCCCCTGCTCCAGCCGCACCACATAGTCGACCGACAGCCCCGCGATCTCGGCGAGCTCCTCGCGTCGCAGCCCCGCCGCACGCCGTCCGGGCCGCGCGGTCCGCCCGACGTCGAGGGGAGAAAGCCGGTCGCGCCAGCGGCGCAACGCCGTTCCGAGGGTCTCGTCCACGCCTTCATTGTGCCCGCTGTATCGCCACTCTTCCTGGTACTGGCCGTCCCACCGTCGCGGAGGGCACTGGTCCTCCGCTCGTCACCGGCCGAGTATGAACCCATGACCACAACGTTCATCACCGGAGCCAACAGGTCCCTCGGGTACGAGACCGCCCGCCGGCTGGTCGAGGCCGGCCACACCGTCCTGCTCGGCGCTCGCGATCCGGAGCGCGGCCGGGCGGCCGCCGGCGCACTCGGCGCCCGTTTCGTCCAGATCGACGTGACCGATGACGCGTCGGTGGCCGCGGCCGCCGCCGACATCGGGGCACGCGAAGGGTTCATCGACGTCCTCATCAACAACGCGGGCATCCACGGCACGCGCGGCCCCGCCGACCAGATCACGGCCGCTGACGCGGGTGCGGTGTTCGAGGTCAACGTCGTGGGGATCGTCCGGGTGACGCACGCGTTCCTGCCGCTGCTGCGCGAGTCCGCGAACCCGGTCATCGTCAACGTGTCGAGCGGCATGGGTTCGTTCGCCGTGACCCACGACGCCGAGCGCGTTGAGTCGAGGATCGTCACGCCGCTCTACACGTCGTCGAAGGCCGCCGTGACCATGCTGACGACGCAGTACGCGAAGGCCTGGACGGACGTGAAGGTGAACGCGGCCGACCCGGGCTACACCGCGACCGACTTCAACGGCCACAGCGGCCCGCAGACGGTGACCGAGGGAACCGACGCGATCGTCGAACTCGCCACCATCGGCACGGACGGCCCGACCGGGACCTTCCGAGACCGCCAGGGCGCGGTGGCCTGGTGATCAGCGAGGCCCGCGTCATCACGACGAAAATGACGCAATGAATAACAATGGAGAAAAGGCGCCTATCCAAGGCTGGTAAGTCCACATTAGTCTTCAGGGGTGGG
>Ga0193707_1001013_pt1 | contig 10187 bp, 10 predicted proteins | sample U3c2metaG_FD_143043 | JGI IMG/M metagenome (GOLD analysis project Ga0193707, IMG submission 143043) | Soil microbial communities from a riparian zone of the East river system, Colorado, United States - U3c2 | ecosystem: Environmental > Terrestrial > Soil > Riparian zone | place: USA: East River...
TATTGCCGAAAGGGTATGTACTCGCATTGTGTCAACGGCGGATGGATTCTTGGCAACACCATCGACGGTACGTATGTGCGCATTCCCTACGCTGACACGAGTCTCTACCGAGTCGCAGACAATGCCGACGAGGAAGCGCTGGTCATGTTGAGCGACATCCTGCCGACAGGATTTGAGTGCGGCGTACTCAACGGCAAAAGTCAGCCGGGAGCAACTGCTGCAATTGTGGGCGCAGGACCGGTCGGACTCGCGGCTCTGCTTACGGCACAGTTCTTTTCGCCGTCTGACATCATAATGGTCGACGTTGACGACAATCGTCTCACGGTATCGAAGCGCTTCGGCGCTACAGCGACTGTGAGCAGTAGTGACGGCAAAGCAGCAGAAGCGGTCATGCAGCTGACTGCAGGGCGAGGCGTTGATACTGCAATCGAGGCGGTCGGCATACCAGCTACGTTCGGGCTTTGCGAAAATATAGTTGCACCAGGGGGAACCATTGCCAACATCGGCGTGCACGGATCGAAAGTGGACCTCCATTTAGAGCGACTTTGGTCACACAACATAACCATTACCACCCGATTGGTGGATACTTTCAGCACGCCCATGCTGCTCAAGACGGTCCAGTCTCGGAAGGTCAATCCCAAGCTTCTGGTTACTCACCATTTTCCGCTTGACCGCATTCTGGAAGCTTACGACACGTTCGGAAAAGCGGCCAGTACGCAGGCGCTTAAAGTGATCATCGAAACCTAGCGCTGCTTTTTTGCGATACTGACTGGATGGAGGTCCGCGCCCTCACCGGAGATACCAACCAGGGATGAAGCGGTGGGATTACTGGTGTCACGTTCTGGCCGCGTGCCGATACCACAGAACGCCATTCGCCGATCGTAGAGCGTAAATGCGCCAACAGGGTGGAGGACATTTTCTGCTGTCACTAGGGGAGACGTCTCATCTCTACCGAGTTCGAACTCAAGCTCGCCGCACCACCAGCCAAATTGGAAAAGTTGAGGCGCGTGCTCCTGGCGATGCCCACCGTGAAGTCGGAGGTCCGGTTGAAGCTCGTCAGCACGTACTACGACACACCTACGCTTGCACTCCACCGAGAGCGGTTATCGTTTCGGGTGCGCAAGCAGGGCCGGGAGTTCGTACAGACTGTCAAGGCCGAAAATCCCACTCTGGCGGACGTGTTGGAGAGGAAGGAGTGGGAAGACCAAATCCCGAGCAAGCGGCCGGTTCTTGATGCACCGAAGACTGGCAAGTGGCTGCCCGATACGGACCGCGATGACGAATTGCGTCCAGTCTTCACGACGACGGTCACGCGAACGGTTATCGCAATCAGCCCGGGTCCATCCGCTCAGATCGAGGCGGCCATTGACGAGGGCGAGATCCGCGCTTCCAACGGCGATGCCGTCGAGCCGATCAGCGAAATCGAGCTTGAGCTCAAGAATGGCGATCCGCTGGTGCTCTTCGACGTGGCGCTGCAATTGCTCGAAACTGCGCCAATCCGCATTGAGGTGCGCAGCAAGGCCGAGCGAGGTTATCGACTGCTTGGAACCGACGGGCTAAGACCGCAGGCAGTCCGTGTGGGACCCGTCGCGCTCGATCCTGCCATGAGCGTCGAGGCCGCGCTGGAGCGCATCGGGCGACGCTGCCTTACCCATCTTCTTAGCAACGAACAGGCTGCGCTGGCGGGTGAGCCTGAAGGCATCCATCAAATGCGAGTCACCATTCGGCGTCTTCGCTCCGCGCTTTTGGCTTTGAAGCGGCCGCTGCAGAAAAAGCATTACCACTGGGCCTCGGAGGAGTTGAGATGGCTCGCTCACACCCTGGCTCCGGTGCGCAATTTGGATATTTTTGCCGCCTGCCTGGTCCGCCCGGTCACCCACGCGTTGCCGGCCGGCCTCGACTTCGAACGCCTCATCGACGCCACGGAGCGCCGGCGGCGTGCAGCGCTTGACCATGCTAAACAGACGATCATGTCCGAAAGATACACTGAATCGATGTTGCGATTGTTGCGATGGTTTGTAGCGCGTGGATGGCGTGATCAGCAAATATCAGAGCACGCGGTCGTGCTTTTAGCTCCTATCGTCGATGTTGCCCCCGACCTGATCGAACGGCATCATCGCAAGGCTCGGATGCGTAGCAAGAAGTTCGAAGAGTTGACGGCAACTCAGCGGCACAGGTTGCGTATTGCGCTGAAGAATTTGCACTACATCGTCGAATTTTTGGGAAGCCTTTTTGACAAGGACCGAATTCGAACGTTCGTAAAGTGCTTGAAGTCATTGCAGGACGATCTCGGCTATGCAAATGACGTCCGAGTCGCCCACGACCTCGTTGATCAAATTAGCGAAGCAACAAATCAGGATGTTCGCGCGATCAATCGTGCGGGAGGGATCGTGCTAGGTTGGCACGAGCGGGTTCTTGCTGATCGCAATCCGAGGATCAGAAAGCATGTTCGTCGCTTTAGACGATTGGATCCTTTCTGGTGAGGCGAAAAAATGTTGGCTGGTGGCTTTTTTTGGAGGCCGACCCGCACTGATGTGCGGGCTTTGGCTTGCCTTGGCGCGTCGGTTGGCAGGAGAGATTCGATGTTCGGGCGCAACTTGCTCGGCAGACTGCCGGCTGACGCCAAGGCCCGGCCTCGAAAGGGCGCACAGCCGAAATGGGTTGCGCCCATGTCGGCGACGCTCACGGATGAAGTCTTCTCGCGACAGGGATGGTTATTTGAGCCGAAATGGGACGGGGAGCGCTGCCTCGCTTTTCGCCGTGGTCGAGATTTGGATCTTTTTTCGCGGAATCGAATTCGGCTGAACGCGAAATATCCCGAGGTGGTCGAAGCGATTTATCAGCAGCAAGCCACTTCTTTCATCGCGGATGGCGAGATTGTCACCTTCGACGGCGACATCACCAGCTTCGCAAAGCTGCAAGCGCGCATGCAGGTGGCGCACCCGCCGGCCGATCTGATTCGCAAGGTGCCGGTGTGGTTCTATCTTTTCGACTTGCTCTATCTGGACCGCTATGACATCCGCCAGGTTCCGCTCCGGTACCGAAAGGAAGTACTTCGCAATGCCTTCGACTTCCAGGGCTCCTTGCGGTTCACGGAGCACATCAAGACTGAAGGCGAGGCCTACTATCGAGCAGCGTGCCAGAAGGGATGGGAAGGTGTCATCGCAAAAAATGGGGACAGCGTGTACGTGTCCAGACGAACGCGCGATTGGCTCAAATTCAAGTGCAACCAAGAGCAGGAGTTCGTCATCGGCGGTTACACCGATCCACGAGGGTGTCGGACCGGGTTCGGAGCATTGCTGCTAGGTTTCTATCGCGGGCGAAAGCTCGTATATGCCGGCAAGGTCGGGACGGGGTTCGACCACGACCTGTTGCGGCGTCTGGGCGAGAAGCTTGCACGGCTGAAGACGCCGGTTTCCCCCTTTGCCGAGGACGGGCTGCCGCGACGCGGCGTGCATTGGGTGAAACCGAAGCTCGTCGCGCAAATCGGATTCACCGAGTGGACGGCGGGAGGCAAGCTGCGACATCCTCGATTCCTTGGCCTACGGCATGACAAGCGGCCGGAAGATGTCGTGCGTGAGAGCTGATGTGCGATGAGGTGAAATCCTCAATCCCGCCGACGAAACTCCAAAATAGTCGGAGGCACAACAATGTCGCTCACAGCATATCGAAGCAAAAGAGCTTTTACAGAGACGCCCGAACCAGTCGGGCAAGTGCGGCGAAGTAGCCGCAGACGCATCTTTGTCGTTCAAAAACACGATGCCACCCGGCTTCACTATGATTTCCGGCTGGCCGTAAATGGGGTCTTGGCGTCCTGGGCAGTACCCAAAGGGCCTTCGATGAACCCCGCGGACAAGCGCTTGGCGGTAAGGACGGAGGACCATCCGCTCGAATATGCGAGGTTCGAGGGCGTGATTCCACCCGGCCGATACGGAGCAGGAACGGTGATGGTCTGGGACTCGGGAAAGTATGAGCCACTGGAAAATCAGCCGCCAGAGGAACAGCTGGCTCGCGGCAAGATCCAAATTGGTTTGCAGGGCGAGAAAATGCGCGGCGGGTTCACGCTGATCCAAATCGCAAGACGATCTATGAATTCTAGCCGAAGAGATCACTGGTTGCTCATCAAAAGTCGCGACGAATACGCTGATCCGTCGTGGGATATCGAGAGCGTTCGTTTCGATCGCTCCGTTCTTACCGGCCGTAGTCTGAAGGAAATCAAGGACGGAAAGCCAGCAAAGCCCCGACTTGGCCGGCGCCGTGTTTGAATGGCGGCCGCTCATGCCGGTCGGTGGAGCGCCACCTACCGGCGGGTCTATTCGAGAGCACGGCCTGGAGGCGGTCGGTGGGCTCATCCTCAAAGTGCAAAGGTATTTGTTTCCCGATTTGGCCTCCGTCAATGCGGGACGCAGTGGAACCAGTAAGAGCGGCAGGTCGAGCGCGAAAAAGAAGGCGCGAGACCAGCACTTAGGATCTTCGGATCCGGAGGGTTCGATGTGGTTGTGGGCGGCATTCATTCTTTTCATATTCTTCCTGGTGGCGTTGGATCTGGGGATATTCCACCGGAAGACTCGCACAATAGCGTTCAAGGAAGCGCTGAAATTAAGCGGGGTGTGGATCGGCGTCGCGCTTGCCTTCAATGTCCTCATCTTCTTCGCCTATGAGCATCATTGGTTCGGGCTCGATCTCGCCGGGGGTGAGCCAGACGGACGCACAGCCGCGATTTTGTTCCTCACAGGTTATCTGATCGAAAAATCGCTCGGCTTAGACAATCTCTTTTTCATTGCCTTGATTTTTTCGTACTTCCGCATTCCGACAGCATATCAGCATCGCGTATTGTATTGGGGAATCCTCGGTGCAGTGATCATGCGCGCCGCGATGATCCTTGCCGGCACCGCGTTGATCGAGCGCGTCGACTGGATTCTCTACCTGTTCGGCGTGGTTCTAATCATGAGCGGGGTCAGGATGGGGCTGGTCGGGCACCCTCCGGACCTCGAAAAGAATCCGATTACTACGTGGACAAGACGATTCTTTCCTGTCTTGCCGGAATTCGCAGGTGAGCGACTTGTCGTGCGGCGAAAGGCGCAACTGCTTCTCACGCCGCTTGCGCTGGCATTGATCATGATCGAGGCCTCCGATCTGATTTTTGCCCTGGATTCCATCCCGGCGATTTTTTCCATCACGCGCGATCCGTTCTTGGTATTCACGAGCAATATTATGGCGTTGCTCGGCCTGCGTTCGCTCTACTTCGCACTGGCCGGAGCCGTCGACCGGTTTCGTTATCTCAGAAGCTCCCTTGGGCTGCTTCTGGTGCTGATCGGGAGTAAGTTGCTGTTGAAAGATGTTCTCGTTGAGGGACCGACCACTGTGTTTTTCACGCTCGGTGCTGTAGCGCTCATTTTGGCAGGCGGCGTCATTACATCGCTCCTTTTTGGGAGGCGTGCACGCAACTCCTCTTAGGAAATTCGCGCGCAGCGAAATAACCATCGCTTCAGCGTGTGGCTGTCGGCTAGATTCGCGGCGCTCGTGCCTATCTGCTTCAGCATGCCATACTCCCGCTCAGACCCCCGCAAAGGTCGCTGGGAACAAACGCAGATAGCCTTTCCAATAGGCACGTGGAGCCATTGGACACTCTGTTTACCGATTACTTAACGGGGGGCTCACCCGACCGCATTGGCTCCTGGAGTCGGGGCCACAGCGTGCGGATTTCCTGAGGCAGGACATGGATCACGTCCCGAATCTCACCGGGAGAAACATGGTTCTCTAGGGTCCGGAACACCGCACGCGCCGCATTCTCAGCATCGACTGATTGTTTCATCGCGATGCGCATGGTTATCCCAGCAAGGAACTCGTCACGCGAGCGTATCTTGTCCGGTTTTCCGGCGGGATGCCATGCCTCGTAATAGATGCCTCGGACCAGCATTGGGAGCTGGTCCCCGAGCTGAGCCGCCTCGTTGATTGTCAGACGATCGCGGAGACAGTGAAGCACTGCGCGCAGGACCTGATAGGCGCCGTGCCGGTCTACACCAAGCACCTGGGCGATTTCCTTGAGCCATGTGTTTGTCTTATGAAGCGTTTCGTCGAACACTTCGAGGCCCGTCGAGCTCACGTTCGCACCTTTTTGAATTCGAGTTCAGACATGCATGCAAGTCAAGTGCTGGCAGCCGCATATGCGCATCGTTCCGTGCATTTTGGCTGTCGACTATGGGCCCGGACGTCTGATGTCGCCTTGATCGCCGTCAATCTTTGTTTGCCATCCTCCGCCTGCTCGCGCTTACCTTGATCGTGGATGAGCCGAATGTACGCCTCCTAGCGTCAACATTGCCTCGGTCAGCGCAAATAGTGACAGGCGCTGGTGCGAGGTCATCGACCTCGAGGCAATCTTCTCCGGGAAGATGCGCCCGAGGCAGACGACTTGATCGTTCCGCGGATCGGATGTTTCGCCCTACAGCTCGGGCAGACGGTGGACTTCCTCTTCCACCCAAACCTGAGCCGAACTCGGCCATGCGACGTTCAGCCCACGGCTCATTGCGCAGTTCGACGGGCCATTGCTTCAGCAGCATTGCGGCCGAAGCCCTGGGTCTGGCTATGGACGGTTCACCGCGACAGTGGCACGGGATACCAACGATCAACGGCGCAGGATGCTGTGTCGGCGCGCGAAAATAAAACGCGTAAGGCGCGCGCCAGAAGTTGACGGGCATCAAGGCCGCAAATGATCAGGAGAGCTACAAAGAATCGCTTGGGCTAATCGGGTCACCATGTGCTATCGAGTCGCTGCAATGGCTCCGCGCGCTTACTGGAAAGGCTATCTCAAACTGTCGCTGGTTTCCTGTCCGATTCAGTTATTCCCCGCGACTTCCGATCGCGAAAAAATCAGATTTCACCAGATCAACAGGAAGACGGGAAAAAGGATCAAGTACATCAAGGTTGACGCGGTCACGGGTGAACCGGTGGACGATGAGGATATCGTAAAAGGTTATGACATCGGCAGTGGCCGTTACCTCGAAATCACTGAGGATGAGCTGGAGGCGATCGCGGTCCAAGGCACGCATACGATCGAGATCGACCAATTCGTACCGAAGGACGAGATCGACGAAATATACTGGGCCATTCCTTATTACATCGCGCCCGATGGGGATGTCGGGCGGCAGGCCTTCTCGGTGATCCGTGAAGCGATCAAGAGGGAGCACATGGTCGCACTTGGCCGCGTGGTGTTCACGACCCGCGAGCATGTGATCGCAATCGGACCACGGGGCAACGGCACCCTGGGCCTCACGCTCCGCTATCCCTACGAGGTCCGCGACGAGAAACTCTATTTCGGCAATATTACGGACGAGAAAGTCCCCAAGGACATGCTCGATCTTGCGGTCGAGATCGTCAGGTCAAAGGCCCGGCATTTCCAGCCCGACAAATTCGAGGATCACTACGAGAGCGCGCTCAGGGAGCTGATCGGGAAGAAGCAGCGCGGCGAGAAGATCCAAAAAGCCAGGAAACGTCCGCAAGCGCAGGTTATCAGCTTGATGGACGCACTGCGACGGAGCGCGGAGGCCGATCGTGCTCGCACTCAGCCCCAGCGAGCGCCTTCCCGCGGACAGCGAATGCCTCGAGGCCGATCAAGCACGCGATCCCGCAAGGCGGGCTGATGAAGCACTGCGACGGCGAGAGCAAAAACAAGGACCAAGACGAATTAAAGACGAAGGCGACCGCCGGAACGGAGTCCAGCCGCCGCAATCACAGTCATCGAGCGCGTGCCAGACGACGGCCACTGTTACCGCGACCGGACAATCAACGTTTCAACTGGATCGGAGAAAGGTACAGATGGATAAGATACGCGAGGTAGCCGTGGTCGTCGGCAGTCTGAGGAAAGGGTCACTGAACCGGCAACTGGCCAATTCGCTCGCCGAGCTTGCACCCGCGACGCTAAAACTCAACATCATCGATATCGGACATTTGCCGATTTACAACCAAGACGGCGATGAGGAGCCACCGGCTTCGTGGAATGAATTTCGCGATCGGATAAAGGCGGCCGACGCTGTTCTTTTCGTTACGCCCGAGCATAATCGTTCCGTCCCCGCCGCGTTGAACAACGCCTTGGACGTAGGCTCAAGGCCTTATGGAAAGAACGTGTGGAGCGGCAAGCCAGGCGCGGTCGTCAGCGCATCGCCCGGCGGTATCGGCGGATTTGGCGCAAATCATCATCTGCGGCAATCGCTGGTGTTTCTGAACGTGCCCGCGATGGCCCAGCCGGAGGCCTATATCGGTGGCGCCGACAAACTTTTCGACGCGACCGGCAAGCTTGCCAACGTTGGGACGCGTAAATTTCTACAAGGCTTCATGCAGGCCTATGCCGCGTGGATCACTGCGAATACCAGATCGTAACCAAGGAGGCTCGTCGTGAAAAAGAATCTGTTCGATTCTACTAGCGAGACGATGGCCTGCTCCCGGAGGCTGGTTCGCATGCCTAAGTAGCCGCCAAGCACGGCGTGATTGGCCACGAAGGCAGCTATCGAGCATGCTCACCTCGGTATTCGCGTCAACGAGTTGGCTCCGCGGTGGGTCGAACGCCAATGACAAACGGCTGGGACGAGGATAAAGGGCTCAACGCGCAGATGAAGGCCGCTGCGCCGAATGCATCGGGGCGCTGAACCGGAGGAGATGGCAGGCATGGTAGTACTATTTGTCTGTTTATGTGCATCACTTCGAGGCGAGTGGACTTGCCCCATTAACGCGTCCTGAACCGTTCAATCACCGCTGGAGGATCAAAATATGCCGAGCCAACAGGCCGCATTCCTATTCGATCTCGACGGCACGCTCGTCGACAGCGTGTATCAGCACGTGCTCGCCTGGCGTGAGGCACTCGAGGCTGAAAACATTGGGCTCTCAGTCTGGCGCATCCATCGCAAGATCGGTATGAGCGGTGGATTGTTGACGAACATGCTGCTGCGCGAAACGGGAACTCAGATCGATCCTGGGTTCAGCGATCGGGTTCGGCAGCACCATGCGGCCGCCTACAATCGCTATTCTGCCGATATTCGGCCGCTTCCAGGTGCCTGCGAACTCCTGGCCTATTTGACCGACGCTCGGATCCCGTGGGCGATCGCAACCAGCGGCCGGATGGAGACGGCCCGGCCAGCGCTTGAGTTGCTTGGTATCGATTTCGAGCGGGTGCCCGTCGTCACGCGCGACCAGGTTACGAACGGAAAGCCCGATCCTGACCTCTTTCTGACTGCCGCGGAGCGTTTGGCGGTCGATATAGAGACATCGTCGGTCGTCGGCGACAGCGTCTGGGATATGCTGGCAGCCCGGCGCGCCCGCGCTCTGGAGATTGGCATGCTGTCTGGCGGTTACGGCCGGGAAGAGCTGGAGCGCGCCGGCGCCTGTCGGGTCTACGAAGATCCGGCCGACCTTTTGATGCACATTGACGAGGTCGGAGGTCGTGGGTAGAGCCGGTGGACGGAGGAAGGCGGCATGACTTGCGGGTCGCCGGTGGGTCTCACAGGTGGTCCTGTTCGATCTCTTCGCACGAACGGCCGAACGCCGCGAGAGTCTCTTCTAAATAGTCGGGCAAAAGGGGTATTCCAAGGAGATAGGATGCAGTGCGTCTGTTGTGCACGCGCGCGGCCTCGGCCCTCAGATCATCCCAGTCGTCCAGGGTACCATCGCCTCGCCCGAGCCAGGTCATGGTGACAAGATCGACCTGTTCGTCTTCGCTCATGGCCTCGATAAATGCCACGAGCTCCTGGTCGACCGGATCGTCAGGTCGGTCCTCCAGTACCTCGGTCATGCGGTCGTCGGCCGGATTGGATCCATCATCATCGTCAAAGCTCGTGTCGACGTCCTTGACGTCGAATTCACGCGCTTTCAGAATAACAAAGCATACCTTTTCCGTCGAAATCGACAGGGTCGGAATCGCATCGGCCATTTTTCACCTCTGGGTGTTGGCACGGGTTTTCTGAGTTTCCTGAAATGAAGTGGTGGAATAGGCCTTGGTTCCGTAACGAGAATCGACCTCACTCGATTGCGATGCCTCAACGCTCGACCTCACTCGAAATCTCGGTCGAATGATCGATGCGGAAATTGCGACACGAGGTTTCGCCGCCAGTCGAGGCCCGTCAGATGATTGGGCAGCCGTACATCGTGCGACTTGACGGCCGTCAAGGCCAGATACGCGTGATTGGGCTATGCGGTTG
>Ga0193707_1001014_pt1 | contig 10183 bp, 8 predicted proteins | sample U3c2metaG_FD_143043 | JGI IMG/M metagenome (GOLD analysis project Ga0193707, IMG submission 143043) | Soil microbial communities from a riparian zone of the East river system, Colorado, United States - U3c2 | ecosystem: Environmental > Terrestrial > Soil > Riparian zone | place: USA: East River...
TTTCTGCCAGTGGGTCCCCCTGTGCTGGCCGAGGAACAGTCCGCCATTTCGGTTCGGCGCCTTGATCTGGCTCCGGTAGTTGCCGATGTTGTACGTACCCGTCTCCGGATCTTTAGTCACCCAATTGGCCGACGTGAGATAAGGCGCGTTGTCGAATCCTGGCGTCGATATCGGCACCGGCAGCATATCGAGCCCATGGCCATTTAACAGATCAGCGCCCTGCCAAATCACTTCCTGTGCCGGACCGGCACTGACTTTGGTAGGCGCGAGGGGATGCATTTTGCGCGTTGGTCCAGCGTCTCGTGGATCTGCTCGGCTTCACACTGGAGACCGAGAGCATAAATTTCCGTCGAGGCTGCTAACGTGCCAACGGTCACGGGCATCGTGTACCAATGACGGTCATATGAGGGTAAAGAACGGTAGGAGCCGCCGCGACCTAACGCGCTCTGACGCCGACAATATTCTTCCTGACCGTTTGAACGACTTGAACGGCTTGAACTCTTATAGATCAAGTGTATTCGGCGCGAACAGCTCTTCGAGCGGCATTTTCCTATCTGCCAGTCCCTGCTCATAAAGATAGCTCGCCAGCGTTTCCACCACGTGGCGGTTCTTTTCCAAGCCGTACGGCCAGGGATCGTCGCCGAGGATTTGTTGCTGCTCCTCCACCGGCCCACGGAACCACGCCAGGCTGATCTTGTACGGCGACAAATCCTTCAGCCTCGCGTAGGCGTCTTCCTTGGCACACTGGAATGCCTTGAACAGGCTACGAGCGATCCATGGATGATCTTCCCACACGTCTTGCCGCAGTGCCACGGAATGCATGATCGGGAAGATGCCGGTCTTCTTATAATACTCCGCTTCGACTTTCGGCGAGTCCTGGAACAAACGGCGAATATGCGGCGGCGGATTGAACAGGGACGGAAACAGACTGGGAACCATGATCGCATCCAGCTCGCCGTCAAAAAACATTTGGTCCGGCTTGCGGTCCGGTGCGATCTGCTTGATCTTATAGCGTCTTGGCAGTTCCATCTCCATCCGTGGATGCGCCGTCCAAAGATGCCACTCGATGTCGTCGAGATTGACGCCGTATTCATGTTGCAGCATGCCGCGCATCCACACCGTTGCGGTCTGCTGAAACTCGCCCAAGCCGACGCGCTTGCCCATCAGGTCCTTCGGCTCGCGAATGCCGCTCTTGGCGTTGATGAAAATGTACGAATGGCGAAAAGCCCGCGCCGGAAACACCGGGATCGCCGTCAGGGGTTTTCCCATCGAGCGGGAAGTGATGTACGAAGACAAAGAAATTTCCGACGCGTCGAAGTCGTAGTAATTCAGCATGCGCGTCCAGATTTCCAGATGCGGCAACACGAGCCAGTTGAGGTCGATCCCCTGCGGCTTGATCGATCCGTCTATCAACGGATGGGTGCGGTCATAGTCGCCGCAGGCAATGGTGAGTTGAAGTGACATGTTTACTCCTACTCTCAGCTACTTTCTTGACCTAAGTCCCTCTCCTAATCCGTCATTCCAGTGAAAACGGGAAGGGAATCCAGCGCTTTTCCGGATCTGGACTTCCGCCGGAATGACGGAAACAGTGTGTAGATCGGCCATATTGAACCTCTCAGCCGGGAGTCGACGATCAGTTAAGTGAACCCTATTTCAAAATTTCATTGAGCAGCTTGTCGGCGGGGCGGCGATCGGAGAATTTCGGATCGTCGCCGTCGAGATATTCTGCGCCGGGCTGGCGGTGGTTTTCCGCCAGGACTGAATCCTTGGGGATATCAACGCGCAGCGAATCGGAGCCGTCGGATTTCTGCATCAGCGTCTGCGCATCGCGCGACAACAACCAGTTGACGAAAACTTTAGCGCCGTTGGGATGGGGCGCCCGGTTGACAAAACTGAGCGTACCGCCGGACGAAGTGAGCGTGACGCCCTCCTTGAATTGGTTGATTTGCGCGATCGGCAATCCTTGCTTCATTCCCTTTTCGACTTCCCTAGAGTTGCACGGGATGCAGAGGGCATATTTCCCGACCGACAACCAGTCGATGGGTTGGCGGTAATCCCGGCTGATCGCGATATCCATTTCGCCGTAGAGCTTGCGCATGAAATCCGGTCCCAACGCCGGGCTGTGGTAGAAATACAGCACCGGCCGGTCTTGCCCGGCCACACGCGGATCGGTGGCGACGATTTTCCCTTTCCATTTGGGATTGACGAGATCCCAATAGGATTTTAATTCCTTTGGATTGACCGAGTTCGTGTTGAAGGTGACTTCGACACCGCCGCCGTTGCCGACAAATGCCAACACATAAGCAGCCTCGGGATCGACATAGCGCAGTTTACCCTGCCACCACTTCGATGGATCGACGACTTCGGGGAGAATCAATAACGGTTTGATCGGATCGAGCGCCTTGCCGGCGTGCAAGGTACTGAGCGCCGTGCCTTTGCCGCCGGTGAACAAATCGACAAGATATTTTTCGGCGCGCCGCTCGGCGATGATTTTCGGCCCGATCTGGCTGCCGCGGGCGCGCAGCGAGTTTACTTTGATTTTCGGAAAGGCTTTCTGGAACGCGTCGACGACCTCCACTGTAACCGGCCCCTGATCGTAGATCGCGACGGCAACTTCGCCTTCCTTCTCGGCGGCGCGCAGCGTGCGCTCCCATTCCGCTTGCCAACCGGGCTTTGCATCGGCAGCGAAGGTCGCGGCAGGAGACACCGCGAGCCACAACGGAATCGGCCAGACTAAAAATAGCCACAATGGAATCATAAGCGGTGTCATTCTAAACGATAGTGAAGAATCTCGAGCGAAGCCATAGGTCGCAAAAGGCAATGTCCTTCGGCGTTGTCTCAGGATGACATGATCCCGCAGCTTCTTGTCAACGGCGGAGACTCGAATGGGAAACCATAAAATATTCAGCGAGCTTTAGAAACGCCGCACTAGACTTTGGGAAATACTTCCTTGGCCATCCATTCCATCCGCTCCAAGGTTTCTGCGATACTCGGCCGGCGCACGTCGAAGATCATTGTGTCGACTCCCACCCCTCGATAGTCGCGAATGTCCGACGCGATCTCTTCGGCGTTGCCGATAAAGCGCCGTCGTTTTCCCGGCGTGATTTGTTTTTCGCGATCAAAGAGCGAGCCCTTCAAGGCGACGCGGATTGTTTTGGGATCGCGCCCGGCTTTTTCGGCATATTCGCGTAACATCAACATATCTGCGGCGACGTCCTCGGGCTCGAGCGGGATCGTCGGCACGCCTCCGATGGGGTGCCAGCCGTCGCCGAGGCGGGCGGCGCGGCGGATCGCGTGTTTGCTGTGGCCGCCGATCCAGATCGGGATCGCCGGCTTCTGCACGGGCTTGGGCAAGAAGACGATGTTGGAGAAGTTGCAATATTTGCCGCTGTAGCTCGGGTTATCGCTGGTCCAAAGCTCTCTGAACGCCGCGATGTATTCGTCGGTGACTTTGCCGCGCTCCTCGAACGGCTCGGTGCGCAGGATTTCGAATTCTTCCTTCATCCAGCCGACGCCGGCGCCGACGATCACGCGCCCGCCGGATAGGACATCGAGACTCGCGAGCATCTTCGCCGTCACGATGGGATTGCGATACGGCAGGATCATGACACTGGTGACAAAGCGAATACGCTGCGTCGCGCCGGCGAGAAACCCCATGGTCATCAGAGTTTCCAAGTGGTATCCCGTACCGGGATATTTGCCGTCGGTGGTATAGGGATACGGTACCGAGATGTCGCGCGGAACGATGACGTGGTCAGCGACGGTGATGCAGTAAAATCCCAGCGTCTCGGCGCGCTGGGCGAAGCGGATGAGATCCTCCGACTTCACCCCTGCCGTGGATGCGGGCAAATGGAGTCCGAATTCCATAGAGTCTCCGTAAACTTGTTGGACCCGGTGGCCGCAGGTACGGCCACGCTGGAAACTAACTCAGGTGAGAGTGAGAGGCAAGCAATTGCCGCGCACTAGACGGAAACGACGGCTGCTTGAGATTCAACGAGCGTCAACGCATCGCCGACATGGATCTCGCCGTTTGTGAGAATCGCCGCCTTCAGGCCGCTACGATGGTCTAGCGCCTTGAAAATGCCCGGCAGCTTGGAAACCTTTACCAGATGGCCGCAGGGTTCGAACAAACGAATGCCGCGCATCCGCACTCCGCCGATGACGAATTCGCGGTGCAACAATTCGAGTAGCGGCACCCCGTGGGTGACGATATTACGGCGGGTTTTATCGGCGATCGATTCGCGGCCGAGCTCCTCGGCGGCAAGCTGCAGAACCTCGTCTTCGACCAGACTGACGGCCTTGTCGGAACGGTTGACTGCGTTCCAGGAGTCGCGAAAAAATCGATCCCCTTCCAAGCCTCGGTCCGCAAAAGCGCGCACGGCGGGCAGCGAAACCATTTCGCCGGAGGATTCCGGCGTGACAAAAATCGCCGCGACGCGGCCTTGCCACGCGGGCGTAGGTGACTTGAAGCCGCGCCACAACTCCGGATCCATTTCCTCGGGCATCGCTCTGATTTCTTGTGCCATATGGCCTCCTCAAAACGACACCGGCCACTGAAAGATCAGTGGCCGGTGCATCTAACCGTATGAGTTGATTGATCGCTCGACCCCTACCCCGCCGAGTCGGCAAAAAATCGCGTGTCTTCGATGGGTGGGACGGTCTTGTTTTCCTCAGAGGAAGCGATCAGCGGTTTGCCGTCCGGACGAACGCGCATTTCTTGCCCGCCCTGCTTCTGACCTTTAACCCCCGCGCCGACGCGGATGACGACTAAATTTTCTTTGCCGGTGTTGTGATAACGGTAATAAGCGCCTTTGGGGATCATGACGCCCTGATGTTTTTCGACCTTGATCTCGTTGCCGTTTTCATCGAAGACGCTCATTTGCCCTTCGAGCACGATGAACGAATGGTCTTCATCGAGATGACAGTGAATCTCGTTTTCGCCGCCCTCGTAGTTGATTTTGGTATGAATCCACATGTTTTCGGTTTCCGCGACCAGCTGTGTGATCCGGCCCTGCTTCATGTATGGGGTGCGTAGCGAAAACTTTTGCGTCTTCGGTTTCTCCGTGGGTTCTAACTTTCTCGCTGCGTGCATGGGAACTCCTTTCAAGGTGGTTTGTGATTTAGTTGTTAACGCCGTCAACCTTCAGGTGATAGAGATCGATCACGTTGCTCCTTACGACTTTGTCGATGACCGGTTTCGGCAGATGGCCGAGCTCGTCGGCGATGACTTGGCGCGAATGGGGCCAAGTCGACGCCGCGTGCGGATAGTCGCTCGACCACATGAAATTGTTTTCGCCGAACCAATCCATCATGCGCCCGCCGCACGGATCGCTGAAGAAGGTCGCGAAAACCTGATCTTGCACGTACTCGCTCGGCAGCTTTTTCATGTACGGCAGCGGCGCCTTCGGGCCGTGGCGCACGAAATATTTGTCCCACTCGTGGCAGTAGAACGGGATCCAGCCCACTTCATTTTCGACGTAGACGAGTTTCAGTTTTGGGTATTTTGCCAACGCGCCGCCGAAGACGAAATCAAATAGGGTGTTCGCGGCGTCGGCGAGCTTCTGATTCACGGTCATCCGATACGTATCCAAACCCTTTCGCTCAAAGCGGCTATAGTTGAACCCGGTCAAGATATGCACATTGACCGGCATGTCGAGCTCCGACGCTGCTTCCCAGAATGGGTTATAATAGTCGCTGGTAAACGGCAGATGCTCGGGCGGGACCTGCCAGATCATGCAGCCGATCATGCCCTGCTTCTTGCAGCGCTCGAGCTCTTTGATGGCGTTCGGGATGTTATACATCGAGATCATCGGGATACCGAACAGCCGCCCCGGCGAGGATTGGCAATAATCGATCATCCAGTCATTGGCGATCTGAAAACAGGCTTCTTGCAGTCCGGCGTCTTCCAGCGCGTAAAGCCGCAGACCGTGAGTCGCGTACAAAACTTCGGCGCTAACGCCATCGACGGCCATCTCATCCAAGCGCGCCTTTGGATCGTGTCCGCCCGGTTTTTCACCGGCAGTGCTGCGCGGCGGAAACTTCGGAAATTTGGCTTTGAGGCTTGCCGTCAGGTTGGCTTCCCATAGATCCACCGGCTCCATGATATGGGAATCTGACGAAATGATCTTATCTTTTCCCAATACTTGTTCCGCGGTTCGCTTGACCGCAGCAGCTGTGCTCATAGCTTATCCTCCTGTAGTTAGGACCCTGATTTCTTTCATCATTATTCCTTTTTGCGATTCTTGTCCAGGGGCGCTTTGTGCGATTCCGGCAATTGGACATTGGTGATAGCATACGTTAAAGAATTTTAAGTTATGAGAAACATAAACCGCGCCGCGGTGAGTTGCTTCGTTCTATTACTGCTGCTGCCGTCGGGGTTGCTCGGCGGCGAGGCGCAAAACGCCTTTAGCGAAGGCGTGAAACTCTATAGAGCGGGTAAATACAAAGACGCTGTCGCTGCATTTACGCGCGCCATCAAGGCCGCGCCCAAATCGGACGAGGCTTACAACAACCGGGGGTTGGCCCATTTTAAACTGGGGCAAAACGACAACGCGCTGAAAGACTACGATGAAGCGCTAAAGCTCAACCCAAAACTGGTCGACGCTTATTTCAACCGAGGCAACGCCCATTTCGCTCAAAAACAGTACGACCGCGCGGTCAAGGATTACGACGAGGTGATCAAGAGCGACCCCAAGGCCCCCCGAGCTTACCGCCAGCGTGGCCTTGCGCATAGCGCTCTAAACCAGTTCGACAACGCGATCCAAGATTTCAACCAGGCGCAGAAATTAGACCCGAAGGACGCGGAGATTTATTACGGCCGCGGTCTCGCCTATCGCCGCCTGGGCAAGAACGAGCTGGCGGTTCAGGATTATTCGGAAGCGATTAAGCTCGCGCCGAAAAATGCCGAGACTTATAACAACCGAGCCAACGCCTACTCGGTGCTCGGCAAGTACGACGACGCGGTCAAGGATTACGACGAAGCGATCAAGCTCGACGGCAAAAATGCGAAAATCTTTGCCAACCGCGGCGTGATCCGGGCGCGCCAAGGCAAGAGCGACGACGCGCAGATGGACTTTAAAAAAGCGCTCGAGCTCGATCCTACACTCAAGGACAAACTGGAGCCCCTGATGACTCCGATAAAACGATGAGAAACGCCATGCTAGCGAGACTTGCGATAATCGCCGCGTTGGCGGCTTGCATCGCGGCGCAGGCCTGGTCCGCTCAGGTCGAAGAGCCGCTCAAAACAGCTCTGGATCTGCACGAATCCGGCAAGCTCAAAGAAGCGATTGCCGAATATGACAAAGTCATAAAATCCCATCCAAAACTCGCCGAAGCTTATTTTAACCGTGGCAACGCTTACTACGACCTCGGCGAAAATCAGCAAGCGGTCAGAGACTACGGCCAGGCGATCAGGCTCAATCCGAAAGACGCCGAGGCTTACTATAACCGCGGCAATGCCTATCGGCGGCTCAAACAGGAAAACGCGGCGCTGAACGATTACAGCGCGGCGATCAAGCTCAATCCGGACGACGCGCGAAGTTTTACCAACCGCGGCAGCATCCATTTCGATGCCAAACGTTATGACAGCGCAGTAAAGGATTTCAGCGAAGCGATCCGCATAGAGCCCAAGGACGCGCAAAACTACTACAACCGAGGCAATTGCTACGTGGCGTTGAACAAGCGAGACGACGCGATCAACGACTACGATGCCGCGCTGAGCCGCGACGCCAAACTCACTGACGCGTACTATAATCGCGGCATCGCTTATGCAGACGCAAAAAAATATGACGAGGCGATTCGCGATTTTGATGAGGTGATTCGCTCGAATCCGAAATCCGCCGAAGCGTTTTACAATCGCGGTTTAGCGAAAATGAAACTCAGCAAGTTCGAGGACGCCATCGAAGACTACGGCGAAGCGATGCGGATCAATCCCAAAGATCCCGAGGCGCCGTTCAATCGCGGCCTCGCCTATCTGCGCACAGATAAATACGACTACGCCGGGCGCGACTTTAGCGAGGTGATCGGCATGCAACCGAAGAATGCCGACGCCTATGTCTATCGCGGCATCATCCGCGTCTATCAGGGTAAGGACAAAGACGCGGACAGCGATTTCCAGAAAGCCTACCAAATCAATCCCGCGCTCAAGAAAAAAATCCAGCCGATCATCGACGAGGCCAAGACCAAAGCGAAGGCCAAGGAGTAGCGAGTCGGAGGCTCAGGAGATATGGCTGAACCCAATCTCATCGGCGGCTTAGTCGGCGGGCTTTTGATTGGCCAGCGAAAATATTGGCGAGCGTCTTTGGCACATCGCTTTCATCTTGGGATCGGTCGCCGGGCGCCGCAGTTTATTCGCTCATCCATGGCGGATTACCGCTGCAACTCGACAGCTCTGATACATTCATATCAAGGGTGAAGAGAGCGATCATCGATGGGTGAAACTCGTGTAGACCTACTGCATCTCCTCGAAGATCTGCGGGATGCTTATCCCGGCTCCCTGGAAGAAACCATTCTTACCGAGATCATGGCCAACGCCCTCGATTCCGGCGCATCGCTGATCTCTTTCCAAGCCGATCCGGGCCAAAGCGCGCTGACGGTTGTCGACAATGGCTCGGGCATGCAGCGACGCGATCTGGCGCGATTCCATGACATCGCATCGAGTAACAAGGTCCGCGGCCAAGGCATCGGCTTCGCCGGCGTCGGCATCAAGCTCGGATTGCTGATTTGCGAAGAAGTACTGACCGAAACCCGGCGCGGTAAAAATCACGTGGCATCCTCATGGCACATGGCTTCGCGCCACCGCGCGCCATGGAAATGGGTGCCTGCACCAGGATTGATCACCGAGCGCGGCACCGCCGTGCGCCTCAAGCTTCGCAACCCGTTGTCGCCATTGCTCGACGCCGGGTTTCTTGAAGGCACGCTCAGACGTCACTTCCAGCCCTTGCTCGATCCGACCTTCGATGAATTTCTCTCGGCGCACTATCCCAAGGGCGTGGCCATCGACGTCAACGGCAGACGCCTGCAAGAGCAGCGCTCGCTGGCGGCGCTGCAGGCACCAGTGGAAATCCGTTTGCTACGCCGGCGCAAACCGTCGGCGTTGGGTTACCTCTTTCGCGACAAAGATGTCCTGCTTGATGATCAACGCGGTCTCGCCATCAGTACCTTCGGCAAAGTGATCCGGCGCGGCTGGGATTGGTTGGGCATGACGCCGAGCGCACCGGAACGGATCGGCGGCTTGATCGAGGTGCCGGAATTGGCCGCATGCTTGACTTTGAACAAAGGCGACTTCATCCGCACCGGCGCGCGCGGCGCGACTTATCTCGGCTTTCGCAAAGCGATTCAGCAAGTCGTCGCCAAACGGCTCGCCGAATGGGGCGATGCGCCGCCCGCCGATGAACAAGCGCCGCCGCGCGAGGTGCGTCCGTTGCAGCGCGACCTCGCACATCTGTTAGAAGATTTGGCAATCGACTTTCCATTGCTCGCGAGTATCGTCGAACAACGTGCCGGTGGACAAAGGCGACTGCCGCTCGGCGCGCGGGGAAATAACGGCGAGGCGCGGAGTTTCGTCGCCGCGTCGGTGAGCGCATTGGCGGAAAGCGGCGAACCGCGAACGGAAGAAAGCAATCCAAGCGAAGCAGATCGAGAACGTGAAAACCCGGCCGCGCATGAAGCTGCGTCAGCCTATACCGCCTATAAGCAAGAACTTCAGTTGCCGGGCAAACCCGCCGCCCGCCGTCCGGCCCATTACGGGCTGGATATCCAATTCGAAGACCGCGCCGATGGTATGGATCTTGGCCGGCTCGTTGAATCGACCGTTTGGGTCAACCGCGTCCACCCCGCCTATCGCCGCGCGCTGGCATCGCGCTCGATCGGCTATCACATCGCCCTCACCGTCGCCATGGCGCTGGCGCCGCTCGCGGTTGAACCGGCTCAGCAGAGTGAGTTCGTGTTGACGTTTCTTACCCGTTGGGGCGAAGCGATCGACAAACCGGTTTCGCGCAAGGGGGCAAGCCGGCGCTAACCCGCCGAGAGCGACCTTATGCGGGGGAAGTGGTTAATCCCTAACGACACTTCCGGCGCTTGTGGCAACGAATGACGCTCTAACGGGGTCACGAAGAATTCCCTTCGGGTCGTCACCCTGCGCGACTGCCTGGGTGGCTTTTCTCAAAAGGTTTCGGAACAACAT
>Ga0193707_1001015_pt1 | contig 10175 bp, 11 predicted proteins | sample U3c2metaG_FD_143043 | JGI IMG/M metagenome (GOLD analysis project Ga0193707, IMG submission 143043) | Soil microbial communities from a riparian zone of the East river system, Colorado, United States - U3c2 | ecosystem: Environmental > Terrestrial > Soil > Riparian zone | place: USA: East River...
GTAGTCGGTCGCACCCTGCGCGATCCCGAGTCCCTGCGCCGCGACGCCCGGCCGTGAGCGGTCGAGGATCCGCATCGCGATCCTGAAGCCCTCGCCCTCCTCGCCGAGCAGGTTCTCGACCGGCACCCGGACGTTGTCGAAGAACAGCTCGGCGGTGTCCTGCGCCTTCAGGCCGATCTTGTCCAGGTTGCGGCCGCGCTCGAAGCCGGGCATCCCCCGCTCGACCACCAGCAGCGAGATGCCCTGCGCACCGGCCGCCGGGTCGGTCTTGGCCACGACGATGACGAGGTCGGCCAGGATGCCGTTGGAGATGAAGGTCTTCTGCCCGTTGAGCACGTAGTGGTCGCCGTCACGGCGCGCCGTGGTCTGGATGCCCTGCAGGTCGCTGCCGGCACCGGGCTCGGTCATCGCGATCGCGGTGATCGTCTCCCCCGAGCAGAACGCGGGCAGCCAGCGCGCCTTCTGCGCTGGAGTCGCATAGTCGAGCAGGTACGCCGAGTTGATGTCGGTGTGGATCGTGAAGCCGACCCCGCTCGCGCGAGCCCGGGTCAGTTCCTCGATCACCACGGTGTTGAACCGGAAGTCGCGGGACCCGCCACCGCCGTACTCCTCGGGCATCATGAAGCCGAGCAGACCCGCCTGACCGGCCGCCGTCCAGAGTTCGCGTGGGACGATGCCGGCCTCCTCCCAGCGGTCGTGGTGCGGGACAATCTCCTTGTCGCAGAACGCTCGCGCGGTCTCCCGGAAGGCGTCGTGATCGGCGTCGAAGAGCTGACGTTCCACGGGCGGTTCCTCTCTGTTCTGACGGCTCAGTTCTGGATCGCGGCGCCGGTGTCGAGCAGGTCGTCGACATCGGTGATGCCCCACTCGGCCAGGGCTTCGCGGGTGTGTTGCCCGGGTCGTGCGGGCGGTCGCGCGAGGCTGGTCGGCGTACGCTCGAAGCGTGGTGCCGGTGCGGCCTGCCGGACGCCGTCGTGGTCCACAAAGGTGCCTCGGGCCACGAGATGTGGATGGTCGGCGGCCAGCGGCAGGACCGGCGCGACACAGGCGTCCGAGCCGTCGAACACCGCGGTCCACTCGGCCTGGGTGCGCTGCCGGAAGGTCTCGCCGAGCAGCTTGCGGAGGGCGGGCCAGGTGGCCGGGTCGTTGCGATCCGGCGCGGTGATGGCAAGCTTCTCGATCAGTTCGGCATAGAACTGCGGCTCCAGGGCGCCGACCGCGACATGCTTGCCGTCCGCCGTCTCGTACACGTCGTAGAACGGCGCGCCGGTGTCGAGCAGATTCGTCCCACGGTCCTGCTGCCACGTCCCCGCGGCGAGCGCACCCAGCAGCATCGTGGTCAGGTGGGCCGAACCGTCGACGATCGCGGCGTCGACCACCTGACCGCGACCGCTGCGCTGAGCTTCGTGCAGGGCCGCGAGTACGCCGATCACCAGGTACAGCGAGCCGCCGGCGAAGTCACCGAGCAGGTTGGCCGGCACCTGCGGCGGACCATCGGCCCGGCCGATCAGGTGCAGCGCGCCGGACAACGCGAGGTAGTCGATGTCGTGCCCGGCGGTCTGCGCGAGCGGACCGTCCTGGCCCCAGCCGGTCATCCGGCCGTAGATGAGCCGGGCGTTGATCGCGTGACAGTCGTCCGGGCCGACCCCCAGCCGCTCGGCGACCCCTGGCCGGAACCCTTCGACGAGGACGTCGGCTTGGGCGACCAGGCGGCGTACGACGTCGACCGCCGCGGGGTTCTTGAGGTCCAGGACGGCGCTGCGGCGGCCGCGATTGACCAGGTCGAGCTCCGGTGGACTGAGCGAGGTCCCACCGCCGGGGCGGTCGATCCGGAGCACGTCGGCGCCGAGCTCGGCGAGCAGCATGCACGCGAACGGCGCCGGACCGATGCCGGCCAGCTCGACCACCTTCACGCCCTCGAGTGGACCCATGGGAGCTATTGTGACAGTTCTACTGTCACAATCGTCAAGTCACCCTCCGAACGGCGGTCAACGCGGAGGCCGGGACCAGCACACTGAGCGCCATGACGACCGTGAGAGCGATCGACAATCCCGGCTCGTCGCCGTCCGGATGGCCGAGGTGAAAGACCAGGTGCGGCGCCGCGTAGGCGAGGTAGGCCAGCAGAGCGACCGCGGCCAGGAAACGATCGAACCGGACCACCGCCACGGCCAGGACGATGCCGAGCCCGAGCGTCGCGCCGCCCCAGCATCCGGTAGGCGATCCCGAACAGCCGTCCCCGCAGGCGCTCGAAGTCATCCACGAAGTCAGTCTGCCAGGAACGCCCCCGCGGCCCGTACCAACGGCCGGCGCCGGTCTGGCCCAGGCGTCAGACAGTTTCCGGCGCGCCCGGCGGCACGAACGGGACCGAGGCCGGTCCGCCCTCGATCAGCCGCATCAGGCCGGCGGTGTCGGCGTACTCGTCGATGGCGTCGGCGAGGCGGTCCAAGCGGGCCTCGCGAAGCGCGGCGAAGGAAACGGTGCCGTCGGGGGCCGGTTTGCCGGTCAGCCCGGCGATCTCGGTGAGGAAAGTGTGGCGGGTGGCGTCGTCGTCGAGGAGGCCGTGCCAGATGGTGCCCCAGGTGTTGCCGGAGCGACAGCCTCCCGGGAAGGGCCTGGCGTCCCCGGTGACCGCGACGACGCCGTGGTGGATTTCGTACGCCGTGGGCGCCGGACGGGCCAGCGTCTTCTCAGGATGGAATGTCGTTGCGACGGGCAACAACCCGAGACCGGAACGATCGCCGCCGCCCTCGACGCGGTGCGGATCGGCGATCGTCTCGCCGAGGGCCTGGTAGCCGCCGCAGATGCCGAGCACCGGCCGGCCCGCGGCGACTCGGGCCGCTACCGCGTTGGCCAGGCCGTGCGACCGGAGCCAATCCAAGTCGGAGACTGTCGCCCGCGAGCCGGGCAGGACGACGAGATCGGCCGCGCGGACCTCGGCGGGGCTCGTGGTGAAGAAGACGCTGTTGGTCGGCTCGACCGCCAGCGCGTCGAGGTCGGTGAAGTTGCTGATCCGCGGGAACCGGACCACCGCCACGGTGAGCAGATCCGCCGGCGAGCTTCGCCGTACGGGGATGTCGAGGGCGTCCTCCGAGTCCAGCCAGAGCTCGGGCAGCCACGGGAGTACGCCGTACGTCAGGCGGCCGGTGACCGAGGTGAGCATGTCGATCCCGGGCTGCAGGAGCGAGACGTCGCCGCGGAACTTGTTCACCAGGAAGCCGCTGATCAGGCCCTGGTCGGCGGCGTCGAGCAACGCGACCGTGCCGAACATCGACGCGAACACGCCCCCGCGATCGATGTCCCCGACCACGACCACCGGCGCCTGGATGTGCTGCGCGAGCCCCATGTTCACGTAGTCGGACCGGCGCAGGTTGATCTCCGACGGACTGCCCGCGCCCTCACTGATCACCACGTCGTACCTGGACGCCAGGTCGTCGTACGCCGCGAAGGCGGCCTTGGCGAGCTCGGTCCGCTCGGTCAGGAACCCGCGAGCCGACAGCTCACCCCACGGTTCCCCCATCAGGACGACGTGGCTGCGGCGGTCGCTGCCCGGTTTGAGCAGGACCGGGTTCATCGCGGCCTCCGGCTCGGCACCGGCGGCGACGGCCTGGATCCACTGCGCCCGGCCGATCTCGGCGCCGTCGGCACAGACCATCGAGTTGTTCGACATGTTCTGTGCCTTGTACGGCGCCACCCGGACGCCCTGCCGAGCCAGCCACCGGCAGAGCCCGGTCACCACGGTCGTTTTGCCCGCGTCGGACGTCGTACCCGCGATCAGGAGTGAGCCCACGCAGTGATCTTAGGGTTCGTCGGTGGGCCTGGCCTGCTCGGACTCCGATTTGACCGGGGTGATGCGACGGCCCTGGGCGTCGGTGCTCGGCAGTCTCGGCCTCGCGCCCTGGAAACGGGTACCCGCGCCGCCGCCGGCCGCCGACAGCGGCTTGGCGATGCTCTCCAGGGACTGGCCTTCCGCGTCGACACCGAAGAACCAGGCGATCAGGCCGCCGGCCAGCATCACCGCGGCACCGATGATGTACCCGACGGTGAGCGGGCCGCGGGCCGGGTTGTCGCCCTCACCGATCAGCGAGGCGAACAGGAACGGCGCGATCACGCCGCCGGTCAGCTGCGAGATGGCGAAGAAGAACGAGATCGCCTGACCCCGCAACTCGATCGGGAAGATCTCACTCACCGTCAGGTACGCCGACGACGCGCCGGCCGAGGCGAAGAAGAACACCACGCACCACAGGCCGGTCAGCGAGGCGGCGTTCAGCGCGCCGGAGTTGAACAGCAGCGCGGTGATGAACAGCACCACGGCCGAGACGGCGTACGTGCCGAGAATCATCTTCCGCCGGCCGATGGTGTCGAACAGGCGCCCGAGCAGCAGCGGGCCGGCCAGGTTGCCGATCGCGAACGGGAAGAAGTACAGCGCGATGCTGGAGTCGCTCAGCCCGAAGTACGCCTTCAGGACGAGCGCGTAGGTGAAGAAGATCGCGTTGTAGAGGAACGCCTGGGTGACCATCATCGAGAAGCCGAGGAAGGACCGGCTGCGGTAGTCGCGCAGCATCACCCGGGCGATCTCGCGGTACGTCACCGGCGGGTAGTCGATCAGGTTGATCGCCTCGTCGTCGGTCACCTCGCGCAGCTCGCCGCCCTGTCGCCGGACGGTGGCCTCGATCTCGTCGACGGTGCGCTCGGCCTCCTCGACCCGGCCGTGCGTCATCAGCCAGCGCGGGCTCTCCGGGATGTGCCGGCGCAGGTAGATGATCATCAGACCCATCACCGGACCGATCAGGAAGCACAACCGCCAGCCCCACTCGATCGGGATGATGTTCTTGTTCAGGAAGACCAGGGCGACCGCGGAGCCGATCAGCGCACCGGCCCAGTAGGTGCCGTTGATGCCGATGTCGATCCGGCCGCGGTACTTCGACGGGATCAGCTCGTCGATCGCGGAGTTGATCGCCGCGTACTCGCCGCCGATGCCCATACCGGCGACGAACCGGAAGATCAGCAGCGACCAGATGTCCCAGGACAGGCCGGCCAGACCGGAGGCGACCAGGTAGACCAGCAGGGTGACGATGAACAGGCTGCGCCGGCCCAACCGGTCGGTCAGGCGGCCGAAGACCAGTGCGCCGACCACCTCACCGCCCAGGTAGACCGAGGCCATCAGACCGACCTCGGAGGTGGTCAGGTGCAGGGTCTCCGGTTCCTTCAGCACGTTCCCGACCAGCGAGACGAGCTGGATCTCGAGGCCGTCCAGGATCCAGGAGACGCCGAGGCCGACGACGATCATCCAGTGGAACCGGGTCCACGGCAGCCGGTCCATCCGGGCCGGCACGAGACTCGGTATCGCCTTGCCTTCTCCCAACGCCTGCTCGCTGCTCATCACTGCTCCTCCCGGGCCGGTCCTCCGGCGCGCCCAGCACGCCCTCAACCGCCCGTACCCCGGGAGTGACATTGTCCAAACCCTCGGTGAACGTCCACGCCGGGTGGCTAGAGTTGCGCCATGGAGAACGAGATCAAGGTGGTCGACGCCAAGGAGCGCAGCCGGTACGAGGCACTGGACGCCGACGGCAACCTGATGGGCTTCGTCGACTACAAGCTGCATCCGGGCGTGATCAGCTTCCTGCACGCCGAGACCCTGCCCGACTTCCGCAGCCGCGGCGTGGCCGGCTGGATCGCGTCGAAGTCGCTCGACGACGCGCGCGCCCTCGGCCTCCGGGTCAAGCCGGCGTGCCCGTTCTACCAGGACTACCTCGAGCAGCACCCCGAGTACGCCGACCTGGTCAAGCACCCCGGCGAGGAGGCGCTGTGACGGTATTGATGCCACGCCTCCGGCGCAGCGAGTCATGGGGCTGTGACTCATGACCAGGCCCGTGATGGGCAAGCTCGAGTGGCAGCCGGCCGCCGACGTACCGGAGCTGCTCGCGGCGCCGGTCGGCCAGGCACTCGGCGAGATCCCGGCGTACGCGGCCGCGATCGACCCGGGCCTGGCCGACACCGCCGCCTTCTGCGCGGAGTACGACGTACCGATGGCCGCGTCGGCGAACTGCGTGATCGTGCTGGGCAAGCGGGCCGGTGAGGTGTCGTACGCCGCTGTCATGGTGCTGGCCACCGACCGGGCCGACGTGAACGGCGTGATCCGCAAGCACCTCGGGGTCCGGAAGATCTCCTTCGCCACGCAGGACGACGCGGTCGGCTCGACCGGCATGGAGTACGGCGGGATCACGTCGATCGGACTGCCCGCGGACTGGCCGATCCTGGTGGACGAGGCGGTCGCGCAGGCCGGTCCGGTGGTGATCGGCAGCGGGATCCGTGAATCCAAGCTGCTGCTCGACGGCGCCGAGCTGGCGAAGTTGCCGACAGCAACAGTGCTGGACCTGGCCCAGCACTGACGATGGACCGGGACGGAATGCGATGGAGCAGCACGACTGGCCCGGGCGGCTTGTTGGCGGACCCGGATTGGGCGACTCGCCGGGATGGGCTACTGCTCGGTGATCGAGGTCTGTCTGCGGATGTACGGGCGTCCGTGGCACGAGCGCGGTGTCGCGGTGGACGAGCCGGGCCTGATGTTCCTCGGGCTGGATTTCCAGTCCACGGTGGCGTCCGCAAGCATCCAGGGGGTGGACCGGGACGCTCGTTATCTGATCCGGAGGATCCGCGATCTCACCCGGCGGAGCGGCGACCGGCCGATTCCCGTGGACAGGGGGTAGCATCGCGGGCTGAAATGGGTGAGTGGACGGGTGCGGGTCAGCCCTCCACACCCGAGCGAGGCGAGGGTGCGTGAGGACTTGACGGTGAATGGTGGCGACGGTGGACCGACCGCGCTCCGGATCATGCTCGGCGGACAGCTGCGGCGGATGCGGGAGTCGGCCGGGATCAGTCGTGCCGATGCCGGCTGGCAGATCCGCGCCTCCGAGTCCAAGGTCAGCCGGATGGAGCTCGGCCGGGTCGGGTTCAAGGAGCGTGATGTCAGCGACCTGCTCGAGCTCTACGGGCTGGCCGACGGGGAGGAACGTTTCCGGCTGATGGAGCTGGCCCGGGCCGCGAACAACCCGGGCTGGTGGTCCCGGTACGGCGACGTGATGCCGAGCTGGTTCACCAACTACGTCGGTCTCGAGGTCGCGACGACGCTGATCCGGACCTACGAGGTGATGTTCGTCCCCGGCCTGCTGCAGACCGAGGAGTACGCGCGGGCCGTCGTCCAGCTCGGCAAGTCGTACCTGCCGGGCGAGGAGATCGACCAGCGGGTCGCGCTGCGGGTGACTCGGCAGCAGATCCTCACCCGGCCGACCCCGGTGCGCCTGTGGGTGGTCATCGACGAGTCGGTGCTGCATCGGCCGGTCGGGGGCGAGGACGTCCTGCGGGCGCAGATCGAGCACCTGATGAAGTGGGCGCTGCAGCCGAACATCACGCTGCAGGTGATGCCGTTCAGCAGCGTCGGGTATCAGGGCGCGGGTGGCGCGTTCAGCATCCTGCGGTTCCCCGAGGGCGACCTGCCGGACGTGGTCTACATCGAGCACGCGGCCAGCGCCCTGTACCTGGACAAGCTGGAAGAGGTCGACGAGTACGTCGCGATCATGGAGGGGCTCACGATCGCGGCCGCACCCGTCTCGGCGACCGATGGCCTGCTGAAGCAGGCCCTGGCGCGGATGGACTGAGTCCCCGGGCCGTCAGGCTCCCCGGGGATTCAGTGCGTCAGGTTTCAGGCGACCGTCAGGTCGACCTTGATGTTGCCGCGGGTGGCGTTGGAGTACGGGCAGACCTCGTGGGCCTTGGCGACCAGGTCCTCGGCGACCGCACGGTCGACTCCGGGCAGGCTGACCTCGAGCTCGACCTCGAGGCCGAAGCCGGCGCCGCCGTTGATCGGGCCGATGCCGACCGCCGCGGTGACGGTCGAGCCGTCGGCGTCCTGGCGGGCCTTCCGCGCGACCAGCTTCAGCGCGCTCTGGAAGCAGGCCGCGTAACCGGCCGCGAACAGCTGCTCCGGGTTGGCGCCATTGCCGTTGCCACCCATCTCGACCGGCGGCGCGACGGTGACGTCGAGCTTGCCGTCGTTCGTGGCGACCTTGCCGTCGCGACCGCCGTGGGCGGTGGCCTTGGCCGTGTACACAACCTTCTCTACTGCGATCGTCATAGCTGGTTCTCCAGGTTTCAGTGGGAGGGGTCGAGCACGAGCTTGCCGACGGTGCGGCGGGCTCGCAGGTCTTCGTGGGCGGTGGCGATGTCGGACAGCGCGTATTCGCCACCGACGATCGGGCGGAGCGTGCCGGCCGCGGTCAGATCGAACAGCTCGGCCAGCGGGTCGCCGAGCGACGCGGGGTTGGCGAAGCAGTCGGCCAGCCAGAAGCCGGCGATCGTCTTCGAGCCCTTCATCAAACGGCTCGGGTCGACCGGCGCGGCGGACTCACGGGACGCGGCACCGAAGGTGACCAGCCGGCCGAACCGGGCCAGCGCGGCGAACGACTCGTCGAACGTCGGTCCACCGACCATCTCCAGCACGATGTCGACGGGCTTGCCGCCGTTCGCCTCGAGGATGCGGTCCTTCAGGCCGTCGGGCGTACCGTCGATCGCGGCGTCCGCGCCGAGCTCGAGGATCTGCTTGCGCCTCTCCTCCGACGACGCGGTCGCGATCACGCGGCCGGCGCCCCACAACTTCGCGAGCTGCACCGCGAGCGAGCCGACCCCACCGGCACCGGCGTGCACCAGGACGGACTCACCGGGCTGCAGGTGCGTGGAGGTCTTCAGCAGGTGCCACGCCGTGGTCCCCTGCAGTACGAGGGCGAGCGCCTCGCCGTCGCTGACACCGTCCGGGACATCCCAGGCGTACGGCGCGTGGGCGACAGCCTTCTCGGCGTACCCACCGGATCCGACCAGCGCGACGACCCGGCGGCCGTCCGCGGTGTGGCCGGCGACCTCACCGCCAGGAATCAACGGGAGCTCGGTCGTGGACAGGTAGGAGTTCTCGACCTGATGCGTGTCGGCGTAGTTGATGCCGGCGCGATCGACGGTGATCAGGACCTGTCCGTCACCGGCGACCGGCTCCGCGACGTCGCTGACCTTGAGGACCTCGGGTCCGCCGAACTCGGTGATCTGTACCGCTCGCACGTTGCTTCCCGCCTTCCGTTCTTGGTTCGATACGCTGTACTATACACCGTACGTTAGCGATCTCGAAGGGAGGTGGATCACATGGCCCGGACCCCGACGCCGCGGAACACGCTGAACTCCGAGCTGATCGTGCGGACCGCGCTCGAGCTGATGGAGTCCAACGGTGCCGACGCGTTCAGCCTGCGCGGGGTGGCCGCCGAGCTCGGTGTCGGCCCGATGGCGCTCTACACCTACTTCCGCAACAAGGACGACCTGTACGACGCCGTCCGTGATCACCTGATGGGGCTGCTGCCCGCCGTACCGCGCGATGCGCCGTGGCCCGACCAGGTCCGCGCGGTCTGCCGGTCGCTGCGGGTGCTGATGCTGCAACACCCTTGCCTGGCACAACTACTTGCGGGCCGGCCGTTGAGCGGGCACGAGACCGCGCGGGTGGCTGAAGGCCTGCTCGGCGCACTGCGCGCTGCCGGGTTCGACCCGGAGACCGCGGCCAGGACGCACACCACGCTGTTCACCTATGTGCTCGGGGCAACGTCGTGGGAGATCCAGATGGCGGCCGAGCGTCGTGACCCGGAGGCGTGGCGGCGGCTGCGGACGACAATGGAGTCGTTGTCGTCGCGGGAGTTCCCGTCAGTCGTCGAGCTCGCGCCGGAGCTGGCCCGGACGACGGGCGGCGACGAGCAGTTCGACTACGGGCTGGATCTGCTGCTGGAAGGTCTGCAGGTCAGAAGACCATCGTGACGATGGCGACGACGCCGATGCAGACGATCAGCACACGCAACGCTATCGGCGGCAGCTTGCGGCCGTAGCGGGCACCGAGGAAACCGCCGATGGTGGAGCCGACCGCGATGAGTGCGGCGGCCAGCCAGTCGACATCCGCGACGACGATGAACAGGATCGCGGCGATCGAGTTCACGACCGTCGCGAGGACGTTCTTCAGGCCGTTCATCCGCTGCAGGTTCGGGTCCAGGCCGAGGCCGAGGATCGCCATCAGCAGTACGCCCTGCGCGGCACCGAAGTACCCGCCGTAGATGCCGGTGGCGAACACCGCGGGGATCACCCACCAGGCGCCCCGG
>Ga0193707_1001016_pt1 | contig 10170 bp, 9 predicted proteins | sample U3c2metaG_FD_143043 | JGI IMG/M metagenome (GOLD analysis project Ga0193707, IMG submission 143043) | Soil microbial communities from a riparian zone of the East river system, Colorado, United States - U3c2 | ecosystem: Environmental > Terrestrial > Soil > Riparian zone | place: USA: East River...
CCCGATGCTGACAGTCCCGGCCGGGCCAGCGGCAGCATGATCCGGAACAGCACGCCCCAGTGCGAGCGACCGTCGACCAGTGCGGCCTCGGCCTGTTCCTTCGACTGGGTCTTGAAGAACGCCGTGAGGAAGAACACCGAGAACGACATGCCGTGCGTCGCGTAGACCAGGACCAGGCCGAGGTACGAGTTCATCAGCCCGAGGTTCTGGACCACGAAGAACAGCGGTACCAGGGCCAGGAACCCGGGGAACACCATGCCCGCGACGAAGACGTAGTACAGGATCCGGCTGCCGGGGAACTCGAAGCGCGCGAGACCGCGATCGACAGCACGCCGGGGGAAGAAGTACACGACCTTGTAGATGGGCGCTCCCGGCACGCCGCCCCGGTAGTTCAGCATCGCCGAGAAGAACAGCGACAGTGTGACGATGATGACCGGAAGACTCACCAGCAGGAACAGGTTGTGCCGCAGCGCCACCCAGAACACGTCGTCGTGGAACAGCGTGGTGAAGTTGCCGAACCCGATGTAGTTGTAGCCCTTCCCAGTTCGTGAACGCGATCGGGAACGCCTGGATGTACGGCGAGACCACGAAGATCGCGTAGAGAGCGAGCGGGACCGCCAGCAGGCTGACGATGAACCGGTACTTGCCGTGGTGCATGTCAGACGTGGAACTTCTTGATCGACGGGTCCTTCGCCGTCTCGTCGGCGTACTTCTGCATCTGCTTGCTCCACTCGTCCGGCGTGACCTCGCGGTTCATCAGCGCGGCCATCGCCTTGTCCGAGTTGTCCAGCAGCTTCTTGTACCAGAGCCGGAAGGACCAGTCCTGGAACATGTTGGTACCGGCCGCCTCGATCACGTCCTGCATGGACTTGTTCGCCGACGACAGCTCGACCCCGTCGGTAGCGACCTTCACCACGGTCCGCGACTTCGTCACCTGGGTGAAGTTCTTCATGGACCGCTTGGACAGATGATCCGGAGCAGCTCCATCCCGTACTTCACCCCGTCGTACCGGCCGGCCTAGGCGACGCGCGGGAGCAGGGTGTCCTTGACCTCTTGCCGGACTCGCCGTACGCGTCCATCTCCAGCAGCGCGCTGATATCCATGACCTGCTGCTGCGCGACGATGCCGACCGCGGACTCGATCAGGTCGGGGTGATGAACACACCGGCCGGATCGCCGAGCGTGCGGATGCCGATGATCGGCAGGCTGGTCACGGCCCGGATCGCGGCGACGTCGGCGGCGCCGTTCGCCCGGATCGCACCGGCCTCGGCGGCCTGGGCCATCAACGCCATCGAGGCGGGTGAATGGAACGGGCTCCCAGGACCTGCCTGGCAGGACACCACAAGGGTGCCGGGGGCAAGAGATGTCATCTACGGTGCATCACAATCAGATCCGCGTACGTTCCGACGGGTCCGGTCGCCAGCCGCTCCGCGCCGTCGAGCGAATTCCCGGCAGCCGAGATCAGGCGTGCCCGCGGCGACAGGGCCGCCCGGACCGGGGCCAACAGTTGTTCGCCGGCGCCCTCGAACAGCCCACCGACGCACGCAACTGGCACCGGCCCCTCGCCGGCCAGGTGGGCGACCGCAGCGCTCATCGTCTCCGCGATGTCTTCAGCTGCGCGGACGACGAGATCGTTGGCGACCGGGTCGCCTTCGGCGGCGCACCGCAGTACCTCGGGCGCGAAGCGAGCGACGTCGTCGACCAGTGTCGACGATCGATAGAGCGTGACCGGATCGAGCGCGGTGTCCGCAAGCTTGGTCGCCGGACCGCGACCATCGCGGGCCCGCTGCACGGCAACCAGACCCGCGCGGCCGATCGCGAACGCACTCCCCGCGTCACCGAAGAGATATCCGTGCCCGTCGAGCTTGCGCCAGGTACCGTCCCGGTCCACCGCGAGGCAGACCAAACCGGTGCCCGCGGCAACGACCACGCCGTACCCGGCGGGCAACGCGCCGGCATGCGCCGTCACCATGTCCTGGGTCAGCCGCACCTCGTCGGCGTCGAGCAACGCACCGATCTCCGCGGCGAACGCCTCGGCCGCGCCCGGTGCGGGCGGATAACCGGTCAGGCCAAGGGCAACCACCTCGACCGGACCGCTGACAGCTGCCTCGACCGCGGCGGCGCTGATGGCGTCCAGCATGCGGCGAGGAGCATTCGGACCATGGGTGTACCCAGGCCCAGTGCCAGTACGGCGCGACGGGAGAACTCGAAGTCTGAGGGCGGACTGCCCGCCATCGATAGCGATACGGGTCATGCTGTGATCCAGTGCGAATAGTCTTGCCAGGGAAGGTGCCAGCGGTTCACCTTGCGGGTACGGCGGTCTTGGCCGGCGATGTCGTTCGCGACCAGGCGGACGGTGCCGAGGGTCTCGTCGTACATCACCGCTGGTGAGCTGGTGAAGTGCAGCTTACCTACAGGTTCCCATGGGGTGTGCCCGCCGCCGACGTCGATCATCGAGCAGTGGTGGATCCGGCGGTCGGCGCCGAGCACGTAGATCTCGGTCGCCCTGGCTGGATCGTTGCGTGCCCAGACGGGTTCGCCCGCGGCGAGCAGGTCGCCGAGCACGGCCTGGACGCCGGCCTGGCGGCGGATGATGCGGCCGTCGTCGCGCCGATGGAAGGTGGGCCGAGCCGGCTCACGCCTGAGGATCGAGTCGAACTCGGTCGCGGCAGGCCCGCGATCTTGGGTCCGGGCTGGAAGATGTCGCCGTGCATCACGCTCGCGCCGGGGTCGACCACCACGCTGGCGGAGATCGAGGGACCGGGCGCGATCACGCACCTGTGGATCACGGTCGATTTCGACGACCTGGCGGTCGCCGGTGCCGCGCGCGTATCGGGACGGTGAGGAGTCGCCGTCGATCGAGGTGCCGCTGGGCGACTTCTTCTACCAGGTGGACTTCGTGAAGACGGACGTCCCGGACGACACGGCGTACCTGCACGCCCAGTGGCGGCGGAGCAACCCGGTCCCGTACGGCGAAGTGCACACCCTGCTCGACGGCGTCCAGGGCCAGGGTCAGTACGTCGGCACGTACCTGGCCTGGGGTTCCAACAACACCGGGTGGTGGGGTGAAGGCGAGTTCAAGTTCTACCTGGACGGGGACGACGAGTACCCGACGATCTGCGGCACCGGCACCGGCACCGGCACCGGGACCGGGACCGGGACCGGGACCGAGGACTACTTCGGCGGCGCCTGGGGGTTCATCCACCCGGAAGGGCAGTACGCGACCTCACGACGCCGTACCTGGCCATGCCGCAGGCAATCCAGCCGGACGGGTTCATGCGGAACCAGCAGCGGTTCGGGTTGTAGGTGGCACATCACCGACACGATCCGGTTCACCGAGGACCTGCGCGTTACGGTCCAGGCCCTCGGCTGGCGGCGGGACGGGCGGTTGCTGCAGTTGCAAGACGACCTGGCGTCGACGTTGTACTGGTACCAGACCGAGCCGCACGCACCGTTCCCGGAGCTACCCGGCAAGGCTTTCCTCGAGGTCATCTAGCAGGACACGCCTGCGGTGTGTGCTTGGTGAGTGGCACAGTCCGGTCCCCGGATCCGTTCCGCGTGCTGGCGGTCGCGCGGATCCGGGCCACCTCCCGCGCTGCGGTCCAGGCCCCGGATCTGGGGACGGTTTCCCCTTCCAGCCAGGGCAAAACCCTCCCCGAAGCGAGCCAAACTCTCCCCGAACCGGCCGCAGCCCGTTCGGGGAGGGCGCGGGGTCGACTTTGTGCGCCGGATGTGCGTCCTGCGGGCGATTTCGTGGATGAACCGTGCACAAAGTGGCGACGATTCACGTCAGCGGGCAGCGGGCAGGAACGGGCCGGGGCGGGCTGTTGGGCGGGGTCGGGGCGGGTGCACCCGCGGAAACGACAGGACGGCCGTTTATTCCTCGATGTTGGACATGACGTGCTTGATGCGGGTGTAGTCCTCCATCCCGTACATGGACAGGTCCTTGCCGTAGCCGGAGTGCTTGAAGCCGCCGTGTGGCATCTCGGCGACGATCGGGATGTGGGTGTTGATCCAGACGCAGCCGAAGTCGAGGCGGCGGGCCATCCGCATCGCCCGGCCGTGGTCGCGGGTGAAGACCGATGAGGCGAGGCCGTACTCGACGCCGTTGGCCCAGCGCAGCGCCTCGTCCTCGTCGGTGAACCGCTGGACCGTGATGACCGGGCCGAAGATCTCCTGCTGGATGGCGTCGTCGTTCTGCCGGAGGCCCGAGACCACTGTGGGCGCGTAGAAGTAGCCGCGCTCGCCGAGGGCTGCGCCGCCGGTGCGGAGGTTCGCGTGGTCGGGCAGGTTGCGGATGAAGCCGCTGACCCGGTGCAGCTGGGCTTCGCTGTTCAGCGCGCCGTACGCCGCGTTCGGGTCGTCGGGTTGTCCGGTGTGGGTGTGGTTGGCCCGCTCGGTCAGGGCGTCGACGAAGTCGTCGTGGATGCGTGGACCGGCCAGCACGCGGGTCGCGGCGGTGCAGTCCTGGCCGGCGTTGAAATAGCCCGCGTCCGCGATCGCCTGCGCGGCCCTCTCCAGGTCCGCGTCATCGAAGACGACGACCGGCGCCTTGCCGCCGAGCTCGAGGTGAGTGCGCTTGAGTTGCCGGGCCGCGCTCGACGCGACCTCCATCCCGGCCCGGACCGAGCCGGTGATCGCGACCAGCTGCGGGATCTCGTGGTCGACCAGCGCGCGGCCGGTGTCGCGGTCACCGCAGACCACGTTGAGCACGCCCGGCGGCAGGAACTCCTTGCACAGTTCGGCCAGCAGCACGGTCGACGCCGGCGTGGTGTCACTCGGCTTGAGCACGACCGTGTTCCCGGCGGCGAGGGCGGGTGCGATCTTCCAGATCGCCATCATCAGCGGGTAGTTCCACGGCGTCACCTGACCGACGACGCCGATCGGCTCCCGCCGGACCCAGGACGTGTGACCGGCCATGTACTCACCCGCCGACCTGCCCTCCAGCACCCGGGCCGCGCCGGCGAAGAACCGCAACTGGTCCACACACGGCGGCACCTCGTCGGTCGCCGTGATGGCCAGCGGCTTGCCGGTGTTCCGGCTCTCCACCGCGGTGAACTCGTCCGCCCGCCGCTCCAGCGCGTCCGCAACCCGCAGCAACGCGAGCTGCCGCTCGGCGGGTGTGGTGTCGCGCCAGACCTCGAAGGCTCGCGCAGCCGCATTCATCGCCTGGTCGACGTCTTCCGGGCCGGACAGCGGGGCACGGGCGTAGACCTCACCGGTGGCCGGCGCGATGACGCCGTACGTCTTTGCACTCAGCGCACCGACCGGCTTGCCGTCGACGATGTTGGTGAGGGTCTGCTCCATGACAGTCCTATCTGGTTGATTGCTCACCGAAGACGCACTCGCCCTCGACATAGGTGGCCCGCACGCGGGCTTCCGCGATCTCGTCCGACGCGCCGGTGAACGGATCCTGGTCGAGGATCGCCAGGTCCGCCAGTGCCCCGACCTCGATCCGGCCGGTCTCGTCGGCGTGGTTCACCCACGCGCTCCCCGACGTGTACGCCGCCAGCGCGGCAGCCAGATCCAGCGCCTGCTCAGGGAAGAACGCGTCGGTCTCCCGGTTGTCCCGGCGATTCACCGCGACATGTACGGCGGCCAACGGGTCTGGACTCGACACCGGCCAGGCCGACCCGGCCGCGAGCTTGGCACCCGAGCGAGCCAGGTCGCCGAACGGGTACTGCCACGCCGTCCGCTCCGGCCCGAGGAACGGGATGGTCAGGTCGACCATCTGCGGTTCGTACACCGCCCACAACGCCTGCATGTTCGCCGTGACCCCGAGCTTCGCGAACCGGCCGACGTTGTAGGGATGAATCACCTGCAGATGGGCGATGTGGTGCCGTAGGTCGCTGTCGCCGTTCTCGGTCAGCGCCGTCTCGAACGCGTCCAGCGCCTCCCGCACGGCCCGATCGCCGATGGCGTGTACGTGGACCTGGAACCCGTCCGCGTCGAGCCGCGTGACGTTCTGCCTCAGCTCAACCGGGTCCACGAACGACAGGCCGGCGTTGGTTGTCCGGCAACCACAACCGTCGAAGTAGGGCTCGAGCATCCCGGCGGTGAAGTTCTCCGCGACGCCGTCCTGCATGATCTTCACGGTGCTGGCCCGGAACCGCGGGAACCTCACCGCGTCCCGTCTTTGCACCAGCTCGGGGATCTGCTCGGCACCACGATCCCGCTGCCACCACAGGGCGCCGACCACTCGCGCGGTCAGGCGTCCCTCGCGGCCGGGCTCGACGTACGCCGGAGTCGCGTCGGCCATGTTCGCGTAGGCGCCGAGGATCGCGTCCTGCCAGCCGGTGATGCCGCGGGAGTGCAGGTACGCCTGCGCGTCCATCAGCGCGGCGACCAGCTCTCCGGGTGCGGTCGGCGGGAGGAGCCGGCCGACGAGCTCCATCGCACCTTCGTGCAGTGTGCCGGTCGGTGATCCGTCGGGGCCGCGCTCGATCCGTCCGTCGGGTGGGTCCGGCGTACGGGCGTCGATGCCTGCGAGCACGAGGGTTTGCGAGTTGACCCAGGCGCCGTGGTGGTCCGCGTTCACCAGGAAGGCCGGGCGGTCGCCGGTGACCGGGTCGAGGTCAGTCGCGACCGGCGCGGCGCCCGGGAAGTCGGGTTGGTGCCAACCGCCGCCGAGGATCCACGGGACCTCCGGGTGCTTCGCGGCGTACCGCGTGATCGTCTCTTGGTACGCCGCCAGGCCCGAAGCCGGCGCGAGGTCGCAGCGGGCGCGTTCGAGACCGCCCTGCACCGGGTGGATGTGGGCATCCACGAAGCCGGGGAGCAACAGGCCGCCGGCCAGGTCGATCACCGTGGTGTGCGGACCACGCAGCTCGCTGAGATCGGTCCCCACTGCGGCGATCCGGTCGGAGCGGACCGCTACGGCCATGCCGGGCCGGTGCCGCGAGCCGTCGAAGACCGAGCCGTTGACGAACAGCGTGTCCACGCACACCTCCCATACTGCTTGCCCTGGCCGACTGATTCCGCACCACATGCGGCTCTACGCCGTCGACATCGACACCCTATCGGCTCAGCTGGTACGAAATCACTTGCCTGAACACCTTTTTCCAGGCACCATGGCGGGCAACGGCCAGCCTGAGACGAGGGATCCACCATGCCGTCCGACCCGATCGACGACGCCGACTTCGCCCGCCTGCAGCAGTCGGCCCGCGATCACCTGTGGATGCACTTCACCAGGCTGTCGAGCTACCAGTCCGGCGAGGTGCCGGTCATCGTCCGCGGTGACGGCGCCTACATCTACGACGCCCGCGGCAAGCGGTACCTGGACGGCCTGGCCGGCCTGTTCGTCAGCCAACTCGGCCACGGCCGGACCGAGCTCGCCGAGGCGGCCGCCAAGCAGGCCGCGGAGCTGGCGTTCTTCCCACTGTGGTCGTACGCGCATCCCAAGTCGATCGAGCTGGCCGAGCGGGTCGCCGGGTATGCACCGGGTGACCTCAACCGGGTCTTCTTCACCAGCGGCGGCGGCGAGGCTGTCGAGACCGCGTGGAAGCTGGCCAAGCAGTACTTCAAGCTCACCGGCAAGCCCGGTAAGCACAAGGTGATCAGCCGCGCGATCGCCTACCACGGGACCACCCACGGCGCCCTGTCCATCACCGGCCTGCCGGATCTGAAGGCACCGTTCGAGCCGTTGGTGCCGAGCACGTTCCGGGTCCCGAACACCAACATCTACCGCGCTCCGATCCACGGCGACGACCCGGCTGCGTTCGGCCGCTGGGCCGCCGACCAGATCGCGGTCGCGATCGAGAACGAGGGCGCCGACACCGTCGCCGCCGTCTTCCTCGAACCGGTGCAGAACTCGGGTGGTTGCTTCCCGCCACCACCGGGCTACTTCGAGCGGGTCCGCGAGATCTGCGACTCCTACGACGTACTGCTCGTCAGTGACGAGGTGATCTGTGCGTTCGGGCGGCTCGGGCACATGTTCGGGTCCGAGCGGTACGGCTACCAGCCGGACATGATCACCTGCGCGAAGGGCATCACCTCCGGCTACTCACCGCTCGGCGCGACGATCGCGACCGACCGGCTGATCGAGCCGTTCCTGCACGGCGACACCACGTTCGCCCATGGCTACACCTTCGGTGGCCACCCTGTATCCGCCGCGGTCGCGCTGACCAATCTGGACATCTTCGAGCGCGAAGGCATCAACGAGCACGTCCGGAGCCGGGAGGGGGACTTCCGGGCGACGCTCGAGAAGCTGCTCGATCTGCCCTTGGTCGGCGACGTCCGCGGCGCTGGATACTTCTACGGGATCGAACTGGTCAAGGACAAAGCGACCAAGGAGACCTTCAACGACGAGGAGTCCGAGCGACTGCTCCGCGGCTTCCTGTCCAAAGCCCTCTTCGACGCCGGCCTCTACTGCCGGGCCGACGACCGCGGCGACCCCGTCATCCAGCTGTCCCCGCCCCTGATCTGCGACCAGCAGCACTTCGACGAAATGGAACAGATCATCCGAGCCGTCCTCACCGAGGCCGAGTCGAAGCTGTAGAGGAACGCGACGGGATGGTCCATTGCGGTCCGATGGGCGCTTTCCGTTGACCACCTCCCGGAGGTTTGGACACCTCGTGGGGGGCGTGGACACGGAATAACCTGTACCGACCCACCAGTCCCTGTCCTGGCCCCCGCCCGGCAGCAGGGAGCCGGGCTCGCCGCTCTCGCTGAAGCGACCGTGACCTGGGCGTCTCATCGTTTGGTCCCGTTGTGTCGGTCAAGCGCCTACCATGGATGCATCAGCAAGATCCGGCGCAAGCAGATTCGGCTACGCGAGTCGCTAAGAAGGCGCGAGCGGGCAAAGTGCGCCTGGGCCGCCCCCGAACCAAGCTCCCAACCAATACTTCGCGCAGGACGGAAGCCTGACCGGTGCCTAGCAGGTTCTCTTCCAGCAGGTCCAGGAGTATGCGCCGGCGATTGACGACGTAATCGCCGGCGCCGTCGTCAACATGGATATCGAGCCCATCGTTCGTCGCCATCTCCCGCCAAGCTCGATGCGAGCGCTCAACGGTGTCCTACGCGTACCGACGAACGGGTAGTGGTGTCGACATCGAGCGGCTGATGGTCTCGCCCACGCCTGACGGGTGGAGGCGGGCGGCACTACTACCCGTTCGTCGGTACACACCCGGACGTCGAGGCATGGCGAGCTGTCCAAGTGGAGCCAGGGGTTAGAAGTCGAAGCCGAGGCCGAAGCGGTCGAGGGTGCGGAGCCAGAGGTTGCGGTGACCGGAGTGGGAGTCGGCGTGGGACATGGACCAGCGGGTCAGGTGGATGCCGGCTGCGCGGAGGGGTTCGGGTGGGAACGGGAGGGGGCGTTCGCGGACCATGCGGAGGCGGGTGCGGTCGGTGTCTTCGGCGTACAGGAGGTCGAGCATCACGTCGGCGCCGAAGCGGGTGGCGCCGACGCCCAGGCCGGTGTAGCCGAGGGCGTAGCCGATCTTGCCGGCGTGGGCCGTGCCGAAGAAGGCGCAGAATCGTGTGGTGGTGTCGATCACACCGCCCCAGCGGTGCGTGAAGTTCAGTCCATCCAACTGGGGGAAGGTCGTGAAGAAGTGCCGGGCGAGCATGGCGTGGATCGACTGGCGCTGCTCGAAGGCCGGATCGATGCGGCTGCCGAAGTGGTACACCGGCAGGTAGCCGCCCCACAGGATCCTGTCGTCGCGCGTGAGGCGGTAGTAGTGGAACAGGTTCGACGCGTCGCCGACACCCTGGCGATGACGCCAGCCGATGCTCTCGAGCCGCCGGGTCGACAGGGGTTCTGTGACCAGGACCAGGTCGTAGACAGGCACGGTGTACAACCTCAACCGCCGCAGCAGCGAGGGAAAGGCGTTCGTGGCCAGCGCGATCCGGTCCGCTCGCACCGAACCAGTTGCCGTCGACAACGAGCTGCCGTGCAGCCTGGTCACCCGGCTGTGTTCGTGAATCCGTACGCCGAGATCCAGGCAAGCGCGGCGTAGTCCCCAGGCCAGGCGGGCCGGCTCGACCAGCGCGGTCTGCGCGGGATCGGACAGCGCGCCAAGGTACGTGGGCGAGTTGATTTCGGCCCGTACGGCGTCCTGGTCGAGCAAGGTCACGCCGTCGCGGCGAGTCGCTTCCTCAGCCAGTTCGTCCAGGTGGTGCGGTGCGGTGGCGACGGTGAGCTCGCCGGTTCGTTGCCAGTCGCAATCGATGC
>Ga0193707_1001017_pt1 | contig 10165 bp, 5 predicted proteins | sample U3c2metaG_FD_143043 | JGI IMG/M metagenome (GOLD analysis project Ga0193707, IMG submission 143043) | Soil microbial communities from a riparian zone of the East river system, Colorado, United States - U3c2 | ecosystem: Environmental > Terrestrial > Soil > Riparian zone | place: USA: East River...
ATCCGCCAGGCGAGGATCCCGCCGGAGACCCCGGCGCCGAGGACCGCCTCCAGCCGGAACGCCTTCGCCTGTACGGACGTGAAGGTCGTCCGGTTGAAGGCGTCGCGCGCCGTGCCGTACGCGGAGGGGTTCTCGACGGGCCGCCAGGTGCCGCCGTCCTGGTACAGCAGCCGCCACGAGGCCGGCACCCGGCACTGCCCCTGGCCGGTGTCGTCGAACCAGTACACCTCGGTCGCGGAGGCCGTGACCGGCTGGGCGTAGTCGTACTGCACCCACTCGGTGGTACCGAGGTGGTCCCACCAGGTGAACCTCGGGACCGACTGGTCGCCCGAACCGGACGGCTCGACGCCGTCGTACAGCGCGTCGGTCGTGTCGCCGCCCCACACGTGCGAGGCGCCGGCCACCACCCAGTCGTGCGCGGACGCTCCGGTGCCGATGACCGGGAACGCGGTGACGCGCAGCCGCGCGGCGCCCATCGGGATCAGCGTGACCGTCTCCAGCGCCTCCGCCGACCGCACCGGGCCGTCCTGCAGCGGGCGTACGACGTTCTCGTCGTCGGCCTGCCAGTTCGGGAGACGGCGGGCCTGGGCGACCAGCTCGATCGGCGCGCCCTTCCGGGTGAACGGGTTCCCGGTCGTGGTCTTGGGCCGTACGGTGAACGAGGTCCCGTCCAGGCCGTAGTTCCACGGCGAGGCGGCGGTGACGTCGTACTCCGGCCAGGTGGAGGTCCCGCCGGACTGCGTCCAGGTCTCGTCGATCGCCAGCGAGAACGTCAGCGGGCCGCGGTCGACGGACATCGCGCCGTGGTTCTTCGCCCAGGTGCGCGTGGTCGTCCGCATCGGGAGGCGCAGCTCGACCGTGTCGCCGTCCGCCCAGGTGCGCGAGACGACGGCGTAGCACGGCGGGGTCGCGGTGAACGGCGCCGCGGTGCCGTTCACGGTCAGCGCAGGCTGGTCGCACCAGTGCGGGATCCGCAGGTACAGCGGGAAGCCGACCGGGCCGGGCGCGGCGATCCGCAGCGTCACGGTCTCCTCGAAGGGGTACCCGGTGTCCTCGGTGACGGTCACGCTCACGCCGCCGGCGCCGACCTTCGCGGTGACCTCCGAGGCGGCGTACATCGAGGCGCACAGGCCCGCGTCGTAGGTGGCCAGCCAGAGCTCCTCGGCGAAGTACGGCCAGCCCATGCCGTAGTTGTGCGGGCAGCACCGGTAGTTGTGGATGCCCGGCATGTACGCCTGCATCGCGAAGGTGTTCTGGAACTGCCCGTGCGTCTTGGCCACGTTGTCGAGCTGGACGCTGTTCGCACCGGTGATGTAGTGCGTGCCCTTCTGCGACGGGTCGAAGGCCGCGGGCAGGGAGTTGACCGCGATCTCCTCGCAGCGGTCGGCCCAGACCGGGTCGCCGGTGATCCGGGTCAGCAGCTCGAAGCTGTGCATGAACTCCACGAACCCGCAGGTCTCAAAGCCCTGCCGCGGGTCGCCGCGGTGCGGGCGGCAGTTCTCGTCCCCGGCGAACCCGCCGCCGGGGAACTGCCCGTACGTGCCCATGACCGTGTCGTAGTCGCGGTACGTCGCCGCGCGCAGCGCCGGGTCGCCGGCCAGCACGCCGTACTGCAGCGGCTCGCGGAAGCCCTGCGCGAGGTTGACGTTGTGCCAGGTCGGAATGCCGTTCGTGTAGTCGGCCGACCCGGCGTGGATCTTGCGGACCAGGTCGAGCAGCCACGCCTCGCCGGTGCGGTTGTAGACCCAGTAGACGCTGTCGATCGTGTCGCCCCACCGGAACGCGCCCCACCCGCGCTGGAACACCTCGGCGGCCTGCGCGTTCTGGAAGGTGAAGTAGCGGGTCAGGAACGGCGTGATCCGGTCGTCGCCGGTGGCGTCCGCGTACGCGCGCAACGCGTCGAGGATCGGCATGTGCGGCCAGAAGTCCGGGCCGCCCTCCAGCGACGTGCGCAGCTCGGACGGGCCGAACCAGCCGTCCGCCTGCTGCGAGCCGAGGATCCCGTCGATCCAGGTGCCGGTCAGGCCGCGCACCCGGCTGTCGCCGGTGACGATGCCGAGGTCGGTGAAGCCGCGCAGCCAGTACGGCAGCTCCTCCCAGCCCGGCTTGGACGGGTCGACCCAGCCGCAGTTGTCATAGACCAGGTAGTCCGACACGTCGGGCATGCGGCCGTTCAGGCCCTCGACCTGGAGGTCGAGCTGCATCTTCAGCCAGCCCGACGGCTTGACGCTCCCGGGCGGCAGCTTCAGGAACGGCTCGGGCTTCAGCGGGGCCCGGTTCGGCGTGTAGTGACCGCCGGCCGTGGTCGTCTCGACCGTACGGAGGACGCGGACGGTGGTCGGGCCGTCCGCATAGGCGGGCCGGGCCGCCAGGTGCGCGACCGCCGCGCCCCCGGTGACCACGAGGCTCCGGCCGAGAAAGGTTCGTCGTTTCATTCGCGACTCCTGTCGCCGGGACGCGGGAGAGGCCTGGCGGGTGGCCCCTCCCGCGTCACCTCACTTTCCGGATTGGTAGAGCTGCGCGACGTCGGCCGCGGACAGGGCACGGTCGAAGACGTGCACCTGGTCGATGGCGCCGGGCCAGTAGTCGACCGGGTTCCCGCCGAACCTCCCGCGGCCGATCACGGTGTGACCGGTGGAGGCGTCGCCGAGGCATGCCGACGCGGTGCCGGCCTTCTGCCCGTTCACATAGAGGGTCAGCGTGCCGGTCGCCGCGTCGCGTACGCCGGTGAGGTGGTACCACTGCCCGGTCCGCGGCGCGGTGGGGGCGAGCGCCCGTACGCCGGCGAAGGAGAAGGCGAACCGGTCGTCGGCGCCGGAGTACTGCAGGAAGAAGGCGCTGTCGTTCGCCCCGTCCTGGCTGACCGCGGTGGCGAACGACCCGGTCCTGTCGAGCTTCACCCACGCCGACGCGCTGTAGCTCCCGGTCGTGTCCAGGATCGCCGCTCCGGTGTCGGCGTACTGGTCCGAGCCGTCGAACTGCAGCGCCGAGCCGGAGTGCCCGGTCGTCCAGACGGGACCGTTCACGAGCGTCGCGTCGTGGCCGCCCACGGCGTCCTTGGCGACGGTGCCGCTGCCCTCGTCGAGCGGGTAGAAGCTCACGCCGTCGGCGCCGGCCGTGCTCCGGCGCATGGCGGCGGCGCCGACGGAGCCGGACGCGTCGATCAGCGCGCGGTTGGCGGCCCGTACCTGGGCGGCGTCGGGCTTGAGGACGCGGCGGTCGTAGGTGTAGATCCCGTTGAGCTCGTCCTCCACGTCGGTGATCTGGGTGTAGACCGACGCGGACACGCCGCACTGCTTCTCCACCTGGAGCAGGCGTGTCTGCAGGTCGGTGTAGCGGCTGGTCAGCGTGGCGGAGTCCGGCTCCATCTCGTACGCGAAGCCGTTCTCCGGGTCGAACATGTGGCCGTCTTCCTTCAGGCCGAGCCCGCCGTACTCGCCGTCGACGGCCGCGCGGGTGCCCGACTGCATGGGCGTACCGGGCCCGACGTAGGCGTGGTTGTCGTACAGGTCGCCCTCACCGCCGTCCGGGATCGAGTCGCAGCAGTTGACGCCGCTGTCGGTGTCGACGAGCCGGCTGGGGTCCCACGACTTGATCGCGCCGGTGATGCGGCCGGGCTCGTACTCGCCCCAGCCCTCGTTGAACGGCACCCACGTGATGATCGACGGGTGGCTGCGGTGCTGGTCGACGAGGGCGTGCAGCTCGGTCTCGAACTGCGTCTTCACCGCGGAGGACGGCGTGTGCCCGGCGAAGGTGGCGGGCATGTCCTGCCAGACGAGCAGGCCGAGCTTGTCGGCCCAGTAGTACCAGCGGTCCGGTTCGACCTTGACGTGCTTGCGGACCATGTTGAAGCCGAGGTTCTTGTGCGCCTGCAGGGCGAACTTGAGCGCGTCGTCGGTCGGCGCGGTGTAGATGCCGTCCGGCCAGAACCCCTGGTCGAGCGTGCCGACCTGCATGACGAACTTCCCGTTGAGCAGCGTGTGGATCTTGCCGTCGGGGCCCTTGCCGAGGCTGATCGAACGCATGCCGAAGTAGGAGCCCGCCTCGTCGACGCTCTGGTGCCGGTCGAGAATCCGCACCTTCAGCGTGTACAGGTACGGGTCGTCGGGCGTCCACAGGTGAGGGCGTGGCACCGGCAGCCGTAGCTCGGTCCCGGCCTTGCCGGTCACCGTCCCGACCCGCTTGTGCCCGGCGTACGCGGTGGCCTCGACGGTCTGGTCCGTGACGCCGGAGGCCTGGACGGTCAGCCGGAGCGCCTTGGCGGACAGGTCCGGCGTGGAGTCGACCCGGTCGACGTGCGCGGCGGCGACCGGCTCCATCCACACCGTCTGCCAGATCCCGGACGAGGGCGTGTAGAAGATCCCGTCGCCGGGCTTGCGCTGCTTGCCGACGGCCTGGCTCCCGATGTCGGTGGCGTCGTCCACGCCGACCAGGACCTCCTGGGGGCCGTTGCCCTTCAGCGCGCCGGTGACGTCGGCGGAGAAGGAGTCATAGCCGCCGGTGTGCGTCGCGACCTTGGTGCCGTTGACGTAGACGCTGGTCTGGTAGTCGACGGCCTGGAAGTGCAGGATCAGGCGATTCCCGTGCCAGGACGGCGGCACGGTGAAGGTCCGGCGGTACCACATGTGGTCAACGTGCCGGTGGATCCCCGACAGCATCGACTCCACCGGGTACGGCACGAGGATCCGGTCGGCCAGGGTCTTGCCGGCCGGCGGCGGGTCACCGGCGGTGGCCTCGGCGAACTCCCAGGTGCCGTTCAGGTTCTGCCAGCGCGAACGGGTCAGCTGCGGGCGTGGGTAGTCCGGCAGGGCGTTGGTGGGGGAGACCTTGCTGGTCCAGGGCGTGGTCAGCTGGGTCTGCGCCGCAGGGCGGGGCTCGCCGGAGGCGGCCGCCGCCGGTGCGAGGAGAGCGGCGAGCAGTACGAGGGCGAGGGCGAGGGCCGGGCCGCGGGGCCGGGCCGTTCTGGGGGGACGCAGCGCGTACAAGGACGAACTCCCATCTGCGCGGGGAGAAGGAGGGCTGTCGGAGACGGCCTCAGCATGAGCGTCCGTGACCATAATTGCAATAATCAGATCGATGTTGACAGAAGACGATCAGGAGTGGCTCAATACGGATGCCTCACATCCCAAACTTCGGGAAGGACCCGCCCATGAGCGTCCCTTCGCGCCGTGGCGTACGCGCCGCCGCGCTCGTCGCCGTACTGACGGTCGCCGCCGCCGGTTGCGCCAAGTCCGAGAACGACAAGCAGGCCGGCGCGCAGGACACGCAGGGTCAGCAGCAGGTCGTCCAGACCCCGTCGGGGAACGCCCCGTCGTGCACGATCTCCAAGTTCGGGGCGGCGAAGTTCGACCTGAAGAGCGGGACGGTCGGGTTCTCCCAGTCCGAGAAGGAGGCGAACCCGTTCCGCATCGCCGAGACGGCCTCGATCAAGGCCGAGGCGAAGAAGCTGGGGATCGGGCACCTGAAGGCGACGAACGGCCAGTCGCAGTTCAACAAGCAGATCAGCGACGTGCAGCAGCTCATCGCCCAGGGCGCGCAGGCGCTCATCATCGCCCCGCTCAACTCCGACGGCTGGGAGCCGGTGCTGCAGCAGGCCTCCGCCAAGCACATCCCGATCATCACCGTGGACCGGCAGATCAACGCCGCCGCGTGCAAGGACTACGTGACGTTCATCGGGTCCAACTTCTACGAGCAGGGCAAGCGCGCGGCCGACCAGATGGCGAAGGCGCTCGGCGGCAAGGGCAAGGTCGCCATCCTGCTCGGCGCGTCCGGCAACAACGTCACCACGGACCGGACCAACGGCTTCAAGGACGAGCTCAAGCAGAAGGCCCCCGGGATCCAGATCACCTTCCAGCAGACCGCCGAGTTCACCCGTGAGAAGGGCCAGCAGGTCACCGAGCAGCTGATCCAGAGCCACCCGGACGTGAACGGCCTCTACGCGGAGAACGACGAGATGGGCCTCGGCGCGGTGACGGCGCTCAAGGGAGCGGGCAAGACCGCCGGCCAGATCAAGATCGTGACGGTGGACGGCACCCGGCAGGCCGTGTCGCAGATCCCGGGCGGCTGGATCTCGGCCGTCATCGAGAGCAACCCCCGCTTCGGTCCGCTCGCCTTCCAGACGCTGACCAAGTTCCTGAACGGCGACGCGATCCCCGACAAGGTCATCATCTCCGACCGCGAGTACGACTCGTCCAACGCCAAGCAGTCCGTGTCCTCGGCGTTCTGACCGTGGCGGAACCGTTGCTCCAGGTGAGCGGCATCGTCAAGCGCTTCACCGGAGTCCTCGCCCTCGACCGGGTGTCCGTCGACCTGGCACCCGGCGAGGTGCACGCCCTGGTGGGTGAGAACGGCGCCGGCAAGTCCACCCTGATCAAAGTGATCACCGGTGTGTACCGCCCGGACGAGGGCCAGGTGAGCCTCGCCGGGCGGCCGGTGGAGTTCGCCGATCCGCTCGACGCCCAGCGTGCCGGGATCCAGGCCGTCCACCAGGAGATCGGCCTGGTCCCGTCGATGAGCGTGGCGCGCAACCTCTTCCTCGGCCGCGAGCCTCGCCGGCGGTTCGGCCTGATCGACTTCCGCGCCATGCACCGTGACGCGGAGGGGACCCTCGCGTCGTACGGCATCGGCGTCGACGTCCGCAGCCCCCTGCGGTCAGTGGGCCTCGGCGCCCAGCAGATGATCGCGCTCGCCCGCGCCGTCTCGGTCGACGCGCGGGTCGTCGTCATGGACGAGCCGACGTCCTCCCTCGAACCACGGGAGGTCGACACCCTCTTCGGGGTCATCGACCGGCTCCGTGACCAGGGCATCTCGGTGATCTACGTCAGCCACCGGCTGGACGAGCTGTACCGGATCTGCGACGGTGTCACCGTGCTGCGCGACGGCCGGGTCGTCCACCAGGGCCTCCTCTCCGAGCTCGACCGGCTGGGGCTCGTCTCGCTGATGCTCGGCCGTCCGGTCTCCGACGTACGGGCGGAGGGGGTCACCAAGTTCTCCGGCGGCCACGACCTCGCGCGCGACACCCCGATCGTCGAGGCGTCGGGCCTCACCCGCCGGCACGTGCTCGACGACGTGTCGATCGCGATCCGCCCCGGCGAGGTCGTCGGCCTCGGTGGCCTCCTCGGCGCCGGCCGTACCGAGACGGCCAAGGCGATCGCCGGCGCGTTCCCGCTCGACGCCGGCCGGGTGACCGTGGCCGGCCGGCCGCTGCGGCGCGGGTCGGCCGCCGCGGCGATCCGGGCGGGCGTGGCCCTGCTCCCGGAGGACCGCAAGGCCGAGGGCATCATCGCGACGCTGTCGGTACGCGAGAACATCGCCCTCGCGGCGCTTCCCCGGCTCTCCCGCGGCGGCGTCGTCTCCGAGGCGCGGATCGACCGGATCGTCGACACGTTCATCAAGCGGCTGCGCATCAAGTCCGCCGGCCCGCACCAGCCGGTCGCCGAACTGTCCGGCGGCAACCAGCAGAAGGTCCTGCTCGCGCGCTGGCTCGCCACCGAACCCAAGATCCTCCTCCTGGACGAGCCGACGCGCGGCATCGACGTCGGTGCCAAGGCCGAGGTCCAGTCGCTGATCGACGAGCTCGCCGAAGACGGGCTCGGCGTCCTGCTGATCTCCGCCGACCTGGAGGAGCTGGTCGAGGGGTCCGACCGCGTGGTCGTCCTCAAGGACGGCACGGTCGTCGGTGAGCTCAGCGGGGGCGACCTCACCGAGGAGGGGGTCATGGCCACGATCGCCGCGAACACCGTCGATGGCGCTGCCGATGCCTCCCACGACCAGGTTGAAGGAGGGTCCGGGTGACCGCGTCCGAGTCCCACGCCGCCGTACCCGTCTCCCGGCTGGACCGCGGCCGGATCCTCGCCTGGCTGCAGGACTACGGCGTGTACGCCGCGATCGCCGCACTGATCATCGTCAACATCGCGATCACGCCGCGCTTCCTGTCGCTGGAGAACCTCCGTACGCAGCTCGTCCAGGTCGCGCCGGTCGTCATCGTCTCGCTGGGCATGGCACTGGTGATCGGCACCGAGGGCGTCGACCTGTCGGTCGGCTCGGTGATGGCGCTCACCACCGCGGTGATCCCCCTCTACCTGGGGTACGGCGTCGTGCCCGCGATCGTGGCCGGGCTCCTCGGCGGCGTCGTGGTCGGGCTGGTCAACGGGTCCCTCGTCGCGTTCGTCGGCGTGCAGCCGATCGTCGCGACGCTCGCGCTCTTCGTCGGGGGCCGCGGGATCGCGCTCGTCGTGGCGGGCGGGCGGCTCAAGGACATCTACGACCCGGACCTGCTGAGCCTCGGCTCGTCGAGCGTCCTCGGCGTCCCCCTGCCGGTCGTGATCGCGGCCGTGCTCACCGTCGTGGTGATGGCGATCGTGCGCCGTACGACGTTCGGCCGTCGGCTGGTCGCCATCGGCGGCAACCGTACGGCGAGCGAGCTGTCGGGCCTGCCGGTCAAGCGGATCCTGCTGCTGGTGTACGTGGCGTCGGGTCTGCTCGCCGCCGCGGCGGGCATCCTCGCCACGGCCCGGTTGCAGGCCAGTGACCCGTCGTCGCTCGGACTCCTCATGGAGCTGTCGGCCATCACCGCGGTCGTGGTCGGCGGAACCCCTCTCACCGGCGGCCGGGTCCGGGTGCTGGGCACGGTCGCCGGCGCATTGCTGATCCAGCTCGTCCGCGCGACGCTCATTAAGCACGACCTCGCGGACTCGCTGGCCCAGATGGTCCAAGCAGTGATCATTCTTGCGGCCGTGTACGCCGCGCGAGGACGGGCCGGACGATGACGGAACCTACGGCCGGACAGGCGATGGCAGCGGAGCAGCCGGCCGGTATCACCGGCGGGGTCGGCGGCGGGAGCTCCGGCGGGGTCTCCGCGGAGCCGCCGCCCGGCGCCTCCGGGCGGGAACGCGCGTTCGGGCTCATCCAGCGCCACGGCGCCGCCGCGGTGCTGGTCCTGCTGGTCCTGGGCGGATCGCTGTCGTTCGGCAGCTTCGCGACCACCGACAACTTCGGCAACATCGCCATCACCTCGTCCTTCCTGGCGACGGTGGCGCTCGGCATGACCTTCGTGATCATCACCGGCGGCATCGATCTGTCGGTCGGCTCGGTGTTCGCGCTGGGCGGGGTGCTCGCCGCGTACGGCGTGCGCTGGGGCTCGCTCGCGGCGCTGCTGCTGCCGCTGGCGGTGTGCGGTGCGTTCGGCCTCGCGCAGGGCCTGCTGATCGCCCGCGTACGGCTGGCCCCGTTCATCGTCACGCTGGCAGGCCTGCTGGGCGCGCGCGGGCTGCTGCTGTCGATCTCCCACGAGGGCGCCAAGACGTACCTCATCCCGCACGGATCGGTGCTCGCGCGGGTCGGCCAGGGCAGCGTCCTGGGCCTGGGATACCCGGTGTACCTGACGCTCGCGCTGTTCGCCGCCGGCGCGATCCTGCTCCAGCGGACCCGGTTCGGCCAGTGCGTGTACGCGATCGGCGGCAGCGAGGACGCGGCCGAGCTGATGGGCGTACCGGTGGCGCGAACCAAGGTGTTCGTCTACGTGATGTCCGGCGCCCTGGCAGGCCTGGCCGGCGCCCTCAACGCCGCACGCCTGTCCTCGGGCGTCACGATCCTGGGCACCGGCATGGAACTCGACGTGATCGCCGCGGTCGTGATCGGCGGCACGCTGCTCACCGGGGGAGCGGGCTCGCTGAGCGGTACGGTCGCGGGCGTCCTCCTGCTGGGAGTGATCCAGAACCTCATCAACCAGGTCGGAGACCTGTCCTCGTCGTACCAGCAGGTGGTGAGCGGCGCGTTCCTGGCGGTCGTGGTGGTCGTCCAGACCTACCTCAGCCGCGTACAACGCCTACGCTGACGGGGGCCGCGACGCCGACGCCGTGGCCGTCGGCCGCAAAAGGGGACCCTCGACCCGGAGATGCCGTCGTCCGTTTGACGGTATTCGGGAAGGTTCTTTTAGGTTATTTGAACGGTCCGAATGCTCAGCTCAACGGCCCGATGGTCGTCGGCCAGAGTTTCGAGTGCGATCCGGCGGGCGATCTCTAGCTTGGAGAGATCTCTCTCTTCTTCTTCGCGATCATCGCTTGATTCACGATAGGACGACGTCATGGCAGTCTCCAGCTTGCGTTTCGTGCCAGCTCTAGCTCATGGACCGTCACTAACATGCACAATTCCGTCTGGCGATGAG
>Ga0193707_1001018_pt1 | contig 10160 bp, 11 predicted proteins | sample U3c2metaG_FD_143043 | JGI IMG/M metagenome (GOLD analysis project Ga0193707, IMG submission 143043) | Soil microbial communities from a riparian zone of the East river system, Colorado, United States - U3c2 | ecosystem: Environmental > Terrestrial > Soil > Riparian zone | place: USA: East River...
TCAGGATGCCTGGTGGGTGCCCCATCACCTCGGTGGTACGGCTCCGACGCCGGAGGAGGCCGCCGTACTGGATGCCGGAAAAGCCCGATGACCTTGGTGACACGTCCACTAGTGTCGGCGCATGCCGAGAAACGAACAAGATCCTGCGGCGAGCACCCAGCAGTTCCGCGCTTTCGCCAGTAACGGCGAGTCGGCGCGGCAGGGCTCGAACACCGGTCTGATCGCCGGTGTGGTGGTGGCCGTGGTCGTCGTCGTGCTCGTGGTGGCCGGCGTGGTCCTCGCGAGCTAGCTCTGAGCTAGCCCCAGCATCACCGGCCGTTACCGGCGGGCGCGCCAGCGCCGGCCGGCGTTCGTCAGTGCCCGTTGGCGGAGAAGTGCTGGAAGTCCCACGGACCGCCCCAGCTGCCGCCCCAGCCCCAGCCGATCGAGCGGAACGCCTTCACGACCTTGTCGCCGGCGTGCACCAGCCCCGGGTCGTGGCGCTTGCGGTTGCCGTACTTCACGCAGCGCGGGTGCTCGATGTGGCCGTTCGGGTGGACGTAGGGGTTCTCGCAGGTGTTCAGGTCCACGGCGTGGCCGTAGGCGTGCTGCGACCATGAGCTCGCGCCGGTGGCGTTGCGGCAGTTGAACGCCGAGGTGTTGTCGGCCTCGATCGACTTGAAGTCGCTGCCGCCGTACTTGTCGACGAGCTCCATGCGCCGGATCGGATAGCGCTCGCCGTACAGCGTGCGGAAGACCTTGACGATCTTCGTCGCGGAGTCCGCGTTGACGACCAGCTCACCGGTGTGGGGCTTTTTGTCCATGCCCCAGTAGGTCATCGTGATGAGGCGCAGGTCGCCGACGCCGACCGGGCACCCGGAATGCCAGGAGTGCTTCACGGTCGCGCGGGTCACCTTGCCGATCTTCGCGACGAAGGGACGCGGCCCGGTCGGGGACGGACTCGGCGGTGTCGGCGTCGGTGTCGCGGCGCCGGCGGCGGGAGTCGTGACGGCCGCCGCGGGTGGCGAGGCCGTGGCCGACTTGTCTCCACCGCAGGCCGACGAGAGCGTCACGCACAGTCCGGTCACGAGGATTCCGAGGGTCACGCGTTGCATAGCGGAAGGATTACATGGCCGAAGCCGTGCTTCGGCCACTTCCATGCGGGACGATGAGGCTGCCACGTCCGGGAAGCAGAGGACCGATCATGGTGGAAACGGACCCGAAACGCCGGCCGCCCCTCGGTATGCGTGAGATCACCGCGGTGGGGAGCGGGCTCGGCACGTTCATCCTGGTGGACGCGATCATGATGTACTCCGCGTTCGAGCGGAACGTCATGCACCGCCAGGACCTGAACCTCGTGGCACAGGCGCTGTCCCTGGTGCTGCTGGCGTTCGGCCTCGGCGGCTTTCTCGCCTACAAGATGACCGGGTTCATGCGGTTGTACGGCGTCGGGCTGATGTGCGGCTGGACGTTCCTGTCGCTGTTCTCTCTCGGGTTCTGCACCGGGATCAGCTGATCAGCGCGCCTTGGAGACCCGCTCGGCGATGGCCGTGAACGCCCGGCCGACGGCGGCCAGGTCGGCGGGGTCGACCACGTCGACGAAGAACTCACGCACCGCGGCGACATGATCGACCGCGGCCTTCGACAGGAAGGCGAAGCCTTCTTCGGTGAGCTCGGCGTTGACGCCGCGCTTGTCGGCGCCGCAGGTGCCGCGGACGACGAGGCCCTTGCACTCCAGCCGGGAGACCGTGTGGGAGAGGCGACTGCGCGACTGGCTGGCCTCGTCGGCGAGCTGGGCCATCCGCAGCCGGTGGTCGGGTGCGTCCGACAGGCGTACGAGGATCTCGTACTCCGCCATCGTCAGGCCGTGCTTGGTCTTCAGATCGCGGTCGAGGACGTCGTTCAGCCGGATGCTGCCCTCGACGTAGGCACGCCAGTCGCGCTGCTGAGGAGCGGACAGCCAGCGCGGATCGGTCATGGTTCGATCCTACATGGTTGATTGAATATTCAACGAAACACCGTTCACCGCGGACGCGCGGGGCGGTTGACGACGATCATGCCGCCTCTTGGCCCTCCGTACGTCCTTTTCCGTTGCTTTGTTCCACCGAAACCCCGCTCTGGGTGCGCTACATTTGTCGTAGCGGGAATAGTTGAAAATTCAACCTTGTTCACGCTGCTGTAGCCAGCCAGAAGGAGGATCCGATGCCTGCCGTCACCGCAGACCCGCTGACCCTGACGCGACTGCCCCGGCTTCCGGAGCAGGAAACCGCGTGGCGTCCCGTGACGCGCGTCGTCACCGCCGGACACCACCTGGAAGGCGAGGGGTTCGCGGTACGCCGGCCGTTCCCCGGCGTCGACCTCTCCCTCGCCGACCCGTTCCTGCTGCTCGACCACATGGGCGCGGTGGAGTACGCGCCGGGCGAGGCCAAGGGCACGCCCTGGCACCCGCACCGCGGTTTCGAGACCGTGACGTACATCATCGACGGCGCCTTCCAGCACCAGGACACGACGGGCGGCGGCGGGCTCATCGCCGACGGCGCGACCCAGTGGATGACGGCGGGTTCCGGCATCCAGCACATCGAGCAGCCCACGCCCGAGCTGGTCGCGACGGGCGGCCTGTTCCACGGCGTACAGCTGTGGGTGAACCTCCCACGCGACCACAAGTGGGTGCCGCCGCGCTACCAGGACATCGAGTCGCGCGACGTCTCCCTGCTCAGCAGCGACGACGGCTCGTCTCTCGTACGGGTGATCGCCGGCGAGCTGGCCGGGCACAAGGGGCCGGGCATCACCTACACCCCGATCACGTACCTGCACGCCACCGTCGCGCCCGGCGCGAAGCTGACGCTGCCCTGGCCGCGTGACTTCAACGCGATGGTGTACGCCCTCAGCGGGCGCGGCCTGGCGGGCCCCGGCGGGCGCCCGGTCGACGAGGGGCAGCTCGCGGTGTTCGGCAAGGGCGAGGCGCTGAGCGCGCAGGCCGCCGACACGCAGCCGCAGGCGGCCAAGAACGGCTGGGAGATCCTCGTCCTCGGCGGCCTGCCGCTGCGCGAGCCCGTCGCCCGGTACGGCCCGTTCGTGATGAACACCCGTGAGGAGATCGTGGAGGCGTTCCAGGACTTCCAGGCCGGCCGGATGGGCACCGTCCCGGCCGAACGCGTCCCGCACCAGAGCAGCGCGGACGAGCAGCTCTCCTGAGCCTGCGGCACGGGCGGCTCCGGGCTTTCGGGGCCGCCCGCCCGCGTCGTACGGGCTGGGCGGCATGATGGATCGCATGACCTTGACGACGGCGTTCACCACATTGATGGGGCTCCGGCATCCGATCGCGCTCGCGCCGATGGGCGGATCCGCCGGCGGAGCACTGGCCGCCGCGGTGTCGAACGGCGGAGGGCTCGGCCTGGTCGGCGGCGGGCGAGGTGATCGCGCGTGGCTCGAACGAGAGCTCGCGCTGGTCACCGGCCAGACCACCGAACCCTGGGGGATCGGGTTCCTGAGCTGGGCCGCGGACGACTCGACCGTCGCGTGGGCGCTTGAGTACGAGCCGGCCGCGCTGATGCTCTCCTTCGGTGACCCCGGCCCCCTCGCCCAGCGTGTCCTCGAAGCGGGCGTCACACTGATCGTGCAGGTCACCGACCTGGACGAGGCCAGGCGTGCGCTCGACGTCGGCGCCGACGTGATCGTCGCGCAGGGAGGCGAAGCCGGCGGGCACGGCGGGACGCGGGGCACTCTGCCATTCGTGCCGGCGGTCGTCGACCTGGCCTCACCGACCCCCGTGCTGGCGGCGGGCGGGATCGCCGACGGGCGCGGTCTGGCCGCCGCGCTCGCTCTGGGCGGGGCCGGTGCGCTGCTGGGGACCCGCTTCCATGCCAGCCGGGAGGCGCTCGTCCCGCCCGAGGTCACCAAGGCACTCCTCGACGGCCGGGGGGAGGACACCGAGCGCAGCCACGTGCTCGACATCGCCCGAGGCGCGGCGTGGCCGGAGCGCTACACCGGCCGCGCGCTGCGCAACGAGTTCCTGGACCGCTGGCGCGGCCGGGAGGAAGAGCTCCGCAACGACACCGCCGCCCAGGAGGAGTACCGCGCCGCCGTGGCACGCGGCGACCTCGACGCCGTTTCTGTCTGGGCCGGCGAGGCGCTCGACCTCATCACCACGGCCGATTCGGCGGCCGACATCGTCGCCGACGTCGCCGCCGGAGCAGAACGCGCACTCGCCTCGGCAGGGAAGAACTGACGCCTGGGCGCTGCGGGGAGGGCGGCCCCCGGGCCGCCCTTTCGTTCATCGTGGAGCGTGGCCCGCGGAGGCTGTCCGGGTGCTGCGATCCGATCGATTATTTGTTCGAAACTACGCGCGCCAGGCCGCGGCATCGAAGGTCCGCTCTCGGCACCTCACACCAAGTCGAGAAGCAGAGAGCCCCCCGGGAAGCAGTCCCGAGGGCCTCGGTCGGACAGCGGTCAGGCTCGCTCTGTGGTCACCATGATCTCTACACACTGCCCACCAGAGTCTGAGCTACGGCTTGACTTCCTCCAAGGGGCGTCGCTCATGCTTCCCACTCCTCCGCGATTTGGGCGATGAGGTCTCTTGACATGCTCATGGGGAGAGCCTCGTCCCGGATCGACTCCCACGACGCGACCACGGTAGCGATGTCTTCCGGTCTGGTGCTAACCGTGCCTCCGAACGTACCTTCCGAGAAAGCGACCTCCTTGCCGCCCTCCAGGGTGGCTATCGCGAACGGCCCGGCCCCGACCTCATCACCACGGCCGGCCCGGCAGCAGACATCGTCATCGGCCTCGCCGCCGCAGCCGAATGCGCCCTCGCCGCGGTCGATTCTTTGTTCGAAAAACAACCCCGTTTCCCCTGACGGCGCCGCCCGTCGTACGCTACGGTTCTTCGAACACAGGTTCGACCACGTTCGAGGGAGGCGAAGCCGGTGGCGACGCTCACCGCTCCGGTCGCGACGCGCGCCAGGCCGCGGCATCGCGCGACACGCCGCAGCACTTTCTACGGAAATCTACGGCCGCAGCTATATCCCCTCATAAAGTCCGAGAGCGTGGACCCCGTACGCAATCCCTATGCCCCCGGTGCCGGCCAGCGCCCGCCCGAGCTCACCGGCCGCGACCGCGAGCTGCAGCAGTTCGACATCGTGCTCGAGCGCGTCGCCCGCGGCCGCCCCGAGCGCAGCATGATCCTCACCGGGTTGCGTGGCGTGGGTAAGACCGTGCTGCTCAACACGTTCCGGTCGATGGCCATCCAAAAGCTCTGGGGCACCGGCAAGATCGAGGCGCGGCCCGACCAGTCGATCCGCCGCCCGGTCGCCGCCGCCCTGCACATGGCCGTACGCGAGCTGGCGCCCCGGCATCGCGCGCCCGATCGCATCGAGGAGTTCCTCGGCGTGCTCAAGGCGTTCGCCCAGGCCGACGCCGAGCCTCCCAAGGGCAAGGCCGCGCCGCGCCGGTGGAACCCCGGCATCGACGTCCCCGCCGCCCGTGGCCGGGCCGACTCCGGTGACCTGGAGATCGACCTCACCGAACTGTTCGTGGACGCGGCCTCGGTCGCCACCGACCTCGGTGTCGGTGTCGCGCTCTACGTCGACGAGATGCAGGACATCCCGGCCGACGACGTCTCGGCCCTGTGCGCCGCCTGCCATGAGCTGTCCCAGAGCGGGGGCCCGCTCATCGTGGTCGGTGCCGGGCTGCCCCACCTCCCGGCGGTGCTCTCGGCGAGCAAGTCCTACTCCGAGCGGCTGTTCCGCTACGCCCGCATCGACCGGCTCGACCGGGGCGCCGCCGACCTCGCGCTGCTCGCCCCCGCCGAGCGCGAGGGCGTGACCTTCACCCAGGACGCCCTCGACGCGCTCTACCACGCCGCCGACGGCTACCCCTACTTCGTCCAGGCGTACGGCAAGGTCGCCTGGGACATCGCGCCCGAGACGCCGATCAGCGACGGTGACGTCCTGGTCGCGGCTCCGGAGGCCGAAGGAGAGCTGGCCGTCGGCTTCTTCGGCAGCCGCTACGAACGCGCCACGCCCGCCGAGCGCGACTACATGCGGGCGATGGCCTCCCTGGGCGACGAGCCCGTACCGACCGCCAACGTCGCCGACGAGCTGGGCCGCAAGCCGTCCAGCCTCTCGCCGGCCCGCGACGGTCTGATCAAGAAGGGCCTCATCTACAGCGCCGAGCGCGGCCTGGTCGCCTTCACCGTCCCGCACTTCGGTCATTTCCTCAGGTCACAGCCGGTATGAGAGGTCCGGCTACCCCCTTATAAGCGACTCTTGCACCGTCGCTAGAAACTCATAGAGACCGTCATCGATCGCGGTCTCGTACGTCGTGATGAAAATCTATGGCGTTCTAGTAGTATGCCTAGAGAGCCGTATACAACGCCATGAAGGCGTCTCGTCATGCTTCTATTCCGTGCTATAGCGAATGAACAAGAAAATGCTATAGAGCGTCAGACTCGTCAGGCCGGGCTCGAGACGCGACGCGGACCGGAGTCGTCGTCCTGTCCCTCGCAGCCGGCGTCCCACACCAGACCGGCCCGCACCTCGGCCCGCCGGCCGTCGATCGGCACGGCGAACACCAGCTCGGCCCGCCTCCCCTCGACCCGCGCGGGGAACACGACGTACCGGTGACACAGCTCCCGCCACGTCTCGATGGGCCGCGCCGACGTCACGTGGTCCTCGTGCTCGCGCCAGGCCACGCTCGCGTACAGCCGCGCGTACGTCTCCGCGAGCGGTACGTCGAGCAGCTCGCACGGCGTCGAGCTGCGGGTGCGCTCGACGGCGAGAGCGAGCTCCGGCGAAAGCACCAGCAGGAGCCCGGTCTCGGCCGCGAGCAGCAGCACCGCACCGGCGCCGGCCCGGCCCAGCACCTGGGCGCCGGTCTCCGGGACACCGGCCGACGCGAGGGCCACGATCGTCAGCAGCGCCGCGCGTACCAGCCCCCGCCGGCCCGCCGGTGCCGCGCTGAGCCCGCCGAAGCAGCCGCACCCCTCGTCGGTGCCGCGCCGGGCGAGGTCGCCGGTGATCCACGTGGCCGAGGCGAAGAACACGACGCACGCGGCCCGTACGACACCGGTCGGCGTGACCATCAGCGCCACGCCGATGACGCCCTCGGCGAGCGCGACGCCGTAGACGAACGGACGCTGCCGGTGCAGCGCGACGAGCGGCGCCGGATCGTGCTCCCGTACGGTCAGCTTGGCGGCACAGGCCAGGATCAGCACGCTGGCCAAGAACGGGATCTGTAAGTCGCGCAGCATGTCGATCATCAGTGGTCCACCCGTGCGGTGACGTTGAAGCAGCCGGCGTCGAGGTCGCCGCCGAGGTCGACGAAGGCGGTCCTGGTCAGTTCGAGGATCCGTCCGCGCGGCGAGGTGCCGCAACGTACGCACCGGTCACAGAAGCGTGCCGCGACGCAACCGCACTCGACGATCGGGACGCGCATGGCCCGGCCGGTGCAGTCGTTGCGGACGTGCAACTCGCTCGCGATCGAGAGCACGGGCAGCGGCGACGGCGGACCCATGCCGCAGCCGCCCGCGTCGCCGTGCGGGTCGACCGCGGGGTAGGCCGCGCCGGTGCCCGAGCGGTCGTACCAGGTCGCCGTGCCCCGCAGGATGCGCGGCACCGAGCCGGAGCGCCGGTCCGGTGACGGGCGTTCGGCGTGCGAGGCCGGCTGGGGTGAGTTGGTCGCCGGCCGCAGCGCGTGGATCTCGCCCGCGCGGCGTACGCCGATGACGTCGACCAGCGAACCGGGCTCCAGCCGGGGGTGCCGGACCTGGATGCGGGTCATCGACTCGGTGGGGATGACGAGCGCGGTGGGCGCGCGGTGCGGGCCGGCGTCGATCTCCAGGACCCGTCCCGTACGTCCCGCGATGACCCCGGTGACCCGGGTGATGTCGACCCAGATCCGCTCGGCGATCAGGCCTCCGCCCCCGGTCGGGCGGACGATGACGTCGCGTCCCGGACGAAGCGCGGACGTCCCGGCCTTTCCGGCATGCCAGATGGACGCGTCGGCCGAGATCGGCACCCGTAACTCGGTGCCGTCCGGTGCGGCGAGGACGAGAAGGTGCGGGCTGGCCTCGATCACGGAGCCCTCGATGCCGTGGAGCGGCATGGCGCCGGCGTCGTACTGCTCGGGCGGCCGCTCGCCGAGCACGGCCTCGCGGAGCCGTTTTCGGCGGAGAACATGATCGCGAGTGGACGGCATGGGGGTCTCCGGGAAGTTGTTGATCTTACGGTGCCGGGGCGTCGAGTAAGGCTGCATGTCAAGACTTACCCCGAGCCCTCCTCCTGTCGACTCCTTTGTCCAAATAAACCAATGATGCCGACCGGGAATACGTGACACTCATTCGCAATCGCGCGTGCTGCGTTGACCGGAACATGAGATTCGACTTGATCCATAATTACGATCTTCGTGCGATCGTCGGGCCTGTCGGCAACAGGAATCCCCAGCCTTCCGGACGGTCACGTGGGCGCACCATCGCACGACGAGTTCCACGACTTCGTGGCCGCGCGACGGCCAACGTTGCTGCGTGCGGCCATGTTGCTGACCGCGGACCGCGCCGACGCCGAGGACCTGCTCCAGGCGGCGCTGACCAAGACGTACCTCGCCTGGGGCCGGATCCACGACCGAGGCGCCCTCGATGGTTATGTGCGTCGCACGATGGTGAACATCAACATCTCCTGGTGGCGGCGGAGAAGGCTCGAGGAGTACCCCACCGACGAGCTGCCCGACACCCCGGTCGCCGACCACACCCGCCGCAGCGAGCTGCGCGACGGCCTGGACCGCATCCTCGACCGGCTGCCCGCCCGCCAGCGGGCCGCGGTCGTCCTCCGCTACTACGAGGACCTGACCGAGACCGAGATCGCCGAGACGCTCGGCGTGAGCGTGGGCACGGTCAAGAGCACGGTCTCCCGCGCGATGGCGAAGCTCCGCGACGAAGCGGCACGTGAACTCGCCTCGCTCAAATGATCGCTAGCTGCTGACAACTCACGCATTAAGGGGACAGAATCCGATTCACACCCGTGGATCTGGAGGCCGCCGTGTGGAGCACGATGCAGGACTATCCCCTGACCATTTCCTCCATCAGGAGGTACGGCACGGAGGTCTACGGCGACAGTGAGGTCGCCACCTTCACCGGCGACGGCGTACGCCGCACGTCGTACGCGGAGATCGGCCGCCGGGCGGCACGCCTGGCCGGCGCGCTGCGGAGCCTCGGGATCGACGCCGACCAGCGCGTGGCGACGTTCCAGTGGAACACCGCCGAGCACTTCGAGGCCTACCTCGCGATCCCTTCGATGGGCGCGGTCCTGCACACGCTCAACATCCGGCTCGCCCCCGAGCAGCTCGTCTACATCGCCGAGCACGCCGAGGACGAGGTCGTCATCGTCGGCGACACGCTCGTGCCGCTGCTGGCGGCGGTGCTGCCACAGATGAAGACCGTCAAGCACGTCATCGTGATCGGCGACGCCGACCTCTCTTCGCTGGAGCCGGCGGGCAAGCAGCTGCACTCGTACGAGGAGATGCTCGCCGCCGCACCGGACACCTTCGACTGGCCTGAGCTGGACGAACGGCAGGCCGCGGCGATGTGCTACACGAGCGGCACCACCGGCAACCCCAAGGGCGTCGTCTACTCGCACCGGTCCGCGTACCTGCACTCGATGGCCGAGTGCACGGCCAACGTCTTCGGGCTGTCGGCCGCCGACCGGGTGCTGCCCGTGGTGCCGATGTTCCACGCCAACGCCTGGGGCCTGCCGTACGCCGCGCTGATGGCCGGAGCCTCACTCGTGATGCCGGACCGGTTCCTGCAGGCCGAGCCGCTGGTACGCCTCATCGAGGGCGAACGCCCGACCGTCGCGGGCGCCGTACCGACGATCTGGAACGACCTGCTCCGGTACGCCCAGGAGCACTCGTCGGACCTGAGCTCGCTGCGGCTGGTGCCCTGCGGGGGCTCGGCCGTACCGGAGTCACTGATGCGGTCGTTCGACGAGCTCGGCGTGCACATCCTGCAGGCCTGGGGCATGACCGAGACCTCACCGCTCGCCACGGTCGCCCACGAGCCGTCCGGCGTCGCCGATCCTTGGCCGTTCCGTGCGAGCCAGGGCCGCTTCCTGGCCGGCCTGGAGGCCCGCGTGTCGGGCGACGGCGACACCGTGCTCCCGTCGGACGGCGAGACGGTGGGCGAGATCGAG
>Ga0193707_1001020_pt1 | contig 10151 bp, 8 predicted proteins | sample U3c2metaG_FD_143043 | JGI IMG/M metagenome (GOLD analysis project Ga0193707, IMG submission 143043) | Soil microbial communities from a riparian zone of the East river system, Colorado, United States - U3c2 | ecosystem: Environmental > Terrestrial > Soil > Riparian zone | place: USA: East River...
GAGGATGAGGACGATGACGATGCTGATGACGATGCAACGCAATCGACTGGCACGGTCTGCACACCGCCGTGCTTTCACTGGTGCGTGATCCGAAGCGGGGCGGGGAACCTCGCAACAACGAAAGCTTGAGGCACACAAGCTAAACGTTGACGATCTTGAGGCTGAGGAGAAACTCCGTCGAGCGCCTTAACCTGGCCTGGCCAGCCGCTCGGCGGAGTTTTCCTTTCTGACGACGTCGTAGTGTCCGCCGTCACTCAGCGGAGGTCGGATTGTCGCGCCTAAAACGAATGCGCTGAGGACAGCGCATGCTACAGAGCGCGCCGCGCGTAAGAATCGAGATGGCATTTTCCTTGCCGCGATAAAACCGCGCGCCTATAAGGAGAGCGCGTAATGATGCGGGTCTTTTTGCTCACAGCGGTCATTGCGTTTTCGTCTCCGCTGCATGCGCAGACACTGTCGCCTTCTGCTTCGCCGTCTCTGGAGCAGCGCGTTGCCGACTTGGAAGCCTACGTGAATAATTCGGCGCGCGGCGCTGATTCGGCGAACGCGCCAGTAGCATCAAACATTTCCGGTCCCGGCCCTGCCAGCAACGCCTGGATGATGACCTGTGCTGCATTAGTGCTTTTTATGACATTGCCAGGACTCGCGCTTTTTTACGGCGGTCTTGTCCGCGCGAAAAACGTTCTTTCCGTGCTGGCGCAATGTCTTGGCATTGCCGGCCTGGTGACCATCCTTTGGTGGCTGGTGGGTTATTCTCTCGTTTTCTCCCACGGGTCGCCCTTCATCGGAGGATTCAAGTTTGCGTTTTTGCGCGGTGTCGACGGACGACCGAACAGTGATTACTCGTATTGGGTATCGCAGAATGTCTTCGCGATGTATCAACTGATGTTCGCGATCATCACACCGGCGTTAATCATCGGCGCAGTCGCTGAGCGGATGAAATTCGCGGCCGTGCTTGTCTTCGTCGGAGTCTGGATGTTTGCGGTTTATTTTCCGATCGCGCACATGGTCTGGGGAATCGATGGGTGGATGAACGGAGTTTGGAACGCCGACGCCAAAATCACCGCCATCGATTTTGCCGGTGGAACAGTCGTCCACATGAGCTCCGGTTGGTCGGCGCTGGTCTTGTGCATTCTTCTGGGGCACCGGCTCGGATTTAAAAAAGAAATCATGGCACCGCACAGCATGGTGCTTTGCATGGTAGGAACCGGTTTGCTTTGGGTGGGCTGGTACGGTTTCAACGCGGGAAGTGCTCTTGCGCCTGATGGAATTGCCGCGAACGCGTTCATGAGCACGACGCTGGCCACGGCGGTAGCTTCGTTTACATGGGCGATGCTTGAGTACGCGCTGCGCGGCAAACCAAGTGTCCTCGGATTTTGTTCCGGTGCGGTTGGGGGATTGGTTGTAATCACGCCAGCGTGTGGATATGTGGGGCCAAGCGGCGCAGTGATCATCGGAATCGCGGCAGGAATCGTCCCGTTTTTCGCCTGCACTAAATTGAAATCCTGGCTGGGCTACGATGATGCCCTGGATACTTTTGGCATCCACGCAGTGGGCGGAACGCTGGGCGCGTTCCTCACAGGCCTTCTCGCGACCGCCAGTGTGAATCCAAATCTTTTATTGAGCGTTGCAGGATCGCCTAATCCTGCTACCCGAAATGGTCTTGCAAGAATTGTGGGACACACCCTGTGGTTGGAACAATTAAAAGCAATCGGGATCACGATCGTGTTCGCGGTAGTGGGCAGCGCGATTATCGGCGCCATTGTCAGGGGACTGATTGGACTGCGCACTGCACCGGAGATCGAGCGGCAGGGGCTCGATATAAACGAACACGGCGAAGAAGGCTATATGACGACAGGTTGATATTTCTAAATGCCCAGCGCGTCTTCGCACAAGGCTGCGGCGTGGCGGGCGCTCAACGCTTGATTTATTGTGAAAGGAACAACGCAATGAAGATTTCGTTAACCATCGCAATTTTTCTAACTGTCAGCGGAATTGCGTCGGCTAACACACCGGCAGAAATCGCGGCCGAATCGAAAAAGGCTAACGACTTTTTCGAGAAGTGCTGGGACGAGACGCTTTCGCGCCACCCGGTGGATGAATCGTTTTATGGAATCAAGATGCATTACGATCAACTGGAGGACTTGTCGGACGAGAAGGCCACGGCCGATGAGAAGGTTTGGGAGCGCCAGTTGGCGGATTTGAAAAAGAACATCAAGTTCGAAGCGCTCGATGCTCAAACGCAGCTGAGTTACAAACTCTTCGAGCGCGAGGCGGCGCGCGAAGCGGAAGAATTTAAGTATCGCTTCGACATTTATCCGGTCAGCCAGATGCGTGGCGTCCATGCGCAGATGCCGACTTTCCTGATTAACATTCACAAGATCGATGACGTGAAAGACGCGGAGGCTTACATCGCGCGGCTGCGCGGGTTTCCCAAATTGTTCGATCAGTTGCTCGTCAATCTGAAGCTGCGCGAAGAAAAAGGAGTGGTGGCACCTCGCTTCGTTTTTCCGCTGGTGCTCGACGCCTGCCACAAGGTCATCCAGGGGAAACCTTTCGATTCCGGGCCTCACGACAGTCCGCTGCTGGAAGATTTCACGAAGAAAGTGACCGCATTAAGCAAGGCGGATGGCGAGACGCGGGACCGGCTCGTGGCCGATGCGACCAAGGCACTGAACGAATCGGTCAAACCCGCCTATGAAAAACTGATCGCCTTCTTGGAGGATCAAGCCAAGCGCGCCACCGAAGACGACGGCGTCTGGAAGTTCAAGGATGGCGCGGAGTTTTACGAATCCGCGCTGTATCGCACGACCACGACAAACATGAGCGCGAAAGAGATTCATGAAACCGGCCTCAAGGAAATGACGCGCATCCAGGATGAGATGAACAAGATCCGGGAGAACGTCGGCTTCAAAGGCGATCTCCAGGCCTTCTTCAAGTTCATGCGCGAGGATCAGCAGTTTCGCCTGCCGAGCAACGAGCAGGGTCGCGCGAAATATCTGGCCATGGCCACCCACATCATCGAGACGATGAAGAAGCGACTCGACGGGCTTTTCGTGACGAAGCCGAAGGCCGATATCGTGGTGAAAGCAGTGGAGAGTTTTCGAGAAAAGTCGGCCGGCAAAGCCTTTTATCAGCAACCGGCGCCGGATGGAACGCGTCCCGGGATGTTTTATGTGAACCTGCGCAACATGCAGGACAATCCAACCTACGAACTGGAAGCACTGGCCCATCATGAAGGCATTCCCGGCCATCACATGCAGATCGCGATTGCGCAGGAACTGGACGGAATTCCGAAGTTTCGGAAATTTTCGCACGCCTACACCGCCTACACGGAAGGCTGGGGCCTCTACAGCGAGCTGACTCCGAAAGAGATCGGGCTCTATGCGGATCCTTACTCCAATTTCGGCCGCCTCTCGCTCGAGCTTTGGCGGGCTGGGCGTCTCGTGGTGGACACGGGGATCCATTCAAAACGTTGGACGCGCCAGCAGGCGATCGATTACCTGGTCAAGAACACGCCCAACACCGAGGCGGACTGCACCGACTCGATCAATCGCTACATCGTGATGCCGAGCCAGGCGACCGCTTACAAGGTCGGAATGCTGAAGATTCTCGAGCTGCGGGAGAAAGCGAAAAAGTCGTTAGGCGATAGGTTTGATATCCGGCAGTTCCATGAAGTTGTCTTGAGCAATGGCAGCGTCCCGCTCGATGTGCTGGAGGAATTGGTCGATCGCTGGATTAAGTCGAAACAGGCTGGTTAGCTTTAAAGAGTATGGATCGCGATACCGAACAGCTTAATCTCCTCTCGATTTTTCACTATGTCGTGGCGGGTTTGGCCGCTCTGTTCTCTTTTTTCCCGCTTCTTTATACAACGGTTGGCGCCATCTTCATATTTGCCGCGCGGCACGGAACAGCGAAACCGGGCGAAGACTTACCGCCTGAATTTCTTGGGTGGATTTTTGCTGTGCTCGGCTCGCTGTTGTTCCTAATCGGAATAGCAATGGCAATTTGTATTCTAATTGCCGGCCGATCGCTTGCGCTCCGCAAACGTTATTCATTTACGCTCGTGATGGCCTGCATCGAATGTCTCTTCATTCCATTCGGAACAATTCTCGGAGTGTTCACGATCGTAGTCCTTTCGCGGGAGTCGGTGAAAACGTTGTTTACCTCCGCGCAAATATCAGCTTGAAAATTGCGCGGTCGTAGCCCCGAAAGCTTCCGGGGCTATGAGGAACGGACAATTTCAGGAAGGGTGGCCTAGCCTCAGCGCGAGGCGCTCAGGGCGCATACCAAAAGCATTACGATTTGCTATTCTGTCGCAGCGCGCGTTGCGCGCTTTACACACACTGATCCTAGGGTTTGTTCGGCACTCCCGCGCTGTTTGCCTCCCGTTGCAATTGCTCGGCGTTGGCTCTCTGCACGTTCAACGCACCGGGCTCAGACGCGCCATCGGGAACTTCGACCCATCGACCGCCGATATGGGTTCCCGTGCTCGCTGGCACCCAAACCATGTGCTTTCCCTTCTTCTGAACTGCGCTGGCCTGCGCGGCTGGGACGGGTTTCAGATCGAAATTCAATTGCGTCGTTTGGTTCGCCTTGGTTTTTGTATTAGTGATGGATGCCTTCACCGCGCCATTCGCAACCAGCGTCACCCGGTAAACGCCTTCCGGGAGCCCGTCTGTAATGTAGCGACCCTTTGCATCCGTCTTGACGGTGTTGAATTTCTGGCGGCCGTCTTTCGACTCGATTCGAACATCTGCACCCTTTATTGCCTGTCCTTTCGCATCCTTAACCACGCCTTGGATAGCCGAGGGTCCGGCCCACGCAGTCGCAACAGAAAGAACAATCCCAACAAACCCGACCTGTAGTGATTTCATAAACATATTACCTCACTGGTTCATACAGGAAACAAAAGACGAAGTTCCCAAACAATTTGTTGAATGAGGAAAAAACGAAGTTTCCGCGAGTGGACTGTTGCTGTTGCCGCGCCTCGGTGAGGCGCGGCTACACGGCCCATAGCGCGTGGCTACAGATTAGAAGTGCTTTCTCAAAGCGATGCGCCAAGTACGACCGTTGATGTTGGTCGTAGCCGTCTTCAAAATTACCAATTAGGAAGGGTGACTCTCTGAACGTGCAAGCCGGAATGCGCCTTTCCCCCGTCGTCCACTTCGACCCAATTACCGCCAATATGGCTCCCGGTACGAGCTGGTACCCATACCATGTGCTTTCCGCCCTTTGCAATGTTACCTGCTTGGGACGCTGGCTTGAGATCGAAATTCAGCTGAGTCGGTTGATTCGGCTTGGTCTGCGTGTTGATGATCGACGCCTTGACCGCGCCATTCACAAGCAATGTTACCCGGTAAACGCCCGGTTGTAGACCGTGTGAAATATAGCGGCCCTTTGCATCGGTCTTAACTGTGCTGAACACCTGTTTGCCGTCTCGCGATTCGATCCGAACGTCTGCGCCTTTAATCGGTTCGCCTTTCGCAGCTTTGACAAACCCCTGAACGGACGCTGACCCCTCCGCTGCAATTTTGTTCGTTCGCACACCGGCTTGCGATGCGCGATCACGCACACTGGTGATGACTTCCGTCCCTGGAGACGCAGCGGTCACGTCCGCTGTAATTTTGTTTGTTCGCAGAGCGACTTCCGATCCGCGATCACGCACACTGGTAGTAACTCCCGTCTCTGGAGGCGCAGAGGTCACTCGAGTGTCCGCGGGGCGCGGGTCGAAACCTCCCGGAGATGTGTGATCCGGAGCTGTGAATGGATTAGATGGATTTTGTACGCTAATGCCGATGCTGCTCACTGCTGTCGGATGAGTTACATCGGTGAAAAGTCCCTGTAGATAACGGTCGTATACGCCACTACCAGGTTGTTCGTGGGCGAGTTCGCCGCGAAATAACCAAACCGCAGCCGCGCCTAAAAGGAGACCGGTAGTCGCTGCTCCAACCAGTTTGGGGTTACGCCGCGACCAGCGCCAGATTCGCGCTGGAGGAGAAACTGGGCGAGCGACGATGGGACGACCGTTGAGCCAGCGTTTCAAATCAGCTGCGAAATCTCCGGCGGACTGGTAGCGCGCTTTTGGATCGCGCTCCAGACAGCGCGCACAAATCGTCTCCAAATCGCGATCGATGCCGCTGTTGCGGGAGAGCGTACGGAGTTTCGGGGCAGGTGTTTCCGAGGCTTGTCGGATCACGGAAACCGGATTGGAACCCACAAATGGTGGGCGTCCGGCAAGCACGTTGAACAAAACTGCGCCGAGACTGTAAACATCGGCAGCTGGGGTAACATCGGCGGCTGCACCATTTGCTTGCTCAGGGGCAATGAAACCTGCGGTTCCGAACGTAGTTAGCGACCTTGTAAGATCGTTGTTCCCGTCCAGCAGCTTGGCCAAACCGAAATCGCTGACAAGTGGCTCGCCTCGATCATTGAGCAGGATGTTTCCCGGTTTGATATCGCGATGGAGCACTCCGCGGCTGTGAGCATATTCGACAGCACGCGCGACCTTTACCATCAGTTGCACGCACTTCCGCGGTTCATCGCGGAGAGACGCCGCGTTTTCGGCTAAACTTCCTTTCTCCGCGAGCTTCATGCTGAAAAACGGCAGACCATCCTCGCTTTCGCTCACTTCATAAATCGGAAGGATGTTCGGGTGATCCAGACTGGCCACCGCCTGTGCTTCTCGTCGGAAACGCTGCAGCGCTCCGTGTGAATCAGCGCGATAACTCAGGACGCGCTTTACCGCGACGATGCGCCGAGAATGTCGTTGCCTGGCGCGATAGATCACGCCCATGCCGCCGCAACCGATCTGCTCGAGAATTTCGTAATTTCCCAGCTGCCAGGGCTTGTCGCGCCGGTCGAGCTCGTCGAGTACGGTTTCATAAACCCTCTTCGATACCTCGCCACCGGTTTCTAATCCCTTGCGCAGCAGGCAGCTCACGCAAACTCCGGTGTCGAGTTGCATGGTTGCTCCACACTTGTCGCATTTTGCGTGCTCTTTGGTAGCGCTCGGAAGCGGATCAGAGCGTGGATCTGAATCTGTCATCGCAATTACTCGGTTGCTGTTGCGAGTGACGCACACAGGTAACGAATCTCATCATCCACGTCGCCAGGATCCTCGACGGTTTGCGAGACTTCATCGCGCAGCAGACTGCGGTAACGCTGACGCATGTTGTGCAGCTGTTTTTTCACGGCCGTTTCTGCCATTCCCAGTTTCCCAGATAGGTTAGCATATGACAGTTCATCGCGCTCCTCTGCGAGATGGGCGCTTAGCGCTTGGAAAAGCCAGAGCTTGCCTTTGCTCTCGCATTCTTCCCGCAGCCGTTGAAACGCGTGTTCCACAACCGCCGTTGCCCAAGTGAGGTCGAAGATGCGCTCCGGCGGCAAGGAGTCGAGTGCTTGAATCGGGATGGATAATTGCGACGGCGCTTCGGCCATCCAATCGTCCCAGGAAATAAATTCCACGCCGCCGCCGCGTTTGTGAGCATGAGTTTTCTCCGCGGCGTTAATGAGAAAATTTTGGAGCGACCTTAGCAAGAGCGAGCGGAACCGCCCGCGGTTACGATCGGCGTGGTGCAACCAATTCTTCTTCAGTATCGTCACAAAAAAATCCTGCGTGAGATCCTGCGCGTCCTCGACTGAATAGCCGCGTGCGCAGACAAACGAGAAAATGGGTCGCCAATAAGTTCGGCAAAGCTCGGCGAGCGCGTCGCGTGCCTTCTGCTCTTCGCTTCCCAAGTTTGCGGCTGAAAGTATGAGACTCCAGCGGGTAGTTACAAACTCGCGAGGTCCCTCTCCACCCTGGTCGCGAGCCTTCCCGTTCACAAGGGAACACTGTGGGTTCTCCCTCTTCTACACAAGCAATAAACGGTGAATACACGGCCGGGGGCAGTTGGTTGCCTTCGCGCGAACGCGAAGTCTGTCCTGTGCGAGAACGCGATTCATTCTCTCTCGTAAGAGATAGGGTTAGACGCTCTGCCGGCGGAGGGGCTCGAACCCACACGATCTTGCGATCACTGGATTTTGAGTCCAGCGCGTCTGCCAATTCCGCCACGCCGGCGTTGGGATCTTGAAACTACGAATTCAAGAGCGAAGCTCAAGCGCTTCTGATCTGTATCCGTTTTGCTGTGCGAAGCGGCAGTCGTGGGCTTGCCAGACTGGGTTCGCGTCGCCCACGGCAATGATGCTACAGCATTGCGTCGATCACGCGTAAACCGCGCGGTGGCCCGAGAATCTCGCGAAGAATAATTGCGTCACGTAAACCAGACGTCGATGCAAGCAACGTTGCTATGTCCGCTCTTGGTTCCTCCGCCTTGGCGATTGTCCGCGTTGTTGCCGCGTAAGCTTCCGGTGCTTCTTGGATTTCGAATGCAGGAGTGCCTATTATTTTTGGTGAAACGATTTTTTCTACGCGCGTGATTGCTGGCGGCGTGGACTTTTCTTTCGCGATGGCCACGGGTTTGCGTCGCTTTTCTCGTCTTAGTTGCGAAAACGGTGAATTCGGCGGCTGTACCGGTGCAAGTGGGCGCAGAGGAATATGTGTGCGAGGCACCACGGGCGGCGGCGGTCTCGAGGTTGGCGGTTGGCCAAGGGCTTCCAATAATTTGCGAATCCGGTCTTCGTCTGGCTCCGTCGGCGCGCGCTGCAATGGCGCAGGCGTTCTTGGAATCGGTGTCGATGTTCGCTTTGTCTGATCTTTTCCTGTTTTACCTGCCATCTTCGCCAGGAACTGGAACAAGACAGCGACTGCGACAAGCAAGAAGAAAAGCAGACTATCGAGATGCGCTGCAATCATTGATTACATCTTCGTTAAAGCGTTAAATTGTTAAAGCGTTGAATCGGAATTTGCCGGCAATCTGTGGAACGCTTCGACGTTTCAACGCTTCAACGAATCACGTTCCCTCAGTCCGCGGCCTTTCGCCGCCTGCAATTGATTCGCGCATCGAGGTATCCGCCTGCACGTTTTTCATCCGGACGTAATCCATTACGCCAAGATTACCCGAGCGAAATGCATCTGCCATCGCCTGGGGAACGAGCGCCTCGGCTTCCACCACTTTGGCGCGCATCTCCTGCGTCCTGGCCCGCATCTCCTGCTCGACAGCTACGGCAGCCGCGCGGCGCACTTCCGCTTTTGCTTGGGCGACGCGTTTGTCGGCCTCGGCCTGCTCGGTCTGCAATTTCGCGCCGATATTATCGCCGACATCCACGTCGGCAATATCGATCGAGAGAATTTCAAACGCGGTATTGCTATCGAGACCTTTGGCCAGCACTGTCTTGGAAATGCGATCGGGATTCTCAAGCACTTCCTTGTAGGAATGAGCTGAGCCGATTGCGCTAACAATGCCTTCGCCCACGCGCGCGATGATCGTTTCTTCAGTGGCGCCACCGACGAACCGATCGAGATGTGAACGTACGGTAACACGCGCTTTGACCTTCACGCCGATACCGTCTTGTGCGACTCCGTCAATCGTCGTGCGGCCCATGTTTGGGCTCGGAGCGTCGATCACCTTCGGATTGATGCTCGTGCGCACTGCTTCCAAAACCGTCTTACCTGTTCCTTTTGTGGCAAGGTCGATTGCGCAAGCTCGGTTGAAATCGAGCGAGATTCCTGCCTTATCAGCAGCAATTAAAGCGAGGACCACATGGCTCACATCGCCGCCTGCGAGGTAATGCGCTTCCAACGGATCACTGCGAACATCCAGACCTGCTTTCACTGCAGTGATGCGATTGTCCACGATCAAACCGACAGGCACCTTGCGTAGTCGCATTCCAACCATCTTACCCAGAGTCACCGGCGCATTTGCGATCCGCGCCCGGAGCCAGAGACCGAAAAAGTTGAAAAGGACAACCGCCAGCACGAACGCGAACAGCGCCAGCACCGCGATGCCGACAAGATAAAGAGATTCCATATTGCAGCGAAGCCTATCGAAACCGAAACCACCCGGAAAGTTCTAATTGGTGGGACGCGTCGTCATCAACACGTTGCCAAATAGCGTGCGGCTTTCGCGCTTAACTGATCGTCTCCGGAGAAGCCGATTCACCTGTAGACGGCCTGGCTCAAAAAGTGGTGAGTTTTTTGCTCGCATTACGCCGCGCTTTTCGATAAAAACGCAATTCCCATGATTTCGCTTTTGCGAGGGGCCTCGTTA
>Ga0193707_1001022_pt1 | contig 10150 bp, 11 predicted proteins | sample U3c2metaG_FD_143043 | JGI IMG/M metagenome (GOLD analysis project Ga0193707, IMG submission 143043) | Soil microbial communities from a riparian zone of the East river system, Colorado, United States - U3c2 | ecosystem: Environmental > Terrestrial > Soil > Riparian zone | place: USA: East River...
ATCCGGCATGGGTTCCGCCGGAAGAAGTCGCAAACACGATCCAGTCAGCGCTAACCTTCTGACCGATCAGCTCCTTCATTGCGAATGCATATCCCAACGCACCCGTGGCGTTCGATCCGCCGTACGGAACGAGGTAAGGGCTTTTTCCTTCCCTTGTCGCGCGCTCAAAGGTCTCCTGAAGAATTCTGTCCCGATCTTTCCGATCCGCGACGTACACGATTTCCGCTCCGAATAATTGATCGAGCAGCAAATTTCCAGATGCGTGCTGCGATTTGTCCCCGGTCAACACGAGAATGCATTCAAATCCGAACCGAGCCGCTGCCGCCGCAGTTTGACGGCAATGATTGGATTGCAACGCGCCGCCAGTGATCAAGGTCTTCGCACCTTCCTCGCGCGCCTCTGCTACGAGAAATTCCAGTTTGCGCGTCTTATTGCCGCCAAAAGCGAGACCGGTTTGGTCGTCGCGTTTGATCAGCAAACGTGGTCCGCCGCGCAGAGCTTCTCGAAGCCTCGGGAGTTCTTCCACCGGCGTCGGAAGATGAGCAAAATTCAGTCTGGGAATGTCCTTGATTGCCATAGAAGGTAAGGGTTAAGCCTATACTGCGCGAAAGTCTCGACACCAAATCCATGGCGTTTAGGATTTCACCCCGTGCAAGTGAACAACCTGTCGCGAAACAATCGTGAAATTGAACGCAAATTTTTGGTTAGACAACTGCCGGAGAAATTGAAGCGCCATCGCCACTGGCCAATCGAACAAGGTTATCTGGCCACAGAACCTGCAGGCAGACAGGTGCGTGTCCGAAAAAAAGGCAAAACTGCGTCGCTTACTTTCAAGGTCGGTCGCGGCGCGCACCGGGAAGAACGCGAGATCAGTCTCAGTCCGAAACAATTCGCCGCGCTTTGGCCGGGAACTGCCGGGAGAAGATTGCGCAAGGTTCGCTATGAGATTCCCTGGAAAAATCTACTCATCGAGATCGATGTTTATCGCGGCAGACATGGCGGTCTGGTAGTGGCGGAAGTGGAATTCCCCGACCAAGTAACATGCCGCGGGTTCAAGCCACCTTCCTGGTTTGGACGGGAGGTGACTGGCGAGAAGCTTTACAGCAACGTGCGACTCGCCAACGAGTAGACAGACAACTCTGTGCGCTTTCGTTTGAAAATGCGCGAACCGTTGGGGGCCGATTTAGTCTGCCGTTACGTGCAAAAAGATTGTTGTTCTGCGGCGCCCCATGGCATCCTCGATCACTTATTATGAAACAAAAAGTTCTCTGCATTTGTGTCCATAACAGCGCCCGCAGCCAAATGGCCGAAGCGCTTCTCAACGATATCTGTGGCGATCATTTTGAAGCGCACAGCGCCGGACTGGAACCGGGCACACTGAACCCGCTGGCAGTCGAAACGATGCGAGAAATCGGAATCGACATTTCGCGCAAGGGAACTCAATCCGTGTTCGACGTTTTTAGATCAGGCGAACTGTTCGCCTACGTCATCACCGTTTGCGACGAGACCAGCGCTGAGCGCTGCCCCATCTTTCCGGGAGTAACGACGCGATTGCACTGGAGTTTTCCAGATCCTGCCGCGCTCACCGGCACGCGTGAAGAGCGCCTCGCAGGTACGCGCGAAATTCGCGACCAGATTCGCGAGCGCATCGAAATGTGGTGCGACGAAATGTGCGCCGTGGAAAGCAACTAGAGACCGAGCCGAACATAACGAAGACGAACACGATCAGAACACTACCGGCTTGAAATTTCACCCCGGAAGCCTTCGGAGCTGGCACCTTGGTGTTCGTAACATTCAAGGTACTTGATCCCCGAGCCGGTATTGAAAATGACCACGTGTTCGCCCGCCGCGATTTTGCCGGCGTGGCGCAGCAATTTGAAAGCGGCGAAACACGCTCCTCCTTCTGGGCAGACGAAAAGGCCTTGCGTCGATCCCACTTCGCGCGCGCTGCGGATCATTTCTTCATCATCAACAGCAATGGCGCCGCCATTGGATTGACGAAGAATATTCAGGATCAGGAAATCTCCGATCGCTTTCGGAACACGCAGACCGGCGGCCACGGTGTGTGCGTCGGGAAATTCCTCCGCAATTTTTTTTCCGGTTTCAAACGCGCGGACAATCGGTGCGCAACCGGTGGCTTGCACCGCGAACATACGCGGCCGCTTTTTGCCGATCCAGCCGAGCGCCTCCATTTCGTCGAACGCTTTCCACATTCCGATAAGCCCAGTGCCGCCGCCAGTGGGATAAAGAATCACGTTGGGCAATTGCCAGGCGCACTGCTCCGCTAATTCGTAACCGAGCGTCTTTTTGCCTTCCACGCGATATGGCTCTTTCAACGTGGACACGTCGAACCATCCTTCCGCTCCTTTTCGTCGGGCGATTTCAGCGCCGCAATCAGTGATCAGTCCGTCAATCAACGTGACTTGAGCGCCGAGCTCGCGGCACTCAACGATGTTCGCGCGCGGCGTGTCGCGCGGCATGAAGATGTGCGCTTCGAGACTCGCCCGAGCTGCGTAGGCAGCGAGCGCGCCGCCGGCATTTCCGGCGCTGGGGGCCGCAAGCTTGGTGGCGCCAAGATATTTTGCCATCGAAACGGCCACGCTCATTCCGCGCGCCTTGAAACTCTGTGTCGGGTTTAGGGATTCGTCTTTGATCCACAGATCGATGTCATCAGCACGGCAGCTGCCGGATGCACGCAAAAGCGGTGTTCCGCCTTCGCCTAGCGAAACCGGGTCGACGTTATCAGGCAATGGCAACACTTCGCGATAACGCCACAACGATTTTTCCCGTGTGGCGAATGTCTCGCGCGTGAGCGTTCGACTCGCCGCGGCAAGATCAACAATCGCGAAGAGCGGTTTCTGGCAGGAAAGGCAGACGTTCTGCAACTGCGACCAGTCATGGTGAAGGCCGCAGGCGCTGCATTCAAGACGCTTCAGAAACATTGCACAATGGAGCGTACGTCTGACGCGGCGGCGAATTGCTGTAGCCGCTTCGCTGTGCGAAGCGCCACCTTGAGGTGTTTGCTAGTCGCGCATTGCGCCTCGCACAGCGAGGCGGCTACAGTTGCCCGTTGTGATAGATTTGTCGAGATGGATTTACTGACATTGACAGAAATTCGCCGGGCGGCATCCCACGCCACCGGGAGCGTGGTGCTGGCGCGCGTGCACGTGCAAGTGGAATCGGCCATTGCAAAGACGCAGCGCGACGGGAAACCGTACTGCGAACTGGTTTTGGCAGATGCGTGCGACCGGATGAAACTGCGGGTCTGGAGCGACCATCCTAGCTACAAAACGTGCAGTGGACTCACGCGCGAAAGTTTCATCGAACTGACTGGAGAGTTTCGCCAACACCCGCAATTTGGACTCGAGGCAGACAAGTGGATGTTTCGGCCACTCTCCGATCAAGAGACCAAGGAGCTGTTAGAAGGGCCAGCGGACCTGCGCGCAAAGCAAGCGACTGACTGGGAATTCATCGTACAAGCCATCGACGGCATCCGTGATCCCCGCCTCCGCGCCCTAACGCAAATGTTCGTGAACGAATGGGGCGATCGTTTTCGCCGCGCCGCAGCGGCACGCAAATATCATCACGCTCGACGCGGTGGATTGGTTGAGCACACGGCGCAAATGATGAGGGTGGCGAGCGAGATCGCGCCGCTTTATCCACAGTTGAATCTCGATCTTTTGATCGCCGGTATTCTCTTTCACGACTCCGGTAAACTGTGGGAAAACCAATTCTCCGAAACCGGCTTTGTTATGGATTACGATGAACTCGGTGAACTAGTCGGCCACATTTCCATCGGACTCGAGGTAGTGAATTCACTCTGGCGAAGGCTCAGCGCCGACAATGCAGAGATGTGGAAAAATTACTCGCCGTCCTCGGAAGATGTGCGCCTGCATCTCCTGCATCTAATTGGCGCCCATCATGGCCAGAAGGAACTGGGTTCGCCAGTTGAACCGAAGACCCCGGAAGCGATGACGTTGCATTACATCGACAATCTTGATTCAAAGTTGGAAATGTTCGCTGCCGGGTACACAACAGCCCAACCGCTGGCACCGCGAATCTTTGATCGAGTGCATCCGTTGCCTGGGACACTGGTAAAATCACTGGAGAAATTTCACCTGGCGTCCGACACGAAAGTGCCATCCGAAGGTCAGCTTCTGTGACGGAATACGAGCGCACACAGATCGGTCACGTGATCATCTGGGCCTTGTTTGTCCCGGCAGTTCTGTTTGCAATCAACGCAACCGTCGGATCATCGCCGCATCGGGAGAGTCTCTTAGTGGTTTCCGTCGTGCTTCTGATTACGCTCGCGCTGTTCTACAAACTCACCATCACGACCAACGAAGAAACTTTGTGTGCGTCCTTCGGAATTGGAATGATCCGCAAACGAGTCTCGGTTGCGGACCGATTCGGATTCGCTGGTGGTACGGCTGGGGAATTCACCTGACGCCGTACGGCTGGCTTTATAACGTTTCCGGATTGGACGCCGTGGCGATCACGTTGCGCAACGGCCGAAAATTCGCGTTAGGCACGGACGATCCTCAAGGCCTCGCCGCGGCAATTGGGAGCTGCTGCAGTTCCGGGAAATAAGACTACACCGTCGCTTGGGTAGCGCACGCCTCTCGCAGCACGTAGTTTGCGAGACACTATTCTGGGGAGCACAGGCTGCCAGCCTGTAGTTGCCGGCAGCCCTGCCGGCAACATCATTGGACGCGGAGTTCTGAGGTGACGCCGTTTCCCGGCCTCGGCAAGCTGCCGAGACCAGCAGGCTAGCAGCCTGCGCTCCCCAGCACGCAAGATGCACGCGCTACCTACTGCAACTCGCGGAACCAACGCAGCGCGATGGACGTTTGCGCGTCATTGACTTCATGGCCGCCGTGGAAAGTCCCAATTCGCATTCGGTGGAACCCTGTTCGCTTGATTAAACCGGCGACGGCGTATTGCTGCTCGACGGTCGCGATCCTGTCGTCGCGCCCAGCGCTGATGTAGATTGCGGTATTAAGAAAATCCGCGCCGGGCTGGATTCTCGCGTATCCATCGCTCACGTGGTCTTCGTTTGCGCCGGTCATATAAATTCCACTGATGCGACAACCATTCCTCGCAAGCAAAGGCGCTACGTAACCAACTGCTTTTCCTCCTCCAGAGAAACCGGCGCACGCGATCGGCCACTTTTCGGAGCCGGGAAAACTGCGATGTAGAGCGTGAATTGCCGCGAGCGTCATTGCGCCACGCCATGCGGCAGTATCGTTTCGCGCATTTTGCGGCCCGTCCCCGGCCAACAGCACCCAACCTTCAGCAAGCCCCACCCTCCGGTAAAACTGGACAAGATCATTTCGATTCTGGCGTTTGAAATCGCTCGTGGAACAAGGCACCAAAACCGGCCAACTCTTCCGCGGATCGAAATTCGCAGGCGTCGCCAGCACAGCGACTGCGTATGGGGGCACTACATTGCCTCCCTGCGCAGCCAATGATTTTTCCTGCGCGCTCAGAGGAACATTGGCCTCGACCGTTGAACCTGGAGCGAAGCTGTTTCCACCAAAATCAAGAGAGGTCTGCGCTGCATGCGCAGCGAACGCCGTTAGCACATTTAGGGCGACAACGACCCGTCCGATCAAGACTACGTTGTTCACGAAGTTGTGGTACCTATTCAAGCAATCGATACCAAGTTAGACTCATTAGGACCGACTCGTGCTCATTCATCGCAGTGATTCCAAGCGCCGCTTCGCTTCTGCGAGATAAGCCTCGTCAATTTCGAACCCGATAAATTTTTTCACACCGCAGCGATGAGCTGCCACGGCTGAATTCCCGATACCGAGAAATGGGTCGAGCATTGTATGCACGCGCGATGCTCCGTGCAGATTGATGCACCATTCAGCCAATTGGACCGGAAAAGTCGCGGGATGCGGTCGCTCTTTCTCCCGGCTCTGAATCGTTTCATAGGGAACAAACCACGTGTTACCGCGACAGCGAAGGTCGGTTCCGCGCGTGTGCGACCAGCGGGCGATGTTGCTTTTGTCCTGATATGGAACGCCAAGCGCAAGCCGATCGAGTTCGACGCGACCTGACTTCGTAAAATGAAAAACATATTCGTGGCAATCGTTAAGAAAGCGCGGCGAATTAATTGGCTTGAAATGGCCGTATGAGCGGATTGTTGTAGCCGCTTCCCTGTGGGAAGCGCCACTTCGAAGCGTAGCATCCTCGCGCACCGCGTCGCCCGCAGGGCGACGGCTACAACGTTCTTCGATCGCGATCGATTTGATCCAGTGAATCGTATTCTGTAAAACAAACAAATCATGCAGTTCGATTGCGATTTCATGCGGCAACATTGGGCTCGACGGCGCGGCGCCGATGTTTAGAAAAAACGAGCCGCTCGATTCCAGAATTCGTCCGACTTGCCCTGCCCATTTGCGGCACCATTGCAAATACGATTGTCGATCCTGTCGGTCGGAATATTTTCGATAACGAACACCGAGATTGTACGGCGGTGAGGTGACCACCAGATCGATGCATCCGTCAGGCAGCCGCGACATTCCGTTGATGCAATCTTCTCGGCGAAGATCAAACCGCGTCATCGCGAGAATTTGGCGTAACTACGTGCTTTGTACAAGCAGAAAGCGGCCGGCGTATTCTGGGGAGCGCGCGCGCCTCGCCCGCAGTTTCCGGCGCCTCGCCGGAAACCTCTGGTGACATCAGCGGTGCGCGCGGGAGCTCTTCGGCGAAGGCGCCGAAGAGTGCGGGCGAGGCGCCCGCGCTCCCCAGCAGCCTGTGCTCCCCGGAGAGGATATTCGCGTGTTTTCGTGAATTCGTTTATGTTCTGCCAATGGCGGATAAGCCCTCCAAACTGAAGATCGCCGACCGCGAGTTCACGTCGCGTCTGCTCGTGGGCACAGGGAAATTCGCGTCCAACGAGCTGATGCGGGATGCGCTCATTGCGAGCGGCACCGAGCTCGTGACTGTGGCGCTGCGACGCGCAGATATTTCCGGCAAACACGATCCGTTTGCGAACATTCTCGATTTCATCGATCCGAAACGTTTTCTTCTTCTGCCGAACACCAGCGGCGCGCGCAACGCGGAGGAGGCTGTCCGGTTCGCGCGGCTGGCAGCGAGCGCAGGCTTGCCCACATGGATCAAACTCGAGATTCATCCGGATCCGCGATATCTGCTTCCAGATCCGGTTGAAACACTGGCGGCCGCGGAAGTTCTCGTGAAAGAAGGATTCACGGTCCTGCCTTACATCAATGCCGACCCCGTTCTGGCAAAACGATTACAGGACATCGGCACTGCCACGGTGATGCCACTGGGTTCGCCGATCGGCAGCAACCGCGGGATCGAAGCACGTTTGCAGATCGAGATCATTATCGAACAAGCCACAGTCCCGGTCGTGGTTGATGCCGGATTGGGTGCGCCAAGTCACGCTGCTGAAGCGATGGAAATGGGCGCCGACGCCGTCCTCGTGAACACGGCGATTGCAATCGCTTCCGATCCCGTTCGCATGGCAAAAGCGTTCAAGAAAGCAATCGAAGCAGGCCGCGAAGCGCGCGAAATCGGATTAGCCGAAAAACTCAGCGCAGCGGCGGCCACCAGTCCATTGACCGGATTTCTGACTGGAAGATAGCCATCCTGGCTATCTCGGACTGCGGGCTTCCAGCCTGCAGACTCGTGGGATTTTCCAAGGCTGACGCAGCCAGTTGATGCAAAGGCAGGCAAGATGCCTGCCTGCCGAGACACGCTGGAAGCGAATCTTCCAAAGCTACAGCGCGGTCTCACTTAGGAGCGGTTCTCGATGTCTGATGCCGCGTCTCGTCTCTTTTTGCAATCGTCTCAGGCGGCTCATCAATGCGACCTTTGCTGCCGAACGCATCCGATCGATGAATAAAATTCCGTTAAGATGGTCGCATTCATGCTGAATCGCCCGCGCAAGAAATCCGCTCGCCTCAATGTGGATAGTGCCGCCTTCAAGTGTTTGTGCGCGAACGATGACCGACTGCGCCCGTTCAATGTCGCCGGTGATTTCCGGAAAACTCAAGCAGCCTTCGAGGCCAACTTCAGTTTCGCCGTGGAGCTCGATTTCGGGGTTAATCAACACCAGCGGCATCGCCGTCTTCGGATCGACATCTGTTCCGTCTAGTTTCAGCATGCTCGGCCGGTCTTCGACTGCCGAAACATCCAGCACAGTGAGTTGCAACGCTTCACCAATCTGTTGCGCCGCCAGTCCCACACCGCGCGCCGCATGCATTGTCTCAAGCATGTTCGCCGCCAGCTCCCGAATGCGATCGTCGATTTCCTCGATCCGTTTGCCCTTTGTCCGAAGGATCGGGTCCCCGTACTGCAAAATCGGCAGGATCATTTTTCTTCGCGGGTAAACGCAGGCAAATTTCTCACGCCTGCCAGTTTTAACGCGTCCATCACCTTAATGATCGTGCCGAAGGAAGCTTTTTTGTCCGCTTGCAACGCGAGCGCCGATTTGCGCGCTTCAGGTAAATCACGCACCGCGCCCTCCAGTTCCTCCACGCTCATCACTCGTCCATCCAGCTTGAGCTCATCATTTTGATCGATGCTGACAATCGCGTGTTCGAGTTCGCCCGGTCGTTTCTGCGCGGTTTTGGATTCCGGCAGGTTAATCTGCACCTCCGGCTGGTCCTTCTTAAAGGTCGTCGAGACTACAAAAAAGATGAGCAGTATGATGAGAATATCGACGAGCGAAACGATAATAATGAGAGGCGCCCGCCGTTTTCGCACTGCGAATTTCATGTGCTCAGATGCCCTGCGCGCTTCACGCTACCGGCGTCGGAATCGATAATTGTGCGGAGGGCGGCAGTTTTGCCGTTTCAAATTCGCGTGAGGACCTGCCGTAATAGAGTTTGTTGATTAACTCGACGACCAACGTTTCCATCTCCACGGACATCACCTCCACTTTTCTCGAAAAATAGGTGAACCCGATCAGTGTCGGCACCGCAATCGAAAGCCCGAAGACAGTGGCGTTCAATGCTTCGGCGATTCCGAGCGCAATCTGGCGCGTATCCGCTGCGCCCGAACTCAATCCGAGATGCGAAAAAACGTGCACGAGTCCCGAGACGGCGCCGATCAGCCCGAGCAAAGGAGCTATCCCTACAATGACTTCAAGAACGATGAGACCCCTTTCCAGCCGAACCATCTCGTGGCGTGCACGAGTTTGGACAGCTTCGATGTTTTCGGAACGCGGCGCTCGCAAATATTGCAGGGCCACACGAGTAATCCGCGCCAGCGAGGAAGGATCGTGATGCACGATTCGCGATAACAGTTCCGGACTTTCGCCGGGCGCCAGACGTTCTATTTCCTGTTCGATTAGTGGCGGCATCACGTTTTTGCGTCGCAACGCGAGTCCGCGCAAGATCATCGTCGTCACCGAGACAATCGAGCAGGCCAGCAGCGGCCACATGAAAAGGCCACCTCTGGTAAAGAATCCGAACACGGTATTCGCGATTCCCGTCGTTTCGGCAATGATCCAGGCGACGATCATCGGTTTGGAAAAATGATGAAACCGAGTCCGTCCACTTCCAAGCCTTCGGGAGGCAAAGTATTCGCGACCTCTTCGGGAATCGGCGGAAGGTGCGCTTCGAGCACCGATTGCACGCAAACGTTGGCAAATGCCTCGTTCGAACTGTTCTCAGTGATTTTGAGACCTTTCACTTTTCCGCTCCGATCGATATTAAATCGAAGCCGCAAGGTGCCGATGGTAATTAAATCACGCTTCTGCTCTACGAAGACGTACCAGCGTGACCCAATTGAATCTGCCACGATTTTTTGGTAGCGACCCAGCGGTGTGCCCAAAGCATTGACTGCGGAAATTCCGCGACTCGTGATGTTACCGGAGATACGGCTCCGCTCCTTCATCCGCCGATACGCAGACTGCGCTTGTGATGCTGCAGTCGAGGACTCAGACGGAGCAGTTGGCTTTTGGGTCAATAGGGCAAATTGCTCCGCGGCGGTAATGGGCGCCGGTTGCGGAGCAGTCATTTGTTTTGGTTGCGGTGCAGCGGTCGACTGCTGCGGTTGCGCTCCCTTTGTTTCCAACGAGTGCGGATTTGTCTCAAAATCCATTAATGGTCGATCCTTCCCATCCTGTGACGGCAACGGCATTTCACCAACCGCGGCGAGCTCGCTTGCTCCA
>Ga0193707_1001023_pt1 | contig 10144 bp, 10 predicted proteins | sample U3c2metaG_FD_143043 | JGI IMG/M metagenome (GOLD analysis project Ga0193707, IMG submission 143043) | Soil microbial communities from a riparian zone of the East river system, Colorado, United States - U3c2 | ecosystem: Environmental > Terrestrial > Soil > Riparian zone | place: USA: East River...
ATTTCGGCGTGCGTCGGAAAGACAGAAAAACAGTCGACTTTCAGTCGACCACGCCAGAATCCTCGGCTTGTAGCTCAGGGTCGTTGAGTCGTCCGTACTCAATCCTCCATTCTCCATCCTCGGTTCAAAATCCCCACGGTCCTTGCGGCAAGGGCACTCGCAAGATGGTGTAGAAAAGGAAGTACGAACCGAAAGCCAAGGTAGAGGCGAATACCAGCGACAACGCCCAGCCGCGTTTCTCCACGACTTTGAGGAGAAAGGCGAGCATGAAGAGCACGGTGAGACGATAACCGAGACGCTCGATGGCAAAGACAGCGAAGATGCACGCCGTCAAAATCGCCAAGGCATGGCGCCACTCCGTCCAATGGACCGACGACAGCGCCGGAGCGCGGCCGGCGGTGAGCATGAGGAGAACTCCAAAGATGAGCAGTAGCGAGGCCAACAGAACCGGAACATAGGCTGGTCCGGGTTGGCGAAACGTTCCGAGCGGAAGATGACGGCTCTCCAAAATCACCAGCAGTGCAAATAGTACGAGGATGCTCGCAGAAAGTCGGTCGCTCGTCATCGTGAAGACAGATTGTGGCAAGATGGCCGCGAGGCCGCCAGAAAATTTCTCGAATCTCTTAGCAACTCTGCCTTTATCGCTTCCACAATTCTTTGCTCGCGATGCGCGCGCCTTCGGCCATGGCTTCGAACTTGGCCCAGGCGATTTGTGGATCGCCGACGCGCGGACCGAGGCCGCAGTCGGTGCCGGCCATGACGTTTTCGCGACCGACGACCTTGGCGTAGCGGATCAGTCGGTCGGCGATGGCCTGCGGGTGCTCGACGATATCTGTGGCATGCCCGACGACGCCGGGAACGAGCACTTTGCCCGCGGGCAATTTAATTTCCTCCCACACGCGCCACTCATGCTCGTGGCGCGGATTGGCGGCTTCGATGGAAATCGTGTTCGCTTTCACTTTGAGAATGAGGTCGATGATGTCTCTCAGGGGGATGTCGTACTTGTGCGGGCCGTGATAGCTGCCCCAGCAGGTGTGAAAGCGCACGCGGTCCGCTGGGATGTCTCTCAGGCCGTGATTGAGCGCGTCGACGCGCAGCTCGGCATATTTGCGGTATTCCGGCACGGTCATCTTCGACATGAATTGCCAGCCGTCTGGCAAATCGGGATCGTCGATCTGCAGTAGAAAACCGGCGTCGACGATCGCTTTGTATTCTTCATGCATCGCGTCGGCTATGGCGACAAGATAAGCCTCGTCGCTCGGGTAATAATCGTTTTTCATCCAGTGCTCGATGGTGCCGGGCGCGATCGCCGGAAGAAACGCTTCTTCGTATTTTTGATCTTGCAAGCCGGCTTTGAAATCGTCGATCTCGGCTTTGAGGGACGCATAGCCGACGTACTTGAGCGGCGCGTCGCAAAACACGCGCTTCACGTTGTCGCCGCGATGATAAGACCGATTTTGAAAATACTCGCGGAATTCGATCAAGTCGCGGGCGTAGATCGTCGAAGTCTGGTCGCCGGGTTTGGCGTCGCGCTCGATGAAGCCGCTCAAACGCTCGCGCGCGTAACGTGAAAAATTCGACTTGCCGACTTCGCCGTCGTTGATGATGTCAACGCCGCAGGCAATCTGTTTCTTCACCGTTTCCGCCACCGCGTCACGGACTCGTTGGCTGAAAGCGTCCGCGCTTAACGGCGTGCCTGAGTCCTTGGCAACATGCATCTGTTTTAAATCAGGCGGCTGCGGCAAGGCGCCGGCGTGGGTGGTCAGGATTCGGTCGGTGCTGTATTTCATTATGCCTCCGATTTCTAAATTGAACTGTTGAACCTTGAACGATTGAACGAGTCCATTAGTTCAAGGGTTCAAACGTTCAAAAGTTCAAAGGGTTAGGGAGCAGATGTCAAGCGGTTCATTTTAACGACTCCGCCACCTTTTGAACGAAACTAAAATCGAATACTCGCTCCGTCGGCACCGGTTCTTTCGGCTTGATGCGTTGGGCTGCGGTGGCAATCATCTCACGCTGGAGTTTTTCATCGACGGTCGGTGTTTGTAGATAAAGCTGTACAGCCGCATCGTAGATTCGCTCCGCGTACCGTTCCTTGTCCTTGCCCAATTCGAGATAGGGCCCCTTTATGAACTCTATAACGTATTTCTTGTCGTTCCTGATGAGTCGAACCGCCCGCGTCGTCACTCGGATCATTTTGCTGACCAGTTCCGGGCGATCGGCGAGGGTTGCCTTGGTCGTTGTGAGTCCGCCCATGACGGCGCGGTAGACATCCGCACCGGCGGCGAGATTGCGAAACCCTTCATCGATGGCGAACAATTTCTGTGGGATCTGCAGCATCGTGGCGTCGATAGCACCGGCTTTTAAAGCGACGTAAGTGACGTCACTGCTGCCGAGCGGAAGAAGCGTCACCTGCTCCGGCGGAACATGATTGGCGATCAAAATCTGGCGCGTGAGAATTTCTGCCAATGATCCGACCCCCGAAACGCCGAGCTTTTTACCTCGCAGTTGTTGGATATTGGTGATACTCCGCAGGGAAATCAAATCGAATGACGGACGGTCCGTTAGAGCGTAGATGAGTCGGAGGTCGGCGCCGCTCACCGCGGCACTGATACCGGTGCCCGTCGCCGTACCGAAATCGATACCGCCGGCCAACAGGACTTGTGGCGTCAGACCGGCTTTCACGAATATAAGCTCGGGTTGCAAGCCTTCTTCGCGAAACAATCCTCTGTCGCGGGCGATCATATAGGGCATGTCGAGGATGCTGCGTGAAACGTAACCGATGCGCACGGGCAAGGGCTTGGCGGATTTCTCCGCGGCCCACAGGTCCACGCGAACTAAAAGAAAGACCACGAACAAACTGTAGGCCAGCAATAATACGCGTACTGTTGTTCTCACGGCTTGTCGCTTTCCCGTCCTCTATTTGAATGAATCCGCAACTCTTGACGCGAAGGTAAAATCGAAGACGCGCTCGTGCGGCGGTAGCTCCTTCGGTTTGACGCGCTGGGCGGCGACGGCGATCATCTCGCGTTGGACCTTTTCGTCGACGATTCCCGTTTGCAGATAGTATTGCAGCGCCGCCTCATAAATACGGTCGGCAAACCGGTCGCGATCCTTGCCGAGATCTAGGTAAGGCCCTTTGATGAATTCGACGGCGTATTTCCTATCGGCGCGAATTAGCCGGAGCGCTCTCTGGGTGGCGCGAATCATTTTTGTCACCAACTCGGGGCGCTCATTGATCGTTGCCTTCGTAGTTGTCAGGCCGCCTTGCACGGCGCGGTAAAAGTCGGCGCCGGAGGCGAGCTTACGGAATCCCTCATCGACGGCAAGAAAGTTCTGCGGAATCTGAAGCATGGTGGCATCAATGGTGCCGGCCTTCAAAGCTACATACATCACGTCGCTCGTGCCCAAAGGAAGAAACGTAACTTGCTCCTGCGGAACCTTGTTGGCGAGAAAAATCTCGCGGGCGAGAGTTTCGGCCAGGGCGCCGAACGCTGTGATGCCGAGCTTTTTGCCGCGCATTTGTTGGAGGTTGGTGATACTTGGCGCGGCGAGTAGATCGAAGGATGGTTTGTCGCTCATAGCGAAGACGACCCGCACATCGATGCCGCTTATCGCGGCGACGATGGCCGTCCCGGTCGCCGTGCCGAAATCGATGCCGCCGGCCAGCATCGCCGGAATTGTTTGGGCCGCTTTCATAAAAATAAGTTCGGGCTCCAAACCCTCTTCTCGGAAATAGCCGCGGTCGCGGGCGATAATAAAAGGCATATCCAGGATGCTGCGCGAAACATAGCCGATGCGCACCGGAGGCAATTTAGAGGATTTTTCAGCTGAGCGTGCGTTTCCGCTCAGCGACGCGAATGCCGTAATGGTGAGCAGGCAAGACAAAAAGCGGCGAGTCTTATATTTCATGTTTTCACCATTCCGATTGGCTGGTGCTTGCGGAGAACACGAAACTCGAAACCCGAAAGTAGAATGTTTTTACGCGTAGGCATCATAGATGCCGTCGAACTTGGCGAGCTTGAAGCGCACCATGTTTTTGGCCGCGGCGCGCACCAGTTCCTTTTCACGATCCGAGTTGGCGTTGCGCGCGATCGTTTCAGCAGCCATCGCCGTGTGTTCCTGGTCGACTTTGCCGTGCACGATGAAAAAAGTACGGGCTCGGCTATCGAGACCGTAGTGTTTTTCCAAGGCGGCGTCGAACTCGTCCGAATATCGTTGGACCATGGTTTCGTTCACCAGCGCGCCGGCCCGCGTCTCCGCCGCGGTGCCGAGAAACATGCCGCGGATGATCGCCGCGGTATGGGCGACGCACTCGAAAATCATGATCTCCTTGTCGAAATCTTCGTCGGTTAAACCCATGGCTTGGCCGAAGCGCTTCATCAGCGCGGGGTGCGACGACTCTTCAACGAACAACTCGACAAACTGATTGTAGGCCGGCGGGTTGCTGGCATTTTTCACCATACAAAAGGCGAGGCCTTTGTTAATCGCATGATTCGACAGGTAGTGCTGGAGGGCAAAGCCTGCGAGACGCTTTTTGGAAAGCTTCCCCAGGCGCAGCTCGCTGAAATAGCGGCTGTTCATTAGCTGGTCGACGCCCGGCCGTATAATTTCACGCAACACGGACTCGACGAAAGCTTCGTTCCCCATAAAAACTCCTTAGATCCGGTTAAAGGTCGAGGCACAGAGACATTCTCAGAGGAGAAAAGGAGTGTCAAGGGTGAATTTTGTCGCTCTAATCTGCATTGGCCGAGGCTTTGGTTGACAGTGATGCATAAGGCTCCTTATATTCCGGTGACATCATAAGAGGAGTGAATTTCATGCCTGGCGCACTGGACGGAATCAAGATTCTCGACATCACCAACTATATCGCGGGGCCTTTTGCGACCATGTTGCTTGCGGACTTGGGCGCGGAAGTTTACAAGATCGAAACGCCCGGGGCGGGGGATCCTTTTCGCACCTGGGACAAGGAGCCGAAGGATTACAGCCCGAGCTTTTGCGGCATGAACCGCAACAAGAAAAGTGTGACTCTCGACATCAAGCAACCGGAAGGCAAAGAAATCTTCTTGCGATTGGCGCAAGACGCCGATGTGATCGTGGAAAACCTTCGCCCCGGCGTCGTCGATCGCTTGGGCATCGGCTACGAAGAAATTAAAAAGATCAATCCGCGCATCATCTACTGTTCGATATCCGCCTTCGGCCAGAACGGGCCGTATAGAAAAAAGCCCGGCTACGACACGCTTGGTCAAGCGCTGAGCGGGCTTCTGAGCGTGCTCACCGATCTCGACAAGCCGGAAGGACCGGGCGCATCTTTCTCGGATCACCTCGGCGGCTTTTACGGTTGCTATGGCGTTCTTGCCGCCATTGCGGCGCGGGAACGAACCGGCAAAGGTCAGAAGGTCGAAACCTCGCTGCTCGAAGCGACGATCAGCTTCATCGGCTTCAGCATGACCCAGTTTCTTTTCAGCGGCGAGATTCCGAAGAAGAGCAGCCGGTTGAAAACAGCGGGTGTCTACGCGTTGGTTGCCGGCGATGGCAAGCCGTTTGTAATCCATCTTTCGCATCCGCCAAAATTCTGGCTTGCCGTCACCGAGGTTATCGCACGTCCCGATCTACAGACCGATCCGCGCACCAAAGACCGTCACGCGCGCATCAAGAATTACGACATGATAAGCGAAATTTTGTCCAACGCCGTGCAGAGCGCGCCGCGGCAACATTGGCTCGACGCGCTGGAGGAAAAAGACGTGCCGTGCGCGCCGATCAATAACTTCAAAGAGGTATTCGAAGACCCGCAGGTCAAATATCTCGAAAGACTCGTCAAAGTGACCGATCCAGAATGCGGCACGTTTCAATTGGTCAAAAACGGCATCAACTTAAGTGAAACACCGGCGGAAATACGGTTGCGGCCGCCGAAACTCGGCGAGCACAACGACGAGACGTTGCGCGCGTTGGGATTCAACTCCGCGGAAATTCACAGCCTACATGAAAAAAAGATCATCTAGGTGCAGCCTCGTCCCGTTGCAGCGTTGTTGCTGGCGACGCAAAACGATTGAGTTGGAGCATTTTTAGGAGGACATAGGTGCCCAAAGCAGAGCTCGCTGGTATCGATATTTACTACGAAGAGAATGGACAAGGTGAACCGGTGCTGCTCGTCCCGGCTTCGTGGTGGCCGTCGGATACGTGGAACGTTGGCGTGGTGCCTTTTCTGTCGCGGCGGTTTAAAACCATCGTGTTCGATTGCCGTGGCACCGGCCGCAGCGGCAAGCCGAATTACGGTTACACGGTCGAGCAGTTCGCTCAAGATTGCAGCGCTTTGTTGGCGCATCTCGGCGTGTCGCGCTGTCACGCCGTTGGTTTTGCTCTCGGCGGACAGATCGTGCAAGCGATGGCTATCGAGCGACCCGATCTGATAGCAACGCTGACCATCGCAGCTTCGGGCGCGGGGGCGAAAACGCTCGCCGGTGGACCACGTAGCTTGTCCCCCGATACGGAGCGCGAAATCCGCGATATCGGCTTTGGGCGTTACATCCGCAACTACATCGAGAACGACACGATGGCGTTCACCCCAAAATTCTATCGCGAGCATCCAGAAGTGGTCGCGGCCCTCGCCGATGCGGTTTGGTCGGGGCAAAGCACAGTGGAAATGTTTCGCCGCCACGAGGACGCCCGGCTTACTTGGGACACTTTGGCCAAGGCGGCGGAGGTGGAAGTGCCGGCGCTGATTCTGTGCGGCGCTGACGATCACGTGAGCCGGCGCGGCAGCACGCCCGTCGGAACGGCAAAGCGTCTCGCCGCGATGACGCCTGGCTGCGAATTGTTTTTGATTCCAAACACGAAGCATATGACTTTCTGGGATGGCACCAGCGGGTTGGTTGCACTGCAGGAGTTCTTGGCTCGTCACCCGATCGGAGCAACGCGGTGATTTGCGCGCCCGAACTCTCGAAGCGCCTTTTGCGCACTGCATACATGTTCATTATCTGTTGTTTCCTTTTCGTAGCGGCCCTGACGAGTTCCGTCGAAGCGCAAACAAAAAAAGTTCGCGTCGCCGTTCCCGGCTATACGATCGCGGTGCTGTCGTTTCTCACCGCAAAGATGAACGGCTACTACGTGTCCGAAGGTCTGGACGTTGAGCTGATCGCGATGCGCGCGCCCACCGCCAATCTGGCGGTCTTAGGCGGCAACGTCGAGTTTTCCGCCGTTCCGCTGGCCGGGCTGACTACCGCGCTGCGCGGCGCACCGTTAAAGCTCTTGTTTTGCCAGTTTGACAAGCCGCAGCACTCTCTTTACGCGCGCGCGGAATTTCAGAGCATCAAGGCTCTGCGCGGCAAGAAACTCGCGGTGTCCGGCCTCGGTACCATCGACGATATTTTGCTGCGCGAAGCGCTCGGCGCGAACGGCATCGATCCGGCTCGCGACGTGACGATCCTCGCGATGGGAGCGGCTGACACTCGATTCAGCGCTCTCGTGAGCGGTGCCATCGAAGGATCGGTGCTCATCGCGCCGACGTCTTTTTATGCCAAGGATCAGGGATTCCGAGAACTGGTCGCGTTCCAAGATTTGGGATTTGTTCTGCCCAGCGGCGGTATCGTGGCGCGTGACGAAACTTTAAGAACCGATCCGCTCACCGCGGAACGATTCGTGCGGGCCACGATCATGGGGTTCTTGTTCATGCGCGACAATCGTCCGGGAACGCTCAAGGTCATGTCGCGCATGCTGAGGATCGATGAGCTAACCGCGGCCAAGCTTTATGACTCCTCTCGGCCGACTATGACTGTAGACGGCACCGTGTCAGGGGAAGCGGAAAAAAAGATGACTGGAATGGTTGTTAAAATCGCCGGGGTAAAAGATGTTCCGGCGACGGACAAGCTCTATGACTTTTCGTTTGTTAGAAAAGCCCATCTCACGCTGCATGCGAAAGGCTGGCAACCCCTCCAATAGGTGCAGGAAGTCGAGCAGAATTAGAAACGATGTATGATATGCCCACCGCGAAGATCGGCGCCGTTGATATCTATTACGAGGAGCAAGGACAAGGCGACCCGGTGTTACTCGCGCCGCCGTCGTGGTGGCCGTGCGATACCTGGAAGGTAAGCGTCGTGCCGTTTTTGTCGAAGCGATTTCGCGCCATCGTCTTCGATTGCCGCGGTACGGGTTACAGCAGCAAGCCCGATAACGGTTATACTATCGAGCAGTTCGCCAAAGATTGTGCCGGACTGCTGGAGTATTTGAAAGTATCGCGCTGTCACGCGGCGGGTTTTGCACTGGGCGGACAGATCGCGCAAGCGCTAGCGATCCAAAGGCCCGATCTCGTCGCTACGCTGACGATTGCCGCAGCGGGTGCGGGAACGAAAGCGACCGACGGCGGTCCGCGGGTGATCAGAAATACCGACGAAGAAGAGATTCGTGAGCATGGCTTCGAGCGCTTCATTCGCGGTCACGTCGAGAATACTCACATGGCGTTCAATTCCACTTTTTACGATGCACATCCGGAAGTGGTCAAAGCGCTTTCGGATGCGTTGTGGCGGCGTCAGACGAGTCCGGAGCAACATCGATATCACTACGAGGCGCGGCGCACTTGGGATACTTTAGGCAACGCGCCGAAAGTAAAAGTGCCGACGCTGATACTTTGTGGCGCCCGGGACGACGTCAATCGTGGCGGCAGCACGCCGGTCGGCACGGCGCGAAAACTCGCCGAGCGCGTGCCCGGCTGCGAGCTTGCGCTCGTGCCGGACGTGAAGCATATGACGTTTTGGGACGGCGACGGCGCGCTCATCGCGCTGGAGGATTTCTTGCAAAGGCATCGCATTCAATGACGTTGAACCTTGAACTCTTGAACCAGGGAAGGATGAATCGAGTCATGAAACTGCGAAATTGCACAGCTGTCCTCGTTATGATGCTCGTGAGCGGATTCGCCGGTGGTGTGGGCTACGGCCAAGACAAGAGCAAGACCGGTGGTGACGCGATCACGCAACTCTATAACGCCGCGAAAAAGGAAGGCACGGTGGTAATTTGGGGACCGACGGACGCGATTATTTATCAACGCATGCAGGAGGTGCTGGATAAACAGTATCCGGGCATCAAGATCGAGCACTTCGAAAGCATTCCGGAACCGCTCGTGCAGCGCATCATCGCCGAAAGCCAGGCGGGGAAGCCGGCCGCGGTGGACGTCATTCAGTCCGGTTCGCTGCGCGCGTTGCGGCCGTTGATCGATCGCGACATGCTGGCGCCGTATCCGGGATGGGAGAAGGACTTTGGCCTTGACGCGGTATACGCCAACCAACGCTTTGTCGGCGCTTATAATCTTACCTTGCCGATTTCTTACAACACTAAAATGGTGAGCGCCAAGGAGGCGCCGAAAAGTTGGGAGGATCTCGCCGATCCGAAGTGGAAGGGAAAGAAGATAATTATCGAGGCGCGACTGGTGCCATTCGCCATGCTCGGCACAGAGTGGGGCAAACCGAAAGCAACCGAATTGGTCAAAAAAATTCTCACCCAGCAACCGATCATCGTTCAGGGCGGCACGACCGTCGCCAACGCGCTCGCGGGCGGTCAAGTTTCGATTGCCGTCGGCACTTACGCTTACACCATCGAGCGCTTGAAGAAACAGGGCGCGGCAGTGGACTGGATCGCCGTCTCACCTCTGCCGGTGCTGACTTCCGCAGAGGGAGTTCTCAAGACTGCGTCTCACCCGAATGCCGCGCGTTTCTTCGCCGGTTGGATGGGAACGCCCGAGGGGCAAAAGATCAGATACGCGACCCAGGGACAGGCCATGGAGGTGGGCAGAAACGCGATCGGCAACGTTGCCGAGAGAATCAAGAGCCAGCAGCCGGCGATCATCTTGGAAACCGATAAGACCTTTGCGTCGATCTTGGAAATCCAGCGCGAGTTGGGAAAATTGCTCGGCGCGCTGCGGTAAGAATAGATTTCGTGCATTGGAAGTCGACAGAAATCATGGGGCGATAACGCAATCCGATCGCGATGTCATCCTGAGGCGCAGCCGAAGGATCTCGCCTGAGTTGGCCTTCATGATTAAGTCGAGATCCTTCGCTTTGCCAGACTGTGTAAAAAGTCTCAACCGTAGTTTTAGTATGAATGAGGAAGGGAGAGCAAGAATTTTGTTCTCGATGGGTTAAGAGTGGAGTAGATT
>Ga0193707_1001024_pt1 | contig 10139 bp, 9 predicted proteins | sample U3c2metaG_FD_143043 | JGI IMG/M metagenome (GOLD analysis project Ga0193707, IMG submission 143043) | Soil microbial communities from a riparian zone of the East river system, Colorado, United States - U3c2 | ecosystem: Environmental > Terrestrial > Soil > Riparian zone | place: USA: East River...
CGTCGCCTGCATTCAACGGGCGTAAATCCGCCTGCATTCCCATCGCAGCCGACACGGCTCCCACTACAAGAAGAGTTTGCGCGATTTTTCTCGCAAAATCAGATTTAATCAGCGACCCTGCGTAAACGAAAGCGATCCCTGGAACGTTGCAGGAGGGCGGTGCTTCGTTTCAAACGACGCATTGGACCGTCGTTTTGCGCGCGCGCGAGGAAGACTCAACTGAATCCGCTCACCAGGCGCTCTCAGGATTTTGTGAAGCCTATTGGCCGCCGCTTTACAGTTTTCTTCGCCACCGCGGTTTTTCGTCCGCTGACGCACAGGATCTCGTCCAGGGTTTCTTCGCCCATCTGCTCGAGCAAAACACGTTGACCCGCGCGGACCAGCAAAAGGGCCGACTTCGCACGTTCCTGCTGGGATCTCTGCAGAATTTCTTGTTCAACGAATACGATCGCGCCCGGGCGCTCAAGAGAGGTGGCGGCCGTCAGATCGTCTCCATCGAGGAGCACCTCCCGGAGGCCGAGGCAGCGATGTTGGCGACCGCGCATCTTAGTGACGCTGGTTGCTACGACCTTGTCTGGGCGTCGACTATCGTTTCGCGCGCCTGGCAGAGTTTGCAAAACGACTTTGTGGCGGAAGGCAAGGCTGAGTGGCTCGAAGAACTAAGACCGTTCGTCGCGGGCGGCAGCGTCACGCCCCTGAACCAGGAGCAAGCCGCACGTCGTCTCGGCGTGCCCATCGCCACTTTGCGCACCTGGCTTTCGCGTCTCCGCCAGCGTTACCGCGAATCGTTGAGAATGGAAGTTGCCGGTACCGTCTCGGATCCGGCAGATGTCGATCAGGAGCTACATCACCTCTATCAAATATTGATGGCGTGAGCTGACTTTGCGCATGGAAGACAAGGGCATTGGTCTTGGAACTGAGCAACCTCAAGCCGCAGAAACGTGCGGGAAATGTGGGCGACCGCTGACTCAAATTGGGCCGAAAGGTGAATGCCTGCGTTGTCTCGTTGGCCTTGGCTTTCTCGCGGACGGCGAAGAACCGGAAAGACCAGCGGCGCGCGGTCGGCTAACACCAGGACCATTGAAATACGCCCACTTCGAGGTGGAAGTGGGTTCGGATGGTTTTCCGGTCGAGCTCGGTGCAGGAGCAATGGCCATAACATACCGCGCTCGCGACACCGTGTTGAACTCGGAGGTGGCCCTCAAGGTCATCGACCGGCGCGTGGCGCAGAATCCCGGCGCGCGGTCGCGCTTTCTGCGCGAAGCGCGCGCCGCTGCGAACATTCATCATCCAAACGTTGCCCGGGTGACTTATTACGGAGAGCAAGACGGCGAGTGTTTCTACGCCATGGAACTGGTCAAGGGCGAAACACTGGAAGCGCGTGTGCGCCGTGATGGGCCAATGCCGCTCGCCATCGCGTTGCAGGTAATTGAGCAAGCCGCACGCGCGTTGGCTGCGGCGGAAGTGTGCGGCGTGGTGCATCGCGATATCAAGCCATCGAACATCATGCTCGAATCCGATGCGAGCGGGGCCCCGACGGTAAAGCTGATTGATTATGGAGTGGCGAAAGTAATGGGGCCTCAGGCCGAGCTCGGAATCGAGCAGACCCAGGCAGGCTTCGTTGGCACGCCGGCTTTTGCCAGTCCGGAGCAGTTCGCTGGCGTTCGGCAATTACCGATTGATACGCGTTCCGACATCTACTCATTGGGAGTTACTCTTTGGTATCTGCTTACCGGCCGGACACCTTTTGTGGGACGTACGATGGAAGAGATCCGCGCGAGGCAAACCGATGAGTTACCCCTTGAACAACTCAGGAACCTCCACCTGCCAGCGCAAGCTATCGCGCTGCTGAAATCGATGGTGGCGCCGGATCCGATGGACAGGCCGCAAACGGCGCGCGAGTTACTTTCTGCCGTCCACAGCTGCTATGAACGATTTAACCCTGAAGCGCGCTCGCGACGCAGGAGAGTTGCGCTGGCGGCCGCGGCACTGATGCTGGCACTCGTAGCGATCGCGCTTGGAACCTGGTGGTACCAACGCACGCGGCCCTTCACCCCGATGGAACGATCGATCGCGGTAATGCCTTTCGAAAACCTGAGCAGTGACAAGGAGAACGCTTATTTTGCCGAGGGAGTACAGGACGAAATCCTGACGCGGTTATCCAAGATCGCCGATCTTAAGGTGATCTCGCGTACTTCGACGCAGCATTACAAGAGCGTCCCGGAAAACCTGCCCCAGATCGCAAAGCAACTCGGTGTTGCCCATATTCTGGAAGGAAGCGTGCAAAAGAGCGGCGACGCCGTACGCGTCAATGTGCAGCTGATCAAGGCGGCCACTGATTCGCACCTTTGGTCTGATACGTTCGATCGCAAGCTGACTGACATCTTCTCAGTGGAGAGCGAAGTATCCAAAGCCATCGCCGATCAGTTACGAGCCAAGCTCACAGGCCAGGAACAGGAAGTTATCGCCGCCAAACCGACCGACAATCCTCAGGCGTACGATGCCTACCTGCGCGGTTTGGCTTACACGCTAAAGACTGCATTCACACCGGAAAACTCACTTGGCGCTCAGAAATACCTCAAAGAAGCAGTGCAATTGGATCCGAAGTTCGCCTTGGGTTGGGCGTTGCTCTCTTATGTCGATGCAAGTGGCTACCTTACACAGAGCCTTCAACCCACGGCTGCTCTCCGTGAAGAAGCGCGGGCAGCAGCCGAAACCGCTCTGACTCTACAGCCAAATCTTGGTGAAGCTGTATTTGCCAAGGGTTTCTATCACTATGGCTGTCTGAAGGACTACGACACCGCAGTGAGTTACCTTGAGAAAGCGTATAAGCTTGTGCCTAATAACAGTCGGATTCCTCAGGCTTTGGCCTATGTCGAACGGAGGCGAGGCAATTGGGAGAAGAGCGAGGCGTACTTCAACGAAGCCGAGAAGCTCGACCCGCGTAATGTTAACCTGCTCTCGCAACACGCGCGTTCCTATGTCTGTCTCCGTCGCTTCCCTGAAGCGCTGGCTAAGCTTGAGCAGATCCTGAATATAACTCCCGACGACATCGACACTCTTGTGTTAAAGGCGCGTATAGCACAGGCCGAGGGCGACCTGCCGCGTGCTTCGGCGCTCCTGGCTCCTCTCCGGCTGGGTGTCGGCTACGTCAACGCGTTGGAAACACAAGTGTACCAGGCGATCCTTGAGTCCCGTCCTGCAGCGGCAATTGCGCGGCTAAAAGAAATATTGGCAACGCCGGATCAGGCACTGGGTTATTACAATGGTGAACTGCGCTTTTGGTTGGGCTGGGCGCAGGAAGTTGCCGGTGATCATGCCGCCGCGCGCGAAAGTTGGAGTCAGGCTCGCAGCGAACTGGAACCTTTACTTAAAGAACAGCCTGAAAATTTTATTCTGATGGGAGATCTCGCTCTTACAAACATGGGTCTTGGTGACAACACCGCGGCCCTGACTCTGGTTGAGCGCGCGATCGCCCTGTTTCCGGTCGACAAAGACGCGCTGACCGGTCCCAGGCCGCTTGAAATTCTCGCCAGGGTGGCAGCCCGGATAGGCGACCCCGACCGCTCCATCTCTACTCTGGAAAAGCTTCTTTCGATCCCGTACGAAGCCCCCCTGGCCGCAAACCCGCCGCTTACTCCCGCGTTGCTTCGACTGGATCCAATGTTTGAGCGACTGCGCAAGGACCCGCGATTCCAGAAATTGCTGGCTTCTTCCGCACCAAAGTAAGGTTTGTGGTTCCTCGGAGGTCTGCTTGTAGAGGCGGCTGTGTCAGCAGCGGTTTTTGCTAGACGGAACCAGTCCGCAGGATATTAGACAGACATTCCACCCAGTTCTCGCTCGGCGCCGGGAGATTCACACATGAAAATAGTTATCACTTCCTTGATGTTCAGCCTCACTGTGGCGTTTTGTTCATCGCACGTCCTTGTGGCAGCGGACGAGCAACAACAGGCCGCAGCGAAAACCACGTTTCTTGTCATCTATCGCCCCGGCCCTTCGTGGCTGGTTGGGAAGCCGGTTTCGGAACAACCTTTGAAAGAGCACGGCAAATATATGCTGAGCCTGTACGTTAAAGGCTCCATGAAACTCGCAGGGCCGCTAACTGACAATGCCGGTGGAGCGGTTGTGTTAGCCGTTGCGGACGAGTCCGAGGCCAAAGCGATAGTAACAGAGGATCCGGCGGTGAAGGCCGGAATCTTTATATACGAAATGCACCCGTGGGAGTTAAAGCCGTGGGACAAATACGCCAAAAAAAAGTAGACGCCGTGCCTGACAAGGCGCTCCAGTCGACGTGCTATCTTCGCGAGCCGCGTCGCTTACCCCGGCGAAAGTCGGCAGTATTTTAATGATGAGTCGTCTGGCTTTTCTCTGCCAGCGGCCGGACATGTTCCAGAAGGGCGGCGAAAACGTGGCCGGGTTCTTCGAGGATGTGGAGGTGCGCTGAGTTCTCGAACCAGACGGTCACCTTTTTCGGCGCCTTCAATCGCTCCATCCATGCGGCGGCGATGGGCGCGGGCGTGGTGTAATCGTGCCGGCCGAGAAATAGGATGACAGGGATGTCGAGCTTATTCAGATCATTGAACGTGACGGTGGCGAGCTGCGACCACATCGTTTTCATGGTGAAGGCGCTGCCGTCGTCCCATGCTTTGCGATCGGCGGCGGTGTATAAAGGAGAAAGGCGTCCCGCGTGAAAGTAGAAATCTCCGTCGGTGCGACCCCAGGCCAAGCCGCCGTAGTGGACGTTCCATTTGCGCTCGATCATCGTCTTGTCGTAATCGAGCTCGCCAGGTCCGGGATAAGGTTGCAGCGCTTCGAGTTCGCGCACCGCGTCGGCGTTGTTGTCCTTACGCGCGCGATCGAGCGTCCAATCGAAACCGACCTGCTCGTTCTCGCGGAAATCTATGACCTGCCCCATGCCGATGTAAGCGTAGAGCAAGTCGGGGCGTTTCGCCGCGACGGAAAGACCAACGATCGATCCCCAGCTATGGCCTAACAAGAAAATCTTTGGTTTGTCGTATTTGCGGCAAAGCAGCTCGATGAGTTCGATCGCGTCGTCACGGTAACGCTCGGGCTTGAGCGTGGGCGCGATAGTTTTGGGATCGTTGAGCCGGAATGACCGCCCCGCGGCGCGCTGATCCCACTGAACAACGGTGAAGAACTCCTCCCAGGGTCGCTGAAAAGCCCACGCGATCGGCATCTCGACCGCAGCCGGACCGCCATGAACGAAGAGGAGGATAGGATTAGCGCGATCGGCGCCGCGCACGTTAACCACCTGACGCGCACCGCCGAGCACGACCTCGAAGGTTTCATCGACGCCGTTTGGTGTGACGATGCGATCGATGTCTGCCACGAGCGCGCGGCCAGGATAGTAGATGTCATCGCCAGGCGGGGTCGGCGATGGGGCCCCGGACGCAAGCGCGAACGCGGATAAAAAAGTGAGCAATGCTGTTGAGCGAATCATAAAAGTGGAGTCGTGTTTTCCTCCTCCGCTTGTACTCTCTCCACGTCAATCTGTGCCGAATGCTTGATTCCAGCGAGCACGGACACCACGCAAGAGGGACGGATAGACCATTAGTTTCCGAAAAGGATCGATCAGTGCCATGTAGAACGGCGTGAAGCGACTTACGCTGCGGACGTAGACCCCGAAATAGAACCGGTAGGTACTCGGTGTCTCGACCAGGCCGCTTAGCGCCGCAGCGTGAGCGGTCCGATTGATCAACTCAAGGAGCTGCTCGTTTTCGAAACGGTACACGACGCGGAAAAACCCATCTCGCGTACCAGGTGGAACCAGTGATCTCGAATGATCAGTGTCGGTTAGGAGCGTAGTGAAGGTAGCGCTTGTCGTAGGCTCACGGTCCCAACCGAAGAACCGTCCAACGAAGAACCGAATGTCGAGCAGCATCCGGACCAGTAGGGAAGGCGTGAATAGCGACGACGATTTCGAACAACCACAAGTATGAAGCTTATCGTTGTTTGCCCTCCGCAGGAATTCATCGAGCGTCACTCCGGCGCGCCAACGCGGCAGATCAATGGACCACACGTCGTGAAGCGGTATCCCGGCCAGAAACGTGTGAACTCGCAGCGGCAGTCGTTCGAACTCTTGAATTGAGACCTGTGGCATGGTGCTACTAAAGCCATCTCATAGTGTCATTCTCATCCCGCAGCCGGGGAGAAGAATCTCGGATCAAATCTGGATCGATCCACTAACGGAGATAAACAGAGATGTTTCGCTTCGCTCAACATGACAGAGCCATTTATGGAATGAGTTCTAACGAGACTGGGTGAGGTCAAACTCCTCCTTGATGAACTCCTTGGTCCCGGGACGGCCGGTGAGACGTAACCATAGCGGTCCGCCTTCTCTGTCGAAGCGCAGGTCGATATCGAAGAACGGACAGCATAACCGCTCCTGGAACGCCCATTCCGTTAACAGCTGATACGTTGTGTTATCCGCCGGTAGCTCGAGCTCGTAGCCATCTGGCAGTTCGCGTATGCTCTTCTTTAGTTTTAGTAGCGTCGGTCCAAGCTCCTCGAAATGGCGTTTTCTTATCTCCGGTGACAACACGAATGCGTTGCAAGCGAAAGGCGATTCGTGTTTCGCTGACTGGGTAGTCGTTGTTTCATCTGCACGAATGGAGCGTTCGGAAACGAGGTAAAACAAGGCTAAGGATGCCATGATGATAAATACAAATGATGTCTTCATGGCTGCGACGCTACGACTTCAAGTCGACTTTAAGTCAAAGAGAATTTTGTAAGAAAAAACGGGGCGGATTCTCGTGGCGTTCAGCGCGGCTCCTTATTCGGGAGTGGCAGAGGATTCGATGAAGATCGAATCACTGTTGATATCCAGATCCGCTATCGAGTGCAGCGTATGGAATCCCGCCGCTACTCGACAGAGTCACGTGATCAAAGAGTGTTTTCGGTCGTGTGTTTCGCCCTTTCCAAGAATTTGGCCACTGGCGCAGTATCGAAGTAGAACATCTGGGCTCGCGCCAGTTTGCCTTCGCTGAGGTGGTACAGTCCGAGTACCTCTTCGTCCAGAATATCACCTTCCTTGGTGCGCCCTCGTTGACGCCACAGGACCACAACATCATCGTCGTCGGCAGCCACGACTCGGGCATCCATTTTTCTCTCTGCTTCCGTGGGCTGCAAAGCCTCCCACGTTGCGCCCCAGCCGTGAGGCTGCGGTTCCAAGCCGCGAAACGTTCCTCCGTACGGCAGCGAGTGTGGCCAGTGGATCTGAAAGTCTGGTTGAAGAAGACTCCGAAATTGTGCGTCGTTTCGCTCTTCGATTGCGCGGAAGATGGCAAGGATTGTTTTGCTATTTTCTTGTTCCTTGCCGGGCATCGATTCCTCCGATGAAAGTTGTAACGTTGCCGAAATCGCGACCGGCGCAACGATGGCGATTGGAGTTATGAATTGGAATATTTTTTCCATAGTTTTCGACGCTACGACTTCAAGTCGACTTTAAGTCAAAGAGAAATGTCTAAGAAAATTGTGACGGATTTCCGTGGAGTTTAGCAGGGCTCATTGTTAGTCTTTGGAGTGGCAGAGAACCTGGCGATTTCCGATGTCGCGCGCGTGTTTGGTTTGCGCACCTCCGCCATTCGCTACTACGAGCAGATTGGGATTCTCCCGCCGCCGATGCGCAAGAATGGCCAACGCCGCTACGACAATAGTGCGCTGTTCCGTCTTGCTGTGGTGCAGCACGCCCGAGAGACGGGATTCACACTGGAGGAAATACGCGAGCTCTTCTTCGGGTTCCCGCCCGGGACGCGTCCGCCGAAACGCTGGCACCAACTCTCGCAACGAAAAATCGCGGAGCTCCGGGACCGGATGAAACGGCTTAAGGATATGGAGACGTTGCTCAAGGGCGTGGAGAACTGTCGCTGCAATGCGCTCGACGAGTGCGGCGAAAAACTTCTTCGCCAAGGTCGCGCTTAAGGTCCGAACGGACGGGTAATTTTCCTCGCGCAAATTTCGATTGTCATAAAGGAATCGCTGCCATAGCATCCTCGGCGAACAGAGCGTGAGGGTGTCAGCCTCGCGGTTTCGTCTTTTCTTATTGGCCCCGGCGGTGGGGAAATCGGCCGATGAGCCGCGTGAGCGCTTGGCTGTGTAGCAACGCGCAAAAATGAGGTCTTACCATGAATAGTTTTTTGAAAGCCGTGTTGATCTTTCTCGTGCTCGTGGCGGCGTTCTTCCTCCTGGGCTTGCTTTTCTGGCTTTACCACTGCCATTGCTGCAGCCGGCAGAACCCCGGCGAAGCAAGCTCTGCGCCCCTGAACAGGGCAACCTCGGAACCGCAGCATCCTCGGGGCAAATATCCTCCGTTTCAGGTGCCCAAAGAGGAGTACAATAAAGATCATCCGCGTATCGTCCCGACCGGACCGCAGCGCGGCACGCTCGCGCCGACTGTTCAGGGCTCGAAGCTCCTCCAAATCCAGAAGCAAAAACCGGCGGGTGGCGCGGGCGACCCCGTGGTTGTTACGCAATACAATCCACAAGGTACGAGCGCCAGTGTTGGCACTCCGCCCGACCCAAACGCCGCACGCAACGGCAACGTGGTCATGCTTTCCTATAACACGCGCGTGATGCTCTCGACGAATGGCGGCACGAGCTACACGGAGCTCGATCCGACGACGATTTTTCCATCCGGCCCAATCAATGATGCTGCCGGAAACCCGCTGGACAAAGGTTTGTGTTGCGATCAGATCATCCGCTACGCACCGCAGATCGATCGCTTTGTGTGGCTCATGCAATTTTGCGGCACCGGCACGGGAGGATGTCTCACCGGCATTAACAAGGTGCGCATCGCTTCGGCCAGCACGCAGGAAGTCGTGAACGGCGCCGGCGCCACGGGCTGGACTTATTGGGATCTCGCCTCGGCCACCTTCAATCTCGGTACTACAACGATGGATTACCCCGATCTGTCTGTCGGCGATAATTTCCTCTATTACAGCGCCGACGCGGTCAGCCAGGGCTTGCTCGTGGTGCGCATTCCGCTGAATGAGATTCGCGACAGCCAAACGATCAACATGGGTTACACCTCTCCTTCCGATGGGACGAAGACCGATGGCTCGACGGCGTATGGCTCGCATATTTCTCAGAATCCTGGCGACACGGTCTTCTGGGCGGGAAGCCCGAAGAACACTCAACTGCGAGTTTTCTCGATGGCAGAAAGTTCGAACCAATATTCCTCGCGCGATATCGATATCGATAGCTGGCCTAACGGCACGATCACTCTCAACGCGCCCGATGGCGTGGACAATTTCTCATTCGGCTGGCCCGGCAATGCGATAACGGGCGCGACGCGCCGCACTAACAGTGAGGTCTGGTTCGCGTGGAACACCTCGAGCAATGCGAATTTCAAAAACGCGCATGTAGAAGTCGTTGAGATCAACATGTCGAACTTCAGCAAGATCGCGCAATGGCAGATTTGGAATAATGACTATGCTTTTGTGGATCCCTATCTCGCGACGAATGGGAATGGCGAAGTCGGCATCGGGCTCGCGTGGGGCGCCGCCAATACTAATTATATGAGTCACGCCGTGGGAATACTGGGCGATTTCATCGTATGGTATCCTGAGCTTAGCACTGCATCGCCTGTCGCCTCTCAAATCCGACTGGGCGATTACTTCAGCGTTTCGCGCAATCCCAGTAACTCGCTTTTGTACGATGCAAGCGGCTATGCTGTCCTGAAACAGCCAGCCCCGGCTACCGGCTGGTATTTCGATCCCTACTATATCCAGTTCGGCCGGGATTCAGTCGCGAAAGGTGGCTCGTCGGGCCTCCATTGATTCCGTGCCCTCGAGTTCCATGATGAAGCATGGGTCGTATCTCAACAGTTAAGATTTCGACTCGAACTGGCGAAGACTAAATCTACTTGCGGATCGCGTGAAATACGGCGTCGAGTTTTGGTTCTTTCTGCGTCCGTTCCCTGGCTCGGCCGTGCCAGTGAGACCGGCGGTAATGCAATGGAAAGCAAACTGCATTTAATCATTAGGTAATCGCAGTTGCGGCTGTAGAGTCAGGCTAATAGCGCAGGGTCAATCGATCGCGCAGGTGTGCGGCCCCTTTTTCTCTGCACACAAAAACCGCATCATGAATGCTATCGCTGCTCATAGACATGAGCTTGAGCG
>Ga0193707_1001025_pt1 | contig 10138 bp, 13 predicted proteins | sample U3c2metaG_FD_143043 | JGI IMG/M metagenome (GOLD analysis project Ga0193707, IMG submission 143043) | Soil microbial communities from a riparian zone of the East river system, Colorado, United States - U3c2 | ecosystem: Environmental > Terrestrial > Soil > Riparian zone | place: USA: East River...
GGAACCTCACCACTCTCCTCCGCTCAGTGGTCTTCGTCTTTTGTGGTGGGGGAGGTCGTGATGGCTTCAGTAGCGGATTCACACGAACAGACGATGGCGGGCAAAAAGGTGTTAGTCCAAGCGCAGGTCGACAGAGATCTGTACGGTCAGTTCAGAGACCTATGCGGTTCGCACAAGCTCACAATCGCACAGGTGGGAGAGGAAACAGCGCCGCCTGCGACGAATGGATGATGGGACTCCCTCGACGAAGACTACCATCACCGAATGACTAAACGTCGTTTCAGAGACCTGTATCAAGTTGCCAGAGCCGCCGCGCACGCCAGCAGCGCTCTCTTGCAACGAACATGAACTCAACAAACACTGGGCTGCGCTAGACCAGATTATCGAAGAGTGCGACCCGTGGGAGGCCGGGCTGGTCGATTGGGCGATGGAGAACGGTTATCCTGCTCTCGAAACTGTCCTGCGATACGGTCGGTAAAGAAAAAAAGGAGACCCCTCCAGAAATAAGGAAGGGGTCTCCTCGGCCTTGGATCCACGCGCGAAATTTCTAACGAGCTGCGCTGTTCTTCTTCCGGCGCAAGTAAACCTGGAAAGTCACCGTCAGCCAAAGAACCGGCAAAGCGATGTTCAGAGTCGTGTACAGATTCGGGTCACTCAAATAGCCCGACGCCCTCGCAATCTGAACTGCCCCGAATGCCAGGATTGCGATTAGCGCAACCGTCAGGAGCAACCTTTCCGTCGCCGGCGCTCTCGTGCGGGCCGCCTGCGCTTCTTCGGTCGTTGGCTGTTGACGCCCTAGCCAAACGATCCCGACCAGCACGGCGATGACGCCGGCGTAAAGCATGATCCAGTAGAGAGCACTCTCGCTCAGCCAGCCTGCGTACTTCGCCCCGTATGCAGCGAATTCGAGAAAAAGGCCGACGTACACGACCGTTGATGCTGCCTTGCTGCTCGTCATAAGATCCGCTCCCTTTATTTGCAGAGGTATGAATTGGTCGAACAGGCGCCTGGGCCGCGCGGCAGACTTTGGCCGGAGGAATTCAGGCAATCGAGCCACTCGTACATCGCAGTCGTCCACGTAGGCCACCCGAGCCACCAAGCCGCAGCCAAAGCAGCCTTCTCGGCGAACGGTCCGCCGTAGTACGTCGCCGCCCCCAAGCCGAAAGTCTCAGCACCGAACATCAGCCCCTTCCAAACACACTGCACCGAACCGTAGGCGGGCTTTGGAGTGAGCCAACATCCCACCTTGTCGATCGCGGCAAAAATCGGTTCCCTGACTCGATCACCGAGGGACTCCTCGTTGTTCATCATCAGCGGTGGGTCCCCCGGACCGCCGCCCCCGCTGCCGGATACGGTAGAAACGATATTTGCTTGCCGCGTTCCGTCTTGCCAATAGCTCGAGAGCGTTTGGTCCGCGAGCGTGTAGCCGCCGGAAACCGCGTACCAGTTGGCGTGGAACGACGCGATGAGAACCCCGTTCTTGTAGCCCCACGCGTCAGTTATCGGCGTCCCGGCCGAGGCCGCCCACGCGTAGAGGTCGTACCGGTCTCCGTTCGAGTCTACCTGTGAGTCGTGGTAGTTTTGCGCCAGGGTGCCGCTCGTCGCCGCTATGACAGGCGTGTAAGAGCCGTCGGGCGCTGTGAACTGAGCGAACGCCGAGCCCTCGGTCAGGCTCGCAAACGCGCTGCTCGATTTGTCGGCCGAGGCGACAGCGTCTTTTTTCGCTCGGGCAAGACCGCCCTTGAAATGCGCCGTCACTTTCTGAGAAAACTGCCGCTTCATAATCCGCCCATCCTTGCTGCGAATCGTGGCAACGGTGGTGATGGTCGCGCGAAGGTCCGGTTGTCCCGAGAGATCAATCTTTCTCGTCGCGGTTACGCCTGTTGGTGCTTGCTTCGCAGCCGGCGGCGCTGTTGCCTTATCGGTGCAGCCGGCTGCCAGTATTGCTCCGAGCACCAATAGCGCCCGGACCGAGCGCGGAGCTTTCACATATGCCTGCCTGTGACGCGAAACTGGACTAGGGCGGGATTGCCCTAGCGCAGTTTCATACCATCGTGCCAGCTCGCTCGCAAGTCTGAGTATGTCCCACCGTCCGAGCAGATGCGTTGTACGGGTGATGCGTGTCACATGTTTCACGGCGCCTCCAGTGTGACGGATGTTGGCGTCGCGTTCGCGGCGCCTACGCGAGATGGTAAGGAGCGCGCGTCAGAGCATCGTCAAAGCCCATCCTCTTTGACCGCGCCGATCATCATTTCGGCTTCTAAAATCAAGGGGGCCCGAAATGCTTTCTAGGGCATTTTCTTATCACTGGATGTCGATTTCATTTCACCTTGGAAGGAAGCGGGAATAAACGTCAGCGGCCCGTCAGAATCGTACCGGCCGACTGATAGGAAACCGACAGTGCGGTGATATGAAACCGACATTGTTGCGTCAGAAAAGAACTTTAGACTATGGGTGACAAACTCCAGGGGAGTGCCGATGCTGCGTGCTGCCACCACCACCGTAGCTGCGCTGTTGCTCTTCGTTGTCGCCCCAATTCGCGCTCAGACGCATTGCGATGTCCACTATCGCTGGCAGGAGAAGATTGATGCGACTCACTTGGCCGATACTTCGGCGGGCACAGCGGTCTCGACGATATTGAGTTGGACGTCGCCACCCTTCACGGCGGCGGCGATGTACTGGTGCCAGCCGAGGAATACCCGCGAACAGAAGGTTTACCAGCTCACTGCGTGGGCAAGGCGGCTGAAAGTACAGAACGGCGCCACTGGCGATGGAGATTGGCACATCGAGCTAACGGGATCAAAGACTAGCAGCGTCTACAACTGCATTGTTATCGAAATTCCGCCAGACACACTCATCCTGCGTACTTCCAAGCTCGTCAGGATTTCCTCGCAACTGTTACGGATGCAGGTTCCACGATCGACAGCAAGGGAATGGTAAAGCCCCCCGTTAGAGTGAAGGTGACAGGACTCGCTTTCTTCGATGGGGAGCACCGAGGTGCGAGCGGCAAGCCGCCACATCAACACGGACGGTGCAACTCGAAGACGAGCGCCTTGTGGGAGATTCATCCTATCTACTCGGTGGGCGCCCCATAGGGATTAGAATTCACCTGTGGACATTCCCGTCATCCCCCGCCTACCGACCGACAACCTCTACAAATTTGTTGCTCTGAGCGGGGTCCTGATGATACTGGTTGGGTTCGGCGTCATTGTGTACGACGATTTCCGGACAGAACGCTCGTGGCATCCATTCCTCGAAGAATCTCGGCATAGACTCTCGCGAAGAGAGGCGGTCAACACCTCCTTGAAGCGCGCCATCGCCACTGTAAATGCAGGGGGCTCACGGAAAACCGCAGCAGCCCTCGCTGATTCGGCGCGTGCATTGACTGATTCTCTCGACGAGACAGAGGGGCTCTTCAAAGGCCGTAGGCAAGAAATAGACGACTACGAGCGACTGTTCCTTGGCTTCGTGAAGGCGGCATTCATTCTCGCGAGTGTCGGTGTTTTCCTCGCTGCGTGGGGTTTTATTAGCTGGTACGTAAAGTTGCAGAGGCCACTCGATGCGATTGTTCGAATGCGCGCGGAGGAAATCCGCAGAGGCAAAGCCGAGGGGGAATCAGGTGGGTACGAACCGGAGTAGTGGATTGAGCATCCATGCCCGCACAAATGCTGAACCCAGTCCTGCAAGAATGTTCTGAGGGCAATATCAGGGAATTGGTCAAGCCCTTAGAAAATGCCAGACGACGCGCTATTTTAACTTGCTGTCTGACATGCAGTTCGATGTTTGACGGGACGTAGCGCAGCCCGGTAGCGCACCTGAATGGGGTTCAGGGGGTCGCGGGTTCAAATCCCGCCGTCCCGATTTTCCCCCCGCGATCGCGGGGGGAAATCGTTCCGCCACGCTTCCGCCAACGCTGCTCGGTTCACTCGCGGCTTACGGTCAAATCCCGCCGTCCCGATTGATTTTGAAGCAATGTCAGGCAGCCGATTCGGTTGTCTGACATTTTTTGCATCGAGCGACCCATTATTAGTTGGGAGGATTAGATGCAATACGACTACGTCCGCGCAGGCTCGCTGCACCGCGCAGCTGCCGCGATAGCAATTGCGATTTTAATCGCGGCCAACACGGCTTCGGCTCAGAAGCGCCCACGGCCCGCCCGGAAACTGCCGCCAGCAGACTGGACCCAGGTGGAGCAGGCGCTCGGCCGCAAGGGTACGCTGAATCCGGACGACGTGATGAAATTCAGTTTCCCTCGCACAGATCTAAAAGTCATGGTGGGCGGAATCGTGCTCAGGCCAGCTCTCGCCCTAGGGTCCTGGATAGCGTTCCAGCGGATTGCGGACCATGCGATGGTGATGGGTGACCTCGTGCTGCTGGAGAGTGAGGTGGCGCCCGTGATGGGGAGCCTGCAGCAGAACGGGATCGAGCAGACGGCGCTCCACAATCATTCGCTCGGTGAATCGCCACGCATCATGTACATGCACATCCACGCGATCGGCAACGCCGCAAGGATCGCGAGAGCGGTGCGAACGGCGCTCGCATTCACGAACACACCGCTCGGCGCGCCGACCGAGGTGGCCCCGGCTCCGTTCACCCTCGACACCGCGGGCGTAGCCAGGGCAATAGGAGTCCACGGGAAGATGATCGGGGGTGTGTACCAGATAAGCGTTCCGCGCCGAGAGAAAATCCTGGAGGACGGGCATGAGATCCCCGCCTCGATGGGCATCGCTACGTCGATCAGCTTTCAACCAACGGGCGTTGGGACGGCTGTCGCCACAGGAGATCTCGTCTTGCTCGGACGAGAGGTAAATCCGGTGCTGTGGACGCTCAGCGAGAGCGGTATCCGGGTTACGGCGATTCACAGCCACATGATCAACGAACAGCCCCGTCTGTTTTTCATGCATTTCTGGGCAAGCGGCGAAGCCGTTCAGCTGGCCAGCGGTATCCGCGCCAGCCTTGACCGCACGGCCTCGAAAAGATGACCAGGGCAAACCAGGCGCGCTGCTCGTCCACTATTGCTGAAACCCCGCCATGCCTCCAGTCCGAACAGTCGCCGTCTTGATCGGCAGTCTCCGCAAAGAGTCCCTGACCCGCAAGGTCGCGAACGCCGTCATCAAGCTTGCTCCGCCTTCACTCAACTTCGAGATCGTCGAGATCGGCCAGCTGTCGCTCTACAATCAGGATCTCGAGAACGCGCCGCCCGCCGACTGGGTGACGTTCCGGGACAGACTCCGCCCTGCGGATGCTGTTCTTTTTGCGACACCGGAATACAACCGCTCCGTCCCCGGGTCCCTCAAGAACGCGATCGATGTGGGGTCGCGTCCAAAGGAGAGCAACGCGTTCAAGGGGAAGCCGGGAGCGGTGATGAGCGTGTCTCCGGGGGCGCTCGCCGGATTTGGCGCCAACCACCATCTGCGTCAGATGCTGGTCTTTCTCGATGTCCCCGCGATGCCGCAGCCGGAAGCGTACATCGGAGGAGCCAACAAGCTGTTTGACGCGAGCGGGAATCTGACCAACGACTCGACCAGGGATTTCCTCAAGAATTTTGCTGACTCCTTTGCCCGCTGGATCGAGCTTATTCTCGCCGGCAAGTCATAACACGACACCGGAAACGGATTTCAGCTGTGATCCGCGAGGATCTCGGGCCGCAGATTGTCGTGGCCCTCACGGGCACAAAAGAAAAACGGAGCGTCTTTCGACGCTCCGTTTTTCTCAGGCAAACTTTAGCCTAGCTAATTACACGCAGGTGATCACGCCGTTGGTCATGTCGCAAACCTTGGCAGACTGCGAGTGAGTAGCAGTGCCGCTCCACGAAGGCGGCGGGCCGGCGACGTTGGTTATGACGACGGTCACGTTCTGCGACGGGCTGAAACCCTGAAGGGGCGCTGCCGAAGTCGCAGTTCCACCGAAATAAGCACCACCGTTGTCGGCGGCATACTGCTCTTCGTAGGTCGCCATGTTGCGCAGGTCAGACTTCATCGCTGCGACGTACGCCTTGTCCTTCGTGTTCGCGAACTTCGGAATCGCAATCGCGGCAAGAATGCCGATGATGACGACTACGATCAGAAGCTCAATAAGGGTAAAACCCTTTTTGTTGCTCATTGGTGTCTCCTGAGGTGTTGAATTTATCGCCGACGGCTTTGTGGGCCTTCAGCATGCCTAAGAGACGCGGGGTCTTTGAACGGCGCAACCCTGGGTAAGGGCAGCGCGCAACCCGGAACCGAGCTTCGGTCGTAACCCGTTGAATGGTAAGGGGTTGCCGCCTGTAATACGGACCATCCCCGGTCCGAAAATCGCCGCAAATTGCAATCTGATTTGCAGCTTGCAATGAGTCGGGACCGACGGACTTTGGCTCGGGAGCGTCAGCCTCCTGAATCAGCCTTCAATCTCTCCAAATCGCGCCAATTCAGCTTGGCCGCTGGACCATTAACTTCCTTTCGGCGTATCATGAAGGGTCCCGACCCCCTTTTTCAGCGACCGGAGTCCCAGCATGCACTACAATAGAATAGCGCGCGAGGTCAGAATCTCCTTTGCGGCGCTCGTCACGGCGGGTGTCGCCGCCGCGCTCCTTTGCACCTCCGCGCAGGCGCAGTCGAAACCGGTCGCCGCGACTCCGTCACCAGCTCTGCGCCGCTCCTTCGTGAAACCGACCGACACAGAGCTGAAGAAAAAGCTGACGCCGCTCCAGTACGAGGTGACTCAACATGCGGAGACGGAGACTCCGTTCCGCAATATCTATTGGGACAACCACGAGCCGGGCATCTACGTTGACGTCGTTTCCGGCGAGCCGCTCTTCAGCTCGCTCGACAAGTACGACTCCGGCACTGGCTGGCCAAGCTTCACGCGGCCACTCGACCCGACGAACATCCGCACGAAAACCGACCGCATGCTTGGCTACGAGCGCACCGAAGTTCGATCCGCACACGCGGATTCACATCTGGGGCACCTCTTCGATGACGGACCGCGTCCCACCGGCCTCCGCTATTGCATGAACTCCGCGTCGATGCGCTTCATTCCGGCGGCACAGCTCGAAGCCGAGGGCTATGGTCAGTATGCATCGCTCTTCAAGGCCAAAACGGCGGCGACCGCGGCCAAGTAGCCGATCGAGGCTTGTGCGAACAGTCTCAACGTCAGAGCTTTCGAGATAGGTTGTAAGCCAACGTACCTCCCGGCGGCGGATGCGAGCTATCAGAAAGGGCTTCACGCTGATCGAGGTTCTCGTTGTTCTAGTAGTTCTCGGCATCCTTTCCGGCATCGCCATCGCCAAGTTCGTCACCACGAAGGAAGCAGCTTACCTGGCGTCGATGAAGGCGGACTTGCGGAATCTGGCGATCTACGAGCAGAACTACCTGATTGAAAGTCAGGGCAGTTATTTCGCGGGGAACGGCGCTGCGCAGGGCTTCGTGCCAACCCCGGGTGTGACGATCAGCGCGACGGCCGACCCTGGGCCACCTCCCAGCTGGCATGCAATCGCCACCCACGACAAGACAGCAAAAACTTGCTCGATTACGACGTCTGGCGCGTCCGCCTGGGATATTGACTGTCCGTGAAATCGTAAGGACCGGCCGCTCTGGCCGCGGCTCCTTTTTGCGCCCAGATTCCGCTTCTGAATCGCGCCTCTCCCTCTCTCCGCCTCCCACAATGGAATGCTGGTTAATAACGTCGCGCGCCGAGGTGATGCGGCTCGAGTTCGGAGAGGAACCTCCGCCGGAGATATGCCTCCCCGATAGGCCGCTGTCGGAAATCGAGGACAACGCGACGCAGCGGGCGATCCAGGACGCGCCCTACATCATTTATAGCCGCTTCCATCTGGCGCACGAAAGCTGGCGAATGGGCATCGTCTATTCCGTGGCACCGCCGACAGTCGGAGACATACAGATTCTGTCGGCGTACAGGGCGGGACACGAGGCGCGCCCACACCTCGTGTAGCTGCGCAAAGGAGCCCGGGCGGCCAGGCGGCCAACCTCTGGCAAAGGAGCCCGGGGCGGCGGGCGGTCAAACTCTATTTGTTGCGGAGCTTGTCGACGGCGGAATCCAGCAGTGCCTGTAATCGCAGGTATTCCTCGTTGATCCTCTTGCCCGCCGCGGGAAGCTCTGCTTCGGCCTTTTCCGCCAGCTCGGCCAGTCGCTTGCCGGCATTCGTCAGCTCTTCGCGCAGCTTGTCGAGAGTCTGCTTGATGTCATCCATGGGAACTGCTCCTGAGTGTTGTGACGCGCGTTCGTCGCGTCACCCTTAGCATACGCCGAAGGCGTTGGAGATGCTACTTACGCCGGGAGGGCGCGACCGGTTTCTACCAGCTATTTCTTCGCCGGCTTGACGAGGAGCTTTTGGCCGATCTTGACCCGGTCTCCCACGAGCTGATTCCACTGCTGGATCTGCTCGGGAGTAGTGTCGAACTTCCTCGCGATGCTGAAGAGCGCGTCGCCGCGCTTCACCGTATAGTAGATGGGCTCCTTGATCAGCGCTGCGACCGCTTCCCGGAGCCGTCGCTCGCTCGCCGCGTCCTTTCGCTGCGTCGCGTGAACGCCGTTCACGTAGACAACTAACGAATCGAGGTTGGCCTCCTCGCCGCGGACGGCAGCAAATTCGCCGCGCGGCACACCCGGATGAGACACCCGCACCCCGTGCGCTGTCATGAAGTAGAGCCTCCGGGCATCCATACCGAGCAGCGTGTCGTTGGGGAATTCCTGCGACAGGATTACCGGCGGTGAGTCCTCGCTCTCGAACTTGCTCCCCGGGGCGACCCCGATGAAGATCAGACGGTCGTTCGTGGCGTACAGCATCCCGTTCGAGCCCCGGTAATAATCGCTCGGTCGGCGCATGAAGACCTTCGCCCTGCGCTCGACTTTCTCGGCGTAGTGGAGCATTCCGCCCACAAGCTCCCTGTCGGCCGCGCTCCACGCTTTCGGGGCGTCGACGTGACGCATGAAGAAGAAGTACCCGAACAGAAGGAGCCCGACGAGGACAACGGCGAGCCCGAGCAGCGCTTTCTTGACAAAGCGAAACGAGCGGTAAAGTCCTTCAGACTCTTTCATTTCGGATCAGTGTAGTGGGAGGCAGTCATCGGCGGGAGGGCAATCTCCATACCGGGTTTGGCATGTGAGGTGCAACCGAATGCGGCATGGCCGACGTCGAGTTCGAGCAACGCCAGTCAAGGGAGGCAGACCCCTTCACTGGCGTAGCGGTCCGGCGACCGCGCAATCCTCCAGCTCCCCGCTGGAAGAGAATTCTAAACGCCGCCCTTCAGGGTATCGGCGCCGCCGTACTGCTAGCCGCCGGAACCGTCTGGACGCTCCGCCAAACGCATCCGCAGTTCATGAATCCTGGGGCGCTGCTGCACCTTCCTGCAGCGGTCGTTACGGCGCAGGCGCCGGGCACCGAAGGCTATGCCCCTCCAACTGATTCGGCTGCCGTGGTGGAGATCAAGCGGGTTGCCTACTCGCTTCGAAAATACACCAACGATACGACGCTGGCGCTGAGGATCGCCCAGGCGATCGTGGTCCAGGGCGGGAAGAAGAACATCGACCCCGCGCTCCTTGTTGGGGTGTTGCTGACGGAAGACGCGAAGCTCGATCCGAACGCGAAGAGCTCCGTCGGCGCGCGGGGGCTGATGCAGGTCATGCCCTTCCACGCTGGGAAATGGAAGGGGTGCACTTCGGCGGACCTGTTCGCGATCGACAACAACATTTGCCACGGCGTCAGCATCCTGGCTGACCTGATCAAGCGCTCACCGAGCGTGGCGAGTGCGCTCCAGCGCTACAACGGCTGCGTGCGCGGCACCAATACTCCCAACTGCCACACGTATTCGGGCAAGGTGCTCAAGTTCGCGGAACAGGCCGCGACCCAGATGCTGAGTTTTTCGCTCTCGGATTGAGCCGCCGCAGGTCGGGTGTAAACATCTGACCACCATCAAAATGGACATATCTGTGTCGTAACTCGTTGTAGACCAATGAGTTAGTAATTTGGCGTCACATTTAAGACATTTTTGACCTCATCTGTTCTAGTGCCTCGCAATACTTTTGCTTGACCGCACTCGTCAATAGAGGTACCGTAATACGTATCTCAGCAGTGGCATTACCACAATAGAATCAGCTATGCCCGAATGGATAGGACGGGAACTCGAGCGCATCAGAAAGC